>Ga0307503_10000024_pt1 | contig 156961 bp, 145 predicted proteins | sample 17_S_MG_FD_194514 | JGI IMG/M metagenome (GOLD analysis project Ga0307503, IMG submission 194514) | Soil microbial communities from Populus trichocarpa stands in riparian zone in the Pacific Northwest, United States - 17_S | ecosystem: Environmental > Terrestrial > Soil > Riparian zone >... | reverse complement strand
TCGGCCGTGGCCAGCGAGAGCTGATCATCGGCGACCGCCAGACCGGCAAGACGGCGATCGCGATCGACACGATCATCAACAACAAGGACAAGGACCTGATCTGCATCTACGTCGCGATCGGGCAGCGGATGTCCACCGTCGTCCAGCTGAAAGAGACGCTGGAGGAAAACGGCGCGATGGAGAACACCATCATCGTCGCCGCCCCCGCCGACGAGGCGGCGCCGATCAAGTACATCGCCCCCTACGCCGGTTGCGCGATGGGCGAGCACTTCCTCTACAACGGCAAGGCCGCCCTCTGCGTCTACGACGACCTCACCAAACACGCTTCCGCCTACCGGCAGATGTCGCTGCTACTGCGGCGCCCGCCGGGTCGCGAGGCCTATCCGGGCGACGTCTTCTACCTGCACTCGCGGCTGCTGGAGCGCGCGGTGAAGCTGAACGACGATCTCGGCGGCGGCTCGCTGACGGCGCTGCCGATCATCGAGACCCAGGCCTCCGACGTCTCCGCCTACATCCCGACCAACGTGATCTCGATCACCGACGGTCAGATCTTCCTCGAGTCCGACCTCTTCTTCTCCGGCGTTCGCCCGGCGATCAACGTCGGCATCTCGGTCTCCCGGGTCGGCGGTAACGCCCAGACCAAGGCGATGAAGAAGGTCGCCGGAAAACTCCGCCTCGACCTCTCCCAGTACCGCGACCTCGAGGCCTTCGCCCAGTTCGGCTCCGAGCTCGACGCCGAGACCCAGAAAGCGCTGACCCGCGGCGAAAGGCTGGTCGAGCTGCTGAAACAGAAAGAGCGCGAACCGCTCAGCGTCGGCGACCAGGTCGCCTCGATCTACTCGGGCACCGGTGGCTACCTGGACCGGATCAAAGTCGAGCGGGTGGGCGAGTTCCTCGCCGACCTGCGGACCCGCCTGCACTCCGAGCAGTCCGAGCTGCTGAGCCGGATCGAAGAGACCGGCAAGCTCGAGGATGCCGACGAGGAGGCGCTGGGCAAGGCGATCGCCGACTTCGTCGACGACTTCGGCCCCGACTTCGACGAGCACGGCGACCCGCTCGAGGAGGGCGAGTCCGACCGCATCCACTCCAAAGAGGAGCGCGAGGCCCCCGGCCGCACCGCGGGCTCGGACGGCGACAGCGATTCCGACTCCGATGGCGACTCCGACAGCGCCGAGGACGAGGAGGCGGCGACCCCGGCCTAGCGCCCGGGAGCTGAGTCCCCATGGCAACGCAGAAGGAAGTCAAGAACCGCATCGCGTCGGTCAAGAACATCAACAAGATCACGCGAGCGATGGAGATGGTCGCCGCGGCGCGCCTGCGGCGGGCCGAACAGCGGATCTCCGACATGCGGCCCTACGCCGAGGGGATGCGCAAGCTGACCCGCCGCGCCGCCGCCCAGGCGGGTGGCATTCCCCGGGTCCCGGTCCTCGAAGAGCGGGAGAACGTCAAACGCGTCGGGATCGTCCTCGTCACCGGCGACCGCGGCCTCGCCGGCGCCTTCAACTCGAACATCATCCGCGAGGGCATGCGGATGGCGGCGAGCGTCCGCGAGGAGGGTGCCGAGCCCGCCTTCGCCGTCGTCGGCCGCAAGGGCGTCTCCGCCCTCACCTTCCGCAAGCAGGAGGTGACCGACTCCTACGTCGGCTTCACCGATCGCCCCGCCTTCGCCAACGCCCGCGAAATCGGCGAGGCGCTGACCGCCCGCTACGTCGACGAGGACCTCGACCGGGTCGAGCTGATCTACAACCGCTTCGTCTCGCCGCTGACGCAACATGTATGGCGGCAGACGCTGCTGCCGCTGCAGCAGGCCGAGGTGATCGGCGAGGGCGCCGGCGACGAGGCCGCCGCCGAAGACGAGGAAACCGATGCCGAGAAGGCGCAGAGCCGCTCGGAGTGGATTTACGAGCCGGACCCGGAGGAGCTGCTGGCGCGGCTGATCCCGGAGTACGTGACGATCTCGGTCTACCGGGCGCTGCTCGAGTCGGCGGCTTCGGAGCTGGGCGCGCGGATGACGGCGATGCGCAACGCGGCCGAGAACGCGGAGACGATGATCGGCGACCTGACCCTGGAGATGAACCGGGCGCGTCAGGCGGAAATCACGCAGGAGATCTTGGAGGTCGTCGGCGGCGCAGAGGCGCTCGGCTAGACGACAGGCCCGGGATCACCAACAGCACTTCAAAGACGAGAAAAGGAACCCATGGCTGAGAGCAACGGAAACGGAAGCAACGTAGGGCGCGTCGAGCAGGTCACCGGAGTGGTCATCGACGCCGTCTTCCCGGACAAGCTGCCGGAGATCTTCTCGGCGGTGACGATCGAGACCAGCGGCGGCGACAACGACGGCGAATCGGCCGTCCTCGTCTGCGAGGTGCAGCAGCACCTCGGCGACGACCGCGTCCGCGCGGTCGCCATGGACGCCACCGACGGCATCGCCCGTGGCGCCGTCGTCACCGACACCGGCGGCCCGATCACGGTCCCGGTCGGCGACGCGACCCTCGGCCGCATCTTCAACCTGCTCGGCGAGCCGATCGACAACGGCCCCGAGGTGGAGGCCGGCGAGCGCTGGCCGATCCACCGTCCCGCCCCGAAGGCCTCCGACCTGACCCCGACGCAGGAGATCCTCGAGACCGGGATCAAGGTCATCGACCTCCTCGCCCCCTACGCCAAAGGCGGCAAGGTCGGGCTCTTCGGCGGTGCCGGCGTCGGCAAGACCGTGCTGATCCAGGAGCTCATCCGCAACATCGCCGAGGAGCACTCCGGCCTCTCCGCCTTCGTCGGCGTCGGCGAGCGCTCGCGAGAGGGCAACGACCTCTGGCTCGAGATGAAAGAGTCGGGCGTGATCGACAAGACCATGCTCGTCTTCGGCCAGATGAACGAGCCCCCGGGCGCCCGTCTGCGCGTCGCCCTCTCCGGCCTGACGATGGCCGAGTACTACCGCGAGCAGGGCGGCCAGGACGTGCTGCTCTTCATCGACAACATCTTCCGCTTCGTCCAGGCGGGCTCCGAGGTCTCGGCGCTGCTCGGGCGCATGCCTTCCGCGGTCGGCTACCAGCCGACGCTGGAGACCGAGATGGGCGGCCTGCAGGAGCGGATCACCTCGACCGACCGCGGCTCGGTGACCTCGATCCAGGCGGTCTACGTCCCGGCCGACGACTACACCGACCCGGCCCCGGCCTCGGTGTTCGCCCACCTCAACGCGACCACGGCGCTCTCGCGGTCGATCTCCGAGAAAGGGATCTACCCGGCGGTCGACCCGCTCGACTCGACCTCGACGATCCTCAAGCCCGACGTCGTCGGCGACGAGCACTACCGCACCGCGACCGAGGTCCAGGAGGTGCTGCAGCGCTACAAGGAGCTGCAGGACATCATCGCCATCCTCGGCATCGACGAGCTCTCCGACGAGGACCGCCAGACGGTCTCCCGCGCCCGCAAGATCGAGCGCTTCCTCTCGCAGCCGTTCTTCGTCGCCGAACAGTTCACCGGCCGCTCCGGCGAGTACGTGCCGGTCACCGAGACCGTCCGCGGCTTCCGCGAGATCCTCGACGGCGAGCACGACGACCTCTCCGAGGGCGCCTTCTACATGCAGGGCTCGATCGACCAGGTCCTCGAGAACGCCAAGTCCGGCGCCGCCGCCTAGGAGCTGAGCGTGGCGGCGGAGCACATGGTCGACGTCGAAGTCCTGACCCCGGAGGGCGAGGTCTGGAGCGGTGAAGCGCGCCAGGTCTCGACCCGGACCGAGGTCGGCGAAATCGGCATCCTCGCCAACCACGCACCGGTGCTGGCGGCGCTGCGGCCGACCGAGCTCCGCCTTCACCTCTCCGATTCGGAGACGAAACGCTACGCGCAGGCCCACGGCTGGCTGCAGGTCTACGGCAACCGGGCCCGGCTCCTGCTCGAGGAGGCGATCCCGCCCGAGGACCTCGATTCCGGCAAGCTGAAAGAGCAGCTGAGCGACGCCGAGCAGCGACTGTCGGAGGCCGACGAGGGCAGCGCCGAGTACAACCGGGCGCAGAAAGACAAGGCCCGGGCCGAAGCGTTCCTCTCGATAGCCGGGGGGTGAGCCTATGAGCGAGGAGCTCGTTGTCCTCGCAAAGCGCCTGATCAGCTTCGAGACGTGCGAGCCGGAGGCGATTTCCGAGGCGGCGGGGTTCATTCAGGGTTGGCTGGAAGCTCGAGGGATCGAGACGAGGGCCGACGAGGTGCGCGGACTGCCGGTGGTCATGGCCGAGGTCGGGCCCGCGGACGCCCCGACCGTGGTGCTGCATGGGCACATCGACGTGGTGCCCGGGCATGCCGGGCAGTTCGTGCCTGAGACCGCCGGCGATCGGCTGATCGGGCGCGGTGCCTACGACATGAAGGGCGCGGTCGCGGCGATGCTGCTGGTCACCGCGGCGATGCGCGAGCAGGACAAGGTCCGGGTGCGGCTCGGGATCGTCGGCGACGAGGAGTCCGAGGAGGATTCCGAGCGCGGCTCCGACCACCTCGTCGACAGCGGCTTCGTCGGCGACTTCGCGATCACCGGCGAGCCGACCGACCTCCACATCGGGATCGAGGCCAAGGGCGTGCTGGCGCTGCGGCTCGAGGTCGGCGGCACCGCCGCCCACGGAGCCACTCCCTGGCTCGGCGACAACGCCGTTCTCAACGCGATCGACGTTTTCCGCAGTATCGAGTCGCTACCGTTTGCCCGGCACAGCTCCGAGCTCTTCGACCGGCCTTCGATCAATCTGGGGAGGATCGTCGGCGGCGACGCTCTCAACAAGGTGCCCGACCGATGCGTGATCGACGTCGACATTCGCTACCTCCCGGACCAGGACCCGCAGGAGATCCTCGCCCAGGTGCGCGAGCTGCGGGGGATCGAGGTGCAGGCGCTCCTGACCCGTCCGCCGGCGACCGTCGAGCGGGACTCCGCCTATGTCCAGGCGCTGCGCACCGCGGCGACCGAGCACCACGACGGCGAGCCGATGAGCGTCGGGCGCGACGGCGCCTCCGACGCCGTCTCCTTCCTCCGGGTGGGCGTGCCGGCGGTCGAGTTCGGGCCGGTGGGGGCGGGGCACCACGGGCCTGCCGAGTGGGTCTCGGTCTCCTCGCTGGAGACCTACCGCCAGGCGCTGGAGTCGTTCCTGCGGGCGATCCCGGACCGGTTGGATGACTGAGCCGATCCCGGGCTGGGCGCCGAAGAAGCCGCCCCCGAGCGGCGATTCCGAGCCGGCACCACAGCCGAAGCGCTTCTGGTGGCGGTTCCTGCTCGCCTCGGTCCTGATCATCGCCGTCTCGGCGGCGACGACGGCCGCGGCGACGCTGCTCTATCTGGACAGCATCGCCAACGCGATCCAGCCGAGAAACAACAAGCTGCAGAAGCGGGTGGACAAATTCCTCACCGACGCGGGGGGTGCCCAGACCTTCCTCGTGATCGGCTCCGACAAGCGCGCCAACGAAGCCGAAGACCCGGGCCGCTCGGATACGACGATGCTGATCCGGCTCGACCCCGACAAGGGTCTGATCTCGATGATGTCGATCCCCCGCGACCTGAAGGTCGAAATCCCCGGCTACGGGACCGGGAAGTTCAACGAAGCGTATGCCTACGGCGGCACCACCCTCACCCTGCAGACGGTCAAGGAGCTGACCGGCCTGCCGATCAATCACGTCATCAACGTCGACTTCCTCGGCTTCGCCCAGGGCGTCTACGCGATCGGCTGCGTCTACGCCGACGTCGACCGCCGCTACTACCACTCCAACGAAGGCGTGCCGCCCTCCGAACAGTACGCCGAAATCAACGTCACGCCGGGCTACCAGCTGATGTGCGGCAAGCAGGCGCTCGATTACGTGCGCTACCGCCACACCGACACCGACATCGTCCGCTCGGCCCGCCAGCAGGACTTCCTCAGCGCCGCCCGCTCGCGGATCTCGGTCAAGGACATCGTCTTCGACCAGGGCGAACTGGTCGAGGCCTTCACCGACTACACGACCTCCGACATCAGCGACGGCGAGACCCTGCTGGAAGTGCTGAAACTGCTCGCCGCCTCGCGCAACTCGACGATCAACGAGGTCCACTTCCCGGCCGAACTCGGCCCCAGCTTCGTCTACACGACCGAAAGCGCGCTCGAGGCCGCGGTCCAGGAATTCCTCGGCGGCGAGACGGTGCAGGAGGCGAAAGCGGCGCAGCGGCAGAGTCGCGAAGAAGCGGAAGCCGGCAAGAAGCACAGGAAGAAGCCGAAGAAGAAGCAGAAGCCGAAGAAGCACAAGCCGAAGGTCGAAGTCGCCAAGCCCGGCAGCGACGGCCTGGTGCCGGCGCGCGAAGCCGGCGAAGCCGAGGCGAAGATCGCCTCCCGCCGCGCCCGGGGCTTCTTCCCGATCTTCTACCCGACCCGCCTGCCGGAAGCGACCCGTTTCGTCGAAAGCGATCCCTACGAGAAGGTCGTCGACCCCTACGTCTACAACCTCAAAGACGAAGACGGAAACCGCCACCTCGCCTACCGGATGATGATGGTGGCGGAAATGTCAGACGGCACCCATTACTTCGGCTTGCAGGGGATTCGCGGCTGGTCCGACCCGCCGATCCTCGACGACCCGAGCCTGACCAAGGAGATCAACGGCCGGGACTACGACATCTTCGTCGACGGCGAAAACGTCAAAATTGTCGCTTGGCGGCGGGGGGAGAACGCCTACTGGGTCTCGAATGACCTGCTGCGGACGCTTACCAACGAGCAGATGATCGGCATCGCTCGCTCGGCAGACGTGTTCATCGCGAAGAAGAAGCCTAAAAAGAAGGGTAGGAGGAACCCATGAGTGAGCAGCTGGAGCCGGTCGGCGTCATCGGAGTGGGCTGGGTAGGGCTGGTCACCGCGGCCTGCTTCGCCGAGCTCGGCCACCGCGTGATCGCGCGCGACATCGTCCAGGAGAAGGTCGACTCCCTCTCACGCGGGGAGGTGGCGATCCACGAGCCCGAACTGGAAGACCTGCTGCGCCGCAACGCCGAGCGGATCACCTTCACCACCGACATGAGTGAGCTGCTCGAGGGCGCGCGCCTGCTCTTCGTCTGCGTCGACACGCCGCCGACCTACTCGGGCGATGCCGACCTCTCGCGGGTGCGGGCGGTCGTCCAGGAGCTGCCCGAGGACAGCGACCACGTCCTGATCATGAAGAGCACGGTCCCCGCCGGCACCGGCGAGTCGATCCGGCGCGACATGCCGAGCCTCTCCTACGTCTCCTGCCCCGAGTTCCTCAAGGAGGGGACCGCGGTCAAGGACTTCATGAACCCCGACCGGGTGGTGATCGGCGCCGACCCCGGCGACGAGAGCGCCGCCGATGCGGTCGCCGAGCTCTACCAGCCGCTCGGTGGGCAGATCCTCCGCACCGACGTCGCCAGCGCCGAGATGATCAAGCTCGCCTCCAACGCCTTCCTGGCGACGAAGATCTCGTTCATCAACGAGATCGCCAACGTCTGCGAGGAGGTCGGCGCCGACGTCGGCCAGGTCGCCGAGGGGATGGGGCTGGACGAGCGGATCGGGACCTCCTTCCTGCGCGCCGGGATCGGCTACGGCGGCAGCTGCTTCCCCAAGGACGTCAGCGCCCTGAAGATGCTGGCCGGCAATACCGGCTACCACTTCCAGCTGCTGACCTCGGTGATCGAGGTCAACGAGCTGCAGAAGCGGCGGGTCGTCGGCAAGCTGGAGAAGCACCTCGGCTCGCTGATCGGCAAGCGGGTGGCGCTGCTCGGCCTCGCCTTCAAGCCGGACACCGACGACATGCGCGAGGCCTCGAGCCTGGTCCTGGCGGCGCGGCTGCAGGGCGAGGGGGCGGAGGTGGTCGGCTACGACCCGGTCGCCGCCGAGCGCGCCTCCGAGCTGCTGGGCTCGGTCGAGATGGCGACCTCGGCGATGGAGGCGCTCGAGGGGGCTGACGCCGCGGTGCTGGTCACCGAGTGGCGCGAGTTCGCCGAGCTCGACTGGAACGCCGCCGCCGGGCGGATGACGCGGCCGCTGTTGGTCGACGGCCGCAACTTCCTCGACCCCGAGCAGCTGATCGCCGCCGGGTTCGAGTACGAGGGCATAGGCCGCCAGGTCAGCTCGCCGCGAGCCGCCACGGCCTAGTGCTCGCCACCAGTCACGGGAGCTAGGCAGTGCAGGCAATCGTCCTGGTCGGCGGCGAGGGGACTCGCCTGCGGCCGCTGACCAGCGACGTTCCGAAGCCGGCGGTGACGCTGGTCGACCGCCCCTTCCTCGCCTACGCGATCGAGTGGCTCGCCGCCCACGGCGTCACCGAGGTCGTGCTCGCCTGCGGCTTCCTGCCCGACGTCCTGCGCGAGGCGCTGGCGGGCGAGGAGGAGCGGGCGGGCGTGACGATCACCTACTTCGCCGAGCCGCAGCCGCTGGGGACGGCGGGGGCGATCCGCTTCGCCGCCGACTCCCTCGGCGAGCGGCTCGAGGACCGCTTCCTCGCCCTCAACGGCGACGTCCTCGCCGACCTCGACCTCTCGGCGCTGGTCCGGGCCCACGGGGAGCGCGGCGCCCGCGCCACGATCGGCCTGCACCCGGTCGCCGACTCCGCCGCCTACGGCCTCGTCAGCCGCGACGAGCGGGGCGCGGTCACCGAGTTCCTCGAGAAGACGGGCAAGCCGGTGCCAGGGGAGATCAACGCCGGGGCCTACGTGCTCGAGCGCTCGGTCCTCGACCTGGTCCCGGCGGGAGAGGCGGTCTCGATCGAGCGCGAGGTCTTCCCGCGCCTGGTCGGCGAGGGCCTCCACGGCTTGCTGCTCGAGGGCTACTGGATGGACATCGGGACCCCCGAGCGCTACCTGCAGGCAAGCTGGGACATCCTCGAGGGCCGGGTCGAGACCCGGGTCGAGCCCACCAGCGCCGGGATGCTGGTCGCCGCCGACGCGGCGATCGCCGCGGAGGCCTCGGTCGGGCCGCGGGCGGTGGTCTCCACCGGCTGCCGGATCGAGAGCGGCGCCGAAGTGGGGGACTCGGTCCTGCTCGACGGCTGCACGGTCGGCCGCGACGCCCTCGTCGAGGGGTCGATCCTCGCTCCGGGAGCCGAGGTCGCGGCGGGGGCGGCGTTGAGAAACGCGGTCGTCGGCCGAGATGAAAGAGTCCCGAGCTGAGATGAGCGCGATGATCGACGACGTCCTCGGCCTGCCCGACCAGCTTCGCGACGCCGTCTGGCGGATCGAAACGGCGCGGCTGGAGGCGGCTGATGCGGCCGGGCTGATGGTCTGCGGGATGGGGGGCTCGGCGATCGGCGGCGAGCTCGCCGCCGCCGCCATCGGCGATCGCCTGACCAGGCCGCTCGTCTCCATCCGCGGCTACGAGCTGCCGAGCTGGGCGACGCCGGAGTGGACGGTCCTCTGCTCCAGCTACTCCGGCAACACCGAGGAGACGCTTGCCTGCTTCGAGGCGGCCGAGGCGCTGGGCGCGCGGCGGCTGGTTCTCAGCACCGGCGGCGAGCTGGTCGAGCGCGCGCGCGAGGCCGGCGTCCCGGTGGTCGCCCCGCCGGGCATCTACCAGCCGCGGGTCGCCGTCGCCTACATGTTCGTCGCCGCCGCCGAGGCCGCGGTGCTGGCCGGGGCCGCGCCGGGAATGCGCACCGAGATCGACGCTGCCGCCGCCTTCATCGAGCGCGAGGCGCTGACGCTCAAGGCGAGGGCGGCAGAGATCGCCTCTTCGCTCGGCAGCTCTCCGACGGTCGTCTACGGCAGCGACCTGACCGCTCCCGTGGCGCGCCGCTGGAAGACCCAGATCAACGAGAACGCCAAGCAGATCGCCTTCCACTCCGAGCTTCCCGAGGCCGACCACAACGAGATCTGCGGCTGGGCCGGCGAGGACGCCGGCCGGATGGCGGCGGTCTTCCTCGAGGACTGCGACCAGCACCCGCGCGAGCGCCGCCGCTTCGAGCTCACCGCCGGCCTGGTCGCCGACGGCGGTGCCACCGTCGTCCCGGTCGAGACCGTGGGGGAGACCCGGGTCGAGCGGCTGCTGTCGGCGGTGTTGCTGGGCGACCTGGTCTCGCTTGAGATCGCCCGTCAGCGGGGAGTGGACCCGGAGAGCATCGCGGCGATCGACAAACTGAAGGAGGGGATGGCGGGATGAGGGCAATGGTGCTGGCGGCTGGACTGGGGACGCGGCTGCGGCCGATCACCTACGAGATGCCGAAGCCGATGGTGCCGGTCCTCAACAAGCCGGTGATGGAGCACATCCTGCGGCTGCTGGCCCGCCACGGCTTCACCGAGACGATCGCCAACCTCTACTGGTTCCCGGAGCTGATCGAGGGCTACTTCGGCGACGGCTCGAAAGCGGGCGTCTCGCTCACCTACAGCCGCGAGGAGGCGCTGCTCGGGACCTCGGGCGGGGTCCGCAACGCGGCAGAGTTCCTCGGCGACTCATTCCTCGTCATCTCCGGCGACGCCCTCACCGACATCGACCTGGCGGCGATGCGCGAGTTCCACGAGTCCCACGACGGGATCGCGACGCTGGCGATGAAGCGAGTGCAGGACACGGGCCAGTTCGGGGTCGCGATCGTCGGCTCCGACGGCCGCATCCAGGGCTTCCAGGAGAAGCCCGACCCCTCCGAAGCACTCTCCGACCTCGCCAACTGCGGCATCTACATGTTCCGCAAGGAGATCTTCGACTTCTTCCCCGACCCGGGGACCAGCAAGGCCGCGGGCGAGGACGACCCGCCCGGCTTCGCCGACTGGGCGATGGACGTCTTCCCGCGCCTCCTCGACGGCGACGTGCCCTTCTACTCGCACGAGATCGACGCCTACTGGAACGACATCGGCAACCTCGAGGAGCTGCGCGAGGGCAACCTCGACGCCCTCACCGGCGCGGTCCAGGTCGACCGCGAGGGCGAGCTTGTCGACGGCTATCGCAGTGGCGAGCGGATGGAGGGCGAGCCCGACCTCGTCGGCCCCGTCCTTCTCGGCCCGGGCAGCGAGATCGGCGACGACGTCCGCATCGACGGCCCCACTGTGATCGGCGACAACGTCAAGGTCGGCGACGGCGCCCGCCTCAAAGAAGTAATCGCCCTCCCGAACGCGGAGATCCCAGCCCGGCAGGTTCTGATCAACGCGATCGCTGGCGCACGGCCTTAGACGCCTACAGGACGAGGCTTTTTCGGTAGAGAGGGTGCCCGCTCCCTCCAGCCATCGCGCGCCGGTTGACGCCTCCGAACTTTGGGGGGTTATAGCCCTCCAAAGTTCGGAGAGGCTTCATATCCGGTCACGCCGTGCGTGGAAACTCCCGTCTTGAGACGAAGTTGGCGCAGAGGTTTGACCTTCTGCGCGCCACCTGTGCGCTTTTGCTCGGCAGGGTCGGGGCGTGGAGATTTTGCCGACCATCGAGCTGGCGCTGGTGCCGGCGCTTTGCGCGTCCTGCGGGCGGTCTTGCCGGTCTGAGTCGGTCGTCTGCACGCGATGCTCTCGGCGGTTGGCCGCCGCGGAGCCGTTCTTGGGAAACGGGCCGCCCGGGCTGGACAAGGTCTGGTCTTCGGCCTCCTATGAGGGGGTGGCGCGGAACCTGGTTGGGGCCTTGAAGTTTCGGCGGCTGCTGACGGTGGCCGATCTGATGGCGGAGCGGATCGAGTGGATGGCGCCTGCGCACATGCTGAGCGGGACGATCGTGCCGGTGCCGCCGGCACCGGCACGGCTGCGCCGGCGGGGATTCGATCCGGCCGGGGAGCTGGCGGCGGCCCTGGCGGCGCACCTGGAAGCACCGCTCTCGCATTGTCTGGAGCGGCGCGGGGGAGGGCGGCAGGTCGGGCGCCGGCGGGCTGAGCGGATCGGTCACCCGCCCCGCATCCACGGTACGGGGCCTGCCCCGCGCAGCGTTCTCCTCGTCGACGACGTCCTCACCACCGGGTCCACCCTCACGGCCTGCGCTCGCGCGCTTCGGGCCGTGGGGGCGTCCCGTGTGGTGGCGGTGACCTTTGCCCGGCGCCTCTAGTTGGCTCTCCGCGGCCCTACGGCCGTGCCTCGGCCGGGCGGCCTCGCATCTGGTCGACAAGCCGCCGCGTACGGCGGCGCTTGCGACGCAGCTCTCGGTGCTTCTTCACCTGCCGACCCATGTCCTCGGCGAGCTCGCGCACCGTGTGGGTCATCTCCGGGCTGCACTCGTGGGCGTGCAGCGTCACTCCCTTCAGGTAGAACGTCGCCTCCGCCACCTGGCTGTCGGCGACCCGAGGATTGCGCTCTTCGGAGAGCACCACCTCCAGGGTCGCGAGCGGCGAGACCTGTCGGCCCAACCGCTGGAAGCGTTTCCGCACCATCTCACGCAGGTCTTCCGTCATCTCGACGTTCCGGCCCCGAATCTCCATCCGCATGAGTGCCTCCTTGTGGGTTCCGTCACGAGGGTAATACCCGGGGCGGAAGGGAGCAAGAAGAATTTAAGTCGGCACCGCTACTCTTGACCAATGCCAGCGATGGACCTTGTAACGAAGGCGCTGCGCGCGGGAGAGGGAAGGAAGTTCAAGACCTACCAGAAGCGCGCGGAGGCGATTAACCGCTTCGAGCCGGAGATGGAAGCGCTCTCTGAGGAGGAAATCCGCAGCGAGGCGGACGCCCTGCGCGAGCGCGCCCGCAACGGGGAGTCGCTCGACGATCTGCTGCCGGAGGCGTTCGCCCTCTGCCGCGAGGCTTCCCGCCGGACCACCGGTCAGCGCCACTACGACGTCCAGCTGATCGGCGGCATGGTCCTCAACGAGGGCGGCATCTCCGAGATGCGGACCGGCGAGGGGAAGACCCTGACCGCGACCCTCCCCGTCTTCCTCAACACGCTCGCCGGCAAGAGCGTCCATGTGGTCACCGTCAACGACTACCTGGCCCGCCGCGACGCCGACTGGATGAAGCCGATCTACGAGGCGCTCGGGGTCAGCGTAGACGCCCTCCAGGACCCCGACGACCACGCCACCCGCCAGCGCAAATACGGGCTCGACGTCACCTACGGGACCAACTCCGAGTTCGGCTTCGACTACCTGCGCGACAACATGGCCGACGCGCTCGAGCATTGCGTCCAGCGCGACCACAACTTCGCGATCGTGGACGAGGTCGACAACATCCTCATCGACGAGGCGCGGACGCCGCTGATCATCTCCGGCGCCCCCGAACAGGCCGCCCAGACCTATTACACCTTCGCCCGCCTCGCCAAACAGATGGTCGGGGTGCCGGCGAAACAGAAACTGAAATCGCTGGGCGAGTCGCGCGAGACCCACGACGCCGACTACGACTACGAGTACGACGAGAAGCACAAGACGGTTGCTCCGACCGAGCGCGGCGTCAAGAAAGCCGAGGAGTTCATCGGCGTCGACAACCTCTACCTCGGCGAGCACGGCAGCCTCGTCAACCACCTCGTCCAGTCCCTGAAGGCGGAGTCGCTCTACAGGAAGGACGACGACTACGCGGTAATCGACGGCGAGGTGATGATCATCGACGAGTTCACCGGCCGCATCCTCGAGGGCCGGCGCTGGTCGGAGGGGCTCCACCAGGCCGTCGAGGCAAAGGAGGGCGTGGCGATCCGCGAGGAGAACCAGACCCTGGCGACGATCACCCTCCAGAACTACTTCCGCCTCTACGACAAACTCTCCGGCATGACCGGTACCGCCCTCACCGAGGCGACCGAGTTCATGAAGATCTACAAGATGCCGGTGGTCGAGATCCCGACCAACAAACCGATGGTCCGGCTCGACCAGAACGACCAGATCTTCAAGACCAAGGACGGCAAGTGGGGGGCGGTGATCGAGGAAATCGTCGGCCGCCACGAGAAGGGGCAGCCGGTCCTCGTCGGAACCGTCTCGGTCGAGGTCTCGGAGATGATCTCCGAGGCGCTCAAACGCCAGGGGATCAAGCACGCCGTCCTCAACGCGAAGCCTGAGCACGCCGAACGAGAGGGCGAGCTGATCGCCCAGGCAGGCCGCAAGGGCGCGGTGATGATCGCCACCAACATGGCGGGCCGCGGCGTCGACATCAAGCTCGGCGGCGACCCCGAGCACCTCGCGATCTCCGAGCTGAAAAAGCAGGGAATCACGCACGAGAGCGAGGACTACGAGGAGGCGCTGGCCGCGAAGGCGGCCGAGCTGGAGCCGGCGTGCAAGGCCGAGGCCGAGGAAGTCCGCGAGCTCGGCGGCCTCTTCATCTGCGGCACCGAGCGCCACGAGTCGCGGCGGATCGACAACCAGCTGCGCGGCCGCTCCGGCCGCCAGGGCGACCCCGGCGAGTCCCGCTTCTTCCTCTCCGCCGAAGACGACGTGATCCGCCTCTTCGCCGGCGACCGCATCTACAAAATACTCGACAAACTCGGCCCCGTCGACGACGAGGGCGGCGAAGTCCCGCTGGAAGCGAAGATGCTGACGAAAACCGTCGAGAACGCCCAGAAGAAGGTCGAGGAGCAGAACTTCCTAATCCGCAAACGCGTCCTCGAGTACGACGACGTGATGAACGAGCAGCGGCGCGTGATCTACAAATACCGCCGCGAGATCCTCGAAGGCCGCGACATCTCCGAGAACGCCCGCGACGAACTCGAGGGCGTGATCGAGCGGCTCGTCGACGAGTACACCGCCGGCGACCTCCTCGAGGAATGGGACCTGGAGGAGCTGGAGACGCAGCTGCGGCAGATTTGGCCGGTCTCGATCGAGGTCGCCAGCCTCGCCCCCGAGACGGTCGATCGCGAGCAGCTCAAGGACGCCCTCGACGACGACGCGATGAGCGCCTACGACGAGCGCGAGGAGCAGCTCGGCGGGGAGCTGATGCGCTACCTGGAGCGCTCGATCCTGCTGCAGGTGATCGACAACCGCTGGCGCGAACACCTCTTCGACATGGACTACCTGCGCGAAGGCATCCACCTTCGCGGCTTCGCCCAGATCGACCCCCTCGTCGCCTACAAAAACGAGGGCTTCTCGATGTTCGAAGAGCTGTTGCACTCGATCTGGGACGAGTTCGCGAAACTCGTCTTCCGCGCCGAAATCGAAGTCCAGCCCGGGCAGGGGGGCGCTGTGGCGGCCGGCAACGGAGGCGGCGGGACGGCGAGCTTCGCCTACTCCGGCGGCACGGCGGAGAACCAGCCATCCGCCCTGCAGGAAGTGGTCGCGACCAGTGGCACGACGCCCTCCGACGTCGCCGCCTCGGGCGCCGTCAGTCCCGGCAACGGCGAGGTGGTCGAGACGGTGGTCAAGGGCGAGCACGAGGACATCGGCCGCAACGACCCCTGTTGGTGCGGGAGTGGGAAAAAGTTCAAGAAGTGCCACGGCGCCTAGCGGCGCATGACTGATCCCGTCCGTGAGTTCATCCGCGCCTTCAACGAGCAGGACCTGGACGCCTTCGTCGCCGTCCTCGACCCCGAGGTCGAGCTGCATTCCGGTCGCGGGGTGCGGAAGGGGATCGAGGCGGCGCGGGTCTGGGCGAAACGGGCGCCGGGCGGAGCCCAGCAGACGATCGAGCTGGAGGCGCTCTACGAGGACGGCACCGAGGGTGGTGGCGGCCGCGCCGTGGCGCTGATCTGGCGCCACTGGCGGTGGGCCGAAGACGACAGCGTCGCGGGGATGGAAAAGATGGCCTGGGCCTTCGAGCTGCGCAACCGCAAGATTCTCAGCTGGCGCCCCTACGACGACCGCGAGGAGGCGCTGCGCCTCGGCAACTTCGCCTCGCCCCTTGGCTAGGCGCTTCTCTCGGCCTACGATGGACAGATGGGATCGATAGCTCCGGACAATGTCGAGGCGACGGAGGCCTGGAGCGGGCCGCTCTTCGACGTCTTCCTCAAGTACCGCGACTTGACCACCGGCGGCCTCGGCGCCCATGGCGAGGTGGCGATGGGGTCGAACCCGCCGCGGCCAGGAGAGCGGGCCATCGACATCGGCTGCGGCTTCGGCGATACCACCCAGCGACTGGCCGAGCTGGTCGGTCCCGAAGGCTCGGTGCTGGGAGTCGACGTCTCCGCTCCGTTCATCGAGACCGCTCGCCAGGAGGCCGACGAGGCCGGCCTCGACAACGTCGAGTTCCGGCTTGCCGACGTACAGACGCTGCAGTTGCCGCGGGAGTTCGACTATGCCTTCTCGCGCATGGGAATCATGTTCTTCGCCAACCCGGTCGCTGCCCTGCGCAATGTCCGCGCGGCGCTGAAGCCGGGCGGCCGCTTCACCGCCGTGGTCTGGCGGCGTAAGGACGACAACGAGTGGGTGCGGCGCGCCGAGGAGATCGTAGACGAGTACCTCGAGCACCCTGAGGAGACCGATGAACCGACCTGCGGCCCGGGGCCCTTCTCGATGGCCAACGCCGACACCGTCAGCGAGCAGATGAAGATTGCCGGTTTCGAGGAGATCGGGCTGCGGCGCTGCGACCTGCCGATGAAAGTGGGCGCCGACCTCGACCAGGCGGTCGAGTTCGGCATGGCCCTGGGCCCGGCCGGGGAGATCCTCCGCCTCTGGGGCGACCGGGTGGACGAGATCCGCCCCGAGATCGCCGCCAAGATCCGGGCAGCGATAGCCGAGTTCGAGCAGCCCGACGGCGTCTGGGCCCCCGCCTCGACCTGGATCATCACGGCCCAGATTCCAGACTGACCATCCCTCTCTGCCGAAATCAGCCCCGCTATAACCTGTGCCAATGGCCGACGCCGCGCAGAGTCAACCCGTAGCGCCCCGCTTGGCCTCCGTCCGCGAGCAGCTGTCCCTGCTCTCGGACTACCTTTGACCCCGCTGCGCTCGAGACCGAGGCCGCGCGGCTAGAGGAGGAGATGGGCCAGCCCGGGTTCTGGGACGACCAGGACGCAGCCGCCAAGACCTCCGCCGCCCACGCCCGCGCCCAGAAGCGGCTGGAGATGTTCCGGGGGCTGGAGGGTGACGTCGACGACCTCGACGACCTCGCCGAGATGGCCGCCGAGGACGAGGAGATGGCGGCCGAGCTCGACTCGCAGCTCGGCTCGGTCGAGCGGCGGCTGGCCGAGCTCGAGGAGGCGCGCCTGTTCAGCGGCGAGTACGACGCCGGCGACGCCGTCGTCACCGTCCACGCCGGGGCCGGGGGGACCGACTCCCAGGACTGGGCCGAGATCCTGCTGCGGATGTATCTGCGCTGGGCCGAACGCCGCGGCTTCGCGGTCGAGATGGTCGAGGCCTCGCCGGGGGAGGAGGCGGGGCTGAAGTCGGCGACCTTCATCGCCCGCGGCGAGAACGTCTACGGGCTCTTCGCCGCCGAGCGCGGCGTCCACCGCCTGGTCCGGATTTCGCCCTTCGACTCCTCCGCCCGCCGCCACACCAGCTTCGCCCAGGTCGACGTCGGGCCGGTGGTCGAAGACAGCGTCGAGGTCGAGGTCGACGAGGGGGACCTGCGGATCGACACCTACCGCGCCTCCGGCGCCGGTGGCCAGCACGTCAACAAGACCGACTCCGCGGTCCGCATCACCCACATCCCCACCGGGGTCGTCGTCCAGTGCCAGAACGAGCGCTCGCAGACCCAGAACAAGGCGGTGGCGATGCAGCTGCTGCGCTCGAAGCTGATCGAGCTGGAGGAGCGCAAACGCTCCGAAGAGCTGGCGAAGGCGCGCGGCGAGGTCAAAGACGTCGCCTGGGGGTCGCAGATCCGCAGCTACGTGCTGCACCCCTACACGATGGTCAAGGACCACCGCACCGAGCACGAGGTCGGCGACGTCCAGCGGGTCCTCGACGGCGACATCGACGAGTTCGTCCGCGACTACCTGAACAAGACCGCCGCGGCCTCGGCCAGCTAGATGGCGGAGCCGCTCCTCCGGGACGAACGGGCGGCGGCGGGGGAGCCGGAGGGCCTGCTGGTCCTCCATCACGGCCGCGGCACCAGCGAGCGCGACCTGCTCGGCCTCGCCGACCTCCTCGACCCGGAGCGGCGGCTGCGGGTGGTGACGCCGCGGGCGCCGCTGACCCTGCCGGGCTCACCCGGCTACCACTGGTACCTGGTCCCGCGCGTCGGCTACCCGGACCCCGAGACCTTCGAGGCGGCGCGGACGGCGCTGGCCGAGCTCCACGACGAGCTCTGGGAGCAGAGCGGGATCGGCCCTGAGAAAACCGTCCTCGGCGGCTTCTCGATGGGGGCGGTGATGAGCTACGCGCTGGCGCTCAGCGCCGATCGCCCCGCCGTCGCCGGCATCCTCGCCTTCAGCGGCTTCGTCCCCACGGTCGCGGCCTGGGAGCCGGCGCTGGCCGACCGCACCGCCACCCGCGCCTTCGTCAGTCACGGCCGCAACGACCCGGTGATCGGGGTCGACTTCGCCCAGCGGGCTCGGGAGCTGCTGACTGAGGGCGGGCTCGACGTCACCTACCGCGAGTCCGAGCTGGGTCACCAGATCGACCCCGCGCACCTGCGCGAAGCTAGTGCTTGGCTCGGCGAAGTGCTTCGGTGATGTGGAGGCGGCAGGAGGGCGGGGTGTTGAGCGGCTGCAGGTCGACGCTGACTTCGCGCGCCACCAGGGCCTTTTTGGTCTCCCTCGCGGCCAGCTCGTAGGTGTCCCGGTAGACGCCTGAGCGGCGGAAGCGGGTGTGGCTCGTCCCGAGGTACACCGACCCTTTGACGCCGCGCAGGAGCGCCTCGACGCTGACGGCGGCGGGCTTCGTGGTCCGGTAGTGGACGACCAGGCGCAGCCGCCGCTTGCCGGGGTTGACGCTGACCGCGGCCGTCGCGCTCTTCAGCAGGCAGGCGTCGTCATCGAGCTTGCCTTTCCCGTTGCCCCTCTCTTCCGCTTCTTCCTCGCATTCTTCTTCTTCTTCTTCTTCGAAGTCGCAGGATTCTTCTTCGTCCCCCTCTTCTTCGCCGGCTTCGGAGGCGTCCGCTTCGGCTTCTTCGTCGTCTTCGGGCGCGAGCAGCGGGGTCAGCTGGCCGGGTTGGGGAAGCAGGGCGGCCTGGGTCGGGACGGCGGCCACGAGCAGGGCGAGGAGCAGGAGGGCGAGGAGGAGCGGCAGTTTTCGCATCGCCCCTTCATCGGAGCGACGCCGCGCCTCCTTTAGGTACTGGGCTTTCCGTCCAGAACCCCCTCCAGCTCCAGCAGCGCCTCCTTCATCGGCAGCCCGCCGCCGTAGCCGCCGAGGGCGCCGCCGGTGCGCAGGACCCGGTGGCAGGGGACGACGAGGGGAATCGGGTTGCTGCCGCAGGCGCTGCCGGCGGCGCGGACGGCGCGCTCGTTGCCGGCCTTGCGGGCCATCTCGGTGTAGCTGCGGGTCTGGCCGTAGGGGATGCGGTTGATCTCCCGCAGCACCCGCCGGCGGAAACCGCCGCTGAGCCGCCAGTCGAGCGGCAGGTCGAAGTGGTCGAGCTTGCCCTCGAAGTAGAGGTCGAGCTCGCGGCGGACCTCGTCGAGTTCGGCCGGTGCCTCCAGCATCCGCGGGGAGACGCGATCGGCGAGGTCGGTGAGGAGCTCCTCGGAGTCCTGGTTGGGGAGGCCGACGCGGACCAGGCCGCGCCGGGTACGCGCCAGCAGCAGCGGCCCGAAGGGCGAGTCGGCGGTGGCGTAGGCCACGTCGAGCAGGCCCTCCTCGGCTGCCCGCGCCTTGAACCTGTCCACCGTGTTGTCGATCGCGGTCTTCATGCCAGCTCCTTTCGCAGTCGCTTCAGCCCCTCGTGCAGGTTGCGCCGCGCCGCCTCGGGGGAGCAGCCGAGAGCGGCGCCGATCTCGGCATGCGGCAGGTCGCTGCCGTAGCGGAGAGCGACCGCCGCCTGTTGCTTCGGCGGCAGGGCGCCGACCGCCGCCCAGAGCCGCTCGTCGGGCACGGCGATGCCGTCCTCGACGGCGTCCTCGGGCACGTCCGCCATCGGGATCGGGTTGCGCCCTTTGGCGCGGTGGTGGTCGATCGCCTTGCGGTGGGCGATCGTCAGCAGCCAGCCGCGCAGGTTGCTCGCGTTGCTCAGCTTCGGATAGGCGCGCAGGGCCGCCAGGAAGGTCTCCTGAAAGCAGTCCTCGGCGCCGTCCTTGCCGACGGCGCCGCGCAAGATTCCCATCACGGCGGCGGAATGCTCGTCCAGGACGGTTTGAAACGGCGGCAGCGCGGTCACTCTGTGGGATTAAACGTGTCCGCGACCAAAAACGTGAGATCCCCCTCTCCGCCTGTTCCTTTTGGTCGCTCTACGCCAATAAGGAACAGGCGAAGGGCTAGGCTGCCGCGATGATCGAGCTGGCGGAGGAAATCGAGGAGCTGGTGGGGCGGACCCTGGCCGAGGACCTCGGTGAAGGAGACATCACCTCCGAGGCGACCGTGCCGGAGGATGCCCGGGGCCGGGCGCGGATCGTGCAGAAACAGCCGGGAGTCGTCTATGGCCTCGCCGTCGTCGCCGAGGCGATGCGGCAGTGCGGGGTCGAGGACGTCGACAACCTCGTCGTCGAGGGCCAGTGGCGCGAGGACGTCCCGGCGGAGGTGCTGATCGCCGGCGGCAGCGCCCGGGCGCTGCTGGCGGCGGAGCGGACCGCGATCAACTTCCTCGGCCACCTCTCCGGGGTGGCGACGCTGACCGCGCGCTACGCCGAGGCGGTGGTCGGCACCGGCACCACGATCCTCGACACCCGCAAGACGACGCCGGGGCTGCGGGCGCTGGAGAAGGCGGCGGTGGCCACGGGCGGCGGCATCAACCACCGCATGGGCCTCTACGACGCGATCCTGATCAAGGAGAACCACATCGCCGCGGCGGGGGGGCTGGCGAAAGCCGTCCACGCCGCCAGGACCGCTCAGCCCGAGAAGGCGATCGAGGTAGAGGTCACCAACGTGGACGAGGCCGCCTACGCGATCGGCACGGGGGTAGACCGTCTCCTGCTCGACAATATGAGCGCGAAAGAGATGCAGGAAGCTGTCGCCCTGCGCGACGAGAACGCGGGCGGCGCCGACGGCGTCTCGCTCGAGGCCTCCGGCGGCGTCACCCTCGACAACGTCCGCGAGATAGCCGAGACCGGGGTGGAGTTCATCTCCATCGGAGCGCTGACCCACTCGGCGGCGACGCTCGACTTCTCGATGCTGCTCGAGCTTGTATAGGGACCCGGGAGAGGGGGTCGGCGGACAACAGCGGGGAGGGTCCGGCGACCCCCTCTCCCGGGTCCTCCGACGGTCGCTCTACTTCAGGAGTTTTGAGAGACGCCGGTCCTTCAGCACCTTGCCTCCGGTCTGCTCCTGCGGGCAGTAGTTCATCTGGTGTTCTGAGAAGTACACAGCCTCGATCGTCGTCCCGCAGCGGGGGCAGGGCTCGCCCTCGCGTTTGTGGACCTGGAGCGGCATCGGCACCTTCTCGGGAACCTCGGGGCCGATCGTTTGGTCGTAGTGGTCGATCGCGTCGCCGAGCACGTGGAGGGCCGCGTGGAGGCGCTCGACCTCCTCGGGCTCCAGCTCGGAGCCTTTCTTGAAGGGGGAGAGCCGTGCCTCCCAGAGGATCTCGTCGACCCAGGAGCGGCCTATCCCGGCGATGTCTCGCTGGTGGCGCAGCAGGGGATGCAGGTGGCGCGGCTGGTCGATCGCGGCCGCGAGCTCCTCGAGCGGGGGAGGGGGCCAGGCTTCGGGGCCGAGGCTGGCGACCATCTCGTCCTCGGCGACCGCCTCGGCGCTCAGCAGCTTCGCCCAGGCGCGCTGCTTGGTCCCGAGCTCGCGCAGCCGCAGCTCGCGCCCGTCGGCAAGCCGGATCAGCACCCGCGAGGCTTTGTCTTTGAGCGAGGCGCGTTTGTCGTGGACCCGCAGCCGCCCCGCCGACATCAGGTGGATCAGCAGCGCCAGGTCGCCGAACTCGACCACCGGCATCTTGCCGACCCGCCGCACGCCCGTCAGCTCGCGCCCGACCAGCGCTTCCAGCGGTGGGTCGAAGGTTTTCATCACGTTCATCCCCGGTGCCAGCGCCGATTCCACCGCGGCGCCCGCCAGGGCCGCGTCGAGGCGGCGGGCGACGATCTCTACCTCGGGCAGCTCGGGCATCCCCGCCCAGGCTAGAGGGGAGGCGCGATCAACTAAACTTCGTCCACGTTCATTCGACCGGTCCGGACCCCGTCCCGCCGGCGAACATCAGGAAGGAAAGGGCTCATGCAGGAGCTCCCGACTATCCAACCTACTTTCGCGCCGGAGCTGAGCCCGGAGCAGATCGCTGAGATCAGCGACGAGGTCCGTGCGCTCGCGCGGGAGCGGAACGCGGTCATCCTCGCCCACAACTACGAGCTGCCCGAGGTCCAGGACGTCGCCAACTACCGCGGCGACTCGCTCGGCCTCTCGCGCCAGGCGGCCGAGACCGACGCCGAGGTGATCGCCTTCTGCGGCGTCCACTTCATGGCCGAGACCGCCTCGATCCTCTCGCCCGAGAAGACCGTGCTGATCCCCGACCTCGACGCTGGCTGCTCGCTCGCCGACTCGATCGACGCCGACCAGCTGCGGGCATGGAAGGCCGAACATCCCGGCGCGATCGTCGTGATGTACGTCAACACCTCGGCCGAGGTGAAGGCCGAGACCGACTACTGCGTTACCTCCTCCAACGCCGTCGACGTCGTCCGTCACATCTGGGCCGAGCACGGCCCCGATGCCGAGATCCTCTTCGGCCCCGACATGTGGCTCGGTGCCTTCGTCGAGCGCGAGACCGGCCTGGTCGGAGAACCCGAGCGCCGCGGCCGCTTCCACATCTGGGACGGCGAGTGCCACGTCCACGCCGGGATCAAGCCGCTCGACATCGTCCGCACCCGCGAAGAGCACCCGAACGCCGAGTTCCTGATCCACCCCGAGTGCGGCTGCTCGACCCAGGCGATGGAGTACGTCGCCGCCGGCGACATCGACCCCGAGGGCGTCCACATGCTCTCCACCTCCGGGATGCAGAGGCACGTCGAAGCGCATCCCGACGGCGAGTTCATCGTCGCCACCGAGAACGGGATGCTCTACCCGCTGCAGCAGGCGGCGCCACGCGCCAACCTGATCGAGGCCAACCGGATGGCTACCTGCAAGTACATGAAGATGATCACCCTGCCGAAGCTGCGCGACTCGCTGCGCGAGATGAAGTTCGAGGTCAGCGTCCCGGCGGCGATCGCCGAGCGGGCGCGGGTGCCGATCGAGCGCATGGTCGCGATCGGCTAGCGGCAACTTTCATCAGGCTTTTAGGCCTCTTTTCACTTCCTTTGCCGAACCGGGGGCACTCTGTGTCCGTATCCCCGGAAAAGGAAGAAGGAGGCCTCGCATGACCAGCAAGAAGGTCCTGGTGGTTGCCAACAGGACCGCCGATTCACCCGATCTGATCGAGGCGCTGTGCGGGCGCGCTGCCGAGCGGCCGACCAGCTTCACCCTGTTGGTCCCGGCCGTCCCGCACGGCCTCGCCTGGGCCGCCGACATGAAGGCGGGCTGGGCGGAGGCGGCGCTGCGCGCCGAGCGCGCCGGCGAACACATCCGCCGATCCGGCCTGCGGCTCGAGGAGGCCATCGTCGGCGACCCCGATCCCTTCGCCGCGGTCGGCGACGCCCTCCACGCGCGGAGGTTCGACGAGGTGATTGTCTCCACCCTGCCGCGGACGGTCTCGCGCTGGCTCTCGATCGGGCTGCCGGCGCGGCTGCGGCGGACGGTTGATCTGCCCGTCGTCGAGCTCACGGCCCGGCCGCTAGAGCAGGCGCCGCGGTCCCGCGCGCCGGAGCGGGAGCCCGTCGCCGCCTGAGTTCTTGACCCACCTTTTCCGGCGGTTTTACGCTTTCTTTGCCAGCTCACCGGCAGGCTGCGCCCGTGAACGACACCGGTAAAGAGAGGCGAGGGTGGTGGCCGCCGTCGCTTCGGACGCTCAAGCTGACCGGGCTCGGGGTCGTGGCCGGGCTGCTGCTGATCCAGCTCGTCCCCTACGGCCACGCTCACAGCAACCCACCGGTTACGCGGGCGGCAAAGTGGCCACCCGGGCCCGGGCGCGAGATCGCCGAAGCGGGCTGTTACGCCTGCCACAGCAACCTCACGAAGTGGCCCTGGTACTCGAATGTCGCTCCCTCCTCCTGGTTGGTTCAGCACGACATCGAAGAGGGCCGCGGCGTCCTCGACTTCTCCGAATGGGACAAGCCCCAGCCCGACGCCGGGGAGCTGACGGAGAAGGTCGAAAGCGGCGAGATGCCACCGCTTCAGTACAAGCTGGCCCACGGCTCGGCCCGCCTCTCCTCCGCGCAGAAGAAGCAGCTGGTCGCGGCGATCACCCGCCTCTACGCGACTGACCCGCCCGGCGGCTGAGACGACTCAGTCGTCGTCGCCGTCGGAGTCGCCGCCTTCGCCGCCGTGGTCGTCGGGGGGTTCGGCGCTCACTTCGGGAGGCGGGGATTCTTCGGTCGTGGTCGTCGGCTCGACGGTGGTCGTGTCGTGCGGCTTTCGTCCACTCGGGCCGCTGTCGCCGGCGGGCGCCTGCAGGGCGGGGGCGAGGGCGTCGCCGGCCGAGATCGATTCGGAGGCGATCCCGATCTGCTGGCTGGTCAGGTTGGCGGCGGCGATCGCGATCGCGATCGCGATCGCCAGCCCGGCGAGCGCGAGCAGGACCCATTTCGCGGTTGCCGAGAGACTCACGAGGGCACCTCCGCCGGGGCCAGCTCGATCGTCGCGGCGAGGCCGCCCCCGTCGCGGTTGCGCAGGCGCACCTCGCCGCCCCACTGCCGGGTCAGCTCGCGGGCGATCGCCAGGCCGAGCCCGGTTCCCGCCGCGCCGCGGCGGCCGGCGCTGCCGCGGCTGAAGCGCTCGAAGACCGCCTCCTCCTCGCCGGGCTCCAGGCCCGGCCCTTCGTCGAGGACGGCGATGCGGCCGGGGGCGGCCCGCAGCCGCACCGTCGAGCCGCGCGGCGAGTAGGCGAGGGAGTTCTCGACCAGGGAGTCGAGCGAGCGCTCCAGGTCTGGCGCCGCGCACCAGCCCTCGGCCGCATCGGCGGCGTCCACCTCCAGCGCGATGCCGCGGTCGGCGGCGCTCGCCCGCCAGCGCTCCGCCGCCCGTCGTGCCGCCTCGCCCAGGTCGAGGCGCTCGCCGGGAAGTTCGTGCTCGCCGGCGCGGCTGAGGATCAGCAGCTCGTCGACGATCGACGAAAGACGGTCGATCTCGTCCATCGCCGCGCCGAGCTCGCGCTCCGCCGGCGCGTCGCCACGGGAGCGGTCGGCGAGGTTCTCGAGGCGCAGCCGCAGCCCCGTCAGCGGGGTCCGCAGCTGGTGGGAGGCGTCGGCGACGAAGTCCTGCTGGACCCGCAGCAGCCGCTTGATCCGCTGCGTCATCTCGTTGAAGGCGCGGGCCAGCGAGCGCTGCTCGGTGCTTCCCTGGACGGCCACGGCGGTGTCGAGGTTGCCCTCGGCGACGCGGCGGGCAGCGCTGTCGAGGCGGCGGATCGGGCGGGCGATCTGCTGGGCGATCAGAGCGCCGGCGACGATCCCCAGCAGCAAGACGACCGCGGCGAGCGCGGCGATGTCGAGGATCGAGGTCTTCACCGCGGCATGGACCGCCTCGATGCTCTGGGTGATCCGCACGGCGCCGATCGGGCGGTCGCGGGCGAGGATCGGGACCGAGGTGGCGAGGATCTCTTCGCCGAGGGTTTCGCTGTCGCGGGTGATCTGCTCGCCGTGCCCCGCCAACGCCGCTTCGACCTCGGGGCGGTCGTCGTAGCTGCGGCCGGGGGGCGCTCCGGCGGAGTCGGCGAGCAGGTCGCCACGGGCGTCGAGGACGATCACCCGGCCGCGGACGCTTTCGGCCGAGCGCTCGGCGATCCGCCCCAGCGGCACGGTTCGCGGTGGGTCGACGAACTCGGCGGCACTGGTCGCGACCACCTCGGCCTGGCTGCGCGCCTGGCCCTTGACCTCAGAGTCGACGCGGTCGCGCAGGCTCAGCGCCAGCGGCACCCCGAAGGCGATCAGCGCCAGCAGCAGGACGTAGGCCAGCGCCAGCAGGAGGGTTGCTCGGAGGCTTACGGTTCCCTGTCCTCCGGCGCGGCGAAGCGGAAGCCGACGCCGCGGACCGTCTCGATGTAGTCCGGGTCGGCGGGGTCGTCCCCGAGCTTGCGCCGCAGCCAGCCGATGTGGACGTCGAGCGTCTTGGTCGAGCCGAACCAGTTGGTGTCCCAGACCTCGGACATCAGGTCCTCGCGGGTGACGACGCGACCGGCACTTCGCATCAGCGCCGCCAGCAGGTCGAACTCCTTGCGCGAGAGCTCCAGATCCTCGCCGCGGAAGCGGGCGATCCGCGCCGCCGGGTCCAGCTCCAGCTCGCCGATCGCGACCGGTTTCATAGTCGTCGCGCCGGAGCCGTTCTCGCGCGGGCCGCTGCGCCGCAGGACGGCGCGGATGCGGGAGATCACCTCGGCGGCGCTAAACGGCTTGACGACGTAGTCGTCGGCGCCGAGCTCGAGGCCGACGATCTTGTCCATCTCGGTCCCGCGCGCGGTCAGCATCACGATCGGCACGTCGGAGCGGCGGCGCAGCTCGCGGCAGACGTCGCGGCCGTCGCCGTCGGGGAGGGCGAGGTCGAGCATCACCAGGTCCGGTTCCTCGGAGTCGGCGAGCGCGACGGCCCCGGCGGCGGTGCCGGTGACGACGGCCTCGAAGCCCGCCCGGCGCAGCGCCTCGGCGAACGGCTGGGAGATCGATTCCTCGTCCTCGACGACGAGGATGCGCCCGCCGGGCGCTTGGGTGGCCATCGCTCAACTGTAGGGCCTGCACTGGGCATTCGAGCCTGCTCGGCGCAGGTTTTGCCAGGGCTTTACCCGTCGCTTTCCGGCACTTGCAGGGGCCCGTCGCACACTGCTCCGGCAAGCAGCCGAACGGGGGAAACGTGAAGAACGCCAAAGCCAAAGTCGCGACCGGGGCCACCGTCGTCCTCCTCGGGGGATTGACCGGACTGGCTCTCAGTCAGGGGGGCAGCGCGCCGAGCAAGCAGGTGGCGGACAAGCCGGTCGTCCACACCAAGGTGATCCGGCACACGGTCCACGTCACCAAGCACGCGAAGCCGAAAGACCCGCCAGTCGCGCCCCCGGTCAAACCGGCGGCCTCCGGCGTCGCGACGGGAGGCGCCTACGTCGCCACCGGCAGCAGCGGCGCCGCCGAAGGCGAATCGGCTCCGGTCTACACCGGCTCCAGCGGCGGCGGCGAAAGCGCGCCGGTGACGACGGCCAGCAGCGGCGGTGGCGGTGGGGGCGGCGAGGTCGAGAGCGACGACGGCGGTGGCGAGGTCGAGCACGAGGGCGGCGATGACTGAGCGCGCCCGCTCCAAGCGCCCGCCCGCGCGCCTGGTCTTCTGGGCCTCGATCCTGCTCTTCGCGACGCTCTTCGCCCTGCTCGCATTTCGCTTCTCCGCCGAACAGTCGACGACCCAGGCGACCGCCCGCGCGGTAAAGGTCCGCAAGGTGATCAAGCGGAGGGTGGTGACGACGGTCGTCCCCAGCCCCGGCCAGAACACGGTCGCCAGCGGCCCCGTCAGTAGCTCCTCCTACTCCTCCGGTGCCGAACCGGTGGTGACGAGCGCCTCCTGATGGGCGAACACGACCTCACCTTCCAGGCGATGGGCAGCCACGTGCGGCTGCTAATCGGCGAGCCGGGGCCGGGGATGGCTCCGGCGGCGGCCGCCGCCGAGCGGGCGCGGCGCTTCCTCGAGGACTTCGACGCGACGCTCTCCCGCTTCCGGCCCGATAGCGAGCTCTCCCGCCTCAACGCCGACGAGCGCGAACGGGTGCCGGCGTCCGAGCTGATGCGCCGCGCGGTCGAGGCGGGCATCTTCGCCGCCGAGCGCAGCGGCGGCCTTGTGGACCCGACCCTGGTCGGGGAGATCGAGGGGGCCGGCTACGTCTCCTCGCGCGTCGGGATGGCCGGCCTGCCGCTGGGCGAGGCGCTCGCCGCCGCCCCCGACCGCCACCCGGCGCACCCGCGCTCCGATCGCCGCTGGCGCGACTTCGCGGTCGACGACGCGGCCGGAGAAGTGGTCCGCCCGCCAGGCCTGCGCTTCGACACCGGCGGCACCGGCAAGGGCCTCGCCGCCGACATGGTCGCGGCGACCCTGCGCGGCTACTCGCGCTTCATCGTCGACTGCGGTGGCGACATCCGCATCGGTGGTGCCGACGCCCTCGCCCATCCCTACGAGGTCTTCGTCGAACACCCGATCACCGGCGACCGCGCCCACGTCCTGCGCCTCGGCTCCGGCGGGGTCGCCACCTCCGGGATCAACGTGCGGATCTGGCGCGACGCCGACGGGCGGTTCGCGCACCATCTGCTCGACCCGGCCGGCGGCGAGCCGGCCTGGACCGGCCTGGTCGGCGTCACCGCCCTCGGCGACACGGCCCTGGAAGCGGAGACTCTCTCGAAGGCGGCGCTGCTCTCCGGGCCCGAGGGCGGGCGCCGGGTCCTCGCCGAGCGCGGCGGCTTCCTCATCCACGACAGCGGCCGGGTCGAGCTGGTCGGCTCGCTCGCGGTCGCGCCGCGCATCCGCCTGCCGGAGCTGAGCCGGTGAACGCCGCCGCCGGCACCGTCGAAGCGATCCAGACGCACGGCTGGTGGCTGGCCAGCCGCGCTTCGGGCCTGGTCGCGCTGGTCCTGGTCACGGTCTCGGTCTTCCTCGGGCTGACGATGTCCGGAAAGTTGATGCGGCGCCCCGGCTTCGCGAAGAAGCTGTTGGCGCTGCACGAGCAGACCGCCCTCGCCGGCCTCGTCGCGATCGCCGTGCACGGCATCGCCCTGCTCGGCGACCCCTGGCTGCACCCGGGCGTCGCCGGCGTCGCGGTCCCCTTCGCCCTCGGCTTCAAGACCTTTTTCACCGGCCTCGGCGTGATCGCCGCCTACCTCGCCGCCCTGCTCGGGCTCAGCTATTACGCCCGCCGGCGGATCGGCGCCAGGCTCTGGCGCAAGGCGCACCGGGCCACGGTCGTCGTCTACCTGCTCGGGCTCGTCCATGCCCTCGGCGCCGGCAGCGACGCCTCCACGGCCTGGTTCCGCTGGTGGGTGATGGCGACGACGCCAGTCGTCGGCGGCCTCTTCGTCTACCGGGTAATGAAATCTCGCCTGCGTGGGCGGGATCTTGCGGGGCCGAGGGGGCGGAGGAGTCACCCTGTGCTCGCAGAAGGCACCCACGCATGGCTATCCGACGAAAGAAGAACCACGGCTCCGATGAGCCCCGTCGCCCCCGCGGGCGGCGCGCGCCGATCATCGAGCTGAACGACGTGACCAAGGTCTACCCGGGCGGCCACATGGCGCTTGACCGGGTCAACCTCTCGATCGGTCGCGGCGAGTTCGTCTTCCTCGTCGGCCCCACCGGCTGCGGCAAGTCGACGCTGATCAAGATGCTGATCCGGGAGCTGGAGGCGACGGAAGGATCGGTCAAGATCGCCGGCCGGGACATCGGCCAGCTGCCGGAGAAGAAAATTCCGCAGCTGCGCCGCAACATCGGCACCGTCTTCCAGGACTTCAAGCTCCTGCCCGACCGCACCGTCTACGACAACGTCGCCTACGCCCTGCAGGTGATCGGCGCCAGCCGCGCCGAAATCCGTGAGCAGGTGCCGCAGACGCTGCGTCTGGTCGGGCTCTCGACCAAGATCCACAGCTACCCGGACGAGCTCTCCGGCGGCGAGCAGCAGCGCGTCTCCGTCGCCCGCGCCTTCGTCAACCACCCGCCGCTGCTGCTGGCCGACGAGCCGAGCGGCAACCTCGACCCGGTCACCTCGATCGGGATCATGCAGCTGCTCTACCGGATCAACAAGGCCGGCACCACCGTCGTCGTTGTCACCCACGACCGCGAGATGGTGGACAACATGCAGCGCCGCGTCGTCGAGCTGTTCGAGGGCCGCGTCGTCCGCGACGAGGTCTCCGGCGGCTACACCGAGGAGTCGACGACCGAATTCGGCCTGCGGATGCGGGCCGAGATGGGCGTCGGCCCGGACGGCGGCACCCAGACCAACGGCCACTCCGACCACGACCACCTGAGCTGATGGGCCGGATCGTCTTCTTCTTCCAGGAGGCCCTGCGCGCGCTCAAGCGCAACGGCGCGCCGAGCCTGGCCGCGATCGTGACCACGGTCGTCACCGTCGTCCTGCTCGGGATGCTGATCCCGATCTTCCAGACCGCCCAGGGCAAGAGCGAGGAAGTGCGCGACCAGCTGAACGTCCAGTACGAGCTCTATCCCGACGCGACGAAGGACGAAATCGCCGCCCTGCGGACGAAGCTCGAAGGCGTGCCGCACGTCGCCGAAGTCACCTTCGTCAGCAAGACCGAGGCCCTGGCGACGCTGAAAGAAGACCTCAAGGACGACACGATCGTCGAACAGCTGCACACCAACCCGCTGCCGAACAGCTTCGAAGTCAAGGCCGACGACGCCGCCAACCTGCAGGCGGTCCGTGCGGCGGTGATCCCAGACGGCAAGCCGTTCTCGCCGATCATCGTCAAAGAATTCGACCGCACCCAGTCCTCGGAGAAGATCGAGCAGGTGACGAGCGCGCTGAAGATCGTCCTCTCCGTGATCACCGCGCTCTTGATCCTCGCCTCGCTGATGCTGGTCGGCAACACGATCCGGCTCTCGATCTACACCCGCCGCCGCGAGGTCGAGGTGATGCGCCTGGTCGGCGCCACCCGCTGGTTCATCCGCTGGCCGTTCATGATCGAGGGCGTCGTCGTCGGCTTCGTCGGCGGCCTGCTGGCGATACTGATCCTGTGGCTGGGCAAGATCACCATCGTCGATCCCCTCAGCGGCTCTTTCGAGCTCCTCGCGGCGCAGAACAACTCGACGTTGGGCTTCCCGGCCCTGGTCGCGATCCTCTTCGCCGCCTCGATCTTCGTCTCGACGATCGGCTCCGGCGTGACCCTGCGCCGCTTCCTCAAGGTCTGAGGCCGGCGTGAGAGCACGCGGGGCGGTTGCCTTCGCGGTGGCGCTGGTGGCCCTGTTCGCCGCCGGGCTGTGGCTGGGCGGGCACCCGGGCTCGCTGCCCGAACCGCTGCGCGACGTCTTCGTCAGCGAGCCCGCCGGCCTGACGGCGGAAGCGGCGGAAACGATCGAGGACAACTACTTCCGGTCGGTGGGGGGGACCGAGCTCGGCAACGCCTCCCTGCAGGGGATGGTGAGGGAGCTGCGCAAGCGCCACGACGACCGCTTCAGCGAATACTTCTCGCCGGAAGCGCTGGCCGCCTTCAACGAGCAGATCGAAGGCCGCTTCTCCGGGATCGGCCTGACCGTGGTCGAAGTGAAGAAGGGCCTGCGGGTGGCGAGCGTCTTCCCGCGCTCCCCCGCGCAGAAGGCCGGGATCGGCGCCGGCGAAGTGATCGTCTCTGTCGAAGGGGAATCGCTCGCCGGCGAGACCAGCACCGAGGCGACGAAGAAAATTAAGGGCCCGGAAGGGACCGAGGTGACGATCGGCGTCCGCGATCGCAAGGGCAAGGTGCGGCTGCTGACCCTGACGCGGGCGGAGGTGACGCTGCCCAACGTCAGCAGCCGGGTGGAGAAGGTCGACGGGCGTGGGCTCGGCTACGTGCGCCTGCTCAGCTTCAGCGAAGGCGCGCACGGGCAGCTCGCGGGCGCCCTGAAGAAGGTGCGGAAAGAAGGCGCGGAGGGGATCGTCGTCGACCTCCGGCACAACCCCGGCGGCCTGCTCGAGGAGGCGGTCTCGACCGCGAGCCTCTTCCTGCCCGAGGGTGAGGTCGTCGTCTCGACCGAGTCCCGCACCCAGGGCAAGAGCGTCCACGAGACGACCGGCGATCGCGTCACCTCGCTGCCGCTGGTCGTGCTGATCGACGGCGGCACCGCCTCGGCGGCCGAGATCCTCGCCGCGGCGCTGGCCGACGACGGCGGCGCCGAGGTCGTCGGCACCCGCTCCTATGGCAAGGGCGTCTTCCAGGAGGAGCATTCGCTCTCCAACGGCGGCGCCCTGAAGCTGACGGTGGGCGAGTACTTCACCCCGGAGGGCGTCAACCTGGCCGACAGCCACGGCATCCACCCCGACGTCAAGGTCGGCAACGACCCGAAAACGGCGGTCGACGAGGCCGAACGGCGCGCCTTCGACACCCTCGCCGCCCGGGTCGGCTGATGCCGGGCCGAGGCCGGGGCCGCCGCGAGCGCAACCGCGGCGCATCGAGGCAACGGGGCCGTCGTTTCCAGGATCCGCGCCCCCATAAGGGCCAAAAGTCTGGAAACGACGCGCGCGGGCAGCGCTCGGCGCGGGAGACGGTCGAGGAGATGCTGCGGGAGGAGCTGGGGTTCCGCGGCTTCCGGCCGACTGTCGAGGGGGAAGCGCGGGAAGCGGCGAAGTGGGCAGAGCGCGAAGGCGGGCCCCGGCGCGACCTCACCGCGCTCGCGACCTTTACCGTCGACCCGGCGAGCGCGCGCGATTTCGACGACGCCGTTTCCGCCCAGGTCGAGGGCGACGGCGCCCGCGTCTGGATCCACATCGCCGACGTCGCCGCCCACGTCAAGCCGGGATCGCTGCTGGACGAAGAGGCGCGGCGGCGCGGCAACAGCACCTACGTCCCCGGCGCGGTCGAGCCGATGCTCCCGCACGCCCTCTCGAGCGAAGCCTGCAGCCTCGTGCCGGGGGTGGAGCGGCTGGCGGTGACGACGGAGATCGAGCTGGGGCCGGGGATGGAGCCGCTCCGCTCGCGCTTCTACCGCAGCCGCATCCGCTCCGACGCGCGCCTGAACTACGACGAGCTGGACGAGATCTTCGCCGGGCGGCGCGAGGCGCCCGTCGGGGTAGCCGAACCGCTCGCCGCCGCCCGCGAGGTTGCGGCAGGGCTGGGCGAGCACCGCCGCGGCACCACCCTCGACGTCGAATCCTTCGAGCCCGAGTTCCGCTTCGACGCCGACGGCAACGTGGTCAGCGCCCACGGCGTCGAGCAGACCGAGGCCCACCGCCTGATCGAGCGGCTGATGATCCTCAACAACGAGCAGGTCGCCCAGCTGCTGGAGCGCGAGCGGGTGCCGGCGATCTACCGCGTCCACCCCTCGCCCGACGCCGCCCGGGTCGAGCGTCTGCTCGAGCAGCTGGCGGCGCTGGGCGTGCCGACGCCGCCGCTGAAGCAGGGCTTGGCCCCGAGCGAGGCCGGCCGCCTCGCCGCCGAGGCGAGCCGGCTGGTGCGCAAGGAGGCTGCCCGGCGCGGTCACGGCCGCCAGGCATACACCTCGCTGGTGCTGCGCTCGCTCAAGCAGGCCTCCTACAGCGAGCGGAACATCGGCCACGCCGGCCTCGGCAGCCCCGCCTACTGCCATTTCACCTCGCCAATCCGCCGCTACCCCGACCTCGTCTGCCACCGGGCGCTGTTGGCGCTGCTGGGCGAGGGGGAGGAGGCGCCGACCCTCTCGCAGTGTCGCGACGCCGCCGCCGACTGCTCCGCCCGCGAGCGCGAGTCGGCCCAGATCGAGCGCGCCGCCGACGACGTCTGCGCCGCTTTCCTGCTCGAACGCGAGCTGGGGGAGAGGGGGCTCGACGCGGTCTTCGAGGGCGAGGTCTCCGGCGTCATCCGCTCCGCCGCCTTCGTCACCTTCGGCGGCGAGCTCGGCGACGTCTACGAGGGGATGCTGCCGGCGCGACGCCTCCCCGGCGACCGCTTCGAGCTCGACCGGGCGGAGGTGGCGCTCGTCGGCCGCGGCTCAGGTGGCAGGATCAACCTCGGCGATCCGATATCCGTCCGGGTCGCCGGGGTAGATGCGCCGCGAGGTCGAGCGGAGCTGGTGCCCGCGGGAGAGCCCGAATGAGCAAGAAGAAGAAATCGAAAAAAAGAGAGCCGGCCTCCGGTGATGTGGTCACCAACCGTCGCGCCCGCCACAAATTCGAGCTGGTCGAGAAAATGGAGGCCGGGATCGCCCTCCAGGGTTCCGAGGTGAAGGCGCTGCGCGGCGGCAAAGCGCAGATGACCGACGCCTACGCGGTCGTCGAGAAGGGCGAGGTTTGGCTTCGCAAGCTGCATATCCCGCCGTATGAGTACGCCCCGGTCGACGCTCACGCGGCCGAGCGGCCGCGCAAGCTGCTGCTACACAAGGAGGAGATCGAGCGCCTGGTCGGCAAAACCGCGCAGAAAGGCCTGACCCTGATTCCAACCAGGATCTATTTCAAAGGGCCGCGGGCGAAGGTGGAGCTGGCTTTGGCGCGAAACAAGGAGGGTCGCGACCGGCGCCGTGAGATCGCCGACCGCGACGTTCGCAGAGAGGTCGAGCGGGAGTTCAAGGGAAGGATGCGTTGAAGTTGAAACTGACGAAACAAGTGCAAGGATGCAGAGCGATGCGGACTCCGAAGAGCCTCACCGCCGTTCTCGCTGGGATCATCGCGGTGCTGATGGTGGCCCCAGCGCAGGCCGGCGCCGACTCGTTCCCTGAAAAGGCGAGCGACTACGTCAGCGACAACACCGGCTACTTCGTCGCCGCGCTGCTGGCGGCGATCCTGCTCCTTCTCCTGCTCGTGCGGATCAGCCAGCGACGCAGCAAGGAGAAGCAGCAAAAGCAGGCTACCCAGCCCGCCGCTGCTCCAGCCGCGCCGCAGGCCCCCCCGCCTGCTGCCTCCCCGACCGCAGCGCCCACGGCCGAGATGGCCGCGGTGCCCGCGCCCGTCCCCGGGACGCCCGCTCAGGCGGCTCCCCCGGCCGGCCAGTCGGTACCTCCGCCCGGCGCCTCGGCGCCTCCTCCTGGGATCGGCGCGCCGCCGCCCGTGCCGGGGCAGGCGCCGGCCCCCGCCGGCGAGAGCGCCAAGGACCGCAAGCGCCGCCAGCGCGACGAACAGCGGCAGAAACGGGCGCAGATGCGCGAGGCCCGCAAAGCCGAGCTGCAGCGCCGCAAGGAAGAGCGCGCCGGCCGCAAGGCGCAGAAGCGCGGGGGCGCCGCTCCCGTTCCTGCCGCGCCGCCCGTCCCGGGTGCCGCGCCCGCCGCGGCGCCGGAAGCGCCCAAGGAGCGGAAGTTCTTCGGGATCAAGATCGGCACCGGCAAGCAGAAGCGGGAGGCCGCGCTCGCCGAGCAGCGTCTTGCCGCCGCCCGCGCCGCCAACGAACGGGCGGTCGCCGAGGCGCAGGCCGGCGGGCAGGTCCCGCCCTCGGGCCAGCTGCCACCTTGGGAGGAGGCGACGACCGTGCAGCCGCAGGGCAGCGGCCTCGCCGCCGTCCCCCCGGTGTCGCCGCCCCCGGTTCCCGGCGGCATCCCGGCGCCCGGCGAATACGACCCGGCGCTCGCCGAGCAGCGGGTGCGCGACAAGGTCGCCGAGGTCCGTAACGAGACCCAGCGGATCGGCGCCGAGACCGACCAGCGCCTGCAAGCGGCGCAGCAGCACGGCTCGGTTCCCCCCGCGCCAGGAGCGCCGCCGATTCAGGACACCCAGGCGATCCCGCCGCAGGCCGTTCCGGCGCCGCCCGCCGATCTGCGCACCGCCGAGCAGCACCTCGAGGACGATCGACAGGCGCGCGAGCGGGCGATGAAAGAGGCCGAGGAGCGCCTGCGCCAGATCGAGGAGCGGACCAAAGCCGCCGAAGCGAGAGCCGCCGAGGCGCAGCGCCTCGAGCAGCGCCGGGCCGCCGAGGCAGCTGATGAGCAGCGCCTCGAGGAGATGCGTCGCAGCGTCGCCGAGGCCGAAGAACGGGCCCGCGAGGCGGAGCGGCGGGCCACTGAGGCCGAGCAGGCCGTGGTCCGCCAGGTCCAGGGTGGGGGAGCGTCGACGCCGCCTCCGCCGGCCCCCGAGCCGCAGTCCTTCGCGCCGCCGACCCCGCCACCGCCTCCGGCGGAATCGTTCTCTCCGCCGACCCCGCCACCGCCACCGGCCGAGTCATTTGCGCCGCCGACCCCACCGCCACCGCCGGCCGAGTCGTTTTCACCGCCGACTCCACCGCCCCCGCCGCAGCCGCCGGCGGCAGAGCCCCCGGCGCCGATCGCGACGCCGGGCTTCGGTGCCGCCGCGGGTGGCGACCAGATCAACCTCAACACGGTTACCTTCGAGCAGCTGCGCGAGCAGAACCTCTCGGTCACTCAGGCGACGCGCTTGCTTGCCCACCGCGAGCGGTTGGGTGGCTTCAAGGCGGTCGACGACCTCGACCAGGTCGCCGGTTTCCCGCAGGATCTGCTCGACGATTTGAAGACCCGCTCGACCGTTTAGCGGGGAACCGCCGGGAAGGGGTCCGGCGGACAACTGCGGGGAGGGTCCGGCGGACCCCTTCCCGCCGGTTCGTCTAGCCGTCGCTTTCTTCGTACTTCTCGAGCAGCTTCAGCCAGATCTCGCTGCGGGCGGGGTAGGGGGCGACCGCGTGACGGAGCTTTGAGAGGGGGATTTCTCCGACGATCGCGACCGTGGCGGCCTGGAGGAAGTCGGCGGTCTCGAAGCCGGTGAAGGTGGCGCCGACGATCGTCTGCTTCTTCTGGTCGACGACGAGCCGGGAGGTGCCGCCGGTTTCCTTGCCCTGGAAGCTGGCCCCGGGAGAGCCGTCGGTGGGGACGTCGACGGCTCGGGCGTCGATTCCCGCTTCGGTGGCCTGCTCCAGCGTCTTGCCGGCGGCGGCGACCTGAGGGTCGGTAAAGGTGACGCGAGGGGAGCCGATGCCTTCGGCGCTCGCCGCGGTCTCGCGCCCGAGCAGGTTCTCGGTCGCAACCCAGGCGTGGTACTTGCCCATGTGGGTGAAGAGGGCGCGCCCGTTGACGTCGCCGATCGCGTACAGCCAGTCCCGCCCGCCGACCCGCATCCGCTCGTCGGTGTCGAGGAAGCCGTGGTCGTTCGCCTTCACGTCGGCGGCTTCGAGGTCGAGGTCGGCGGTGTGGGGGACGCGGCCGACGGCGATCAGGATCTCGGCGGCCTCGACCTTCTCACCGCCGCTCAGGGTCGCGACGACGCCGGGATCCCCCGCGGCGACGCTCTCCACTTTGGCGCCGGTGCGGACGTCGACTCCGAAGCTCTTGCGCAGCGACTCGGCGACTTCCTCGCCGGCGAAGGCCTCCTCGCGCGAGAGCAGGTGCTCGCCGCCCTCGACCAGGGTCACCTCGGCGCCGAGGCTGGCCCAGGCCTGCGAGAGCTCGCTGCCGACCGGGCCGCCGCCGAGCACGATCATGCTCTCCGGCACCCGCTTCGCGGTGGTGGCGTCGCGGTTGTTCCAGGCCTCGATCCCGTCGAGCCCGTCGATCGGCGGCATCGCCGCCTTGCTGCCGGTGGCGACGACGATCGCCTTCTCGGCAACGAGGGTCTCGTCGCCGACGCAGACCTGCCGCTCGCCGTCGAAGCGGGCCGAGCCGCGGAAGAGCTCGATGTCGCGTTCTTCCAGCCAGGGCAACTGCCCGGAGTCGTCGCGGTCGTGGATCACCTCGTCGCGGCGGCTGAGGACCAGCTCGGCCTCGAGCTCGCCGTGCCCGGTCGGGACCCCGGGGATTCGCTTCGCCTCCGCCAGCACGTCCGCCGGGCGCAGCAGCGCCTTCGAGGGCATGCAGGCGTAGTAGGAGCATTCGCCGCCGACGAGGTCGCGCTCGACGATCGCCACCTTCCAGCCGGCGTCGGCCAGGCGACCGGCGCAGACCTCACCCGAAGGGCCGGCGCCGAGGACGATCGCGTCGTAGCTGCGCTCGTTCACCGCTCGCATCCTCGCAGGCCCGGCGGTCCGACGCCGTACAATGGACGGGCATTCCCAAGCACGGGGGCGACAGGCTTCGACGTGGTCGACTCGTGCGAACGGTTGCAGGTCGAGGTTGCTGGAGGCCTCGTTAAACCCCAGCACAAACCAATACGTGCGGACCATGAGTTCGCCCTCGCCGCTTAGTCAATAGCTAAGCGCTGTGAGAGTCGGTCCTTCCTCGCCCGCGGGAAGGGGCACCGGCTTCAGAAGCGGGCTCACCCAGGCGGATCGCCCCGTCCGTCAGGGGAAATCGAAGAGGGCTTTATCTCCCGCAGTGCCCGCCGGCGCGGACCCCGGGAGACGAGAATCAAGCGCCGGCTAAACCTGTAGACACCCTCGCACCGCGTCCGCGGATCCGAGTTCGAATCTCGGCGCCTCCATCAAGTTCCAGCGGCCCTTCACCGGGCCCCTGGGAACTTTGGTGTTCTTGCGCGGCCGAGAATCGGGGGTAGGTTCGATTGATCGCGCGCGAGGATCGAGAAGCGATTGTCGCAACGGTTCAGGAGACCTATGCCTTGATGGGCCGGGCGCTGAATACCGAGCTTCCCGGCCAGATTTTTGAGAAGGCACTGCGCCCCGAGGTGATCGAGGGGATCGGTGCGGCGGATGTGGAGCCTTACGTCAGCGACGAGGAGATGCTCGGGCTGCTGAGGGAGGCTTACTTCGATCTGGTCGAGACGGTTCTTCGGCTCCAAGAGGTTCTTCTCGGCGAGCTCGGGGAGGAGCTCGACCCGATCGTCGAGACCGTCGGGCTGTCGGGAAGCGGGCTCCGGGTCAAGATCGTGGGCTTTCGGCGATCCGTCGGCCGGGTCGTACGGGGTATCCCAGGGGTCCGCTGGGTCAAGAAGGCATTCGAGTGGGGCAACATCATTTTGGGAAGCCTTGGAGCTGTCCCGGTGGTCGGTCTGATTGCGGATCCGATCCGTGAGCTGAAGGAGTCAATCGAGGCACAGGGCGACGATGACCGGGGAGGTTGAGCTTCCCCGAGGAGGCGCCGGATGGCATCGCTGAGGCTCGCCACGTTCAACGTCGAGAACCTCTTCGCCCGCTGGAAGTTCAAGGAGGGGGTCGACCCGGTGGAGGCGAACGAGCGGGGCTGGATCGTGGAAGAACAGAACTTCGAGGAACTGGGGGAGGAAGACAAACGGCTCACCGCCGCGGCGATCAAGGAGCTGGACGCCGACGTGATCGCGATGCAGGAGGTCGAGAGCGTCGACACCCTGAAGCACTTCCGCAGCAAACTCCTCGGCGGCTTCCCCGCGTACCACTTCGTCACCGGCATCGACGGCAACGATCTCCGCCTCATCGATGTGATGGTGCTGAGCAAACTCCCGGTCGTCCACGTGCGCTCCTACCAGGACCGCCGCGACCCGGTCCCGCGCGGGCGCGAACTCTTCTCCCGCGACTGCCTCGAAGTGCTGATCGAGGTCGAGTCGGGGACGACGCTGACCCTCTTCGTCAACCACCTGAAGTCGATGATCAGGACGCGGGAGGAAACGCGGCCGAAGCGGGAACGGCAGGCCGCCGGGGTGAAGCAGATCGTCGAAGAGCGGTTCGGGGCCGACGCCGGCGAGGAGAAGTTCGTGATCCTCGGCGACTTCAACGACTACCTGGAGAAAGACGACCAGGGGGAGAGTGGGATCGATGCCCTGGTCGAGTGGGATCAGGTGGAGAACGTGGTTGCGCGTCGCCCGGCCGAGGACCGCTGGACCCACTATTACGCCGGGGGCAACGACTACAAGCAGCTCGACTACATGCTGCTTTCGAAGTCGCTGGCCGAAGCGAACCCGGGCGAGCCGGAGATCATGCGCAAGGGGATGCCGACCCGGGCGATCAAATACGACGGGCCGCGTTTCGACGGGGTCGGAAAAGACAAGCCGAAGGCCTCAGACCACTGCCCGGTGGCGATGGAGATCGAGGTCTAGGCGGTTCTCAGGCGGAGTCGTCCAGATGCTGTGTCGCCTCCAGCAGGGAGGCGACGGCGGCGTCTCCGGCGACCTCGGTGACGTAGGAGCGGGTCGGGGCCTCGACGCGGCTCCAGGGGTCGCTGCCGCTGATCACGCCGGCCTGCTCGAGGACCAGCACGTGGTAGTGGAGGGCACCGAGCCTTTCGACGGGCACCAGCTCCCGCAGCTCACCGGTGGTCCGGGCGGAGCCGCCGTTGAGGGTGCGGACGATCTGCCGGCGCAGAGGATGGCTGAGGGCCTGGCGCACCTGCGGCTCCAGGAGGTCTGCCGGTGTCGGCTCTTCTTTTGCGGGACGCTCGGACAAGTTCGACCATCCTCATGAACTTTGTTCCAAACCGCTAGCCCAAAGTCGCTGAGTGGATCGGCGTTCGTCCCTTCGGTCTCCTTGAACCCGAAAGGACGAACGCCGTCGAGGCTCAACCGCCCTTCTTGATGGTGGTAGCCGGGTACGACTGCGCGACATCAGCGATCTTCATCTACATCACCCCCTTGGCCGTTGCTGTCTCGGCTCAGGAGGTGGCTCGCGAGCGCAGGGCGCGCTCGTCCTCGAGAAGAAGCGGCGACGCGCTCGCAGACGCGAGCGGTCCTGAGCCCTCGCGCCTACCGTTTACTGGAATTTTCTCCAGCATTCAACGAGATAGGACTTGCAAAAGGCGGAAAATGCAGCAATTCTCAGTGCTGCAAGGCTTGCGGGATACCTCAAGCCTTCAAAATATTGGAATATTCCCGGTGTCTAAATCGTTAAGGCTTTCCAGGGAGGCACAGTGGCATCGCAGGCTCACCCGCAACTGATCGACGAACGGGTTCTGAAGGCGCAGTCGCACCCGATTCGGGCGCACATCCTCAACATCCTCAGCGAGGGCTCGAGCAGCCCGGCAAAGATGCAGCGGCGGATGGAGAACGTCAGCCTCAACCTCGTCTGCCACCACGTCAAAGTCTTGCGGGACGTGGGCCTGATCGAGCTGGTCGACATCCGCCACCATGGCGGCCGCCGCGAACACATCTACCGGGCCACGCAGCGGCAGTACTTCACGCTCGAGGAATGGTTGGCGGTCGAGCCGAAGCTCCGCAACCCGATCATCACCACGATCCTCGGCCAGATCTCGGAGGACACGGCACGGGCGATCGTTGAAGGCAAATTCACCCAGCTGGCCGATAGCCACCTGAGCCGGTCGCCGATCGAACTCGACGGCGAGGGATGGCAGGAAGTTGTCGACGTGCTCGAGACCGCCTTGGAGGGAGTCTTGGAGGCGCACGCCCGCAGCATCGAACGCTCTCGCGAGAGCGGAGAGGACCTGATGCCGGCGCGGGTGATGATCATGCAGTTCCCGATCGGCCGAGAGGAGGCAGAAGCCTAGTTAGGCTGCGCGCATGCAGCGCTATGTCGCCTTCCTCCGGGGGATGAATCTCGGCGGGCGGCGAATCAAGAACGAGGACCTACGGCGTCACTTCGAGGAGATGGGGCTGGAGGAAGTCGCGACCTTCCGGGCCAGCGGCAACGTCGTCTTCGCGACGCCGAAGCGCCAGGCGGAGGGGAAGCTGGCGCGGCGGATCGAAGCGGAGCTGGACGAGCGGCTCGGCTACGCGGTCCCGGTCTTCCTGCGCAGCGCCGAGGAGCTGGCGGCGATCGCGGCGCAGGAGCCATTCGAGGCGACGACGGTGGAGAAGTCGAAGGGGAAGCTGCAGGTCTCGCTGCTGGCGAAGAAGCCGACCGCGGCGGCGAAGAAGAAGGTGCTGGCGCTCGCCGGCGGCGAGGACCTGCTGGCGATCGAGGGTCGCGAGCTCTACTGGCTGCCCAGCGGTGGCCTGCTCGAGTCCGACCTCGACCTGAAGGCGATCGCGGAGCTGCTCGGCACCGACACCCGCCGCACGATGGGGACGATCGAGCAGATCGCCGCGAAGTACTGCGGCTAGCCCTGGCGATCGGATCGCGGCAGTGCCGCGACCTCGAAGTCGCGACTGACCGCGGCGATCTCCTCCGGCAGCTCCGCGAGCTGGACGTTGGCGACGAACTCCATCTCCGCGCCGAGCGGGCGGAAGAAGTTGTCGTAGTGGGTCGGGACGACGGCCTTCGGTTCCAGCAGCGGCAGGATCCGTTGCCAGTAGTCCCGGGTGAAGCTGCGGCCGGCGACGCCGGCGAGGAAGACGTCGACGCCGCGCTCGCGCACCCCCTCGTCGACGAGGTTGGCGCTGCCCTGGTGGTAGAAGCGCAGGCCGGCGACGGCGATCGTGATCCCCCAGACCTGGCCGCAGCGGTAGGCGCCGGGCGCCAGCGAGTCGAGGTGCTCGCAGCTGAGTTCGCCGTCGTAGGGGACGGCAAGGCCGAGCAGCAGCTTCGAGTGGACGCTGGGCGTGAAAGAGACCTCGAAGGGGCCGAGCTCGTAGGTGCGGTACGGCTCGACCTCGACCGTGCGCTCGGCGAGGCCGTGCAGCGCCATCAGGTTGACCAGCGAGGCAGAGCCGTAGGCCCGGCAGCCGGTCCGGCGGGCGATCGCGGGCGCGTCGACGGCGTGGTCGAAGTGGGTGTGGCCGACCAGCACGCCGACGGTCTCGCCGGGGGCGTGGAGGAAGCGGTCGAGGGCGGCCTCGCTGGGCAGCACCGGACGCCCCGTGACGATGCTGCGGAAGGGGACCCGCGAGAGGTAGGGGTCGACGAAGAGCGTCCGCCCCTCGTAGCTGAGTCGGTAGCCGGAGACCCCGAGCCATTCCACCTCCAGGCCGGGCGGCAGCCGCAGCGGCCGGGCCTCCAGCTCGGCCAGCCGCTGGCGGTCGTCGCGTTCGCTGGAGCGGCGGCCGGCCCGCGCCTTCGCCAGGTCTGCCAAGTGCCTCAGCGGTCCGGCCATTACCTTGATCTTCCCATGGCGATCGCGACCGCAACCTCGCTCGACGTCTACGTCGGCGGCAAGCTGCTCTTCGAGGACGTCGGCTTCAAGCTGGAGCCGCGCGAACGGATGACGCTCTCCGGGCGCAACGGCGCCGGCAAGTCGACGCTGCTGCGGGTGCTGGCGGGGGAGCGGGCGCCGGACGCCGGCTCGCTGACGGTGCAGCGGGGGGCGCGGGTCGCCCTCCACGACCAGCGGCCGCCGCGCGAGTCGGAGACGACACTGAGGGACTACGTCTTCTCCGGCCGTCCCGACCTGCTCGCGGCCGAGGCCGAGTTGGAACGGCTGGAGGGGGAGATGGCCGGCGACGCGAACGAGGAGACGATGCGCCGCTACTCCGCCGCCCAGCAGCGGCTCGAAGCCGGCGGCGGCTACCGCTGGCGCGACGACGTCCTCGCGGTCCTGCGCGGGCTCGGCTTCGAAGCCGAGCAGATCGAGCGCCCGCTCTCGACCTTCTCCGGCGGCGAGCTGACCCGCGCCTCGCTCGCCCGCGCCCTCGCCGCGCGCCCCGACCTGCTGCTCCTCGACGAGCCCACGAACCATCTCGACATCCCCTCCCTGGAGTGGCTGGAGGGCTACCTGGTCGACCTCGACGCCGCCGTCGTCCTCGTCGCCCACGATCGCTGGTTCCTCGAGGCGGTTGGGACCTCGGTCCTGGAGCTGGAGGCCGGCCGCGCCCGCTTCTTCGCCGGGCCCTGGCACGCCTGGCGCGAAGAACAGGCGAAACGAGAGATCGCCCTAGGAAAGGCGATCGAGCGCCAGCAGGCGGAGATCGCGCGGATGGAGCGGTTCGTCGAGCGCTTCCGCTACAAGGCCTCGAAGGCGCGCCAGGCGCAGTCGCGGGTGAAAATGATCGAGAAATCCAAGCGCGAGGGCCCGGTCGCCGAAAAGCGCGACACCCGCAACCTGCGCTTCCATTTCAAGCCGCCGGAGCGGCCGGGCCGGGTAGTGCTGAAACTGGTCAAAGGCAGGCTCGAGGTGCCGGGGCGGACGCTGCTGGGCGAAGCCAACCTGGAAGTCGAACGCGGCGAACACGTCGTTCTCGTCGGCCCCAACGGAGCGGGCAAGACGACGCTGATCGAGACCCTGGCGGGAGAGCGCGAGCCGGACGGCGGCAGCGTCCGCACCGGCCACAACGTCAAGATCGGCTACCTCTCCCAGCACGCCGAGACCGCGGCCGGCAGCGGCACCGTCCTCGACGCCGCCAAGCGCGAGACCGGGCTGACGGAGAACAAGGCGCGGGCGCTGCTCGGCGGCTTCCTCTTCTCCGGCGGCGACGTCGAGAAGCAGCTGGCCGACATCTCCGGTGGCGAGCAGCGGCGCCTTTCGCTGGCGATCCTCGTCGCCTCCGGCGCCAACGTCCTCGTCCTCGACGAGCCGACGAACCACCTCGACATCGAGAGCCGCGAGGCGCTCGAGGACGCGCTGACCGAGTTCGAGGGAACGGTGCTGCTCGTCTCCCACGACCGGGCGCTGCTGGAGGCGGTCGGCGGCCGGACCCTCGTCTGCGAGGGCGGCAGGCTGGAGAGCCACCAGAGTGGCTGGGCCGAGTACCAGCTACGGCGCGACGAAAAGGCGGCGGAGGCGAGCACGGCGGCGAAGCCGCGCTCGGGCGGCGGCAAGAAGTACAGCGCCACCAAGCCGGCACAGAAAGCCGCCCGCAAGGCGGCGAAGCTGGAGCAGCGGATCGAGCGGGCCGAGGCGAAGCTGCGCGAGCTCGAGGACGAGCTCGCCGACCCGGCGGCCTGGTCGAGCCCGAGCCGGGTCGAGCGGGCGACGAAGCGCCACGGCGAGGCGAAGGCCGCGCTTGAGGAGCTTTACGAAGAGTGGGAGAGCGCTCAGGCCGCGGCCGAGGTCTCTCAAAGCGGTTAGAGCTGCTCTGGAATCAGGGCGAAGCCGTGCTTCCGTGCGGCATCGCGCAGCTCTTTGTCCCAGCAGGCGAACTCGAGCTCTTCGCCGGCGGCGAAGGAAACGGCGCCCGCGAGGTGGACGGAGTCGTAAGCGCGCAGCGAATGATTGCGTGCGCTCTCGGCAGCTTTCGCGAGTAAGGCGTCGTTGACGGCGTGGCTGTCGATCCCCCGCCAGAGGCTCTCGAGATCGTCGAAGGCGCGACGGAGTTGGGCCGCGGTCAGGCGACCTCCCTTGCGCATCCTGCTCAGGGCCGCGGTCGCCTCGACATGCGCGATCGCGGTGGTGCGGATGCCGTCGGCGTCGCGGTAGGCGCTCTGCGCCTCCTCCGTTCCCGGCTCATCGACCAGCAGCTTGACCAGGGCGCTGGTATCGAGATAGAGGTTCAGCGCCGACCCTCGGAGACGTAGTCCGCGGCGCTCTTGCCCGCGCCTTTGGCCTTGACGGGCTTTGGCAGGTGGCGGGGGCCTTCGCTTGGGCGCACGGTGCCCGCGGCGACGAGCGCGGCGAGATGAGGTGGAGTCGCAGTCGAAACGATCCTTGCCACGGCACGTCCATGCTTAGTCACCGTGATCGCCTCGCCCTCCTCGACTCGATCGATGATCGAGCTGGCCTTGTCCTTGAGTTCGCGAATGCCTACCGTGGCTCTCTCCATAGTGGCCACATTCTAGCTCAATGTGGCCACAGGCGGAAAAGCTCCCGGCTACTCCGAGCTTAGGAGGGCTTGCGCTCTAGGGTTACCCGCGTTCCCTTCGCCGGCGCCAGGGTGATGTTGCGGACGCGGACCTTTTCCGGCTTCGGCGAGGCCGGGCGCAGTTCGGCGCGGGTGACGAACTCGCGCAGGATCAGGCGCATCTCGTATTCGGCGAAGGCGGCGCCGATGCAGCGGCGGATGCCGCCGCCGAAGGGGATCCAGGCGTAGTTGTCGGCCTTGCCGTCGAGGAAGCGCTCGGGGCGGAACTCGTCGGGCTCGGGGAAGAGGTCCTCGCGGTAGTGGAGGGCGGCGATCGCCGGCAGCACGAAGGTCCCGGCGGGCAGCTCGTAGCCGCCGACGCTCGCCGGCGCGGTCAGCTTGCGGGCGACGTCGACGATCACCGGGCGGGCGCGCAGCACCTCCTTCACCGTCGCGTTCAGGTAGTCGTCCTCGCCGGCGGCGAGCGACTCGCGCAGCCGTTCCAGCACTCGCGGGTTGCGGACCAGTCGCTCGACCGCCCAGGCCAGCCCGGTCGCCGTCGTCTCGTGGCCGGCGCCGAGCACGGTGACCAGCTCGTCGCGCAGTTCCCGGTCGCTCATCGCCTGCCCGTCCTCGTCGCGGGCTCCCAGCAGCAGCGAGAGGACGTCGTCGCGCTCCTCGTGCCCGGGCTCGGCCCGCCGCAGCCCGATCTCCTCGTAGATGAACTCGTCGAGCGCTTCGCGCGAGCGGACGAAGCGGTTCCAGGGGCTGAGCCGGCCGAGGTCCCGGCGCAGGAACGGGAAGGAGGTGATGACGCCGACGCGGTGGGCGAAGTCGTCGATCAGCCGCTCGAAGCGCGCCAGCCGCCGCTCGTCGTGGACGCCGAAGACGGCACGCATGATCACCGCCAAGGTGATCCGCTGGGTATGGGGCCGCAGCGCGAACGGCTCGCCCACCGGCCAGCTCTTCATCTCCCGCCGGGTCATCTCGACGATCAGCTCGCCGTAGCGCTGGATCCGCTCGCCGTGGAAGGGCGGCAGCAGCAGCTTGCGCTGGCGCATGTGCGGCTCGTCGTCGAGGGTGAGGACGGAGCTCGGCCCGAGCGCCGGCTCCAGCACCGTCGCGTTCGCCTCGCCGGCGTGGAAGACCGAGGGCGAGCCGGTGAAGACCTCTTTGACGAGCTCCGGCCGCGCCACGTAGACGATCCGCCCGAAGAAGGGGAAGCGGACCGTGAAGATGTCGCCGTAGCGGCGCTGGTGCGCGGTGAGGAAGCCGAGCGGGTCGCGCGCGTAGGAGATCGCCTGGACGAGCGCCGGCGCCCGCGAGCCCGCGGGCAAGGTCTGGCCGGCGGAGACCCGCGGCCGGGGGAGGGTCGCCTGCTCCATCGCCGCGGAGGTTACGGGAAAACTGGCTGGCTGGCCAGTTTCAGAAGACGATCGTGCGCTCGCCGTCGACCAGGACGCGGTCGTCGAGGTGGGCCATCACGGCCCGCGCCAGCACCAGGCGCTCGATGTCGCGGCCGATCCGGACCATGTCGGTGACCTCGTCGCGGTGGTCGACCGGCTCGACGTCCTGGGCGATGATCGGGCCGGCGTCGAGCTCGGCGGTGACGTAGTGGGCGGTGGCGCCGATCAGCTTCACCCCGCGCTCGTAGGCGCGGCCGTAGGGGTCGGCGCCGACGAAGGCCGGCAGGAAGCTGTGGTGGATGTTGATCGCCGGGGCGCTCAGCGCGCGCAGGAAGTCCTCGCTGAGGATCTGCATGTAGCGGGCGAGGACGAGGAGGTCGATCCCCTCCAGCAGGTCGAGGACCTGGCGCTCGGCCTCGGCTTTGGCCTCCGGCTCGACCGGCACGTGGTGGAAGGGGAGGCCGACCGCCTCGACCTGGGAGGCGTGGTCGGTGTGGTTGGAGATCACCATCGCCAGCTCGCCGCCGAGGTCGCCGTTGCGCCAGCGCCAGAGCAGGTCGGAGAGGCAGTGGTCCTCGCGCGAGACCATCACCACCACCCGCTTTACCCGGCTCGACTGGTGGAACTCGTAGTCCATCTCGAAGGGCTCGCCGATCTCGCGGGCGAAGCGCAGCTCCAGCGCCTCGCGCTCGGCCGCCGGCACCTGGTCGAAGACCATCCGCATGAAGAAGCGCCCCTCGGCGCTCGAGTGCTGGTCGACGTCGACGATGTTGAGGCCGGACTCGGCGAGGAAGCCGCTGACGCGGGCGATCAACCCGGGGCGGTCGGGGCAGGCGAGCAGCAGGCGCGAGGTCGCGGCGTCTCCCATCCGCCGATCATCGCGGATAGGGTGCGGCCGATGCGGCTAGGAGCGATCCCCGACAGCCTGGTGGAGCGGATCGGGCTGCTGCTCGGCAAAGTGCCGACGCCGATCGGCGAGGCGATGTACTCGATGCCGGTGGCGCGCTCGCTGCAGGTTGCGCAGCGGACCGGAATCCTCGGCGCGCTGGCGGAGGGCCCGCGCGATCCGACCGAGCTGGCCGAGCACCTGGGCCTGCAGGCGCCCGGGACGGTCCGCGTGCTTGACGTGATCGCCACCCTCGGCCACGTCAAGCAGAACCCCGACGGCCGCTACGAGATGACCGCCGGCGGCCGTCGCTGGCTCGACCCGCGCTCCGACACCTACCTCGGCGACTTCCTCGCCGACACCTACGAGTACTGGGACTGGTACGCCGGGCTGGAAGACCTGGTTCGCGACGGCAAGCACGTCGAGCTGCACGCGAAAGCGCCGGACGACCCCTACTGGCAGTCCTACATCCGCGGCCAGTACCAGCTGGCCCGCCTCTCCAGCGCCGAAGTGGCGAAGGCGATCCCGCTCGCCCGCGGCGCCCACTCGGTCCTCGACGTCGCCGGTGCCCACGGCGAGTACTCGATGGCGCTCTGCCGGCGCCACGAGGGCCTGCGGGCGACGATCGTCGACCTTCCCGGCAGCGCCGCGGTGGGGGAGGAGATCGTCGCTGAGGCGGGGATGGGCGACCGCGTCCGCCACCTCGTCGGCGACATGTTCGAGGTCGACTACGACGGCCACTACGACGGGGCGCTCTGCTTCAACATCATCCACCACCTCTCGCCGGAGCAGATTCGGGCCCTGTTCCAGCGGATCAGGGCGGTGCTGCGGCCCGGCGCCCCGCTCTGCGTCCTCGACCTCTACGACCGCGAGAGCGGCAAGCGGGCGAACCTGGCATCGATCCTCGGCCTCTTCTTCCACCTCACCTCCGGCGCCGATACCTACACCGTCGAGGAGGTCTCGCGCTGGCTGGGGGAGAGCGGTTACGGCAAGCCCGAGGTCAAGTCGTTCCGGACGCTGCCGGACCTGCGACTGCTGGTCGCAAGAGCGGTCTAGCGGCGCAATTTCACAACCATCGTCACCCGCCGGCGCGGCGGCTTCATGCCTGAGCTAGTGACGGATGGAACAAGCTCCGGCGCTTCTGTGACAGCGCCCACACATGAAAAGCGCGGAAACCCTCACGGTTTCGCGCTTGCTCATAAAACGCAAACACTTCACCCCGATCTTGCTCATCCTTCTCGCCTTCCCGGCGGCCGCGCTCGCGGCCGGTGGAGAGGCGACGGGCTCCGATAAGGCCGCCGTCGGCCAGGCCGAGGTGGCGCCGCTGGCCCCGCTGCAGCGGCCGGTCCACCGCTTCCACCGCGTCGTCGAGGCCTTCGCCGCCGACATTCGCGCCGACGAACGGGCGGCCGCCCGCGAGCGCGAACGCGAAGAAGAGGAACGCTTCGACGAGCTCGGCGTCTCGATGGCGACGCTGGAATCGATCGCCTCCTGCGAGTCCGGCGGCGACCCGACGGCGGTCTCCTCCGACGGCAGCTACCGCGGCAAATACCAGTTCGACTACGGCACCTGGGAATCGATGGGCGGCAGCGGCGACCCGGCCGCGGCCCCCGAGGCCGAGCAGGACTACCGCGCGGCGCTCCTCTACGCGGCGTCCGGCTCCAGCCCCTGGCCGATCTGCGGCTGAACTGAGTCGGCGTTCGTCCTTTCCCCGGCATATGTCCGGTAATGGACGAACGCCGAGGGCGCATCTACGATGCGCGCATGGCAGAGGAGCCGGTAGCGCCGAGCGAAGAGCAGGTTCCGGCGCCTGACGCCGGCGGGCCGCAGCGCAAGCCGCCGGCGGAGGCGATCGCCGAGGCGCGGGTGCGGGCGCCGACCCGCGGCAACCGCAAGCTGGAGAGCTTCCTCGGCGCCGTCAACGGCGACGAGCAGGTGCGGACCTGGTGGTACATGGCGCAGGTCCACGCCGAGCGGCTGGGGATGTCGGACCACAGCTGGGTTCACATGCAGATCGTCCTCAACATCGCCCTGCGTCTGCTGCGGCTGCTGGTCCGCGCCGGGGTCGAGCCGGCGATGGTCGCCGACCACGGGATGCGCGACCGCGACGCCGAGGTAGTGGTCGCCGGCGGTGCCCTCCTCCACGACGTCGGCATGTCGATCCACCGCGCCGACCACGAGGCCTACTCGCTCTTCCTCGCCAACGGGGCGCTGCAGCGCCTGCTCGCCGACATCTACCGGGAGCCGGAGCGGACCGTCGTCGCCTCGGAGATCCTGCACACGATCATCGGCCACCGCCGCCGCGGCGAGCCCTACACGCTCGAGGGCGGCGTCGTCCGCGTCGCCGACGCGCTCGACATGGCCCAGGGCCGCACCCGGGCGCCGCTCGACCTCGGCCACGAGGGCATCCACTCGATCTCCGCCGCCGCCGTCGACGAGGTCCGCATCGGCCAGGGCGACGAGCGCCCGGTCAAGATCGAGATTCAGCTCAACAACTCGGCCGGCATCTTCCAGGTCGACGACCTGCTGGCGACGAAGATCCGCGGCACCCCCCTCGAGGGCCGCGTCGAAGTGATCGCCAAAGTCGAGGGCGAGACCGAGAAACGACTCCTCTCGGGCTTCCGGCTCTCCTAGGGACTGGAGGAATCGCCGGCGGGGCCGGCGTCCAGCTCGGTGACCAGCGCGCGCACTCGTCGCTCGATCTCGTCCCGGGTCGCCCGCACCGCCTCCAGCGACTGGCCCTTCGGGTCCTCGAGGTCCCAGTCGAGGTAGCGCTTGCCGGGGATATAGGGGCACTCGTCGCCGCAGCCCATCGTCACGACCACGTCGGCCCACTCGGCGTCCTCGCGGGCGAGTCGGCGCGGCCGGCGGTCGGCGAGGTCGATGCCGAGCTCCGCCATCGCCTCCACGACCTCCGGGTGGACCCGGTCGGCCGGAGTCGTTCCCGCCGAGCGTGCCTCGTGCCGCCCCTCCGCGGCACGGCGAAACAGCGCCTCGCTGATCTGCGAGCGGCCGGCGTTGTGGAGGCAGACGAAGAGGGCGCGGGCCATCAGGCCTCCTCGACCGCGGCATCGCCGGGGTGCTCCCCGCGGACGAGCTGGTAGGCGAGCGCGCCGACGGCGGCCCCGAGCGGCGGGGCCAGGAGATAGATCCAGAGGTCCCGCGTCTCGCCGGAGATCAGGGCCGGGCCGAGCGAGCGCGCCGGGTTCATCGAGGCGCCGGTGACGGGCCCTCCGAAGAGGGCGTCGAGGCCGACGGTGCCGCCGATCGCGATCGCGGCTGCGGCGCCGACCGCCCGCGTGTCGGTGGCAACGGCCATGATCACGAACATCAGGAAGGCGGTCAGCACGACCTCGTAGACGAAGGCGCTGCCGGTGCCGACCGTCGGCACCGTGGCGCCCAGGTCGGCGGGGGAGCCGGGCCAGACCGCGGCGAGGAGAGCGGCGGCGGCGAGGGCGCCGGCGAGCTGCGCGGCGAGGTAGGCGACGGCCTCCGTGCGGGGGAGATGCCTGGTGAGGACGAAGGCGGCGGTCACCGCCGGGTTCAGGTGCGCCCCGGAGAGGTGGCCGGTCGCGTAGACCATCGCCATCACGATCAGGCCGAAGACGAGGGCGATGCCGACGACGCCGAGGGCGCCGGGGTGCTCCGCCTCGGCGACGATCGCGCCGCAGCCGGCGAAGACGAGGGCGAAGACGCCGAGGCCCTCGGCGGCGGCGCGGCGGAGGAGGTCGGGACGCTCCGCCATCGCGCTCAGCAGCAGGCCGAGGCGGGGGTGGGAGCCGGCGAGAAGACCTCGCGCACCGAGTCGAGCGCGCCCGGGGCCAGCCTGAAGTAGCTGCGGTTGCCGCGCGGCTCGCGTTCGACCAGTCCCGCTTCGACCAGGACCTTGAGGTGGTGGCTGACGGTTCCCTGCGAGAGCCCGAGGAAGGGCTCGAACTCGCAGACGCAGACCGCCTCTCCCTCGGCTCGCGCCAGCATGTTGACGATCCGCAGGCGCTGCCGGTCGGCGAGGGCCTTCAGCACGGCCTCGAGCTCGGCCGCCTGACGCTCACCGAGCGAGGACCCGGCGAGCGGGGTGCAGCAGTTGATCACCGGCAGGTCGGTCATCGCGGAGCGGGACGGTATCACCTTCATTGACAAGTATCGATGAAGGTGGGTAAAAAAGGGGAGCGGCTCTTCTCTCAGTTGAAGCGGGCGAGGTCCGACTTGCGCTGTTCCTTGCGCTTCTCCAGGCGGTTCTGGATCAGCGAGAGGACGATCACCAGCGCGGCGAAGAAGGCGATCACGCCGAAGCAGAAGAAGGTCACCGTCTTGTCGGTGGTCGGGCCGGCGAGGCCGACGCCCTCGTCGGCGAGAGCCATTGGCGCGGCGGCGAGCATCAGGGCCCAGATCGAGAGCAGGGCTGCGGCGGTGCGCTTCACGGGGCGGGAATTTAGCGCACCCTTAGGTCGTGGCGCGTAGGATGCGCCGCGATGTCGAACCTCGAGGCGCTCCTGCTGGGGGTGGTCCAGGGACTGACCGAGTTCCTGCCGATCTCCTCCTCCGGTCATCTGATCATCGTCCCCTGGCTCCAGGACTACACGTTCCTGCAGGACCACGAGACCTTCAACAAGACCTTCGACGTGGCGCTCCACGCCGGCACCCTGATCGCCGCGATCGCCTATTTCCGGGTCGAGGTCGTCGTCCTCATCCGCGGCTTCGTCCAGGCGGCGCGGCAGCGGGCGATCCGCACCCAGGAGCAGCGGCTCTCGATCGCGATCGCGATCGGCACCGTCCCGGCGGTGATCGCCGGCGGCCTCGGGTCCAGCTTCATCGACGAGCACCTGGGGGAGCCGTGGATGATCGCGATCCAGCTGATCCTCTTCGGCGCCCTGCTCGGCTGGGCCGACCGGATGCCGCAGCGCCGCAACCTCGAGGACACCAGTCTGCGCGACGGCTGGTACATCGGCCTCGCCCAGGTCCTGGCGCTGGCGCCGGGCACCTCGCGCTCAGGGATCACGATCACCGCCGGCCGCTGGCTCGGCCTCGACCGCGACGCCGCCGCCCGCTTCTCCTTCCTGCTGCTGATCCCCGCCGTCGCCGGCGCCACCGTCTACAAGGCCTACGAGTCGATCGGCGAAGGCCTGCCGTCGGGAGTGGCGGGGCCGATGGTCGTGGGGACGATCGCCGCCGCTGTCTCCGGCTACTGGGCGATCTCCTTCCTCCTCCGCCTGGTGCGGACGACCAGCTACCGCCCGTTCGTCCTCTACCGCTACGCGGCGGGGGCGGCGATCCTGCTGATCATCGCCACCGGCCTGCGGCCGGCGACGTTCTAGTTCGTCTGTTCCTTTTGGTTGCCTGAGGACCGAAAGGAACAGACGAAGGCTCTGGCTACCCGGCTTCCCGCAAATTCGGCTTGCGCCTCGCTCAACTCGTGAAAATCCTGTGAACGCAGGGAGTAACGCCATCGGACCTGCATACAATCCGGCTATCCGAATCGCCGTCCTCGACACCGACAGCGGTTTCGTCACCGTCCTCGCCCGCCGCGCCGAGGCGGCCGGTTGGCATCTCAGCCAGAAGACCGGCCCCGTGCCGCCGCGTGACCTGGTCGCGATGAAGCTGAACGCGCTCCTCGTCGACCCGGTCGTGCTGGGCGACGAAGCCTGGCCCTACCTGGAGCGGCTCGCCTCGATGCTGCCCGACCTCGGGCTCGTCGTCTGCACCAGCCGCTCCACCGTCGCCCAGCGGGTGAAAGGGCTGCGGCTCGGGGTCGACGACTGGATGACCAAGCCCTGTCATCCCGAGGAGGCGATCGCCCGGATCGAAGCGGTCTCCCGCCGCCGCCGTCGCGGACGCCAGGAACACGAGGCGCATCCGCTCGCCGCCGGCGAGCTGGAGATTCGCCCCGACCGCTTCCAGGCCTTCGTCGGCGACGAGGCCCTCGACCTCACCCGCCGCGAGTTCGAGTTGCTCTACCTGCTGGCCGAGGAGCGGGGGCAGGTGCTGGAGCGCGAGCAGATCTACCAGCGGGTCTGGGGCTACGCGATGGCCCACGGCGACCGCTCCGTCGACGTCTTCGTCCGCAAGCTGCGCAAGAAGCTCGAAACCCTCTCGCCGAGCTGGACATACATCCATACCCACTTCGGCATCGGCTACCGCTTCGACCCCGAACCGGCGGGGATCGTCGAAGAGGAGCTGCGCCCGGCGGAGCCGGCCGCGGAGCCCGCGCCGCAGGCCGACGCGCCTTCACAAGGCGTTCACAACACCTTCACGCCCGGATAACCGCCGCCCCCTCGCTCGCCGCCATGCTCGCACGCATGGGACGGCTCGAGATCAAGCCCGAGCAGCACGCGGCTCTCGTCGACGGGCAGCCGCTCAGCCTCACTGTCCGCGAGCTGCAGCTGCTGGTGACCCTGGCCGAGCACCCACAGCGGATCATGACCCGCGAGGAGCTCTTCGCCGAGGTCTGGGGCGGCAAGCCGCGCAACGACGACCGCTCGGTCGACGTCTACGTCAGCCGCCTGCGGGCAAAGCTCGGCGAAGCGCTGCCCGAAGCGCGCCTGATCCACACCCACAACGGGATCGGCTACCGCTTTGCGCCCGAGGTCTGACGGCCTTCCCGGCGCTTTTACATCTTTTTCACATGCTCGACACAGCCACGTAACAAGGTTCGGGGTGGCCGCTGCGAGGGTGGCGCCACTGTGAATCGACCCGAAGGAGAAAGAGTTGACCAGCTCTAAGTGGTTCGTGGTGTTGAGCGCCTCGATCGTCCTCGCGATCGCCGTTGCAGCCTGCGGCAGCAGCGACGAGGAAACGGCAAGCGGCAGCGGAGGCGGAGACCTCTCCGGCTCGATCCGCATCGACGGCTCCAGCACGGTGGCACCGCTGACCGAAGCGGTGGCGGAGCAGTTCATGTCCGAAAACTCCGGCGTCCGCGTCACCGTCGGCACCTCCGGCACCGGCGGCGGCTTCGAAAAATTCTGCGCCGGCGAGACCGACATCAGCGACGCCTCCCGGGAAATCGAGCCCGAAGAGGTCGAAGCCTGCAAGAAGGACGGCATCGGCTTCAAGGACGTCCACGTCGCCACCGACGCGCTGACGGTGATGATCAACAACGAGAACCCCGTCTCCTGCCTGACCGTCGACCAGCTGGCGGAAGTCTGGGGCCCTGACTCGAAGATCGGCAACTGGAGCGAAATCGCCGGCCTCGAAGAGGAATTCGACGAGGAGCTGGCGCTGTTCGGCCCCGGCACCGACTCGGGCACCTTCGACTACTTCACCGAATCGATCAACGGCGAAGAGGGCGTCAGCCGCAAGGACTACAACAACGTCGGCGAGGACGACAACGCCACCGTCAAAGGCGTCGAGGGCTCGCCCGGCGGCATGGGCTACGCCGGCTTCTCCTACTACACGGAGAACGAAGGCAGCCTGAAAGCGCTGGAAGTGGACAACGGTAAAGGCTGCGTGCCGCCCTCGGTCGAAACCGCGCAGGACGGCAGCTACGCGCCGCTGAGCCGGCCGCTGTTCATCTACCCGAGCGACAAAGCGCTGCAGAAGCCCGAGGTGAAGGCGTTCATCGAGTACTACCTCGCGAACGCCGGCTCGGTCGCCGAATCGCTCGGCTTCGTGCCGCTGACCGAAGATCAGCTCGCCGAATCCGAAGCAGCCGCCGAAAAGATCGGCGCCTAACAGCATGCTGCAGGCCGAGAGCAAGCGCTACGGAGAGCGGGCGATCAAGTGGTTGCTCGCCTCCTGCGCTGTGCTCTCGGTCGTTACCACGACGGCGATCGTCATCTCCCTGCTCGGGCCGACGGTCGGCTTCTTCGAAATCGTTCCGGCCAAGGAATTCTTCTTCGAGATCGACTGGACGCCCCAGTTCGAGCCTCCGAGCTTCGGCGTCCTCTCGATCGTCGCCGGCACCCTCAACGTCGCCCTCTGGGCGATGGTGTTCGCGGTTCCGGTCGGCCTCGGCTCCGCCATATACCTCAGCGAGTACGCCTCGCCGCGGGTGCGTAAGACGATCAAGCCGGCCCTCGAGGTCCTGGTCGGCATCCCCACCGTCGCGATCGGCATCTTCGCGGTCAGCTTTCTCCTGCCCCACGTAATCGTGCCGCTCTGGCCGGGGGACTTCCTCGGCGGCGCCGACGGCAAGCCCTTCCTGGCCCTCGCGGCCTCGCTCGGGATCGGCCTGATGGTGGTGCCGATCATCGCCTCGCTCTCCGACGACGCGATGAGGGCGGTGCCGCGGGGCTTGCATGAAGGCGCCTACGCGCTCGGCGCGACCAAAGCCAAGGTGGCGACGCGGGTGGTCTTCCCGGCGGCGCTCTCGGGGATCGTCGCCTCGATCGTGCTGGCGATCTCCCGCGCGGTGGGGGAGACGATGATCGTCGTCATCGCCGGCGGCTCGACCCCGAAGTTCACCCTCAACCCGGTCGAGTCGATCCAGGCGATGACCTCCTACATCGCCACCACCGCGACCGGCGACATCGGCACCGGAACGATCGAGTACGAGAGCATCTTCGCGGTCGGGGCCCTTCTCTTCCTGATCACGCTGGTAATGAACGTGGTCAGCATCCGCCTCGTGCGCAGGTATCGGGAGGTGTACGAGTGATGGAGGCCGGGAGCGCGAGCGCGCCGCGGAATCGCCTGGCCGTCGCCGGCGCCCGGTCGACGACGGAGGCGATGCTGCGCGGTCAGCCGCGCGGCGACGTGATTCGCAACGCCCTCTTTGCCGGCCTGCTCCTGCTCGCGGTGGCGATTGCCCTTGCCGGCCTGTCGGCGCTGCTGATCCAGGCCTTCGTCAGGGGCTCCTCCGCCCTCAGCCTCGACCTGATCACCAATCCGCCCTCGACCGCCTTTCCCGAGAAAGCCGGCTACCGGCCAGCGATCATCGGCTCGCTGGAGCTGATCGCCGGGGTGATGCTCTTCGTCGTCCCGGTCGGGGTCGGCGCGGCGATCTACCTCGAGGAGTACGCCGACAACTCGCGCTGGTGGAACCGACTGGTCGAGGTCAACATCCAGAACCTGGCGGCGGTCCCCTCGATCATCTACGGGATCCTCGGCCTCGCCTTCATCGTCCGCGGCCCGCTCGACCTCGGGTTCATCCTTGCCGCCGGGTCGCTGACCCTGGCGCTGCTGGTGCTGCCGATGGTGATCATCGCCTCCAGGGAGGCTCTGCGCGCGGTCCCGGACTCGATCCGGCAGGGTTCGCTGGCGCTGGGGGCGACGCAGTGGCAGACGATCCGCCGCCAGGTGCTGCCGGCCTCGATCCCCGGGATCGCCACCGGCGTGATCCTCGCCGTCTCCAGGGCCCTCGGCGAGGCCGCGCCGTTGCTGCTCGTCGGCGCCACGGTCTTCGTCACCTTCGACCCGACCCCGTTCGGGGCCGACGGCTACTCGGCGATGCCGGTTCAGATCTTCAACTACGCGCTGCGGCCCCAGGACGAGTTCCAGACCCTGGCCTTCGCGGGCGTGATCGTGATGTTGGTCGTCCTGCTCGCGATGAACTCCTTCGCGATCTGGCTTCGAAATCGCTACGAGCAAAGGTGGTAGGTGAGTGTTGACCGAGCAGACGCCAAAGATTTCGGTCCGTCCTGAGTTCCGGCAGGCGGCGGCTCCCGAAGTGCAGGAAAAGGTCTTCGAGCTGAACGGTGTCGAGGTCCTCTACGGCGGCGTCGCCGCGGTCAAGGACATCTCGATGGAGATCGGCCGCAAGGAGGTGACCGCCCTGATCGGCCCCTCCGGCTGTGGCAAGAGCACGCTGCTGAGGTGCCTCAACCGGATGAACGACCTGATCCCGAGCGCCGAAGTACAGGGCGAACTGCTCTACCACGGCGAGGATCTCTACGGCCCGAACGTCGACCCGGTGCAGGCGCGGAAGTTGATCGGGATGGTCTTCCAGAAACCGAATCCGTTTCCGAAGTCGATCTACGAGAACGTCGCCTTCGGCCCGCGCGTCCTCGGCCGCAAGGACGGTCTCGACGAGATGGTCGAGAAAGCACTGCGCGGAGCGGCGCTCTGGGATGAGGTCAAGGACCGGCTCAAGGACAACGCCTTCGGCCTCTCCGGCGGCCAGCAGCAGCGGCTCTGCATCGCCCGCTGCATCGCGGTCGAGCCGGACACGATCCTGATGGACGAGCCCTGCTCGGCGCTCGACCCGATCTCGACGGGGAAGATCGAGGACCTGATGATCGAGCTGAAGGAGCGGTACTCGATCGTCATCGTCACTCACAACATGCAGCAGGCGGCGCGGGTCTCCGACCGGACCGCCTTCCTGATGGTGGAGCTCGACTCCGAGGAGCACAACCGCTGGGGCCGCCTGGTCGAGTACGACGTGACCGAGAAGATCTTCACCAACCCCGGCGACAAGCGGACTGAGGACTACGTCTCCGGAAAGGTCGGCTGATGCCCGAGGGCGTCCGCGTCTACTACCAGGAGGAGCTCGAGGCGCTCGAGGCGAGCGCGCTCGGCGGCCTCGACCTGGTCGCGACCGCGCTGACGCGGACGATGGAAGCGGTCGAGAACCACGACGTCGAGCTGGCCCAGGTGGTGATCGCCGACGACGATCGCATCGACGGCCGCTACCTGGAGGTGCACCAGAGCCTGATCACGCTGCTGGCGACGCAGTCGCCGGTGGCGACCGACCTGCGGCTGATCTCCGCCCTCCTGCACGTGCTGAAGAGCATCGAGCGGATGGGCGACCAGTGCGTCAACGTCTGCAAGGTGATCCCGCTGACCGGCAACTACGCGCCGGCCGACCCGCGGATGGTTGAGCTGATCCTGAAGATGGGCGCCCACACGAAGACCCTGATCGCGCAGGCGAAGCGATCCTTCGAGGAGCGCGACGTCGAGATGGCCCAGGACCTCGTCCGCCGCGACGACGTCGTCGACGAGCTCAACCGCGACTGCTTCCACCTGGCGCTGGAGATCGGCGACGACGCCGACAGGCGCGAGTGGGCGATGACGATGCTGCTGGCGGCGCGGGCGATCGAGCGGGTGGGGGACAACGCGGTGGATATCGGCGAGCAGGTCGCCTTTGTGGTCACTGGACTCTTTCGGGAGTTCGAGGACGCGTCCCATCCTTCATAACCGCCCCTAGGCGGTTGGGTCTTGACTCGGCTTGGCTGGGCGCCCGGGGGTGTCCTGCGCGCGCCAACCGCGTGCTCGGACACCCCCGGGCGAACTCGGGCCGCAATTTGGTTGAGGGCTCGGGCGCGGTTCAGATCCGACTTGCTTGGGAACATGTTGGGTCTGTGACTCTTTGCGCGGCGATAGATATCGGCTCGAACACGACTCGTCTTTTGGTCGCGGAGCCTGTCGATGGGCAGTTGAAGAAGGTGATGGAGCAGCGGGCCTATACGCGGATCGGCAAGGCGGTTGACAAGAAGGGGCGGATCGCGGGGGAGAAAATCGAGGAAGTCGGCGAGGTCGTCGCCACCCAGGTGCGACTGGCGCAGGAGATGGGCGCGACCGAGATCCGTGCCGTCGCCACCGCAGCCGTGCGCGACGCGCGCAACTGCGACGAGGTGGCCGAGGCGGTCGGCGCCGCCGCCGGCGTCCCGATCGAGGTCCTGCCCGAGGAGGAGGAGGGACGCCTCTCGTTCATCGGCGCCACGAAGACGCTCGGCCACGCTCCCGACGGCCTGGTCGGCGTCGTCGACATCGGCGGCGGCTCGACCGAGGTGATCCTCGGCACCGTCCCGGGCGGCGTCCAGAGCGTCCGCTCCTGGCCGGTCGGCTCCGGCAACCTCGCCGACGAGCTGATCTCCTCCGACCCGCCTTCGGCGGCCGAAATCCGCCGCGCCCGCGACCGCATCGAGGACATCTTCGAGGGGGTCGAGATCGAGCGCCCGGCCCAGGCCGTCGCCGTCGGCGGCTCCGCCACCTCGCTGCGCCGCCTCGTCGGCGCCGTGCTCGAGTACGAGACCCTGGAGCGCGGCATCCGCGTCCTCTGCGGCGACCCCGCCGCCGACGTCGGCCGCCGCTTCGAGCTCGACCCGACCCGGGTCCGCATCCTTCCCACCGGCGTCCTCCTCCTCGAGAAGCTCTCCGGACTCCTCGGCCAGCCCCTCCAGATCGGCAAGGGCGGACTCCGCGAGGGCGTCATCCTCGACCTCCTCAACGGCAGCGCCAACGGCAGCCCCCCTGAGCGCGTCGCGGCTTAGCCGCGACGCGCGCGAGTCCTCCGGACATATGGGCATAAGCCGTGGCGACCATGGTTTCTCCCCCGCCGACATGCCCGCACCCTCCGAAGCTGCCTTCTCAGCCGGCGGCGTTGAAGATCGATTCGTCGAAGCCGGTCAGCGCCGGTTCGGCGGCGTAGCCGATCCGTTCCAGTTCGAAGAGTTCCTCGATCGTGATCAGTAGCGAGAAGTGGTTGAAGTAGGCCTCGCTCGTCGTTCCGGGTTCGACGAAGGGGGACAGCAGGAGTAGGCCGACGCGGCCGCCGCCACCGCTTTCCCGCACCGGCCCGGTCGCCGGCGGCGCTTCTGCGTCGTCGGGCAGGTTGGGGAAGTCGGGCGCGATGCAGCAGGCGCTTTCGTCGGCCGTTTCGCCGTCCTGCGGGGCCTGGGCGGAGGTGACGACGATCATTCCCCCGTCCTTGTAGGCGAGGGAGTCCTTGATCTCGGAGATCAGGGGCTCGAGCTGCGCTTCGTCGGGGGCGATGTAGGCGAGGGCGGGGAACTTCTCCGCTTTCAGCTTCAGGTCCGCGGTCAGCTGCGGCAGGCCGACGTCGGCTTCCGCGCATTCGGGCGCGTCGACGATCGAGTGGAAGTAGACGAACGGGTTGCGCCCGGTGACGTAGGGGTCCTCGGCGCTCGCGACCTGGCTGGGGTCCGGCGTGCCCGGCGTGGGGTGGCGGCAACTGCCCGGCTGCCCGGCCGCGACCCCGGCTTCGACGCCCTGCACGTAGGCCTTCCATTTCAGCCCGGCCTCGGTCAGCTGGCCGGGCAGGGTCTCGGTCGCCGCCGGATAGACGCAGCCCGCTCCTTCGACCTGCCCTTCGGTCGATTCGGAGCCGGGAGCAACGTCGCCGTAGTCCGGGCAGCCGGCCGCCGTCTCGGGCGTCGGTCCCTGGCCGCTGAGCAGGGCGATCTGGTTGGCGAGCGCCCCCTTGGTCACGGCGAAGTAGTTGGGCAGAAGCTCTCCCTGCCGCGGCAGCTCCTCGCTGAGGAAGCTCGACTGCGAGGCTTCGCCGAAGGTTTCTTCGTAGCCGCCTTCCTCCAGCATGACGACGAAGACGTGTTTGACTTCCGGCAGCCCGGTCGGGAGTTCTTCTTCCACCAGCGGCACTTCCGGTTTCGGGGCGCCTGGCAGCGGTTCTTCCACCAGCGGTGCTTCCGCCGGTGCCGAGGAGGGCGTCGCGATCGGCGCCGCGGCTTCCCCGCCCGTCGCTTCCACCGCGGCGGGCTCGGGGGCGGCGCCTGCCGGGGCTGCCTCTGCGGCGGGAGGCGCCGAGGATTCGAGCAGGACCGTCGGGAAGCCGGCGTTCTGGCCGTGGCCGCCGGTGACCGAGCCGATCAGCACCCCGAGCGCCAGCATTCCCAGCACCGCGATCCCCAGGGCCCAGGGAGCGGGCCGCGTCTGTTCGTCCTTCTTCGCGGTCAAGGGCAGCGCGAGTATCACCGCGCCTGTTCGCCGGGTTGTGAAGATCCTGATTCCGATTCACAACTCCTAAACATGCGGGGCCAGGTCTCGCGGCGAAGATGCAGCCGTGTCCGACGCCTGCCCCAGTTGCGGCTCGTCCCTACTCCCAGATCAGCGCTACTGCCTCTCCTGTGGGCAGCGGCGGGGCGAGCCACGGCTGCCGATCATGGATGCGGTCGCATACATGGACGCGAGCAGGCGCCCCCAGCCGGCCGCGGCGGCGGCAGTATCCGAGCCGCCGCCGCGCCGGCGCCCCTCCGTCTCGGCCAGCTCTTCCCTGGTCGCCGTCGTCGCCACCCTGGTCCTCGCGATCGGCGTCGGCGTGATGATCGGTCGCTCCGGCGAGAACGGGGCCAGCAACGCCGCGGCGCCCCAGATCATCCGCGTCGGCGGTGGCGAAACGCCGACCGCGACCGCGTCGACCGCGGCTGGGGCCGGCGTCGCGGACGCCGGCAAGGGCGGCAAGGCGGCCGGCTCGGCAACGGTGAGAAAAGCAAAGGCCAAGGCCGCGACCGGTGAGAGCGGCGCCAGCAAGGCGACCGAAGAAGTCTTCGAACCGGCGCCGGGCGTGAAGATCGCCCCGCCCGAGCAGCAGCTCGGCGGCGACTGCGAACCCGGCGTCGCGGGCTGCAACAGCAAGGGCGAATTCGAAGGGAACTTCTTCGAATGAGCGCCGTCCGGGACGAGGAGGTCATGGTCGACCTCGAGCGCCGCCGCGAGCAGCTCGCCGCCCGCGTCGCCGAGCTGCAGTGGGACCTCGGCGGCCTCGTCTACGAGATGGCCGTCCGCAACAGCATCGACGTCGAGCTGATCGTCAAGAAGGCGGTGCCGCTGCAGGACGCCGACGCCGAGCTGGGCGAGGTCGAGCGGATCCTGCGGATGGACGAGACCGGCGCCGCCGGCGCCTGCCCCGGTTGCGGCGCTCCCCACTCCAGCGGCGCCACCTTCTGCTGGCAGTGCGGCAAGCCGCTGCTGGCCCAGGTCTCCGGCGAGGAGATCCTGCGCGGCTGAGTCGGCGCCGCCCCCGGCTCAGCCGAAGCGGCCGGTCACGTAGTCGCGGGTCCGCGGGTCACGCGGGTCGGCGAAGATCCTCCCGGTCTCGCCGACCTCGATCAGCGTCCCCACCGGCTTCTCGCCGCCGGTCCCGAGGCTGAAGAAGGCGGTGCGGTCGGCGACCCGGGCCGCCTGCTGCATGTTGTGGGTGACGATGACGATCGTGAAGCGGCCTTTGAGGCTGTGCATCAGCTCCTCGATCGCCCCGGTCGCGATCGGGTCGAGGGCCGAGGCGGGCTCGTCGAGGAGGAGGACGTCGGGCTCGATCGCGATCGCCCGGGCGATGCAGAGGCGCTGCTGCTGCCCCCCGGAGAGCCCGAGGGCGCTGTCCTTGAGCCGGTCTTTGACCTCGTCCCAGAGGGCGGCGCCGCGCAAGGCCCGCTCGACCCGCTCGTCGAGCCCGCGCCGCAGGCCGAGGTTGCGCGGCGCCCAGGCAACGTTGTCGAAGATCGACTTAGGAAAGGGGTTCGGTTTCTGGAAGACCATGCCGATCCGCCGCCGCACCTCGACCTGGTCGACGTTGCCGCCGTAGATCTCGTGCCCGTGATAGAGCACCTGCCCCTCGATGCGGAAGCCCGGGATGGAGTCGTTCATGCGGTTGAGGCTGCGCAGGAAGGTCGTCTTGCCGCACCCGGAGGGGCCGATCAGGGCGGTGATCTCGCCGCGGCGGATGCCGAGCGTGACCGCGCTCAGCGCCTGCTTGGCGCCGTAGAAGATCGAGACGTCGCGCGAGTCGAAGACGAGCTCGGGCTGGAGGGGCGGCGCTGCGGTCGTGCCGGTGATTCCAGTGGGGAGGGCGACGGCGCCGGTCTGGATCCGCACCCGCGAGGGAGCGGCCTGGTCCTGGGGGGTCATGAGCTCAGCTTTCGTTTGCTGCGAGCTAGCAGCGCCCGGGCGCCGAGACTCGCGAAGAGGATGAATGAGACGAGCAGCAGCGACATCCCCCAGGCTTCGGTGAAGCCTTCGGGGTTGCCTTCTTCGGAGAGTTTGTAAATCCAGACCGGAACGTTCGGCATCGATTCGAAGGGGTTGACCGAGAACTGCTTCGGGTCGAAGACCGAGCTGGCGAGGATCAGGGGCGCGGTCTCGCCCGCCGCCCGCGCGACCGCCAGCACGGTCGCGGTGACGATGCCCCCGAGCGCGGTCGGCAGCACCACCGTCAGGACCGAGCGCCAGCGCGCCACCCCGAGCGCGTCGGAGGCTTCGCGGAGGCTCCGCGGCACCAGCAGCAGGACCTCCTGGGAGCCGCGGGCGATCAGCGGCAGCTCGATGATCGCCAGCGCGACGGCTCCGGCGAAGCCCGACTGCTGCTTGTGGTCGACGAGGAGGGCGAAGACGAAGAGGCCGAGGATGATCGAGGGCAGCCCGTTCAGCAGGTCGAGGGTCAGGCGCAGCGGCCCGGCGGCGCGGGAGCCGGCGTACTCGGTGAGGAAGAGGGCGATCAGCACCCCGACCGGCATCGCCATCAGGGTGGCGACGAGGGCGATCACGAGCGTGCCCAGCAGCATCGGCCCGACCCCGGTCGGGTAGCCGGTGAAGATGAAGTCGAGGTCGATCGCCCCGGCGCCGCGGGCGACGACCGTGTAGACGACGATCGCCAGCGCGGCGACCGCGATCACCGCGGCGGTGGTTGCGGCAAGCTCGGCGGCGCGGCTGACCAGCTGTCGCCGCCGCAGGTTGCCGCTCGGGGTCAGCGGCGCGGCGCGGTCGGGGATCGTCGCCTCGCTCATCGCGCCGTCGCTCCCCGGTAGCCGAAGCGCCGCCCGATCGCCTGGGCGATCAGGTTCGAGGCGAGGCCGATCACCAGCAGGATCACCCCGCAGTAGAAGAGCGAGGCCTTGTGGAGCTCGGTCAGCGCTCCCGGGAACTGCAGCGCGATCCGCGAGGCCAGCGTGTCGCCGGACTCAAACAGGGAGGACTGAAGTTCGGAGCCGGCGCCGATCACCTGCGAGACGGCGATCGCCTCGCCCAGGGCACGGCCGAGCCCGAGCAGGCAGGCGGCGACCACGCCCGAGGAGGTGGTCGGCAGGACCACGCCGCGGACCACCTCCCAGCGGGTGGCGCCGAGGGCGCCGGCGCCGTCCTGGAGCTCCGGCGGCACCGACTGGAAGAGGTCGCGGGAGATCGAGGCGATGATCGGGATCACCATCAGCGTCAGGATCAGGCTGGCGGTGAAGACGCTGAGCCCGGTCGTCTGCGGGGCGCCGAAGATCGGCAGGAAGCCGAGCGTGCCGTGGAGGAACGGCTCCACCTCGGACTGTACGAACGGGCCGAGGACGAGCAGCCCCCAGAAGCCGAGGATGACGCTGGGGATCGCCGCCAGCAGCTCGACCAGCGGGCCGACCACGCCGCGGACCCCGGGCGGCGCCAGCAGGGTCAGAAAGAGCCCGACCGCGATCGCGATCGGCGCCCCGAGGAGCAGCGCGAAGGCTGAGGTGACGGCCGTCCCGAACAGCAGCGAGCCGGCGCCGAAGACGCCGAAGTTGGGCTGCCAGGTCGTTTCGTAGACGAAGGCGAAGCCGAACTCGGAGATCGCCGCCGAGGCGCCGTGGACGATCTGGTAGCCGACGAGGACGATCACCGCTCCGGCCAGCAGCGCCGCCAGCAGGCAGACGCCGAACAGCACCCGGTCGCCGACGAGGTCGAGCCGCTTGCGCAGCGGGCTCATCCGCCGGACGCGGACGCCGGCCCCGGCGGCGGTGGGGGAGACCGTGCTCATCGGCGGGCAGCCTAGACGAGCAAATGCCGTTTCAAGTCACTTCGCAGTGTTTTTTCACAGGATTGACACAACTCACATCGTTGTTACATCTTTTTCACACTGTGACTTTCACGACATTGACACAATTTGTCTATCCGGATGGCGCGAACCTTCCAGCCGTTTCAGACACGTAAACGAGTTGAAAGGATCATCTTGCTCCGCACCAGGTTGCTTACTCTCTTGATCGCGGTGGCGGCAACGGTTGGAGGTACGGCAGCCGTCACGGCCTCCGCGTCCGCCGCCGGCCTCACCGGCGCCGGCTCCACTCTCGTCGCCCCGCTGATGGCCAACTGGATCACCAACTTCGAAATCAAAGAAGGGATCCCGGTCAAATACGCAGCCGTCGGCTCCGGGACCGGGATCGCGCAGATCACCGCCCGCACCGTCGACTACGGGGCCTCAGACGCCCCGCTGACGCCCGAACAGGCGGCCGCCTGCAACAACTGCGTGCAGATTCCCTGGGCGCTATCGGCGACCGCGGTCGGCTACAACATCCCGGGCGTCGGGAAGCTGAAACTGACCGGCAAGGTCCTGGCCGCGATCTACTTCGGCCGGATCACGAAGTGGAACGACCCGAAGATCAAGGCCAGCAATCCGGGGGTGAAACTGCCCGGCCTGACGATCACGCCGGTCTTCCGCAGCGACGGCTCCGGCGATACCTACGCGTTCACCAACTACCTGTCGAAAATCAGCCCCGCCTGGAAGAGCGAAGTCGGCTACGCGACGACCGTCGGCTTCAAAGCGGGCGTCGGCGCCAAAGGCAACTCCGGCGTCACCGCCACCGTGGTGAAAACGCCGGGAGCGATCGGCTATATCTCGGCCTACTACCTGATCGCCGCCGGCGTCCACGCCGCCGCGATCCAGAACAAGGCGGGCAACTACGAGCTCCCCAACATCGAGAACATCTCGAGCGCGGCCTCGACGGTGAAGAAACTCGGGTCGAGCAACGCGATCAGCATCACCGACCCCCCGAAGAAGGCCACGGTCGCCTACCCGATCTCGACCTTCACCTACATGATCGTCCCCCGGGACGCTCCCCAGAAGACGGCGCTGATCCAGTTCGCCAAGTACTGCCTGACGATCGGCCAGAAATACGGCGCGGCGCTCGATTTCGCCCCGCTCCCCAAAGTCGTCAAACAGGCCGGTCTCAGAGCAGCCTCTTCTCTCTGAGCTTCGTCGCAGTAGACCGGTCCCCGCGCCGTCAGGGTCAAGAGCCCTGGCGGCGCGGCTCGTAGCCGAAGTCTTCGATGAAAGCCTGTCGCCGCCGCTCATCCTGGCGAGCGAATTCTTCTTTGGTCCTCTCGACGCCTTCCTGATTGCGAACCAGTTCTTCGGCGTCCGCCGGATTGTGTTTCACAAGCTTCAGTGCCGTTTCGAAGTCGAAGACTCTCGAACTATCGGCGAGGCGCCAAGCCAAGTCTCGTTCTTCTTGCTCAGTCATCTTTCGAACCTAGCGCTGGTTTTGAGTTGTCACGTTCTTGTTTGAGGCCTCCGATTTCGACGTCGGCGATCCTCAGTTTTCCGGCCAGATCGGCGGTCAGTTGCTCCAGGGCCTCGATCTTCTGCGCCTGCAGCTTCGTCGCCTGATCGGCCTCCTCCGCGAATCTCGCTCCTCGGGTCGAGATCTCGACCGGCAGGCGCCCACGGACGATCCCGGCGAAAGCGGGGGTGGCCAAGAGGAGCCATCCGTAGAAGGCCAGAAGGGCAACCTCCAATCGGTAGAGACTCGCCTGGCGAATGGCGACGGCCGGCAGTGGCTCGGGTATTGGCAGGACGACGGCAGCAGCGAGTGCGACGCACAGCGCCGCGCCGACCAGAACTCGGATGAAGTTGCGGATGTGGCGCCCGGACACGTCGGTGAAAGGTCCGGCGCTGGCGCGATTCTCCCCCTCGCGAGGTCCACTCCCATGCGAGTTCCCGCGTTATCGGCCTTTTCACACCCTGTCTCCTCCGATGTCGAACCCTGTGGGTGAAAGAGAACGAAAGAGGGAGAGCACCGATGACTTCCCGTGTTGACATGCATTGCCACTCGACCGCGTCGCATTTCTCGAAGCTGGGCGTGCAGCGCTCGCTCGGGCTGCCGGAGTGCGCGACGCCGCCGCAGGAGGTCTACGAGCTTGCCAAGCGGCGGGGGATGGACTTCGTCACGATCACCGACCACGACACGATCGACGGCTGCCTCGAGCTGGCCGATCGTTCCGACTGCTTCGTCTCCGAGGAGCTGACCGCCCGCTTCGCCGGCGAGTCCCAGGCGGTTCATGTCCTCTGTTACGGGATCACTCCCGGAGACCACGAGTGGCTGCAGGCGCACTCCGGCGACGTCGAAGCCTGCGCCGCCTACCTCCACGAGCAGGGGATCGCCTGCGCCCTCGCGCATCCCTTCTTCAACGTCGCCGCGCCGCTCGGCCGGCGCCACCGGAGGGTGCTGGCGGAGCTCTTCCCCGTCTGGGAGGTCCGCAACGGCTCTCGGGCCGCCGAGCTGAACATGCCCGCCGCGATCTACGTCGAGACGCACGGCGGCACCGGCATCGGCGGCTCCGACGACCACGCCGGCGTCGACATCGGCCGCACCTTCACCGAGGCGCCCGCGGCCGCGACGCCGGAAGAGTTTCTCGCCCACCTGCGCGACGGCGAGGCCGAAGCGCATGGCGAACAGGGCAGCGCCGCCAAGTGGGCGCACGCGGCTATGGCGTTGGCGACGCGGGCGCTGGCGGTGGGGGACGAAGGGGAGCCCCTCGGCGGACAACTGCGGGGAGGGTCCGGCGAGGGGCTCCCCTTCGTCCCCTCGGGTGCCGCTCCGGATCCGGGCGCTGTGTTGAAGATGGCGGAGCGGGTGATCCGCGAGGGGGCTGCCCGGGAAGGGAAGATCGCAGCTGATGTGGGACCCGAGGATGCGCGAGCGCTGCTGGAGGCCTGGCTGGACGGGGTGGGGCTGGACATCCGCGGCCGTGAGTTGATCGCCTACATGCAGGCCGACGGCTTCTCCCACGCCGACCTCTACCGGCGCGCCCGCCGCAGCCACGACCGGCGCCTGCGGGCCGCGGTCGACGGCGGTGCTCGGGCCGTTGCCGGCGGCGACTTCCCCGCTGCGGTCACCGGCCTCTTCGAGGCGCTGGTGCCGGCCGTCCCCTACGCGCCGGCGACCGCCTTCCTCGGCGCCGAGAAAGCGAAGCTGCGTGACCGCCGCGGCGAGCGCCGGCGGGTCGCCGTGATCGCCGACGGGATCGGCTCGATGCACGGGGTCACCCACACGATCGAACAGATCCGCGAGCGCGGCGTCCCCGGCTTCGAGATCGACGTCGTCGGCACCGATCCCGGAGTCGACCGCAGACTGCCCGCCGCGGCCGAGCTCGAGATTCCCTTCTACGAGGGGATGCGCCTCGGGGTCCCCGGCCTCCCCGACCTGGTCGAGACGCTGGCCGAGGGCTCCTACGACCTCGTCCACGTCACCGCTCCCGGGCCGGCCGGGATCGCCGCCACCCTGATGAGCCGGATCACCGGCGTGCCACTGCTCGCCAGCTACCACACCGAGATCGCCACCTACGCCGGCATGCGGACCGGGGACGGGGCGCTGGAGGCGCTGACCCGTGCCGGACTCGGCGCCTTCTACTCGGCTCCCGCCGCGGTCCTCTCCCCGAGCCCCTCCGCCGACGCCTCGGTCGTCTCCCTCGGCGCCGACCCGGCCCGCGTCGGCCGCTGGGAGCGCGGCGTCGACATCGATCGCTTCGATCCCGCCAAGGCCGACCGCGACGCCTTCCCGGGCGAGATCAAGGTTCTCTACGCCGGCCGACTGACCCGCGAGAAGGGGGTGGACCTGCTGGCCGACAGCTTCCTCCGCGCCCAGGCCGTCGACCCGCGCCTGCACCTCCTGCTCGCCGGCGGCGGCCCCGAGGAAGGCGAGCTGCGGGAGCGCCTCGGCGAGCGCGCCACCTTCCTCGGCTGGCTCGCCGGCGAGGAGCTGCCGCGCGCCTACGCGAGCGCCGACGCCTTCCTTTTCTGCAGCAGCACCGACACCTACGGTCAGGTCATCCTCGAGGCGGCGGCCAGCGGCCTGCCGGTGGTCGCCGTCGCCGAGGGCGGCCCGGCAGCGCTGGTCGAGAACCGCCACACCGGCCTCCTCTGCCGGCCCGATGCCGACCATCTGGCGGGAACGCTGCTGCGACTCGTCTCCTCGCCGGGGCTGCGCCGGCAGCTCGGCTCCGCCGGCGTCCGCGCCGCCCGCGAGCGCTCCTGGGGGCGCTCGCTGGGGCAGCTCGCGGCCGGCTACCGGCGGGCGCTCGATGCCGCCGCTGCAGGTGTCTCGCGAGGCGTCGTCCGTGCCGCATAATGGACCGATCGACGATCCCACCCTCTACTTCAACCGCGAGCTCTCCTGGCTCGACTTCAACCAGCGGGTTCTCGAACTCGCGGAGGACCCCGAGGTGCCGCTGCTGGAGCGGGTTCGCTTCTGCGCCATCTACGCCAACAACCTCGACGAGTTCTTCATGGTCCGGGTCGCCGGCCTCTTCGACCAGCTCGACGCCGGGATCGAAGCCCGCGGCCCCGACGGGCTGACTCCGAAGGAGCAGATCGACGCCAGTCAGCGGCGGGTGCTGGAGCTCGACGACCGCCTCTGCCGGTGCTTCGGCGGCAGCCTGCGGCCGGAGCTCGAGGAGCACGGGATCCGCATCGTCACCCTCGACACGGCGACCGACGAGGAGCGAGGGGAGATCGACGACCGCTTCAAACACCAGGTCTTTCCGGCGCTGACGCCGCTGGTGATCGGTCTCGGCCGGCCCTTTCCCTACATCTCCAACCTCTCGCTCAGCCTCGGCGTCCTCCTCCGCGACTCCGAGAGCGGCAACGAGATCATCGCCCGCGTCAAGGTCCCGAAGGAGCTGCTCGGCCGCTTCCTCCCGCTCGGCGACGGCGGCCTTACCTTCGTCCCGCTGGAGGAGGTGATCGCGGCCAACCTGGACGCCCTCTTCCCGGGGATCGACGTGATCGACCACGGTTACTTCCGGGTCACCCGCGACGCCGATTTCACCATCTCCGACGAGGCCGACGACCTCCTGCAGGCGGTCCAGGACGAGCTCCGGCGCCGCCGCTTCGGCGAGGTGGTGCGGCTCGAGATCGCCTCGGGGATGAACCCGAAGCTGCGCTCGCAGCTGGTCGAAGCGCTGCGCCTCGAAGACCGCGAGGTCTACGACATCGAGGGGCTGCTCGACCTCGCCGACCTCGACGCGATCGCCGACGTCCCCGGCCACGCCGAGCTGCGCTGGCCGCCGTGGTCGCCGGTGACGCAGCCGCGGCTGCAGGGCGAGGACGACGAACCGGTCGACATGTTCGCCGAGATCCGCCAGCGCGACATCCTCGTCCACCATCCCTATGACTCCTTTTCGGGCTCCGTCGAGCGCTTCGTCTCCCAGGCGGTCGCCGACCCCGACGTGCTGGCGATCAAGCAGACGGTGTACCGGACCAGCGACGACTCGCCACTGGTGCCGTCGCTGATCCGCGCCTCCGAACGGGGAGCGCAGGCGGTCTGCATGGTCGAGCTGAAAGCGCGCTTCGACGAGCAGGCGAACATCCACTGGGCGAAGTCGCTGGAGGAGGCGGGCGTCCACGTCGTCTACGGCATCCCCGGCCTGAAGACGCACGTGAAGGCGATCGTCGTCGCCCGCCGCGAGGGGGAGCAGGTGCGCGAGTACGTCCACGTCGGCACCGGCAACTACAACCCGAAGACCGCCCGGCTGTATACGGACCTCGGGCTCTTCACCGCCGACCCCGACCTCGGCGCCGACGTCGCCGAGATGTTCAACTTCCTCACCGGCTACGGCCGGCCCGCCGAGTACCGCAAGGTGCTGGTCTCGCCGACGACGATGCGGGACCAGATCGTCGAGGAGATCGAGCGCACCGCCGAGGCGCACGAAGCCGGCGAGGAGGCGCGGATCGCCCTGAAGATGAACTCGCTGGTCGATGCCCGCTGCATCCAGGCGCTGTACGAGGCCTCTCGGGCGGGGGTGCGGATCGACATCAACGTGCGCGGAATCTGCTGCCTGCGCCCCGGCGTCGAGGGTGTCTCGGAGAACATCACCGTGCGCTCGATCGTCGGCCGCTTCCTCGAGCACTCCCGCGTCTACGTCTTCCGCCGCGGCGAGGAGACGCGGGTTCTGATGGGCTCCGCCGACCTGATGCCGCGCAACCTCGACAGCCGGGTCGAGATGGTCGCGCCGGTCGAGGACACGGCCCTGAAGGCGGAGCTTCTCGACGTGCTCGAGCGCTGCTTCGCCGACAACGCGGGCTCCTGGGAGCTCGGCTCCGACGGCGCCTGGACGCGCCGCCGGCCGGACGGCGAAGTGCGCAACGCCCAGGAGGAGCTGATGGCAAGGCATTCCGCGCGTGCCGCGGAGCATCTGGCCGGCCCACCGACCGCGGAAGCGCAAGTCGTGTCGCGTCACTAGCCCGGTCGCGTCACTAGGATGCGGCCCAGTGGCGCGCTTCTCGCTCCTCCCTCGCGACAGGACCTTCTTCGACCTCTTCATCCAGGCGGGTCAGAACAGCCTGCACGCCGCCCGGCTGCTCGACGAGATGATGAACACCTGGCCCGACTCGGGCAGCCTCTCGCGGGAGATCGTGATCGCCGAGCAGGAGGGCGACCGGATCACCCACGAGATCATCAAACGCCTCAACTCGACCTTCGTCACCCCGATCGACCGCGAGGACATCTACGGGCTGGCGACGCAGATGGACGACATCGTCGACTTCACCGAGGAGGCCGCCGACTTTCTCGGCCTCTACAAGATCGAGGCGCCGATGGAGCAGGCACAGGCGCTGACCAAGGTCCTCGTCGCCTGCTGCGAACAGCTGGCGATGGGGCTGGAGGGCCTGCCCTCGTTCAAAGACCTCGACAAGTACTGGATCGAGATCCACCGGCTCGAGAACGACGGCGATCGGATCTCCCGCGACGCCGTCGCCTCGCTTTTCTCGAACGGGATCGACCCGATGGTCGTGATCCGCTGGAAGGACATGTTCGCGGTGCTCGAGGAGGCGATCGACGCGACCGAGACCGCGGCGCAGATACTCGAGGGCATCGTCATCAAAAACTCGTGACGGGCCTCACGTCTCGATGAGCTCGGACATCATTCTCATCATCGTCATCGGGACGGCGCTGGCGTTCGACTTCACCAACGGGTTCCACGACACCGCCAACGTCGTCGCCACCTCGATCTCGACCGGGGCGGCGCGCCCGCAGGTGGCGATCGGGTTCGCGGCGCTGCTCAACTTCGTCGGCGCCTTCATCTCGATCAGCGTCGCCGCGACCGTCGCCAAAGACGTCGTCGACGCCGAAGTCATCACCCCGACGATCGTCTTCGCCGGCTTGATCGGAGCGATCGCCTGGAACCTGATCACCTGGTACTTCGGCCTGCCGTCGAGCTCCTCGCACGCTCTGATCGGCGGCGTCGTCGGCTCGGCGGTGGCCGCGGTCGGCTTCGACGCGGTGATCGCCGAAGGCCTCGTCGGCAAAGTCCTGATCCCCGCCGTCGTCGCCCCGGTCCTCGCCTTCCTCGTCGCCGGACTGGCGATCGGCATCTCCTACCGGGTGGTGGGCAGGCAGCGGCCCGGCATCGTCACCCGCGGCTATCGCTACGGGCAGATCCTTTCCGGCGGGCTGCTGGCGCTGGCTCACGGGACCAATGACGCCCAGAAGACGATGGGGATCATCACCCTCGCGCTGATCGCCAACGGCACCCTCGCCGCCGAATCCGACCCGCCCTTCTGGGTGATCGCCTCGGCGGCGACGGCGATCGCCCTCGGCACCTACAGCGGCGGCTGGCGGATCATCAAGACGACCGGCACCCGGATCATCAAGATGGACGCCGCCCAGGGCTTCTCCGCCCAGGGCGCGGGCGCCGCGGTGATCCTCGCCTCGACCCACTTCGGCTTCCCGCTTTCGACCACCCACGTGATCAACGGCGGCGTGATGGGCTCGGGGGCGGCGAAAAGGCTCTCGGCGGTGCGCTGGGGCGTCGCCGGCAACATCTTCGTCGCCTGGCTGTTGACGCTGCCGGCGGCCGCCGCGATCGGCGGCCTCACCTACGGCTTCACGCGGATCTTCGGGACCGGGGCGCTGGGGCCGATCCTGGTCACCCTGATGGCGCTCTCGCTGATCGCCGTCGCCTTCGCGCGGCGCGCCCGGGGCGGGGCACCGGTGGAGGCGACGGGCGCGTGATCGCGACGATCGTCCACACCGACGAACTGCTGCAGACGATTGCGGCCTCGGTGGTGGCCGGGCTCGGCGTCACCTTTCTCTTCTCCCTCGCCATCTGGGGCGCCGGCCAGTTCGTCGAACTGAGCCGCGGCGAACGCCCGGTTGCGGCGACGGCGGCGCTGGTCGTCGGTGGCTTCGCGCTCGCCGGCGTGGCCGCGGCGATCGTCATCGGCATCCTCGTGATGACCAGCAAGTAGAGGGTCTCAAGAGGCCCGAAGGGAGGGGGTCCGGCGGACAACAGCGGGGAGGGTCCGGCGGACCCCCTCCCTTCGGGCCTCCATCGGGGTTAGCTGAGGGTGTTGGCGTCCATCCAGACGCGCCAGATCGCTGCCGCGGCGGCGGCGAAGAGGAGGATCCAGAGGAGCGTGCCGCCGCCGGTCGCGGTCATCTTGTCGCTGCCGGCAATCAGCAGGGCGATCAGCGCGATCGCGCCGTAGAGGAGGGCGCGGCGGCCGTCGCTGAGGGTCGCCAGCGTCAGCTGGTTTTCGCGGCTGAAGGTGTAGGCCATCCAGGCGATCCCCGCCAGCAGCCCCATCGTCAGAGCGGCCAGCAGCGCGTCGGCGAGGTTGCCGCCGGTGGGGGTGAAGGCCACCGGTAGGGCAAGCAGCATGATGATCCCGACGTTGCGAGCGGTGCGCACGGCTTCAGTTTACGAAGCCGGCTCTGCTGCGAGGCGAAGATTTTGCTATCTGCGCGCCACGTGTGCGGTTTTGCTCGGCAGGTTTGACCCATGTCGCCGAGGGCCGGAAGAGCAGTGCACGGGGAGGAGGGGACCGCTTCGGTCGAGCTGGTCGCGGTGGTCCCGTTCCTGCTGCTGGCGCTCCTGGTGGCTGCGCAGGTCGCGCTCGCCGGCCAGGCGCTCTGGTCGGCCGGTGTGGCGGCGCGGGCGGGAGCGCGGGCGGCACTGGTCGGCGGCGACGCCGCCGCCGCGGCCCGCGCCGCGCTCCCGCCCTCGATGCGGGAGGGAGCGAAGGTCGAGGAGGGGGAGGGGGTCTCGGTCCGGGTCGAGGTGCCGCGGCTGATCCCCTCGCTGCCGCAGGTGCGAGTGGGAGCGCGCAGTGGGCTGGAGCCGGGCGATGGCTGAGCGGGGACAGGCGACCGTCGAGCTGGTCGCGGCGCTGCCGGCCCTGCTGCTGTGCGCGCTGGTGGCGCTGCAACTGCTCGCGGCGGGGTACGCGATGACGCTCGCGGACGGCGCGGCCGAGGCGGGGGCGCTGGCGCTGGCCTCCGGCGGCCCGGTCGCCGGGGCGGCGCGCGGGGCGCTGCCCGGCTGGGCCGAAGACGACATCTCGGTCCGGGTCGAGGCCGGCGAGGTGACGGTGCGGCTGCGGCCGCCGTCGCCCTTTCGCGCGGTGGCCGAGCGCCTGAGCGTGAGCAGCAGCGCCGCGGCGAGGCCGGCGCGATGACGGTTATCGACAACCCCCTCAAGGCCGCCCCAACGGTGCTGGTGACCGCGGTCGGGGGGGCGGAGGGTGCGCGGGGGGCCGCCGCGGCGCTCGCCTGCGCCGCCGCCGACCCTGACGTCGCCCCGCTGCTGATCGAGGTCGGCGGTCGGGCGCCGCGGCCGACGCTGATCGCCTCCGCCGCGGCTCAGCGGCTGGAGGGCAGGCTGAAGGCTCAGATGCCCGAGGCGAAGGTGGCGGCAAGGGGGCAGGTCTGCCACCTCGCCGTCCTGGCCGAGCCGGAGGGCCTCGAGATCGCTGCGGGCGCGGCAACGACGGCGCGCGAGGCGGGGGTTGTGGTTCACCTGCCGTCGGCGCTGCTTCAGGACGTGCTGGCTCTACCCGCCGTGCGGGCCTCGGCCGTCCTCCTGCGCGCCGACCTCGGCCGCGACCGGGCGCTGGTCGCGCTTGCGGTGCGCGACCTGATCGAGCAGGGCGTCGCGGCGGCGGTCTTGAAGCGGCGACTCGCCTGGATCGCCGAGCGCCGCGCGCTCTTCGGCGTCCTGCCGCCGGGCTCGCCCGGGGGCCTGCCGGAGCGGCTGGTGCGGCAGCTGACCTCGAAGCGGTCGTGACCAGGGCGAAGCAGGAGTCGGGGCAGGCGCTGATCCTTGCGTTGGGCGGGTCCCTGTTCCTGCTAGCCGCGGCGCTGGCCCTGGTGGCGATCGCGGGGGCCGTCACCGGCAAGGGCCGGGTTCAGCGAGCGGCCGACCTGGTGGCGATCTCGGCGGTCCGCTCGATGCGGGACGACCTGCCGCGGCTGCTCTCGCCACCGCGCCTCGGCGACGGCCGGCCGAACCCACAGCATCTGCCCAAGGTCGCCTACCTGGCCCGGGCTCGTGCCGCCGGCCTCGCCGCCGCCCGCGCGAACGAGGTCGATTCGGATCGGGTTCGCGTCCGGTTTCCTGACGGTGGTTCCTTCGCGCCGGTGCGAGCGAAGGCGATCGTCGTCGCCGGCCTGCGGGAAGGCAACGGGCAGGGGGTGGAAGCTTCGGCGGTCGCCGAAGCGGCCGCGCCCTACGGGGGTGCGGCCGGGGCGGAAGGAACCACGACGGCGAGCGGCGGCGGTTACGGTGGGCCCCTGGTGGTGCGCGACGGCGAGGGAATGCGCCCCGACGTCGCCGCCGCCTACGACGAGATGGCGGCGGCGGCCCGCGCCGACGACCTCGTCCTCCTCGTCGTCTCCGGCTTCCGCTCCGATGCCGAGCAGGCGGAACTGTTCGCCGCCCATCCCGACCCGACCTGGGTGGCGCCACCGGGGCAGTCGCTGCACCGCTGCGCCACCGAGCTGGACATCGGGCCGTCGTCGGCCTACGGCTGGCTCGCCGCGAACGCCGGGCGCTTCGGGTTCCAATTGCGCTACGGATGGGAGCCGTGGCACGCCGGTTTCGTCGCTGGTCCGGCGCCGTGCTCACCTGCCGGCGAAGTGGTTGCCGCCGGCGGGGGAGGGGCGGCTTCCGCCCTCACTTCGACCACCCTGCCGGCGTTCGTCCCGGCCCGGTTCCGCGAGCCGATCCTTCGCTCGGCCGCGCGCTGGAACGTGCCGCCGGCGCTGATGGCCGGCCAGCTGATGGCCGAGTCGGGCTTCGACCCGAGCGCGGGCTCGCCGGCCGGGGCGCAGGGCATAGCCCAGTTCATGCCGAGCACGGCAAGCGCCTACGGCCTCGCCGACCCCTACGACCCGATCGCCGCGATCGACGCCGAGGCGCACCTGATGTCGGACCTGCTGCGCCAGTTCGGCTCCCCCGAGCTCGCCCTCGCCGCCTACAACGCGGGCCCGGCCCCGGTCGAAGCCTGCCACTGCATCCCGCCCTACCCCGAGACCCAGGCCTACGTCACCCGCATCCTCGCCCTGATCGGCGGCGCCGGAGCGATCGCGATGCCGAGCTTCGAGGTGCGGCTTGTTGCTTGAGGCCGAGAAGCGGGCGGCGGCACGTTCGGCGATAGTTGCCGTGATGCCGAAGCCGACTCTGCTCGTCCAGATCAGCGACCTGCACGTCGGCGGCAACGAGGGAGGCCTCGACCCGACCCCACGCCTCGAAGCCGTGGTCGAGGCGGTGCGGTCGCTGCCGAACCGGCCCGACGCGGCCCTGGTCTCCGGCGACCTGACCGACGACGGCGCCGCGGCGGGATACCGGGTCGCGCGGGAGATGCTCGCGCGGCTGGAGATGCCGCTGCACGTGATCCCCGGTAACCACGACGACCGGGCTCGGCTGCGGGAGGCGTTCGACCTGCCGGGCGCGGGGGACGAGCCGGTCAACTACTCGGTCGAGGTCGGGGAGCTGCGGCTCGTCGCCTTCGACTCGATTGTCCCTGGTCAGGACCCCGGCGACTTCCCGTCCGAGCAGCTGCGCTGGCTCGACGAGGCGCTGGCGGCGGAGCCGCACGCGCCGACCCTGCTGGCGCTGCACCACCCGCCGCTCGCCACCGGCATCCCCGAGTGGGACGCGATCAACCTGCTGGTGCCGCAGCGCCAGGCCCTGGCCGAGGTCGTGGCCCGGCACCCGCAGTTGCGGGCGATCGTCGGCGGCCACCTGCACCGGGTCGCCGCCTCCGTGCTGGCCGGCTGCCCGGTCCTCGCGGCGCCCAGTACCTACTGGCAGGTTCGTCCCGACTTCGAGAAGGAGGACAAGTATCAGCTGGTCGACACCCCCGGCTTCGCGATCCACGCCCTGCGCGAGGGCGAGCTCTACTCGCAGGCCGAGTCGGTCCCCTTCGTGTCGAGTTAGTGGCCCCCAGGGACACTAAGTCGACACGGTGGGCGCTAGGTGCTCGTGGACGAAGCGGACAACCGCCGCGCCCTCGCCGACGGCCGTGGCGCAGCGCTTGATCGAGCCGGCCCGGACGTCGCCGGCGGCGTAGACGCGGGGGACGCTGGTTTCGAGCAGTCCATCCGCCCCGGCCTCGGGCCCGGTGAGGATGAAGCCCTTCTCGTCCCGCGCGACCGCGTCGCCGAGCCAATCGGTGCAGGGGGCGGCGCCGAGGAAGAGGAAGAGGAACGAGTAGGGGAGGCGGGTGCCGTCAGTCAGCGTCACCGCTTCGAGCTGGTCGTTCTCCCCGTGCAGCTCGGCGATTTCGCTACGGTCGCGGACGCTGACGCCGTAGCGGTCGAGCTCGCCGATCAGGTAGTTCGACATCGTCTCGGCGAGGTCGGCGCGGCGGTGGAGGAGGGTGACGAGGGCGCCGCCGCGGGCGAGCCAGACAGCGGCCTGTCCCGCCGAGTTGCCGCCACCGACGACCGCGACCCGCTGGCCGCCGCAGATCTGCGCCTCGGGCGGCCCTGCCGCGTAGAAGACGCTGATCCCCTCGTAGCACTCCAGTTCGGCGACCGGGAGCTTCCGGTATTCGGCGCCGGTGGCGATGACGACGGCGCGGGCGGCGATCTCGTTGCCCTCCTCGAGGCGGACGAGGTGGCGCCCGTCGCCGGGCTCCAGCTCTCGCGCCCGGTACGGCGTCGCCGTGCGGGCTTTGAACTTGCGCGCCTGGGTGACGGCGCGGCTGGTCAGCTCGGTGCCGCTGATGCCGGCCGGGAACCCGAGGTAGTTCTCGATTCGGCGCGAGGTCCCGGCCTGGCCGCCGAGCCCGGTGCTCTCGACCACCAGCGTCTCCAGGCCCTCCGAGGCGCCGTAGACCGCGGCCCCCAGCCCCGCCGGGCCGCCGCCGATTACCAGTAGGTCGACCTCCTCGCGCGGCTCCAGCTCCAGGCCGATCCCCAGCGCCCGCGAGAGCTCACCGTCGCTCGGCGCTCGCAGCTCGCCGCCGCCCGGCAGCCGCACCAGCGGCATCTCGGCCGGCTCCAGTCCCTCGATCAGGCGCGCCGCCTCGTCGTCCTCGGCCGGGTCGGTCCAGGTGTAGGGGAGGCGCTGGCGTTTGGCGAAGTCGACCAGCTGCCGGGTCGGCGCCGAGTCCCGCCCGCCGACGATCTCGATCCCGATGCCCTGACGCTGCTGCAGCAGCTCGCGCCGCTGCACGAAGGCGGAGAGGAGGATGTCGGAGAGCGGCGCGTCCTCGAGCAGCAACCGCCGCAGCTCCTCGCGCTCGACCGCGATGTAGCGCATCGGCTTCGTCACCACCGCGGTGAGGAAGACTTCCTGACCGGTGAGCAGGTTCATCTCGCCGAGGAAGCCAGAAGGGCCGTGACGGACGATCTCGTTCCCGGCCGGGTCGAGGACGGCGGCCTCGCCCTCGAGGATGGCGATGAACGGGTAGGTCTGGTCGCCGATCCGGAACAGCTCCTCGCCCACCTCGGCGCTCCGCTCCTCCCCGTGCCGCGCAAGCGTCGCCAGCTGGCTCTCGGAGAGGGCACGGCTGACGGGGGCGACCACGCGTCAAGGCTACTGCGCGCGGGTAGCCTGCTCCTGACGTCAGCGATCGAAAGGACCCATGCGCAATCCCTTCACCCACAAGAAGCTGGAAGAGGTCAAAGACTCGGCGGCCGACTTCGGCCACGGCGACGCGATGGAGGCCCGCTTCGCCAAGGGGGACCTGGAGACCGAGGAGACCGGCTTCAGCTTCCATCGCCTCAAGGCCGGCAGGCGCCAGCCCTTCGGCCACAAGCACGAGGACGCCGAGGAGGTCTACGTGATCGTCCGCGGCGACGGCCTGCTCAAACTCGACGACGAGATCATCGAGGTCGAGACCCTCGACGCCGTCCGCGTCTCCCCCGAGGTGACCCGGGCCTTCGAGGCCGGCGACGACGGGCTCGAGGTGATCGTCTTCGGCCCCCGCAAGGACGGCGACGGCTCGCTCGACCCCGAGTTCTGGACCAACTGAACGCCGGATAGACTGCGCGCCGATGCCAACCGAGGTACAGGGAGTCGAGGGGATGAAAGCCCTGGTCGGCCAGGAGGTCGGGCCGAGCGAGTGGCGGACGATCACCCAGGCCGACATCGACGCCTTCGCCGAGCTCTCCGGCGACCACCAGTGGATCCACGTCGATCCCGAGCGGGCGAAGACCGAGAGCCCCTACGGCACCACGATCGCCCACGGCAACCTCACCCTCGCCACCGTCGACGGCTTCCGCACCGAGCTGATCTCCTCCACCGGCTTCGCGATGGGGGTCAACTACGGCTGGGACAAGATTCGCTTCCCCGCCCCGGTCCCCGTCGACTCCCGCATTCGCGCCAAAGCCGAGGTCGTCTCGGTCGAGGAGAAGGGCAACAACTGGCACCAGGTCGTCACCCGCTTCACGATCGAAGTCGACGGCGGCGACAAGCCTTGCTTCGTCGGCGACTCGGTGACGCGGGTGATGGCGGCAACGACGTAGCGGTCTATTTTGGCGACGCGCCCTCACTAGGGAATAGGCGGTCTAACAAAAACTCCGTGAAGTCACCGCTCTTCACGACCTGATCGAGCTTTACCATTTTAGTTGCTTTCGAGAATGCCTCTCCGGCCTGAGCAACGACCGTTCCAGCCTTGAAAACCTCATTTGGAGTAAACATCTCCTCGATCAGCGAGGTCAACTGCTTTGGGTCGAAGACTCTTCCTTCGAACTTGAATGCCACAGCCGTCATTGCAGTGTGAAATCTAAGGTTCGTTAACCCATTCGCTTGCAACTTTGCAGATCGAAGGACTCCGTCTACAAATTTCTGGGTTTGCGCGAGCCACAAATAAACTCCGAAATCCAATTTGGGATCGAATATACGGTTGTAATCAGCGTCACGCTTGAGTAAGGACGAGGGCCGTGCTCGCGAGTTACTGGGGTCGCTGAATCCCATTGCCAAGACTGCCTGGGCAAGGTAGGGGATCGTAACAATCCTGGCTGCCGGCTTGCCTTGGTTACGGTAGTAGTTCTTGCGTCTCTCGTAGTACCAGTCGTGGCCCAAGAAATATTTCTCGAGATCACGCTGAATCGTGTCGGTGGCGCGTAGAGACGCGGCTTGCACTGCGGTCTGACGATTAGTGGCGCGAATAATTCTGTCCCTCGTATCCGGATCTTGCGTAGCAATAATTCGGACGAGGATGTTCCGGTCTCTTGCTGGGTCATCAGCCGAAGCATCCAATAGGTAGTTAAAAATTGAAACTGAGGTTTGTAAACCATTGACAACCTGAACGTCATCAAGAGACATGATCTTGTTTTGAGACGAAGCGGTAGAGCAAATGATGGTGACTCCATTGTTCAGCCACCAAAACTCTGGTGCCGTGGGGTCACCAAGCGTCCCAGCAATCTCCTTATTGACCTCAACTCCACCCTCGTAGTCGCGTACGTTCCAGTCAAAGATGTGCTTCCGTAAGGACCCTTCATCCGCAAGAAACCTCATGTAGTCCTCAAGTCGGACTAGTAGTAGATGACTTTGATCTGCGGTTGCCATCTCCTGATAGGTGAGTTGGAGCGTGTAAGACTTCTCCTGCGATGCAAGGTCGACAAGCTCTCGCGCCCCGAGGAAGTGAACGCTGGAATGAGCACGCGAATTTACGTCGGAAATAGACCCTTGCAGTCGCTTTGCCCGTTCACGAACCTTCTTATTGGCCTTGCGGGTGTCGCCCTTGGTCGCGTATCGGACATGAACAGAGATCAACGGGTGTCGGGTGGCCAGTCGCTCCCAGGCTCGCCTGAATAACACTGCACGGCTGATAAGTTCCGGTGAAAGTACCTCTTGGAGGGTATCCTCATCTTTTGCCAGATCTAAGATTTCGGAGAGCGTGTCAGCGATGAGCTGAACTGAAGTCTCGGTAAAGCTGGCTGAGCGCTTGACCTGAACGGCGATTAGAACAAGCTCAACACCGGTCTTGATCTTCCGGGGATCAAAGTCCTCATCGAGTATTTCCGAATCCTCTTCGACTAGTGAGCCGTCTAAGAAGCAGTAAAGGCCATCGACACCTCCATCATTCCCTCCGCCGATTTGGCCGGCCACGATCTCCTCTTGGGAAAGCTCATTCTGCTTGAGTATCTGTTCGAGGCAGAAGAGCTCGAATAACCTGTCGTCGGCTAGGGGCTCTCCCTCTTGTTCCGCTGACCGTCCCTCGACCAGGGTGTCGAGGAGAACCTTGGCATTATCATCCACAGCGGCAACCCTAGCGGTCCTGTTCAGGTACCGCCAAGACCCAGCCGGTGTTTACCCTGTTCAGGGTGAACACCGGCTGGGTCAATTCCTACTTGACCGTCAGCGTCCCTTCCATGCCGCCCTGGCGGTGGCCCGGGACAGAGCAGTAGAAGGTGTATTCGCCGGGCTTTAGTTCGGCGGTGGTGGAGTCCGAGCCTTCGGCGAGGGTCTCGGTCTCGGCGATGGTTTCGCCGCTGGAGTCTTCGATCGCGACGTCGTGGGGGACGGGCGAGGAGTTGGTGAAGTTGACCGTGACGTCGCCGGCCTTGGCGGTCGCCGAGTCGGTGGTGAAGGCGAGGGCGCCGCTGGGGTCGGCTTCGAAGTCGAGGGTGGAGGCTGAGCCCGCGGAGCCGCCTTCGGCCTCTTCCTTGGCTTCGCCGGCCTTTTCTTCGACTTCGTCCTTGGCTTCGCCGGCCTTTTCTTCGACTTCTTCGACGGCGCCACCCGCTGCGGAGGTGTCTCCGTCGTCACCGCCACCGCAGGCGGCGAGGGCCATGGCGGCGAGGAGCAGGGCGAACAGGGCTACGAGTTTCTTCATTACGTTCCTTTCCCGCTGAGGACTGGTCCAGTCGAATCTAGTCGCGATACGTATCGGGCCGCTACCCGGTTCAGCGTCCGTGGAACTCGGGCGTGCCACCGCTGAAGAAGGTCTCGACCCCGTTGCGGAGGTCTTCGGTCGCCATCGAGTCGGCGATTCCGTGTCGCTCCAGCTGCAGGTGGTCGTTGATCGAGTTCTCGATGCTGACCCCGACCAGCTTCTTCGCCATCCGCACGTAGTGCGGCGCCTTCTTCGCCAGCTCTTCGGCCCGCACATGCGCTCGCTGCATCAGCTCTTCCGGCCCGACCACCTCGCTCACCAGCCCCAGCTCCTGCGCCTCTTCGGCGCTCAGGTTGGGGTCGTCGAGCAGCAGTTCCAGCGCCTTGCTCGGGCCGACGACGCGGGGCAGGAAGTAGGTCATGCCGCCGTCGGGTGAGGCGCCGATGCGCCCGTAGGCGGGGGCGAAGAAGGCGGTGGCGGCGGCGATCCGGATGTCGCAAGCGAGCGCCAGCGAGAATCCGGCCCCGGCGGCCGGCCCGTTGATCGCCCCGACCACCGGGTAGGGAATCCGCCGCAGGTCGATGATCGCCTGGTGCAGGACCTCGGCCCCGCGGCGCACGTCGGAGGGCAGGTCGATCTCCCCGGACTCCACTCCTTTGCGGAACCAGGTGACGTCGCCGCCGGCGCAGAAGGCCTTGCCGGAGCCGGTGATGATCAGACCGCGCAGCGGCGCCCGATCGGCGAGCCAGGCGAAGGCGACGGTCATCTCGCCGATCATTTCCGGGCTCATCGCGTTGAATGCGTCGGGCCGGTCGAGGGTGAGGGTGCCGATCTCCCCGTCGATCTCGATCCGGATCGTGTTCAGCTGCGGCGGGTTGACGGTCTCGGTGCTCATCTCTCTCCCTCGTGGCGTGGTTTGGCCGAGTGGCCAGCAGCCTACCCTTAGTCAGATGGCGAAAGGCAGGCAGAACGACGGCGGCGAGAAGGCACTGAACCGGGCCGAGCGGATCGCGCAGCAGCGCAAATCCCTCCCCGACCAGCCCGGCGTCTACCTCTTCTACGACCGCGACGGCGAGCTGCTCTACGTCGGCAAGGCGCGGTCGATCCGCAAACGGATCGGCTCCCACTTCTCCGGCGGCGACACCCGCCTGACCTCGCGGATCGACCGCATCGAGAGCCTCGTCACCGCCAACGAGGCGGAGGCGCTGCTGACCGAGCAGAGCTTCATCAAGCGCCACCGGCCGCGCTTCAACATCCGCCTGCGCGACGACAAGTCCTACCCCTACGTCGCGGTCAGCCTCGACGAGGACTACCCGCGCGTCTACTTCACCCGCGAGAAGCACCGCTCCGGCCGCGCCTACTTCGGCCCCTTCTCCAGCGCCAAGCGGGTGCGGGAGACCCTCGACCTCCTCGGCAAGCTCTTTCAGTTCCGCACCTGCGAGGGCAAGGAGCCGGGCCGCCGCTCCGGAAGCCCCTGCCTCGACTACTACATCAAGCGCTGCGGGGCGCCCTGCGTCGACTACATCAGCCAGGAGGAGTACCGCCACAACATCGAGGCGATCGTCGACTTCCTCTCCGGCCGCTACCGCCAGGTCGAGCGCGAGGAGGAGGAGAAGATGAAACTTGCTGCCGCGGAGCGGGAATTCGAGCGGGCGGCGATCCACCGCGACCGCCTGAAAGCGATCCGTTCGCTGTTCGAGCGCCAGCGCGTCGCCGGGGCGACGATGGGGACCGCCGACCTGATCGGGGTCGCGGTCGAGGGCGCCGACGCCAACGCCCAGGTCTTCCAGGTCCGTGACGGCATCCTCGCCGAGCGCCAGAGCTTCTACCTCGAAAACGAGGGCGAACGCGAGCCGGCCGAGGTCGCCGAGGAGTTCATCTCCCAGTACTACGCCGCCTCGCCGGCGATGCCGCGGACGATCATCGTCGGCCCCTACCTGCGCGACCGCGCCGGGGTCCTGGCCGAGGCGCTCTCCGAGCGCCGCGGCTCCCCGGTCGAGGTCCGCGCTGCCGAGCGCGGCGACAAACGGCGGCTGCGCGAGCTGGCCGAGCGCAACGCCCAGCTCGCCCTCGACCAGGACCGGCTGCGCCGCGAGCACCGGCGCTCGCGCCGGGTCGAGAGCCTGGCGGTGCTGGCCGAGGCGCTGGGGATGGACGAGCTGCCGGTGCGGATCGAGGGCTTCGACATCTCGACGATCGGCGGCGAGCACACCGTCGCCTCGATGGTCGTCTTCGAGGGCGGGGCGACGAAGAAGTCCGACTATCGCCGCTTCAAAGTCCGCGGCGACCTGCGCGAGGACGGGGTCGGCAACGGCGGCCCCGACGACTTCGCCTCGATGGAGGAGGTGCTCTCGCGGCGGATGGCGCGCTACCTCGAACAGGCCGACCTCTCGCCCCACGACCGCAAACGCGACGCCAGCTTCGCCTCGCTCCCCTCGCTGATCCTGATCGACGGCGGCAAGGGCCAGCTGGCCGCCGGGGTGCGGGCGCTGGCGCCGTTCACCGAGCGCGGCGTCACCGTCGTCAGCCTCGCCAAGCGGCTGGAGGAGGTCTACGTGCCGGGCCGCTCGCAGCCGCTCGACCTCGCCGCCGACTCGGAGGCCTCGCGCCTGCTGCAGCGGGTCCGCGACGAGGCCCACCGGTTCGCGATCGACCACCACCGCGGCCGCCGCGACCGCGGCATGCTCGAGGGCTCGGTCCTCGACGACCTCCCGGGTATCGGCCCGGCGCGCAAGCGCGCTCTGCTGCAACATTTCGGCACGCCGGAGCGGTTCCTCGCCGCCACCCGTGAGGAGCTCGAGGCAGTGCCCGGCCTGCCTGGCAAAGTAGGCCGCGAGATCCATGAGCAGCTCAACCGAACCAACTGAGGTGGCGCTGGCGAAGCAGGTGACCCTGGTCGTCATCACCGGCCACTCCGGGGCCGGGAAGTCGGAGGCGATCGCCGCCTTTGAGGACGGCGGCTACTTCTGCGTCGACAACCTGCCGCCGCGGATGATCGCCGGCCTCGGCGAGCTCTTCCGCCACGAGGGCAGCGGCGTCGAGCGCGCCGCCGTCGTCTCCGACGTCCGCGGGGGCGAGTACTTCGACGGCCTGCTGCAGGTGCTCGAGGACCTCGAGGCGGACGGGCTGCGGCCGATGGTGCTCTTCCTCGAGGCCGGCGAGGAGACCCTGCTCGACCGCTACAAGGAGACCCGCCGCCGCCACCCGCTGGCGCCGGAAGGCCGGATCGTCGAGGGAATCCGGGCCGAGCGCGAGCTGCTGGCGCCGCTGCGCGAGCGCGCCGACAAGGTGATCGACACCAGCGACCTGACCGGGGCCGAGCTGCGGCGCCAGATCACCGAAGAGCTGCTGGGGGAGGAGGAGACCGGCCTGCTCGCCCTCACCCTGCTCACCTTCGGCTTCAAGAACGGGCCGCCGCGCGACGCCGACCTCACCCTCGACGTCCGCTTCCTGCCCAACCCGCATTACGTCGACGACCTCCGGCCGAAGACCGGCCTCGACGCCGACGTCCGCGAGTACGTCGAGCAGGGGACCCAGGCCGGCGAGTTCTACGGCCGCCTCCTGCCGCTGCTCGAGTTCCTCGTCCCCGCCTACGTCGCCGAGGGCAAGAGCCACCTGACGATCGCCGTCGGCTGCACCGGTGGCCGCCACCGCTCGATCACCGTCGCCGACCGCATCCGTCGCGACCTAGCCGGCCGCGAGGACGTAATCGTCAGGGTCAAGCACCGAGACGTAGAGCTTGGTTGAATCGCCCTCCTTGCCCGAACCTGTCATCTCCATCAAGGGCCTGCGGAAGAGCTACGGCGAGACCGAGGCGGTCCGCGGCATCGACCTCGAGGTCGAGCGCGGTGAGATCTTTGCGTTCCTCGGGCCCAACGGGGCCGGCAAGACGACGACGGTCGAGATCCTCGAGGGCTACCGCAAGCGCAGCGGGGGAGAGGTCTCGGTCCTCGGCGAGGACCCGGAGCGGGCCGGGCGCGAGTGGCGCGAGCGGATCGGGATCGTCCTCCAGAGCGGCCGCCTCGATCCCTACCTGACGGTGCGCGAGTCCCTCGACCTCTACGCCGGCTACTTCCGGGCGCCGCGCCCCACCGAGGAGGTGATCGCGCTGGTCGGCCTGGAGGGCAAGGCCGACGAGCGGGCGAGCCGCCTCTCCGGCGGCCAGCAGCGCCGCCTCGACGTCGGCATGGCGCTGGTCGGCGACCCCGAGCTGCTCTTCCTCGACGAGCCGACGACCGGCTTCGACCCCTCCGCCCGGCGCCAGGCCTGGGACGTGATCGCCGGCCTCCGCGACCTCGGCAAGACCGTCTTCCTCACCACCCATTACATGGACGAGGCCCAGCGTCTCGCCGACCGGGTGACGATCATCGCCGCCGGGGAGATCGTCGCCCGCGGCACCCCCGAGGACCTCGGCGAACGCGAGAGCGGCGAGACGACGATCCGCTACCGCTCGAACGGCCGCGAGGTCGTCCTGCGGACGAAGACGCCGGTGCGGGCGCTGCACGAGCTGACCGAGAAAGCGCTCGCGCAGGGCGAGGAGCTGGAGGGCCTGGAAGTGACGCGGCCCTCGCTCGAGGACGTCTACCTGCAGCTGACGGCGGCGGCGGAGTTGCCGACCGAAGGGAGGCGCTTTTCGTGAACGGCCTCGCCCTCGTCGGCCACCAGTTCCGCTACGACCAGAAGGCCTTCTGGCGCAATCCCGCGTCGGTCTTCTTCACGGTGATGTTCCCCGTCGTCCTCTTCTTGATCCTCGCCGTCGTCTTCAGCGGCGAAGAGGTCGACGTCCGCGGCGGCATCGACGCGACCACCTACTACGTGCCGGCGATCATGTCGCTGGCGATCATCTCGGCGACGATGCAGACGCTGGCGATGACGCTGGTGATCGCCCGCGAAGACGGCCGCCTCAAGCGCGGCCGCGGCACCCCGATGCCGCCCTGGGTCTTCATCGCCGGCCGCGTCGGCAACTCGATCGTCGTCGCCCTGATGATGCTGGTCCTGCTGGCGGCGATCGGCGCGCTCTTCGGCGCCGACGTCCCCTGGGCCCGGCTGCCGGCGATCCTCCTCACCCTCGTCATCGGCGCCGCCGGCTTCTGCTGCCTCGGCATCGCCCTCACCGCCGCGATCCCCTCCCAGGACGCCGCCGCGGCGATCGTCAACGCGATGCTGCTGCCGCTCTACTTCCTCTCCGGCGTCTTCATCCCCGAAGACCAGCTGCCAGACGGCGTGATCGCCTTCGCCGACCTCTTCCCGGTCCGCCACTTCTTCGACGCCTTCTTCGACGCCTACGTCCCCGCCGGCGGCTCCGCCGTCTCCTGGGACAACCTCGCGATCGTCGCCCTCTGGGGAGTCGCCGGCCTCCTGCTCGCGATCCGGTACTTCCGCTGGACGCCGCGGTCGGGCTGAGTCGCACGCCTTCCGGGGAGGCGCCCCTATAGCCTCTCCATCTCAATGCTCCACCACGTCCTCCTGGAGGTCGCCGACCTCGATCGCAGCGCGGCCTTCTACGACTCGATGCTGGCCCCGCTGGGATGGCGGCGCCATTTCGAGCAGGATCAGACGATCGGCTGGGGCATCGCCAAACCCGTCTTCTTCGTCTCCGGCAAGCACGATCCCCAGCCCGGCTTCGGCCTGCTGAGCTTCTCGGCGCTGGGCATCGTCGCGGTCAAGGCGGCCTGGGAGAACGGGGTCAAATCGGGCGGCGTCAGCGTTTCCGACCCGGGCGAGCAGCGTTCGCACGGGTCCGGCTCCTACTCGGCGTTCCTCAAGGACCCCGACGGGTACGAGATCGAGATCACGATCGGCTCCGACTAGCGCGGAGCCGGAAGTGCCGAGTCCTTAGGATCGGCTTCCCCACACAAAACTAGGAGGAATGGGTTCATGGCTGTGAAGGTCGGCATCAACGGTTTCGGCCGTATCGGGCGCAACGTCTTCCGCGCCGCCAAGGAGGCGAACGCGGACATCGACTTCGTCGCCGTCAACGACCTCGTCGACACGGCCACGATGGCCCACCTGCTCAAGTACGACTCGATCCTCGGCCGCTACCCGGGTGGGGTCGAGGTGAACGGGGACACGATCGTCGCCGGCGGCGACGAGATCAAGGTCCTCTCCGAGCGCGACCCGGCCGCCCTGCCCTGGGGCGAGCTCGGCGTCGACGTCGTGATCGAGTCGACCGGCTTCTTCACCAAGGGCGAGGACGCCGCCAAGCACCTGGAGGGCGGCGCCAAGAAGGTGATCATCTCCGCTCCGGCGACCGATCCGGACGTGACCGTCGCCCTCGGCGTCAACTTCGACCGCGACTACGACCCCGAGAGCCACCACGTCATCTCCAACGCCTCCTGCACGACCAACTGCCTGGCGCCGCTGGCCAAGGTGCTGCACGAGTCCTTCGGGATCGAGCAGGGCCTGATGACGACGATCCACGCCTACACCGCCGACCAGCGCCTGCAGGACATGCCACACAAGGACCCGCGCCGCTCGCGAGCCGCGGCGCTGAACCTGATCCCGACCACGACCGGCGCCGCCAAGGCGGTCGGCCTGGTGCTGCCGGAGCTGAACGGGAAGCTGAACGGCTTCTCGATGCGTGCCCCGGTCCCCACGGGCTCCGCCGTCGACCTCGTCTTCACGACCCCGGACCCGCTCGATCCCGACCAGATCAACGCCGCCCTGAAGGCCGCGGCCGAAGGCCCGATGAAAGGGATCCTCGACTACACCGAAGACGCGATCGTCTCCACGGACATTGTCGGCGACCCGCACTCCTCGATCGTCGACGCCGCCTCGACGATGGTGATCGGTGACGGCCGCATGGCCAAGGTGATCAGCTGGTACGACAACGAGTGGGGCTACTCCAACCGCTGCGTCGAGCTGGCCGGCAAGGTCCTGCCCGCCTAACAGCGCCTTCGGCAGAGTCAATGGGGTTCGACAAGGCAAGCGTCCGCGACGCCGAGGTGAAGGGCCGCCGCGTCCTCGTCCGGGTCGACTTCAACGTCCCCCTCGCTGACGGAGGGGTCGCCGACGACACCCGGATCAAGGCGGCGCTGCCGACGATCGAACTGCTGCGCGAACGCGGCGCCGCGCTGATCCTGATGTCGCACCTCGGCCGCCCGAAGGGCGAGCCAGACCCGGCGCTCTCGATGGCGCCGGTGGCGAAGCGACTGGGTGAGCTGCTGGGGACGGAGGTGAAGCTGGCGCCGGGCGTGATCGAGGGCGACGTCGACCTCACCTGCGGCGCCCTCGGCCCCGGCGACGTGCTCCTGCTCGAGAACCTGCGCTTCGAGCCGGGTGAGTCGAAGAACGACCCGAAGCTGGCCGAAAACCTCGCCCAGCTCGCCGACCTCTACGTCAACGACGCCTTCGGCGCCGCCCACCGCGCCCACGCCAGTACCGCCGGCGTCGCCAACTACCTGCCGGCCTACGCGGGCCTGCTGCTGGAGCGCGAGGTGACCGAACTAAAAAAGGTCGTCGACTCGCCCGAGCGGCCGCTCGTCGTCGTCCTCGGCGGCGCCAAGGTCTCCGACAAGGTCGGCGTGATCGACCGCTTCCTCGAGGTCGCCGACAAGGTCCTGATCGGCGGCGCGATGTGCTTCGGGTTCTTCAAGGCGCAGGGGGTCGAGACCGGCAATTCGCTGGTCGAGGGCGTCGAGCTGGCGGGAGAGGCGCTGGAGCGGGCGAAGCAGTCCGATTGCGAGCTGGTGCTGCCGGTCGACCTCGTCCTCGGCCGCGAGTTCTCGGCCGACACCGAGCGCAAGGAGAGCGACGGCGTGGAGGTGCCCGAGGGCTGGATGGGCCTCGACATCGGCCCCCGCAGCGCCGAGGCCTACGCGGAGGCGGTCAAGGAGGCCGGGACGGTCCTCTGGAACGGCCCGATGGGCGCCTTCGAGCTCGAGCCTTTCGCCGCCGGCACCCGTGTGGTCGCCGAAGCGGTCGCCGCGGCGCCGGGGACCACCGTGGTCGGCGGCGGCGACTCGGTCGCGGCGCTGAACCAGTTCGGCCTCGAGGACCAGGTCGACTGGGTCTCTACCGGCGGCGGCGCCTCGCTGGAGCTCTTGGAGGGTAAGAAGCTGCCGGGCGTGGAGGCCCTGCTCGACGCCGAAGAGGAGATCGCGAATGCCTGATCGCACCCCGTACATCGCCGCCAACTGGAAGATGCACAAGACCGTTGCCGAGGCGGCCGAGTTCGTCGACGCGCTATTGCCTCGGATCGCCGCGACGCAGTCGGACGTCGTCATCTGCGCGCCGTTCACGGCGCTGACCGCGGTCGTGGAGCGCCGCTACGGCACCGCCGTCAAGGTCGCCGCCCAGAACATGCACGAGGAGGACGCGGGCGCCTTCACCGGCGAGGTCTCGGCACCGATGCTGGTCGAGCTCGACGTCGAGGCGGTCGTCCTCGGTCACTCCGAGCGGCGCCAGTACTTCAACGAGACCGACGAGGCGCTGGCCCGCAAGGTGCCCGCCGCCCTCGCCGCCGACCTCGAGCCGATCCTCTGCGTCGGCGAGAGCGAGGAGGCGCGCGACGCGGGGGAGACCGAGGAAGTCCTGGAGCGCCAGCTGCAGGCCGACCTCGGCGGCATCGAGGCGGGCCAGATCGAGAACGTCGTCGTCGCCTACGAGCCGATCTGGGCGATCGGCACCGGCCGCACCGCCACCCCCGAGCAGGCTCAGGAGGTCTGCGCCTTTATCCGCGACGTCCTCCGCGTCCGCGGGGCCGCCGCCGACCGCGTCCGCGTCCTCTACGGCGGCTCGGTCAAGCCGGGCAACGCGGCCGAGCTGCTCTCGCTGCCCGACGTCGACGGCGCCCTCGTCGGCGGCGCCAGTCTCGACGCCGAGGACTTCGCCGCGATCGTCGAGGCGGCAGACTGACGGGATGAGCCCACTCGTCCCTTCCCTGGCCCTGATCATCCTCGACGGCTGGGGGCTGGCCGAGCCGGGGCCGGGCAACGCGATCTCGCTCGCCTCCACGCCGGTCTTCGACCGCCTCTGGGATTCGTATCCGCACACCCAGCTCTCCGCCCAGGGCCGCGACGTCGGACTCCCCGACGGCCAGATGGGCAACTCCGAGGTCGGCCACCTCAACCTCGGCGCCGGCGCGATCGTCAAGCAGGACCTGGCCCGGATCGACGACGCCGTCGCCGACGGCAGCTTTTTCGACAACGAGGTGCTGGTCGCCGCCTGCGAGCGGGCGCGGACCAGCCCCCGCGGCCGCCTCCACCTGCTCGGGCTCGTCTCCGACGGCGGCGTCCACTCCGGCTGGGAGCACATCGAGGCGGCGATCGAGCTCGCCTCCCAGGAAGGCGTCCCCGACGTCGTCTTCCACGCCTTCACCGACGGCCGCGACACGCTTCCGCACGGCGGCAAGGGCTACCTCGAAGAGCTGGAGCGCTGGCTGCGCGCCGCCGGCCGCGTCGCCACCGTCAGCGGCCGCTACTACGCGATGGACCGCGACACCCGCTGGGAGCGGACCAAGCTCGCCTACGACGCGATCGTCCACGCCCAGGGCCTGCACGCCCCAAGCGCCGCCGCGGCGATTGCCGAGTCCTACGAGCGCGGCGAGACCGACGAGTTCGTCAAACCGACCGTGATCGGCGACTACGACGGCGCCGCCGACGGCGACGTCGCCCTCTTCCTCAACTTCCGCCCCGACCGCGCCCGGCAGATGAGCCGCGCCCTCGCCGAGCCCGGCTTCGACGAGTTCTCCCGCTCAGGCGCCGCGCCGCTCGACCTGACGACGATGACCGAGTACCGCAAGGGCTGGCCGTATCCCGTCGCCTTCCCCGAGCAGCGGCCGGAGACGACGCTGGCGGAGACGATTGCCGCCGCCGGCGGCAACCAGCTCCACGTCGCCGAGACCGAGAAGTACGCCCACGTCACCTACTTCTTCAACGGCGGCAGGGAGCAGGAGGTGGAGGGGGAAGAGCGGGCGCTGGTCGAATCCCCCCGCGACGTCCCCACCTACGACCACAAGCCGGAGATGAGCGCCGAGGGCGCCGCCGAGGCCTTCGTCACCCACTGGAGCGAGGGCAACTACCGCTTCGGGATCATCAACTTCGCCAACCCCGACATGGTCGGCCACACCGGCGTCATCCCCGCCGCGGTCGAGGCGGTCGAGACCGTCGACGCCCAGCTCGGCAGGGTCGTCGAGGCCGTCACCGCCAAAGGCGGCGCCTGCATCGTCACCGCCGACCATGGCAATTGCGACCACATGCTCGAGCCCGACGGCTCTCCCAACACCGCCCACTCGCTCAACCCGGTCCCCCTCATCGTCACCACCCAGGGACCCGACCTCCGCGACGGCGGCATCCTCGCCGATGTCGCCCCCACCGCCCTCGCCCTCCTCGGCATCCCCCAGCCGGAGCCGATGACCGGCCGCTCGCTGATCGCCGAGCATCTGAAGTAGATGGGCAGCTACTGCAACCAGTAGCCCACGACTGCTCCAACCCATCCCGCCGCAAGTTTCTGCGTCGCTACGTCTCCCGTTTCGAGAACCAGGATGCCGAGACCCGCAGAGAGGAGGGCGCAGGATATGCAGACCTGCGTGACAAGACGGATCAAGTCTTCGGACATTGATCCTCCCTTGGAGAGAGGGCGCTAGAAGAGCTTTTGTTGCCGGTTACGCCGCCGCGCTTTCTCCGCGCGGACAACCTGAGCGGCATATCGCAGCCGGTTTCCGAACCAATGCCGGTGTTCCATGCGAGGACGAGGGATCTCCTCGTGCGGCTGATCTCTCTGATTGTGGATATCGGATCGCTCCAAGCTGGACTTCACGTTTCAAAGGTTAAAGGCTGCGCGGACAGAAAGTCTCCCCCCTGATCCCGCGCTCTTTCTCGCAAAGAGCGGACGAAGTCCTCGACCCATACGCTGCCGTCCGTGCGTAGCGACCCGCAGCGCCTCAAGTTCGAGATATCCGCCCGTGACGGCAGCGCCCGCGCGGGCGTCATCCATACCGACCACGGTCCGATCGAGACCCCGGCGTTCATTCCGCTGGCGACGAAGGGGACGGTGCGGGGGCTGGAGTCGGCGGAGGTGGCCGGGCTCGGCTACCAGCTGATCCTCGGCAACACCTACCACCTCTTCGTCTCGCCCGGGCCGGAGCGGATCGCCGCCGCCGGCGGCCTGCACGGGTTCATGAACTGGGAGCGGGCGATCATCACCGACTCCGGCGGCTTCCAGGTTTTCTCGCTCGCCCACGGGGGAGTGGCCAACGAGGTCAAGGGCAGCGGCCGTTCCGGCGACCACGGCTCGAAGGTCGAGATCAGCGAGGAGGGGGCGCGGTTCCAGTCCCCGCGCGACGGCGCCGAATTGTTCATATCGCCGGAGGTATCGATGAGCGTGCAGGCGCAGCTCGGCTCCGACATCGCCCTCGTCTTCGACGAGTGCACGCCCTTCCACGCCGACCGCGAGTACACCGCCCGCTCGACCGAGCGCACCCACCGCTGGCTCGACCGCTGCCTCTCTTGGCACGAACGCGAGGGCCCCGAGCGCCAGGCGGTCTTCGGGATCGTCCAGGGCGGCACCCACGAGGACCTGCGGCGGGAGTCGGCGCAGGCCGTCTCCGAGGCCGGGGTCGACGGGATCGCGATCGGCGGCACCCTCGGCCGCGACAAGGAGGAGATGGCGGGGGTGCTGGCGCTGACCGCGCCGCTGCTGCCCGAGGAGGCGCCGAAGCACCTACTGGGAATCGGCGAGGTCGACGACCTCCTGGGGGGAATCGCCCTCGGCCTCGACGTCTTCGACTGCGCGGTTCCGACCCGCCTCGCCCGCCACGGCGTCGCCCTCGCCCCCTCGCCCGAGACCCGCTGGCGCCTCGACATGCGCAAGGGCCGGTGGGTCGGCAACCGCGAGCCGCTGGTCGAGGGCTGCCCTTGCCCGGCCTGCCGCCGCCACGACCGCGACTACCTCAGCTACCTCTCCCGCGCCGAGGAGCTGACCGCCGTCCGCCTCATCGTCCTCCACAACCTCACCTACATGCGCGAGCTGACGAAGGGCGCGCGGCGTGCGATCGAAGCCGGCGGTTTCGACGCTTACCGCGCAGAGGTGCTGGCGGGCAAGCCGCCCTGGGCGACTTAGTCAACTCCTGGTTGACTAAGTCGCCTCGTCATTCCGTGTTGTTGCGGACCAGGTCTTTCACTTCTTCGACGACCTTATCCACGGTGTCGCCGGCCACCTTCGAGACCTTGACGCCCGCCGCCTTGTCGGTGGTGACGATGACGGCGGTCGCGACGGCGGCGGCGACCAGCACCAGGGCGACGGCGGCGAGGACGAAGCGGGAGAAGCGGGAGAAGGCGCCGCGCTTGCGTGGCTGGCCCGCCCGTGGAGACGCCGCCGGCGCGGGCGCGGGAGCCGGGGCGACCCGTGGCTGCGGCCGCCGGGTATGCGAGGGCGGCCGGTACTCGGTCTGCGCGGTGTCGCGGCCCATGTGACGGGTGGCGGCGGTGTCGCCACCGAGGACCCGCGTCGCCGAGGTTCCCTCCTCCATCGGCAGGGTCACGTCGCCGCCTTCGAGCCCGAGACGGAGGCCGGCGGCCAGCTCGTCGGCGCTCGCGTAGCGCCGGTTCGGATCGCCCTCCAGCGCCCGCAGCACCGCCGCCCCCAACGTCTCCGGCACTTCGCTGTTGTAGGTGTCGGGCGGCAGCGGCTTCTCGTTCTGCTGGCGCACCGCCAGCTCGGCCAGCGAGGAGCCCTCGTAGGGCAGGCGGCCGGTGAGGAACTGGTAGAGGACGACGCCGAGCGCGTAGACGTCGGTCGCCGGCGTCGCCTCCTCGCCGCGGACCTGCTCCGGCGCCAGGTAGGCGGCGGTGCCGACGACCGAGCCGACCTGGGTGATCCGCGTCTGCTCGATCGCCCGCGCGATCCCGAAGTCGGTCAGCTTGACGACCATCTCGCCGCCCCCGACCGGGCCGCCGACGATCATCAGGTTCCCCGGCTTGACGTCGCGGTGGATGATCCCGCGCCGGTGGGCGTAGTCGAGGCCGGAGCAGGCCTGGATGCCGATCTCGGCGGCGATCTCCGGCTCGACCGGCCCGTGCCGCTGCAGTATCTGCGCCCCCGAGCGGCCCTCGACGTACTCCATGACGATGTAGTGGCGGCCTTCGTCGACGCCGGTGTCGTAGACCTGGACGATGTTGGGGTGGATCAGTTTCGCCACCGCCAGCGCCTCGCGCCGGAAGCGGGCGACGAAGCGCTCGTCGTCGGAGAGGTGCTCGGCGAGGATCTTCACCGCGACCGTCCGCTCGAGGATGCGGTCGGTCGCCTTGTAGACGTTCGACATCCCTCCGGTGCCGAGCTTCTCGCTGGTTTCGTAGCGCCCCGAGAGGCTGCCCGCGCCTGCCCCCGTCATTCTTCGACCCCCACGCTCGGACCTACACCGCCGGAGGGGGCGGTTTCTTCGGCTTCCGGTTCGGTCGGGGGGCCACCGCCTTTTTCTTCGCCTTTGCCGTTCGAGTCGGGCGGCAGTTCCGGCCCTTCGCCTTCGCTCGTTTCTTCCTTCGGTTCGGCCGGTTCCTCGTCTTCCTTGTCGGGCTTTTCCTTCTTCGGCTTCTTCTCGTCTTCCACTTCGGTTTCAACATCCGTTTCCAGCTCGGGTTCCGTTTCTTCGCTGGTTTCTTCTTCGCAGCGGCTGACGACTTCGCTCAGCTTCGCGGTCCCTTCCTGCAGTGCCGCCTTCAGCTTCAAGTCGACCCCTTCGAGCTCTTCGACCTCGGCGGTGACGGTCGCGACCGCGTCTTCGGCGCCGATGCAGTCGTTTTCGGCGGCCAGCTCCTCGACCTGGTTCAGGTTCGATTCGATCTGGTCCGCCGTCGTCCCGGGCAGGAGATCGGCGTCGCTGCCGCCGCCGCAGGAGGCAAGTCCGACGGCGCCGGCGAGGCCGAGCAGAAATGCGAACAGGAGTGCGCTCAGACGAGCCATGATCCGAGTCTAGACAACGGTTGGGAATCGATATTTGCCCTGCAATTTCCGCTCATCGGCCGACCTCCAGCCGCTCGGCGAGGACGTCGGGCAGACCCGCCGCGCGGATCGCCGCCGCTGCCGCCTCGATGTCGTACTCGACCCGGTGGTAGCGGGCGGTCCACCGCTCGGTGTCGAGCTCGAGCCAGGCAGCGCGCGGGTCGCCGTCGCGCGGCTGGCCGACGCTGCCGGGATTGAGCAGCCACTCGCCCTCGCCGATCTCCACCTCGGTGCCGTCGCCGGCCTGCGCCCCCTGCGCGAAACCGCCGTGCCGGCCGGGCGCCCGCACGAAGAAGAGGGCGATGTGGGAGTGGCCGATCAGCCCCACCCGCTCCTCCTGGGCTTCGAAGCCGGCTTCGGCCTGGTCGGTGGAGAGGACGTACTCCCAGACGGGATCGCGGGGGGAGGCGTGGAAGAGGCCGATTCCGTTCTGCGAGGCGGTCGGCTCGAGCGAGGCGAGGAACTCGAGCGTCGCCGGGCTGACGTTCTCCCGCGTCCATTCGACCGCCGTGGCCGCGGCCTCCGAGAAGGTCGAGATGTCGAGGGCGCCGAGCAGGGCGAGGTCGTGGTTGCCGACGAGGCAGGTGCTGCAGCGCTCGCGGGCCAGGGCCGTGCAGGCGTCCGGCTCGGCGCCGTAGCCGACCATGTCGCCGAGGCACCAGTTCTGCTCGACCCCGGTCTCCCCGGCCGCCGCGAGGACGGCCTCGAGGGCCTGCCGGTTGGAGTGGATGTCGCTGAGGACGGCTACGCGCAAGGCGGGGAGGGTAACGCCACCGAGCCCCGGTCCATACGATTGCCCCGTGAGCGCTACCGATTCAGTCGCCGCGCTGCGGGGCGCGGTCGAAGATGCCGCGCGGGCCCTCCGCGACGGCCAGCCGACCAAGCCGAGTCCGACTCTGGAGCGCCCGCCGAAGCCCGAGCTCGGCGATTACAGCTCCAACGCGGCGATGCTCCTCGCCGGCTCCCTCGGCGACAACCCGCGGACGGTGGCCGAGCGCCTGCGCGGCCAACTCGAAGGCGACGCCGGCCTCGCCCCTGATCTGGAGCGGATCGAGGTCGCCGGGCCCGGGTTCGTCAACTTCTTCCTCGCCGACTCCTGGTACCTGCGGGCGCTGGCGGGGCTGCTGGAGGCAGGCGAGCGCCTCGGCGCCAGCGCGGCGGACTCGCCGGAGAAGGTCCTGGTCGAGTTCGTCTCCGCCAACCCGACCGGCCCGATCCACGTCGGCACCGGGCGCAACGCCGCCTACGGCGACTCGCTGGTGCGCTTGCTCGAGGCGGCGGGGCACGAGGTCCAGCGCGAGTACTACGTCAACGACGCCGGCAGCCAGATCGGCCGCTTCGCCGACTCGATCGCGGCGCGGATGCGGGGAGAGGAGCCGCCCGAGGACGGCTATGCGGGTGAGTACGTGTCCGAGATCGCCGACCGGCTGAAGGCCGAGGGGGTCGACCCCGGCGATCGCGAGACGCTGGAAAGGCGGGGGATCGAGGAGGTGCTGGGCGAAGTCCGGCAGACCCTCGAGCGTTTCGGCGTCCGCTTCGACAACTGGTTCTCCGAGCGCAGCCTCTATGCCAAGGGCGAGGTCGAGGCCGCCCTCGCCGAGCTCGAGAAGCGCGGCCACACCTACCGGCACGAGGACGCCCTCTGGCTGCGGACGACCGACTTCGGCGACGACAAGGACCGGGTCCTGATCCGCTCCAACGGCGACGCGACCTACCTGACGCCGGACATCGCCTACCACTGGGACAAGCTGCAGCGCGGCTTCGACCGCCTTGTCGACGTCCTCGGCGCCGACCACCATGGCTACGTGGCGCGGGTCCGGGCGGCGATCGAGGCGCTCGGCGCCGACCCCGCGCGCTTCGAGGGCCTGATGATGAGCCTGGTCCACGTCGTCGAAGGCGGCGAGCGGGTGCAGATGTCGAAGCGCAGCGGCGACTTCGTCACCCTCGACGACCTGCTCGACGACATCGGCGTCGACGCGACCCGCTGGTTCATGCTCTGGCGCAGCCATGAGACGACGGTCGACCTCGACCTCGAGCTCGCCCGCAGCCAGTCGAGCGAGAACCCCGTCTACTACGTCCAGTACGCCCACGCCCGGATCGCCAGCATCCTCCGCAAGGCGGGGGAGGGGGCGGAACCGATCGTCTCTACGGAGACGAGCGGCCGGCCGCCGCTGGAGGAGAGGGAGAAGGCCCTGGTCAAGCGCCTGCTCGAGTTCCCGGAAGAGGTGCGGGTGGCGGCGGCGCGGCGGGCGCCGCACCGTGTCTGCGCCTACTCGACCGCGGTGGCGGCCGACTTCCACGCCTTCTACCGCGACTGCCAGGTCGTCGGCGCCGAGGGCGAGGGGGTCGAGGGCTCGCGGCTGGCGCTCTGCCTGGCGACCAAGCGGACGATCGCCGCCGCGCTGGGGCTGCTGGGGATCTCGGCTCCCGAGCGGATGTGATGCTGCGGGGCCGCGCCCGCATTCCCGTCCTGGCCGAGCTCTCGGGACCGGCCGACGGGCGAGCGGGGGCGCTGCGGCGGCAGGACTTCGCCGGCCTGACGTCGCTGCTGCCACGACTGGCGGAGCACCGGGTGGTGGCGCTCGCGGGGGAAAGGGAGGCAACCGCCATCGCGGCGGTTGCCGTCGCGGCGGCGGCCGCGGCCTCGGGCCGGCGCACGATCCTCGTCGAGTGCGATCTCGCCCGGCCGACGCTGGCGGCCCGCCTCGGCCTCGACGCCACCCCCGGCCTGCACGAGTACCTGCGGTGGGAGGCCGAGCCGCGGCAAATCCTCCAGCCGGTGGTCCTGGCCGGGCCGGCGACCGCGAGCGCGACCGGCCCGCTCGTCTGCGTCTGCGGCGGCCGGCCGGCGAGCAAAGCCGAGACCCTGCTGGGCCTGCAGAGCTTCGCCCACATGGTCGAGAAGCTGCGCGCCGCCTACGAGCTGACGCTGCTGCTCGCTCCCTCGCCGCTCGGCGATCCCGGGGCCGCCCTGGCCGTCGCTCGGCAGGCCGATGCCGTCCTCGCCGCCGTCGATGGGGAGGCCGCCCGCGACCTTCGCCGCGCCTTGCGCGCCCTGCCGCCGCCCGTCCTCGGCGCGGTCGCGGTTCAGAGGTCGTAGCGGGCGAGGTCGGCGTCGAGGCGCTCGGCGTCGGCGCCGCTCGGGCCGCTGCCCTGCCTCGGCGCCGTGCCGCCCGGCCCGCCGCGGCGCCAGCGCAGGATGCCGACGGCGAGCGCCGCCGCCGCGATCAGGAAGGCGACGATGGGGACCACGTAGGCGGAGAGGCTGAAGCCCGAGTCGGGCGGCAGCGCCAGCACCTCGTCGCCGTACTCGGCCACCAGGGCGTCCTTGACCTCCTCTTCGCTGCGGCCTTCGTCGATCAGGCGGTTGATGAAGACGCGCTCGCGCTGGGCCTGCGGCGATTCCGCCAGCTGCAGCAGGGTGCCGCAGACGGGGCACATCACCTGCTTTTCGATTTCGGTCAGGGAGGCGCTCTGCTCGGCGCCGGCGGCCGGCGCGAGGAGCGCCGCCGCGATCACGGCGACGGCGGCGAGGCGGGCGCTCACGACTTGCCACCCGAGAGCAGGGGTGCCACTTCCTCGTCCAGGTAGGCCTCGTCGACTTCCCCGGGGGCGTGCAGCCGCACCTTGCCCCGGGGGTCGATGAGGAAGCTCTCCGGCAGTCCCGTCGTGCCGAACGCCTGCGCGGTGTCGCCGTCGCCGTCGCGCAGCTGGGGGTAGGTCATGGCGTAGCGCTCGACGAACTCGACTCCGTCGTCGGTCAGGTCGCGGCTGTCGATCCCGAGCACGGTGAACTCGGGCCCGCCGAGCCTTTCTTGAAACCGCTGCAGGTCCGCAGCCTCGGCACGGCAGGGGGGGCACCACGATGCCCAGAAGTTGACCAGCACCCAGCGGCCGCGGTAGTCGGCCAGAGACTCGCTACCGCTGCCTTCCAGGCGCGGCAGCGATTCAACCGGCGCGAGGTCGCCGACCGCGACCCCGGAGGACCCCTTGCTGAGCAGGCCGAAGACGAGCAGGCCGACGACGGCCAGCACGCCGAGTACCGCGATGAAAGAGCGAGCGCTCACGAAAAAGCGGACGACGGGGGTCGAACCCGCGACTGCAGCCACTTATCGAACCGAAAAGACCTGCCGTCCGTACTTCAAGAACGATATCGAGTGGCGTTGATCCTTCGAGGCGCGCGCCCTTAAACCCAGAGGTCTGTGCCAATCCGTCCTCCCGTTGGACAAGGCCACGGATTCCAGCCGATTCCACGTCAGTGGAGCAGGGGGCAGATCGATCGGAGACAGCCGGTTTTATAATTGCGGCGGGTCTATGACCCGAGGCGTATATTGGATCGACCGGAGAAGCGGAAATGGCCTGTAAAGTCCAACGGAGTGCTACGCAAATGAGCTCTCCGCTAGGCAGAAAACACGGAGACGAGAAGAGCCCGCTTCGGTCCTGGATCGGCCTCGTGGTCACGCTGTCCCTGGTGTGTGCGACTCTGGTTTGGCTCTCTTCGCCTGCGCAAGCGGCGATCACGCATTCGGGCGTGCTCCACGTGATCGTGGCCGACAACTTACTGACCGGTCAATCGACCACGCGGTACATCCTGAAGTCCGGAAAGCAGGAAACAGTGGTGCGGCCAACCGAGCTCGCAGCTGAACAGGGAGATCGGGTTGTGGTTACGGGGAGGACGCGTGACGGCCGGCTGGTGGGGGCGGTTGAGGCGACGAGCGCAGGCCCGGAGGCAGCAGTTGCGGCGGGGCCGCGCAAGGTCGCGGTGCTCCTGGTCACCTTCGGCGGCGGTGTCAGCGAGCCCTGGTCCAAGGAGGCGACGCGTTCGGAGGTCTTCACTGCAGCTGACTCCGCCAATGCTTTCTTCCAGGAGGAGTCCTACGGTGGAATCTCCCTGACGGGGAAGCTGCGTGCGGATGGAGATGTGTTCGGCTGGTTCAAGCTCGACGTGCCAACGGCTGGATGTCCAGACAGCGATTGGAGGAACGCGGCCAACGAGGCTGCGGCCGCCGCGGGATTCGACCTGACCGGCTATCAGAACTTCATCTACAAGTTTCCGTTTCAACCCAGTTGCTCATGGGGCGGTAAGGCGGGCAACGACTGGGCGATGATCAACGGGAACTTCGGAGTTAATGTGATCGCCCATGAGCTGGGCCACAACTTCGGTCTCCTGCACGCCGGTAGCTGGACGTGTACCTCGGGCGGAATCAGGGTCCAGATAAGCGATACCTGCTCGATCAGTGAGTACGGAGACACCTTCGACGTAATGGGGAACCGTGCCGTGAGACATAACAATGGTTGGAACCTCGCCAGGCTCGGCATCATCGGCCCGGGGAACATCGAGAGGGCCGACGCTACGGGCACCTATTCGGTGCGCTCCGCGCTTCAGCCCACTGCCGAACCGACGGTGCTGCGAATTCCCCGGACGAGAGCCGTCAACGGAAACGTCAGCTCTTGGTACTACCTAGAGGTGAGGGGGAGCGGCGGTGTGTTCGAGAACGTCACCGACGCCTCGACGACGGGCGTCTCGATCAGAGCGACGGCAGCGGGCTCCTCGCCGGAGACGCTGTTGCTCGATGCCAACCCCGCGACCTCGACGTTTCAAGACGCCCCGCTCGGAGTAGGGCAGACCCTCGAGGGGGGGCCGGTGCAGATCACGACCCTGGCGGCGATGGGCGGGAGCGCGACTGTGACGGTCGAGCTTGACGAAGAGCCACCCACCGCCCCGACCGACCTTACGGCCACCGCGGGGTTCGAGGAGGTGCAACTGCAGTGGGGCGCTAGCACGGACAACTTCGGTGTCAACCGCTACGTCGTCCTCCGCGACGGTGTCGAGATCGGCGCCTCTGCCAGTCCCAGCTTCCTCGATCCCCATGTCTCCGTCGGCGATCACGAATACGTGGTCTACGCGGAGGACATGACCGGTAACAGAAGCGCGGCCTCGGAACAGATAACTGCGATCGTTGTGCCCGACGAACAGCCACCCACCCCCCCGGCCAACCTCACGGCAACCGTGGTACCCGAAGGAGTGCAGCTGCAGTGGGCCGCAAGCAGCGACGACTTCGGCGTCGACCACTACATCGTCTTCCGCGATGGCGTGCGAATCGCCAGCGCGGGCAGTGACTTCATCGATTCGTTCTCTTCCTCCGGCGATCACGACTATGTCGTCTACGCAGTGGACGTGGGAGAGAACCAGAGCGCCGCGTCCGAGCCGGCGACCGCCACGGTCCCCGAGATCTCGGGGCCTGTCTGCGCCGGCGGTACCTGCAGGATCACCTACCGGCATTCAGGATCGGCCGCGACGTGGACCGTGCCACCGGGCGTCGGCGAGGCTGAGTTCACCGTCGAGGGGGCTCGGGGTGGTAGCGACCAAGTCGAGAGCCTCTTTGGCCGGGGGGCCCGGGTCGTGGCGACGCTGGGGTCACTGACGGCGGGCGAGCAGGCAACCGTGAGCGTCGGGGGCGAAGGCGATCGCTACGCCAGGGGAGGTGCGGGCGGCTTCAACGGCGGCGGGGACGGCACGCTTGGCGGTGGCGGGGGTGGTTTCAGCTCGGTGGAGCTCGACTCGACGCTGATGCTGCTCGCCGCCGGGGGCGGCGGCGATGGCTTGAACGGAATCAACTCGATCACCGAGGCAGAACCGGGTGGCGGAAATGGCGGGCGCGGAGGTCAGGCGGGCACGCCCGGGGGCAACGGCGTCGCGACGGGAGCACACGGAGCGACCCTGGGTAGAGGCAATGGCGGCGGAGCGGGCGGCAGCGGCGGAGCGGGCGGCAGCGGGGGCCAGGTGACCGGCACGAGCACCTGCCCGGGCGGCGCATATGCCGGCGCGGCCGGATCTTCCGGCACCAGCTTCATTGCCGGTGGCGGTGCCGTTGGTGCGGGCGGCGGAGGCGGTGGTGGTTACGTCGGCGGTGGCCAAGGTGGCGGGAGTGCCGGCGACAAATGCGGGGACACGGCCGGCTCGGGAGGGGGCGGCGGGGGCTCCAGCTTCGCCGCGCCCGGGCTTTTGGCCACGTTCACCGGCGGCATCCGTCGGGATGCCGGACGGATCTCGATCGCCTATTCGAACCCGATCGCTCCGGTCAATCGCAGCTACACGACGGAGGCGGATCGGGCGCTGGTCGTTCCCGCTGCCTCGGGTGTGCTCTCGGGTTCTCCCGGCCCCAACGGCGTGCCGCTAGTGGCGAGCGTGGTCGGGCCGCCTGCCCACGGCAGCTTGACGCTGGGCTACGACGGGTCGTTCACCTACATGCCCGCCTCCGGTTACTTCGGCGGGGACTCGTTCACATATCGGGCGGGCGACCCATCAGGCAACTATGCGACCGCCCAGGTTGCTCTGACAGTTGCAGCGCCTCCGTCGGTACCGATCTCCACACCGCCAAGCAAGGACCCCGAAGAGCCGCCGAACCTCGAAGGGCCACCTCTCAAGGTTGAGCTCTCCCTCGGCGTCGAAAGGAAGTCGCTGCTCGAGCTGCTTCGGACCCGGAGGCTGGTTGTCACGGCGAGTGTCAACGAGGCGGCGACCCTGGAGGTGACCGGCAGCGCGAGGCTCAAGATTCCCATCAGGGGCATGATGCGGACGCAGTCCATCGCGGTGTTCAGGGGGAAGACGGTTGGCTTCGTCGAGCCGGACAGGAAAAAGGTGACGCTCGTACTGTCGCGGAGGGGACGCGAGACGCTTCGGCGCCTATCGAAACTGAGGCTCATGATCACCGGCCAGGTGACCGACCCGACTGGCGAGACAGTGAGAAGGACGGTGGCTCTGACCCTGGAGCGTTGAGGGATTCGGGGCAATGGCGCAGGTAGCCCCACGGTCCCGGCCGATTTCGATCTCGCGAGAACCGCGTGAAACTGTGCCCACAGCAACCGTCCCAACCTGGCTCTGCAAAGCCAAAAGCAAGCGGACGACGGGTCTCGAACCCGCGACCTCGAGCTTGGGAAGCTCGCGCTCTACCAGCTGAGCTACGTCCGCGCGGCGTGGATTCTACGCCGCAAAGGTGTAATCGAGAAGGGAGCCCGCCGGGGTCAGGTCGACTGACCCCAGGTGTTCCTGCGGCTGTAGAGCTGCTCCTTGGCCGCCCGCAGCTTGCGGTCCGCCGCGGCGATCAGCGCCTCGCCGTCGTGATCGACCCGGGTGGCGATCCCGAACGAGGTGCTGATCACGCCCTGTCCCAGGGCGGCGGCGCGGATCTCTTCGGCGATGCGGGTGGCGGCGACAAGCGCCTCCTCCTCGTCGGTTCCAGGCATCAGGAGCGCGAACTCGTCACCGCCGATCCGGAAGCAGTCGTCGGCGAGGCGGGAGCGGTCGAGGATGCGGCCGACTTCGCGCAGTACCTGGTCACCGGCCGGATGCCCGAGGCGGTCGTTGACGCCCTTGAAGCCGTCGAGGTCCAGGAGGCAGAGGGAGAGCGGTCCGGAGCGGGCGGCGCGTGCGAGCTCGACGGGCAGGCGCTCTTCGAAGGCGCGCCGGTTCGGCAGTCCGGTGAGGGCGTCGCGGCGGCTCTCGCGCGCCTCGTTCTCGAAGAGGTTGGCGTGGGAGAGGTGGGCCGAGATCAAGTCGCTCAGCAGTTCGAGCGTCTCGACATCCGTGTCGTCGAAGTGGTGCGCCTCGGCCGAGTACACCTTGAGGACGCCGATCGTCTCGTCGTCGTGGGCAAGCGGGACGCAGAGCATCGAGGCGGCGTTGACCCGCTTGCAGGCCGCGCCGTCGACCCGAGGGTCCCGGCTGGTGTCGTCGCTGCGAAGGACTTCTTCCTCGCGAACGCAGAGCCCCGACATGCTCGCTGCTGCCTTCAGTCGCATGCCGCTGTAAGGGGTCGCCTCGCCGGTGGTCACGGCGTAGACCATCTCGTCGCCCTCGAGCAGCTCGATCAGGCCGGCGCTGGAGCGGGTCAGCTCCTGCGCCCGTTCGGCGATTAATCGCATGATCGCCTTCGGGTCGAGGTCGCTGGCGGCGATCTCCGTCTGGGTGCGGATGATCGCCCGCAGCTGGGCTGCCGAGCGCTCGTTGGTCATGGTGACCAGATCGGCAGATCGCCTCGCTTGATTTAGCGCCGCGAACGTGTTCCGCTAATCCTCACCCCGAGACGAGGAGGAAGTCATGTACGCACGGGTTGCACGATGGGAGGGCGCCAGCGCGGAGGCCCTCGACCAGGCTGCCGCCGGGATTCGCGAGAACGCGGAGTCAGGCCCGCCGGAGGGGCTGCCGGCGAAAGGGCTGGTCCTGCTTCAGGACAAGGAGGGCGGCCGCTCGATGGCGATCACCTTCTTCGAGACCGAGGAGGACTACCGCCAGGGGGACGCGACGCTCGATTCGATGAGCCCGCCCGGCGAGGGAATGGGGCAGCGCGTCGGCGTCGAGAAATACGAGGTCGCGATCGAACTGGAGGCGTAGTCGGAGAACGCCTGGGGATGGCTCAGGCCATCGCCCAGGCACGCTCCGTTTCCTCGGACGACTCCTGCTCGCTGCCCAGAGCGAGCGCGGTGGCCTCGGGCAGCCGATAGAAATGCTCGGTTGCTCCGCGTACCTGCCGCTCCCGCACCAGTTCGATCAAGCCGGATTTCGCCAGCTCGGTGACGTGGTAGTTGGTGTTGCTGAGCGGGATTTGCAGCTCGCGGCTGAGATCGCTGGGTGAAAGGACCCTGCCGCCGTCGATCCCGAGGATTTCCAGGATCGACACCCGCAGGGGGTGGGCCGTCGCCCTCGCCAGCCGCTCCCAGTTGACGGGAAGCGCAGAACGGCCGTTGCCGTTGTGCCCATTTTCCGGCTGTTTTGCAGGGGAACCGCCGTTTTGTAGATGACCGTTGGGGGAATGTCTCTGTTGGGTTGGCATGAGGCGATATTACCCAAAAATATTGACTCAAGTCATTAATTTCGGGTAGTCTTTTCGTTGAGGATGCTTATTGGGAGGAAAATTCCGATGCAAGATGGCGCCGTCCGCGCGGCTTTCGCGCTCTGCTTCTTTCTCTTCTTCGCGCTGGCGACGCCGGCGCTCGCCGACACCGACGACATCATCGCCCCGAGCGATCCGACCCATCCCTCGGTCGATTCGGGCTGGCAGGCCGGCACTTGCAAAGACGAACCTGATCCGGTGGACGAACCCTGCTCCATCGCCACCCCTGAGCTCTTCTTCGACACGGCGGGGGCGCATCCCAACTTCGGCTTCACCCAGTTCATCATCAAACACGGGCCGCCCCCCGGCGAAGCTCCGGTCGACGAACTGAAGACCGTTCGGGTCGATCTGCCGGTCGGTCTCAGCGTCAACCCGGGTGCCACTCCCCGTTGCAAACTGTCCGTCTTCGAAGCCGGCGCCGGCGGTTGCCCGCTCGAATCGAAGGTCGGCGAAAGCTTTGTCACCGCCGCCGGCCCCCTGGGGCCGATAGACCCGGTGGCCGGCGTCACCCAGGTCCCTGTCTACAACGTCGAACCGAAATCGGGGGAGGCAGCCAGGTTCGGGCTCGAACTCGCGGGCAACGAAGTCTTCCTCGAAGGCGACGTCGACTGGTCCGGCAACTTTCACGAGGGATTCACGATCCACGTCCCCGCCGCGCTGCCGGGCGATCTCGGTGGAGTCCTGGGGCTGCTGACCGGCCAGAAAGGCCTGATCCTGAAAAACCGGCTCGTCTTCGAAGGCCGCGCCGGCGACGGCACCTTCCTGACGACGCCGACCACCTGCCTCGGCCCCGCCTACGCCGACGACTGGAAACCGGGTGACCCGCCGGGTGGTCCCTCGGGGCAGATCTACTCGACCTTCCTCCGCGCCGATTCGGTCGGCGAACCGGATCCGAACTTCCCCGCCGGCTCCTCCTTCTTCGAGTCTCCGATCCCGCCGGAAGAAGAAACGGAAGGGCCGGGCACCGAACCGAAAGGCTGCGAGACGATCCCCTACGAACCGGAGATCGAAATCGATCCGGGCACGGCCGAGGTCAACTCGCCGGCGGCCGCCGAGGTCGACGTCGTCGTTCCCCATCTCAAAGAAGAAGACGGGCAGGACAGCTCCCACACGCGGCGGGCGACGGTGACGCTGCCGGCCGGCATGGGGCTCAACCCGTCGGGCGCGAACGGGCTGAAGACCTGCACCGACGCCGAGTTCGGCAAGGGCACCAGGAACCCCGTCGCCTGTCCGGCGGAGTCGATCGTCGGCCAGGTGAGGATCGAGTCGCCGCCGCTGATCGACCAGCTGAACCCGCAGCCCGAAGAAGCGCTCGAAGGCGACGTCTACGCCGGCAAGCAGCTGAGCCGCGACCCGGCCTCCGGCGACGAGTACCGGATCTTCATCCACGCCAAGTCGGATCGCTACGGGATCGACCTTCGCCTGGTCGGCAACGTCCGTGCCGACCCCCGGACCGGGCAGTTGAGCACGACGATCGCCGACACCCCGCAGGTCCCCTTCACCTCCTTCGACCTCACCTTCGAGGGCGGCGCCGGCGCCGTGCTCAGCAGCCCCCTGACCTGCGGTCCTAATAAAGGCGACGCGGTGATGACGCCCTGGTCGGGCAATCCGCCGGCGACGCCGAGCAGCAGCTTCACGATGACCGGCGCCCCCGGCGGCGGCAAATGCGCGAAAACGATGGCGGAGCGCCCCTTCGGCCCGGCCTTCGGCGCCGGCCCGGCGAGCTCGAAGGCGGGTGCCTTCAGCCCCGTCTCGATCCGGATCACCCGCTCCGACGGCCAGCAGGAGCTGAAGGGCACCGACATCGTCCTGCCACCGGGGATGACGGGCAGGCTGCGCGGAATCCCGTACTGCTCCGAGGACGCGCTCGCCACCGCCGCCGGCCGCGCCGGCGCCGAGGAGGCGGCGAGCTCGAGCTGTCCCGCGACGAGCCTGGTCGGCACCGCGTCGGTCGCCGCCGGCACCGGCTCCGCGCCCTACAAGATCGACGGCAAGGTCTTCCTCTCAGGCCCCTACCACGGGGCTCCTCTCTCCCTGGCAGTAGTCACCCCCGCCACGGCCGGGCCGTTTGACCTCGGCACGGTCGTGGTGAGGGTGGCTCTGTTCGTCGATCCCGAAACGGCGCAGATCCACGCCGTCTCCGACCCGATTCCCCACGTCTTCGGTGGCACCCTGCTCAGCATCCGCTCGGTCGACCTGAAGATGGACCGGCCGAACTTCACCCTCAACCCGACCAGCTGCGATCCGTTCGCCACCAGCGGCACCCTCGCCGGTGGCGGTGGCGACCCGAACAATCCCGCCGCCTTCAGCGCCTTCCCGGTCAGCGCCGGCTTCCAGGCGAGCGACTGCGAGGGGCTCGGCTTCAAACCGAAGCTGTTCACGAAGCTGATCGGGAAGCGCAAGACGATGCGGCGCAATGGCCACCCCGCCTTCCGCGCGACCCTCGTCGCCAGGGAGGGGGACGCCAACATCAAGCGGGCGGCGCTGACCCTGCCGCACTCGCAGTTCCTCGACCAGAACCACATCGGGACGATCTGCACGCGGGTCCAGCTCGCCGCCGCCGATTGCCCCGCCCGCTCTATATATGGGTTCGCCCGCGCGCAGTCGCCGCTGCTCGACGATGAAGTCGCCGGCCCCGTCTACCTGGTCGCCTCCGACCACGAACTTCCCGACCTCCTGGCCGACCTGCACGGGCAGGTGAACGTCCGCCTACGCGGCGTCATCAGCTCCGCCAAGGAGCGGATGAAGACCGTCTTCTTCCCGGTGCCCGACGTGCCCGTGAGCAAGTTCACGCTCAACATGAAAGGCGGCAAGAAGGGCCTGCTGGTCAACTCGCGCGACCTCTGCAAGCACCCGAACCGCTCATTCCTCAACTTCAAAGCCCAGAACGGCAAGAGCCTGCGGGTGAAGAAGCTGCCGCTGCGCACGCCGGGCTGCAAGAAGCACAAGAAGAAGCCCACGCGCTAGCGCTGCTGTCCTTTGTTTAACCGAGGCGCCCGGGTGGGTATGCGGATCGCGATGCAGAGGGGGTTCGCGACCGGGATCATGCTTCGCGCGGCTGTGGTGGCCGTGGCGGCCCTGCTCGCGCTGCCGGCCCTCGCTGCGGCCGACACCGGAGACATCATCGCCCCGCAGCACAACCCGCCGACCGCGGCCGACGGATGGCAGGCGGGGACCTGCAAAACCGACGTGCCGGAATGCACCCCGGAGACGGAGAGCCAGTTCTACACGCAGGCGGCGGGGCACCCGAACGTCGGCCTGACCCAGTTCATCGTCAAGAACGAACCCTTCCTCGGCCTACCCGGCACCCAGCAACCGGTCGGGATCCTTAAGACCTTGCGGGTCGAGCTCCCGGTCGGCCTCAGCGTCAACCCGCAGGCGACGCCGCGATGCGAGCTGGCCAGCTTCCAGGCCGAACAGTGCGCGGTCAGCGCGCCGGGTTCGCTCGTCGGTACCAGCGCGGTCACCGCGGCGGAACTGGGCCTTCCGGTGGGCCCGCTCGACGGCCTGACGAAAGTGCCCGTCTACAACCTGGTGCCGAAAGAGGGGCAGCCGGCCCGTTTCGGCTTCCGCATCCTCAGCAATGAAGTCTTCCTCGAGGCGGACGTCGACTGGTCCGGCGATTATCACGAGGGCTTCACGATCGCGGTTCCCGAATCCCCGATCGGCAAAATCCTGAAGAACCGGCTTGTCTTCGACGGTCGCGCCGGCAACGGGACCTTCCTCACCCTGCCGAGCACCTGCTTCGATCCAGCCCAGTCCGGGTTCGAGCACGTCTACTCGACCCTGCTGCGGGCCGACTCGAAAGAGAACCCGAATCCGACCTTCCCCGCGGGCTCTTCCTTCTTCGAGGCGGGGCTGCCGCCAGGGGTCAAGCCGACCGGCTGCGACAAAGTGCCTTTCGAGCCGACTACCGCCGTTGACCCGGGTACTCAGGCGGTGGATTCGCCCAGCGGGCCGACCGTCGAGGTGAAGGTGCCGTTCGAGGAATCGGGCACGGCGATCGCCAACTCAAACGTCAAGGACGCCGTCGTCACCCTGCCGCGGGGGATGGGTCTCAACCCAGCTGCCGCGCCCGGGTTGGAGATGTGCACCAACGAGCAGTTCGGCAAGGGCTCCCGCAATCCGGTCGCCTGCCCGGAGAAATCGAAGATCGGGACCGCGGCGATCGAAACCCCGCCGCTGCCCGCCGGCTCGCTCACCGGCACCGTCTACCTCGGCCGGCAGCTGAACCGCGACCCCGCCTCAGGGGACCTCTACCGGATCTTCCTCAATGCGGCCTCGGGTCGGTACGGAGTCGACGTGCGACTGATCGGCAACGTCCAGGCCGACCCGCGCACCGGCCAGCTGACGACGGTCTTCAAGGACAATCCGCAGGTGCCCTTCACTTCGGTGAAGGTCGATTTCGACGACGGCAAGGGGCTGCTGACGAGCTCGCCGACCTGTGGCCCGAATGCAGCCACCCATTCCATGACCGCCTGGTCCGGTACGCCCGACAGCGGTCCCCGGGAAGAGGGCTTCACCCTCAGCAAAGCCCCCGGCGGAGGGGCCTGCGCGAAATCCCTCGCCGAGCGGCCATTCGGGCCCGGCTTCCGTGCGGCCCCGAAATCCGACGCTGTCAAAACCTTTACCCCCTTCGCTGTGCAGATCAGCCGCCCGCAGGGACAGCAGGAGCTGAAAGGGGTTGACTTCGTCCTGCCCGAAGGGGCGACCGCGAAGCTGAAGGGCGTCCCCTACTGCCCGCCCGATGCGATCGAGAAAACCGAAAACCGCTCCGGCGCGGCGGAGAAGAAAAACTCGGTCTGCCCGAACGAGAGCAGGATCGGCGCCGTCACCGTCCAGGCCGGGACCGGCAAAGACCCCCTCAAAGTCACCGGCGACGCCTACCTCGCCGGCCGCTACAAAGGCGCATCGGTCTCGATCGTGATCGTCACCCCGGCGCTCGCCGGTCCCTTCGACCTCGGCAACGTCGTCGTCCGCGTGCCGCTCTTCCTCGACCCGGAGACGGCGCAGATCCACCCCAGGACCATGGACATCCCGGACGTGTTCGGCGGCGCCAAGCTCGACATCCGCTCGGTCTTCGTCAACGTCAACCGCGAGGACTTCACCCTCAACGGCACCAACTGCCGTAAAGCGGCTACCGCCGGCGTCGTCAACGGAGGCGGAGGGAACCCGCTCGATCCCGGCGCCTACTCGGCCTTCAAAGTCTCCGAGCCCGCGAGGGGAACCGGCTGCCGCAAGCTGAAGTTCCACCCGAAGCTGAACATCCGGTTGTTCGGGAAGACGCAGCGGGCCAAGCATCCGAAACTGCGCGCGGTCCTCAAGGCACGGGGCAAAGACGCCAACATCCGCAAGGCCTCGGTGGCACTGCCGCACGCGCTCTTCCTCGACCAGGCGAGCCTGGCGACGGTCTGCACGCGCGTCCAGTTCGCGGCGGAGAAATGCCCGAAACGGTCGATCTACGGCAAGGCCCGGGCCTTCACGCCGCTGCTCGGCAAACCGCTCGAAGGGCCGGTCTACCTGCGCTCGTCCAACAACACGCTGCCGGACATGGTCGCTCACCTCGAGGGCCAGGTGACGATTGACCTCGTCGGCCGCATCGACAGCTTCAAAGGCGGCATCCGCACCACCTTCGGACGCGTCCCCGACGTGCCGGTGACCAAGTTCGTGCTGACCCTGCCGGGCGGCAAAAAGGGCCTGCTCGTCAACTCGACCAACCTCTGCGCGAAGCCGGTCAAGGCGATCATCCGGATCAAAGCCCAGAACGGCAAGAAGGCGAACAAGAAGCCGAAGCTGAAGACGCCATGCAAACGGAAGAAGCGTTAGCACTTCTTCTCTAGCGGGTACCAAGCAGGCAATGGGGCTGTACGCCACCTCTGGAGAGTGACACCGATTGGTGTCATGTCAGATTTCGGTGTCACGGTTACTCGGGTAGTAACACCGGAAGGTACTTGAAAGACCCGCGACGCCCTGTAATGTCTTTCGCGGGAGGAGTCATTCATGGGCGCTACAGGGGGCGTCCTCGTTAAGGGAACAACGAGGAGGAGATTGATGGCAAAGCGCTCAGTCGCATTGCTTCTTATGTGTCTCGGAGCTCTGCTCGCGATGCCGCTCATGGCGTCGGCGGACACCACCGACATCATCGAATCGCAGGAAGAGACGCTCGAAAAAGAAGACGGCTTCCAGGCAGGGACGTGTTACGAAAACCAGGAAGGCGAAGACGTCGATCAGAGCAAACCTGATCCGGGGAAACCGTATTGCTCGGCAGAAACCCCGGGCCTCTTCTTCACCCAAGCGGCAGGCCACCCTCCGTTCGGGTTCACGCAGTACATCATCCAGCACGAAAACGGCACCGGCAAAATCGAACCGATCGAAGTCGAAGTTCCGGTGAAACCGATCAAAGAGCCGATCGCCGATCGGACGATCAAAACGCTACGCACCGATTTGCCGCCGGGCCTGACCGTCAACCCGCAGGCAGTCGCCAAGTGCTCGGATGCAGACTTCGAAGCCATCGGGCAGATCCCCGGCGCACCGCCCGGAACCTTCGGCCATGTGCCCGCGTGCGGCGCCGACACGATCACCGGACGAGACGAAGTCACCCTCGTCACCAACGTCGAGGACTACGAATCGCCCACCTCGCCCGGTCTGAAACTTCCGAAAGGGTTCATCATCTCGCCGGATCCTTCGAAAGGGACCTACGTCTCCGTCTACAACCTCGAACCGCACGAAGGTGAACCGGCGCGCCTCGGCTTCTACATCGGTTTCGAAAAAAAGATCATCCTCGAAACCGAAGTGGCTTGGGAGAATGACTTCCACGAGAGCTTCACGATCAAACTGCCGCCGGCCGGTCAGCTCTCGACCTTGTCGAGCCGCTTGGTCACCTTTGGGCAGACTGCCGGCAACGGCACCTACCTCACCAACCCGACGACGTGCTTTGCACCGACCGACCTCTACTCGACCTGGTTCCGCGCCCACTCCTACGGTCTGGAAAATCCGAGCTTCCCGGCTGGTTCGACTGCGGTCGAGGCTCCATTGCCCTTTGGGGCAGCTCCAACGGGTTGCGATCGGATTCCGTTCGATCCAGGAGTTGGAATCGACCCTGGGACCAACGAGGTTGACTCGCCCGCCGCGGCGACCGTGACCGCGACGCTGCCCTATGACCCCGCCAAAGAAGGCGGGGAAGTGGAAGAAGTCGAACCTGGCGTCTTCGAGGGCATCTCGCAGTCGCACGTCCGCAAGGCGGAACTCTCGATGCCCGACGGCATGGGTCTGAACCCCTCCGGGGCGAAGAACCTTGCAGCCTGCACCGATGACCAGTTCAACAAGGGCGAGCGCACCTACACGAACGAGTGCCCGGCTGGATCTGACATCGGCGACGTGGTCGTCTACTCGCCGCCGTTGGCCGAGCCCCTGACCGGCGACGTCTACGTCGGGACCCAGAACGGCAACGACCCGGAATCCGGCGACATGTACCGGATCCTGCTCGAAGCGAAGAGCCTGCACGAGGGCATCGACGCTCGTCTCGTCGGTCGCGTCAAGGCAAACAAAACGACCGGCAACCTGACGGCGGAAATCTACGACGACCTGAAAGGCGAGTTCACCGATCAGCCCGCCGGCCTGCCGCAGGTCCCGTTCGAAAAAGTCGAAGTCAAATTCGACGGCTCCAAAGAGGTACTGACCAGCCCGCCGGTCTGTTCGGCGAGCGGCACCAGCCATTTCGAACCGTGGGCGCGACCCGGCGAACAGAAGCCGGTGAGTTCCTCGGTCACCCTCGCCAACGATCCCACCGGAGGCTCCTGCCCGAAAACGCTGGCGGAGCGGAAGTTCACTCCGTTCTACAAAGCGAAGACCGATAGCCAGAAAGCCGGCGCCTACTCGCCGTTCCACGTCAACATCGCGCGTCGGGACGGAGAGCAGGAGCTGAAGGTCGTCGACGTCACCCTGCCGAAGGGCCTGACCGGCAAACTCGCCGGCATCCCCTACTGCCCGGAGGGGGCCATCGCGGCCGCCGAGGGACGCAGCGGCAAGGACGAGGCCGCGAGCCCGAGCTGCTCGGGCGACAGCCTCCTCGGCACGGTTACGACCAAGTCCGGCAGCGGCGCCAACCCGCTGCAGCTGAGCGGCAAGGCCTACCTGGCCGGTCCATACAAGGGCGCCGCGCTCTCGCTGGTGACGATCACGCCGGCGGTGGCGGGCCCGTTCGACCTCGGCAACGTGGTCGTCCGGGTAGCGCTCAACGTCGATCCGGAGACGGCTCAGATTCACGCGGTCTCCGATGCCATCCCCGACGTTTTCGGCGGGGTGAAGCTGGACATCCGCACGATCGACCTCGACGTCGATCGCAGCAAGTTCATGCTCAACCCGACGAACTGCGCCGCCCAGGCGACGCAGGGGACGATCAACGGTGGCGGCGCTGACCCGGCCAACCCGGCCGCGTTCAGCTCCTACGCCGTCAGCGATCCGTTCCAGGCGATCGAATGCAACAAGCTCGGCTTCAAGCCGAAGCTGAAGATCCAGCTGTACGGCGGCACCAAGCGCAACAAGTACCCGCGCCTGAAGGCGACGCTGACCGCCCGCAAGGGCGACGCCAACATCGCCCGCACGGCGGTGACGATGCCACGCTCCCTGTTCCTCGAACAGGGCCACATCGGCACCATCTGCACCCGGCCGCAGCTGGCCTCCCACAAATGCCCGAAGGCCTCGGTCTACGGCAAGGCGTGGGCGAAATCGCCGTTGCTCGACAAGAAGTTGCAGGGCAAGGTGTACCTCGTGTCCTCCAACAACAAATTGCCGGACCTGCTCGTCGACCTGCGTGGCCAGGTGGAGGTCTACCTGCGCGGCGTGATCGGCAGCGGCAGCACCGGGGGCCTGAAGACGGTCTTCCGGTCGGTGCCCGACGTGCCGGTGAGCAAGTTCGTCCTCAACATGAAGGGCGGCAAGAAGAGCCTGCTCGTCAACTCGCAGAACACCTGCGCCAAGCCGCAGCGTGCGATCGTGAAGATGAAGGGGCAGAACGGCAAGAAGAAGAACGCCAACAAGTTCAAGCTGAACGTCGTCTCCTGCGGCAAGAAGGGCAAGAAGTAGGAGCCGTACTCAGCACGCGTCAGCACCGGCGCGGATGGCCGAATAGCCTCCGCGCCGGTGCGCCCGACGCTCTCAGTCCTGATCGTCGCCTACGAGAACCGCGACGATCTCACGAAGATGCTTCCCGCCCTGCTCCCGGAGCTGGGTGAGGATGACGAGCTGATCGTCGTCGAGAACAAGCCCGGCGACGGCAGCGCCGAGTTGGTGCGTGAGCTGGCGCCGCAGGCGCGGATCGTGCAGCTGGGAGGCAACGCCGGCTTCGCCGCCGGGATCAACGCCGGTGCCGAAGTGGCGAGCGGCGAGCTGCTGGTGATCCTCAATCCCGACGCGACTCCGCAGCCGGGTTTCGGCGAGGCGATCCGCCGGCCTTGGATGGACCGCCGTGCCTGGGGTGCGTGGCAGGCGCTGGTCGCCGATGGTGAGCTTCGCTGCATCAACTCGGCCGGCAATCCACTTCACTTCACCGGCATCACCTGGGCCGGCGGCCACGGCCGGCCGCTCGACCAGTCGCCCTCCACCGGCGAGGTGACCGTCGCCTCCGGCGCCTGCCTGGCGATCCCGGCGGAGAACTGGCGGCGGCTCGGCGGCTTTCCGGCCGAGTTCTTCCTCTACCACGAGGACGTCGACATCTCGGTGCGGCTGCGGGCGGGGGGGATGGCGGTCGGGATCGAGCCGGCGGCGGTCGTCGCCCACGACTACGAGTTCGGCGCCAACCCCGACAAGTGGTTCTGGCTCGAGCGCAACCGCCTCGCCTTCCTCGTCCGCACCTACCCCGGCTCGCTCCTCGCCCTGCTCGCCCCGGCGCTGCTGGCGACCGAGCTGGCGCTGCTGGCGGTCTCGGCCAGGGGCGGTTGGGGGAGGGAGAAGCTGCGGGCGAATGGTGCGTTCATCCGCTGGCTGCCGCGCCTCCTGCGCGAGCGGCGAGTGGTTCGGCGGCAGCGCACGATCGGTGCCGGCGAGTTCGCGGAGATGCTGACCCCCGACCTCGACTCCGACCTGATCTCACCCTTGGCCCGCTCTCGGCCGGCCCGCCTGGTGCTGCGCGGCTACTGGCGTCTTGTGCGGCTGCTGCTGCCCTAGCTCGACTGGGTGATCGGCCGGATCAGGATCTCGTTGACGTCGACGCCGTCGGGCTGCTCGAGGGCGAACATCACCGCGCGGGCGATGTCGCCGTCCTTGAGCGCGAAGTCGCCCGGTCGGTTGTCGAAGAAGGGGGTGTCGACCATTCCCGGCTCGATCAGGGTGACGCGGATGCCGTGGTTGTCGTGCATCTGCCGCAATTCCTGCCGCAGCGCCTCGCCGATCGCGGTCGCCGCCCACTTCGTCGCCGAGTAGAGCGAGCCCGGCAGCACCCGCCGCCCGGCGATCGAGCTGGTGACGAGGAAGTGGCCGTCGCCGCGCTCGAGCAGGTGGGGGAGGGTGGCGCGGATCGTCAGCGCCACCCCGTAGACGTTGGTCAGCACCATCGAGCGCCAGTGCTCGGGGGACTCCTCGAGGAAGCCGCGGGAGGCGCCGAAGCCGGCGTTGGCGAAGACGGCGTCGATGCGGCCGAAGCGCTCCAGCGCGGTGGCGGCCAGCGCCTCCACTTCGTCCCACTCGGTGACGTCGCAGCGAACCGCGGTTGCCCGCTCTGAGCCGCCGAGCTCGGCGGCGAGCTCCTGTAGCTCCTCCTCGCGCCGCGCCGCCAGGACGAGGCGGTACTTGCCGGCAGCCGCGCGAGCGGTGGCGGCGCCGATGCCGCTGCTGGCGCCGGTAATCAGGAGGACTGGATCGGCCACGGTCCGCATTCTCGCATCCGGACGCACTTGTCCCCGCATACCGGGGACAAATGCGTCCGGTGGGAGTCGAGACCCCGTCCTTGCGATAATCCCCATCGCCTGTGGACCCTCAGCGAAAGCGGAAGATCCGGCTCGTTGTCGCGCTCAGTGTCGCCGTGCTGCTCGCGGTGGCGCTCATCTACACCTCCTTCTCGGCCTCGACCGAGGCGAAGGAGCCCTCGGAGCTGCTGAATGCACCGCCCGGGACCAGCTACGAGATGACCGGCCGCGTCGTCAAAGGCTCGATCGACCGCGACGGCAACGGCATCGCCTTCCGCGTCGTCGATCGCGACGGCGGCAGCGAGAGCCTTCCGGTCACCTACACCGGTGCGGTCCCCGACCCGTTCCGCGGCGGTCGCGAGATCGTCCTCGACGGCGCGATCGAGAGCGGCGTCTTTGTCGGTGAGCCGGAAACCCTGATCACGAAGTGCCCGTCGAAGTTCACGACCAAATCTGATGTCTAGCCTCGGCAGCGCCCTCCTGGGCCTTGCCTTCTTCGTCGCCCTCGCCGCCGGGGCCCTGGCGCTTGCCGGTCGCAACGGCAACGAGCGGCTGCTGACGCTCTCGCGCCGCAGTGTCTACGGCTTCTGCGGGCTGATCACCGCCTGCGTGGTGATCATCGAGATCGCCTTCGCCGGCGACGATTTCTCCTTCCGCATCGTCCAGGAACACTCCTCGATCGAGACCCCCTCCGGCTACAAGCTGGCGGCGATGTGGTCGAGCCAGGAGGGCTCCCTGCTGCTCTGGGCCTTCGTCCTCTCCCTCGCCGCCAGCGCCGCCCTCTGGGCGACCAGGCACAGGCTGCGGGACCTGGTTCCCTGGGCGACCGCGGTGATGATGGGCGTCGCCGCCTTCTTCACCGGCCTGATGCTGTTCGCGCCCGACGTCGACCCGTTCGCGAGGGCGGCGACGACGATGGGCCAGGCTCCGGTCGACGGCGTCGGCCTTAACCCGCTGCTGCAGCACCCGAGCATGATGATCCACCCGCCGATGCTCTACTCGGGCTACGTCGCCTTCACGGTGCCGTTCGCCTTCGCGATCGGCGCCCTGGTCACCCGTCGCCTCGACGCCGAGTGGATCCGGGCGACCCGCCGCTTCGCTCTGATCGCCTGGGCCTTCCTCGGCTTCGGCCTCCTGTTAGGCGCCCGCTGGTCCTACACCGAGCTCGGCTGGGGCGGCTACTGGGCCTGGGACCCGGTCGAGAACGCGGCGCTGATGCCGTGGCTGCTGGGAACCGCCTTCCTGCACTCGATCATGGTCCAGGAGAAGCGGGGGATGCTGAAGGTCTGGAACGCGAGCCTGATCGTCGGCACCTTCTCGATGGCGCTGCTCGGCACCTTCCTCGTCCGCTCCGGCGTCCTGCAGTCGATCCACGCCTTCGGCGACAACACCGTCGGCCCCTACATCCTCGGCTTGATCGCGGTCGTCCTGGTCGGCTCGGCGGCGCTGATCGTCAGCCGCCTCGACGACCTCCGCTCGCCGAAGCGGATCGACTCGCTGGCCTCGCGCGAGTCGGTCTTCCTGGTCAACAACCTGCTCCTGGTCGGGATGACCGCGGTGATCTTCTGGGGAACCTTCTTCCCGCTGATTTCCGAACTCTTCACCGGCGAGAAGGCCTCTCTGGCCGCCCCGTGGTTTGACCACTACACGACGCCGCTGGCGATCCTGCTCGTCCTCTTCACCGGGATCGGACCGCTGCTTGCCTGGCGCCGGGTCAGCTGGGAGTCGGCGAAGCGGGTCTTCCGCCTGCCGCTTGCGGTCGCCGCGGTGGTCGCCCTCGGGCTCGTCGTCTTCACCGACGCCGCCGACCAGCTCTGGGCGTTGGCGCTCTTCGCCTTTGCCGCCTTCGCCCTGACCGGGCTGGCGCAGGAGTTCTGGACCGGCGCTGCCGCCCGCAAACGTCTCAGCGGCGAGGCTGGGCCCCAGGCGCTGGTCGGGCTCGTCAGCCGCAACCGCCGCCGCTACGGCGGCTACATAGTCCACGTCGGCGTCATCGTCCTGCTGATCGGCGTCGCCGCCTCCTCCAGCTTCCAGACCAATCGCGACGTCGAGCTGCGCCCGGGGGAGAGCGTCACCATCGACGGCCGCACGATCACCTACGTGAAGCCGACCGTCTCGGTCGACCAGGAGAAGCTCGGCTTCGGCTCCGTGCTGCGGATCGAAGAAGGCGGAGAGGTCGTCGGTACCCTGCGGCCGAGCCGCCAGTTCTTCCGACCCACCGGCCAGGAAACGGGGCTGATCGCCACCTACTTCTCCGGCGAGGCGACCAGCGAGGTGGGCCTGCGGACCGGGCTCGGACACGACCTCTGGATCGCCGAGCAGCCGAACGTCGCCGGGGTCCAGCGGGGGGTGCGACTGGCTGACAAAGGCTTCAGCGCCTGCGTGCGGGGAGCGCCGGGCACGCCGCCGCAGTGCAAAGCGCTGGGGGCGCTGATGCGCGCCGCCGCCGCCGACCCGAGCCTCCGCCCGCGGGCCTTCTCGCAGATCACCGAGCTGCAGGGCCTCGCTGCCGAAAACGTGGCGAAGACCTTCCTCACCTCGAAGGCCGCCTCGACCTTCAAGGTGATCGTCAACCCCCTCGTCACCTGGATGTGGATCGGCGGCATCATCGCCCTGTCCGGGGCGCTGATCGCGCTCTGGCCCTCGCGCGGCCGGCGCCGCGGCGCCCTCGTCCGCACCGAAGCCGACGCCCGCAAGGAAGCCAAGTACCGCGAGATCCGCGACGCCGAGCTCGACCACGCCGCCGGCAAGCTCTCCGACGAGGACTTCGCGGCCCTCGACGCCGAGCTGCGGCGGGAGGCGCTGGAGATCCTCGACGGGGTCGGCAACGGAGCTGGAAACGGGAGCGGCAACGGCGCCCACCCCCGCGAGCCGGAAAAAGTCGAGCGAAGCTAGACTTTCCCCTCCATGTTCACGTTCTTCGCCATCATCCAGGTCGTCATCGCCATCGTCGTGATCTTCCTCGTGCTCCTGCACTCGGGGAAAGACGCGGGCCTCTCCGGTGCCTTCGGCATCGGCGGCGCCGGCGGCAGCGGCCTCGGCGGTGGCTCGATGGTCGAGAAGAACCTCGATCGGGCGACGGTCTTCTTCTCGATCCTGTTCGTTCTCAACACCTTCCTGCTCCTCAAGATCTAGGAGCTCGCATAGCTGTGCCTCCGTCCGCTCTTCAGCGGACATCTCGTGCTGTCCTGTAGCTACTCTTGACACGTCCGAGATATCTGTAAAGATGTCGGACGAACTCGGGTTAGATGACAAAGGGGATTGCTGTGGAGGCACACGCGGAACACGTTCATCACCATCACCACCACGACGAGGTGGAGGTCAACCCGGCGGCCTGGACCGACGGCAAGCGCTATGCCTGGCTGCTGGGGATCGTCGTCCCGCTCTCGCCTTTCTTCGCCTGGTTCTACTGGTCGCTGACTGGCTTCGGGGGCATGTGGTTCATCGGCCCGTTTCTCGTCTTCGTGATCTTCCCGCTGATGGACATGGCGATCGGGATGGACTCGACCAATCCCCCCGACAGCGTCCTCAAGTTCCTCGAGCAGGACCGCTACTACCGCTGGTGCACCTACCTCTTCATCCCGATCCAGTACGCCGGGCTCGTCTTCGCCTGCTGGATGTGGGCGAGCGGCGATCTCAACCTGGTCGAATCGATCGGCCTGGCGCTGACGATGGGGGTCGTCGGCGGGATCGCGATCAACACCGCCCATGAGCTCGGCCACAAGCGCGCATCCTCGGAGAAGTGGCTGAGCCGGATCGCGCTGGCACAGACCGGCTACGGGCACTTCTTCATCGAGCACAATCGCGGCCACCACGTCAAGGTGGCCACTCCCCAGGACCCGGCCAGCAGCCGCCTCGGGGAGAGCTTCTGGGCCTTCCTGCCGCGCACGGTCGTCGGCAGCGTCCGCTCGGCCTGGGAGATCGAAGCCGCCCGCCTGGACCGGCTGGGCAAATCGCACTGGGGTCGTCACAACGACATCCTCGGTGCCTGGGCAATGACGATCGTTCTCTTCGCCGGCCTGGGAATGGTTTTCGGCGCGGTTGTCCTGCCCTACCTGCTGGTCCAGGCGGTGATCGGTTTCTCGCTGCTGGAGGTCGTCAACTACCTCGAGCACTACGGCCTGCTGCGGCAGAAGCGCGAGGACGGGCGCTACGAGCGCTGCCTGCCCGAACACAGCTGGAATAGCAACAACGTCGCTTCCAACGTGCTCCTCTACCACCTGCAGCGGCACAGCGACCATCACGCCAACCCGACCCGTCGCTACCAGGCGCTGCGCCACGTCGACGAGGCGCCGCAGCTGCCGACCGGCTACGCCGGGATGATCGTCCTCGCCTGGTTCCCGCCGCTCTGGCGCCGGGTGATGGACCCGCGCCTGCTCGACCACTACGACGGCGACGTGACGAGGTGCAACATCCAGCCGCGCCGGCTCGGCCGGGTGCTGGAGCGCTATGGGCGGGTCGCGTGAGCGCCTGGCGCTGCCCCAGCTGCGGCTACGTCTACGACGAGGCCGCCGGCCACCCGCGAGAGGGGTTCCCGGCGGGGACGCCATGGAGCCAGGTGCCCGAGGACTGGGCATGCCCGGACTGCGGCGTCCGCGACAAGATCGACTTCGAGCCGATCTCAGCCGACGCCTGACCGCCGCCGCTGGCACGATAGGGAGCGTGTCCAACGGGAGAACCCCGTACCAGGAGGCAGCGAGGGAGCTACTTAGGCAGACCGTCTTTGACGCTGCCCGCGAGCAGCTGGCGCGGCAGACCTGGTCGGAGATCACGATGGCGGACATCGCCACCGGCGCCGGGGTCAGCCGCCAGACCCTCTACAACGAGTTCGGCAACCGCAACGAGTTCGGCTTCGCCTTCGTCATCCACGAGGCCGAACGGTTCATGGACGACGTCGAAAAAGCGGTGCTGGAGCACCGTGACGACCCCCGCGCCGCGATCCTGGCGGCGCTCGAGCACTTCCTCCGCACCGCCGGCGAGGACCCGTTGATCAGCATCCTCCTCTCCGACGACGGCACCGGCGGGATGCTGCCTTTCGTCACCACCCAGGGCCTGCCGGTCGTCCAGTGGGCCGCCTCGCGGCTGACCGCGGTGATCGAAGACGGCTGGCCGGAAGCCCCGCCGGAGGACGTGGGAATGCTGGCCGAGAGCCTGGTGCGCCTCTCGATCAGCTACGTGACCACCCCGGGCGACTCCGCCGAGGACGCCGCCAAAAGCGTGGCCGAGCTGCTCGGCCCCTTCATCGACAAGGCCTTGGGCTCGGCGGTCGACTGACCCGGGCCGCCGGTTGGGCTGGACTCACGATGCTCTCGCCGAAGCTCGATTCGCTCGGGGTGCGTCCCCTCGATGGCGCCGACGCCTCGGAGCTCTACGCGGTGATCGAGGCGAACCGGGACCACCTGGCGCGGTGGCTGCCGTGGGCGGCGGGGCAGGACCTGCACGGGACCGAACGCTTCATCGCCGAGGGCGAGGAGCAGTTCGCCCGCGACGACGGCTTCCAGGCGCGGATCGCCCCCGAGGGGCAGATCGTCGGCGTCGTCGGCTTCCACTCGATCGACTGGATCAACCGCAACACCAGCCTCGGATACTGGCTCGCCGAGGGCGCGCAGGGGGCGGGAACCATGACCACCGTCGTCCGCGCTCTCCTCGACCACGCCTTCTACGAGTGGGAGCTCCACCGGGTCGAGGTCCACTGCGCTCCGGAGAACCGCCGCAGCCGCGCGATCCCGGAGCGGCTCGGCTTCCGCGAGGAAGCCCGACTGCGCGAGGCCGAGCTGGTCGCGGGGAACTACCTCGACAGCGTCGTCTACGGATTGCTGGAGACGGAGTGGGGAGGGGGCGGCGATGCGGCCTAATCCATTGTTCGCCTCCGATGATCCGGAGCTGGTTCGTGCCCTCGTGCGCGAGAACCCCTGGGCGACCCTGGTGACGACCACCAACGCGGGCCTCGCCGCCTCCCACTATCCGGTCCTGCTCGACGAGGAGGCCGACGACCTGACGCTGCTCACCCACCTCGGCCGGCCAGACGAGGAGGTCCTCGAGATCGACCGCGGCGAGGTGCTCGTGATCGTCCAGGGCCACCACGGCTACATCTCGCCGAGCTGGTACTCGCCGGAGGAGCGCAAAGTGCCGACCTGGAACTTCACCGTCGCCCACCTCCACGGCACCCCCCAGCTGCTCGACGAGGAGGAGAACCTCGCCGTCCTCACCCGCCTCGTCGACCACTTCGAGCGCCACGTCCCCGAACCCGCCTACCTCGACCGCGACTACGCCATCCCGATCGCCAAAGGCACCCTCGGCCTCCGCATCCCGATCGACCGCTTCGAGCTGAAGCGCAAGCTGGGCCAGAACAAAGACGACGAGACCCGCCGCAGCGTGATCGAGAAGCTGCGCGAGGAAGGGCCCTACCGGCACCCGCAGCTGGCGGAGGAGATGGAGCGGGAGCTGGCGAGAAAGGCGAAGCCGAGCTAGCAGCCCTGCCCTCAAACCAAATGTAGCTGCTAACTTCTTCCTATGACGCTACATCAGCATGAGAACGAAGTGGGAGTGCGGGAGCTGCACGATCGCCTCAGTGAGTATCTGGAGCGAGTGGAGGGGGGAGGCGAGGTGGTCGTCACGCGACGCGGGCGACCGGTGGCGCGCCTCAGCGGCCTCGGCGAGCGGCCACTCGATGTTCTCGCGCGCCGTGGGCTGGTGCGGATGCCCCAGAGCGGGCGCTCTCCTCGGTCGGCGCAGGTGAAAGGCACCGGCTCGGTCTCCGATCTCGTCTCCGAGCAGCGCGCCTGATCTTCTACTTCGACACCTCAGCGCTGGTCAAGCTCGTGGTCGTCGAGGACGGGTCCAAGTTGGCGGCCGAGCTCTGGAGAAGTGCCTATCCGGGGGCGTCGAGCATCCTCGCCTATCCAGAGGGCCGGGCGGCCCTCGCGGCTGCCCGGCGACTGGATCGCCTCGGGGCGGATGAGCACCGCAAGGCGCTTGCGGACTTTGAGGAACTGCAAGCAGGCCTGATTACGGTCGGTGTCGATCAGGAGCTTGCGGTTCGTGCCGGCAAGTACGCCGAAGACCTGGGACTGCGCGGTTACGACTCGGTCCACTTGGCGACCGCGCTCGAACTGGGCGACGACGAAGTGGTCGTGGTGACCTGGGACCGAGATCTCGCGCGGGCGGCGGAACGGGTCGGCTTGGGTGTCGCCGGGCCCGAGGGGGCTCCGTCTTAGAGCGCGAGGCGATTGGGGCGCCGGCGAGCTCCGAACAAAGAAAACCCCCGCTTCCGGGGGTTTTCTCATGCGGCTGAATGGAGTCGAACCATCACGGGTGTTTCCACCCACAAGGCCCTCAAGCTGAAAAGGGGCCGCTTGCTAGAGCCAATTCGGCGTTCCGGAGACAGATCAATCCCGGTTGCCTCCGGCTGTTTCCGGTGATTTCGGGGCCCCACTGGCGCACGACTGGCGCACGAGAGGGGAATCTGGCACTTCGTCGCCCAAGCGACAAAGCTAACCCCCTTCTTCTTCGCTGGGCGGATGGTCACGCGGCGAAGGTCCTATGGACTGCCCATAGGACCTTCAAAGCTGCCTTCGAGGCCAGTCACCGAGTACGTCGTCTTCCCATCGCTGTCGAGTAGCTGCACCTTGAGCACCGGGTCTCCAGCAGGGTAGAACCGCATGAAATATCGGACCCCCGATAGCCATCTCCGACCTTTCAACAGGCGGCTAGCTGGGTGCTTCGGATGAATAGAAATCAACTCACCACTCTTCGTTCGAGCTAAGACAGTTCGTATGTCTGCGCCCACAATCCCGCTCAGCACGCGGGAAGAATCTGAATCTTCATCCTGGGCGCTGATCGTCGCCTCCGCTGACAGATGCCCCTGTCTCGGGATCGACCACCTACCGATCCAGCTTCCCCGTTGAACTCCTGAGGGTAGAAATTGCCAGCCGAGAAGCGCATAGTCGCACTCGCCCGTTGCACGAAGGGAGGCAAGGATATTCCACGGGCGCCCACCTGGGTTTTCCCCGGTTGCAACTTCCACTCGCTGCGCCTTGACAGGATGAGCGCAATCCCCACTGCCACCGTCCTGAGAGGCGAGCGCGGGCAGGATATAGGCGACCAACACAAACAGTCCGGTCGCCAATAGAAAGCCAGTGATCCACCGAGCCTGTGATTTTTTTGATCGTTCTTCCACGTTCGGCACCTTTCTAGGCATTCTAGCTGCTTAAAAAATCAATATGGGCCGTGACCGCAGAACTCCTGGGCCGTCATAGTCAGCGTGCCGCCCTTACGCGGAGCCATGTTTAGCTCGGTCCATTCAATGGCAATTTCGTACAGGTACTGGTACTCGATTCCATTCAGACATCCGAACACGGTTGGATCGTCGTCCTCGTTCCAGTTTCCCCATTCGCCCTGCCAGTGACTCCCTCCGGAGTGGTCCGGGAATTTCACGCTTTCAGATTTGACCCTGTCGTTGGTCCCTGGGCCCATGAGATACTGCCGCCGCACTCGGAGAACGTAGACGTGATACACCGGATTGCTGCCGCAGTTCACCCTGTACCGAACGAAAAATTTGCCGTATCCCCCCCTGCCCCCATGGTTTTTCGGTGACCAAACATGGAGGTTACCCGTGCATGGTCCAGCGCCTGCAGTGTCATAGGGCTTCATGCCCGACGGATCGAACTGGTTCACCGGGTCGGCGTTTGCATAGTCGTAAGCGCTAGCGGAGCCGCCGGCGATCGGATCGGTGGACAAGAACCTGCCGATCGCGGGAACATAGCTGCGCGCTCCCATCTGGACGATCCCCGATGGCAATTCGGTCCGCCGCCGCATCCCGCCAAGCCAGCCAAAGCGCCCGGCGGTCCCCGAGGTCGGGTTTCCGAACTCGTCGTAGGCGAAGGTTCCTTTCAGAGCCGTGGCTGCCGGGTTGATCGCTGCCGATGCAACCACGTCACCGTGGAGGTTCGTCAGCGACAGCGTGATTTCTTTGCCGCTTTCTTGTACAGCTGCCAGTTCGCCCCCGATGCCGATGATGTTCCGAGTCCAGGTCGATCCGCGTTCGGTCCATGCTGGGGAGTCCCCGGGACTCGCGTAATGGAACACTTCAGTGCCTTCGAGACCTCCCGCCTGGAGGCGCTGCCGATGCCTGAGCTTGGCATCAAGCTGATAGGTGTTGGTGATTCCGTTCTGCGACTGGCTCGCCACCATATCGTTGCTGTAGTAGCTCGTCGTAAGCGCTTTCCCCCCAGCGAGAGACGCCGGTAGGTTGGTGATCCGGCCGAATGCGTCATAGACGAGACCTTCACCGAGGAGGCGATCGGCACTGTCATAGCTATAGGCTTGAGTCGTTCCTCCCGATTCCGTGCACACGCCCCCGATTCCGGGGCTGCGGGTGATCTTCGAGGTGCGGTTTGAGTTCGGGTCGTAGGCATAGGCGCGGGTCGTGCACCCGCCGCCGCTGGGAGTTTCAGCTGCCTTGGTCAAACGTCCTATGGCGTCATAGGCATAGCTCTCGGTTCCGAGGGTGCCGGCTTCAGTGAGGATGCGCCCGCCGGCTGAACGGGTTACTTCCGAGTCAAGCCAGGTGCAACTCGCCCCGCAGTTCGATGCCTTCGTGTAGGTGAGCCGCATGATTTCCCCGGCCGCGTTGACAGTGCTCGCCGCGGTAAGCCCATTAGGGAGCCCTCGGCTGATCATCGCCCCGTCGGCGTCGTAGCTCGCGGTGAAGGTCCCGGCCGCAGAGTCGACGAGCCCGACCAGCAAGCCCGTGGCAGGGTCGTATTGAAACGTTTGGGTGCCTTTGCCGTCGTTGAAGATGGCGACCCTCCCATCGAGGTCGTAGGTGGCGGTGGCGGTGTTCCCGTCGGCGTCCTGGTAGGTGGTCACCCGACCAAGGGCGTCGTAGGAGGTGGTGGTCGCCTGCGTGTCGCACCCCGGTTCGGAGCCAGGACAGACGAAGCGGTTGGTGGTCGCAAGGCCCTTGTTCGCGTCGTAGAGGGTTTCGACTTTCGGGATCGCCGTCCCTGGTCCGCCGACGGTTTCCTTCGTCGTCTGCCTTCCGATGGGATCGTAGTTGTAGAGGGCTTTGCGGGTGGCCGATGGCGTTCCGACTTCTTCGATCACTTCGGTCGGCTCGCCGAGCGAAGTGTAGGAAGCGAAACGGGTGATCGGAAGATTTGGGGAGCCCGCTGGTTGGGCGACGGGCTCGATCTTGCAGGGGAGCCCCGCATAGATGGTCTGTTCACACGCCCCCGGTGACGAGCCCACCCGGTAATAGGTGATTTTGGTCGATCCTGCCCCCGGAGTGCTCGCGTCCTTGGGCTGGCGTATTTCAGTCGTCAGTCCGGTGTCTTTGTCGTAGGCGGTTAGCGCCTTGATTTTGAGACCTTCGGGGTCAGCGATTTCTTCCGTCAGCTGCCTCAATGCCCAGTTGTAGCCGTACTGCACGGTGTGCTGATCGAGGACTTTGCCTTCGACCAGGGCGCCGGTCGTTTCATGGGTCGGGAGCAACGGCCACGTTTCGCCAGCTTTGGGTTCAGGAGCGCCAACGTCGTACTGAATCGACGTATAGGTCCGCGCCTGCACGATGGCGCCGGCTTCAGAACCGGTTTCCAAGCGCACAGCATGGATCGGGCCGCGTTCATCCAAAAGCAGGGTCCCATCGGCGGAGTAGGTGAACTGCGTATCCAGTTCCCTGGATTTCGTGGCCGATTCTGCACCGAACGAGAGTGCGCGCAGGCGATTGCCGGGAGTCAGTTCGCGGACCACATTGCCGTAGGAGTCGGTCTCGGCCGTCGAGATTCTGAAGTCCGAGGTCCCCGCCCCCGGCGGGGTTGCGATGTTGGAGATCTGTCCTTCGGCGTCCATGTAGAAGATGGCCGCGTGGGCATAGCTCGAGGGAGGGTTGGTGGGGACTTCGTCAGGGGGGAACACCGCCGTGGCATCGGTCGGCAGGTCTTCCTGGCCCCACCTGGCCACTTCCTGGGGGGCCATGCTCGGCAGCCCGCTTCCTGATAGCGGCACCCCGTACGCGATCGTAGTCTGCGCCGTCGGATTCGAAGGAACCAGGGAAGCCCGTTTGACGGACAGGAGGCGGGTTCCGGAGGTCTCGCCCGGCAGGTTGCCATATTCGAAGCTCCAGGGTTCCAAGCCGGGCGGGGTCAGGCTGGTCAGCAAGTTGTCGGTGCCGTAGCCGTAGGTCTCTTTGAGATTCGGCGTGATGCGCGGGTCCCAGACAGCCGAAAGACGTCCAGTCGTGTCGTAGCTGTACTTGACGACTTCTGAGGCGCCGCTCATGCCTGGGGCGTAGTACCTGATCCTTGAAAGGCGTTCACCTGCGCTTTCTGGCGCACCCCATTCCTTGGCCTGCTTGTAGGTGAACTCGATGACCCGGCACCCGGGGGTGGTCGTCGCGGTTTCTTCTGAGCAGGTGATGCCTGGAACATTGGGTGCGATGACTCGGCGCAATCGTCTCTTACTTTCGGCGAGCAATTCATAGACCATCCTGGTCTTGTTGCCTTCTCCGCCGGTCTGGGAGACTGACTTCGGCGGTATTCATCGCCGGCGCCGTTGTTTGAGAAGACCGTTCTATTGCCAGCCGGATCGGTGAAGGCGATTTCGGTCGCAGACAGCCGGTAGAGGACGTTGCCTGCCAGCTCCGGTGGCGTTTGGAATTTCCCGGCTTCGTCTTCTTCGAATTCGTAGGAGCTGCCACCAGCTCCCTTGAGTGAAGCCCACTTGTAGGTGAACGCTTCGCCTTCTTCCTGAAAGGTGCTCGATTCGATCTTGAGGCTGCGCCAGCCGGTGTTGTCGGTGACTTCGACCGACGAAGAGGGCACCCAACCTGGCCCGAGAACGCCGGTCGGGTTCGCCGAGGGGTCGGCCGAGCTGATGGAGCGGGAGAAGGTGAGTGAGGAGTTAAATCCGGGAATCGAGACATCCCTCCGAAAGATCGTGAAGTTCCCGGTGAGCAGATCCACTGAACCCGGGCCCATCGAGGTCATAGCGTCTTTCGGGCCGCCCTGCTGGCGGTCGAGTTCTACTTCAACCGGCTTGGTGTACCCGCTGGCACCCGGAGATCCCGATAGGACCGCGCGGATCTGGAACTTCGCATCGGCTTTGGTGCCGATCAGGCTAGTCGGGTCCCAGTAGAGCGGCTCGGTTTTCCTGTCGTCGATGTCAACGCCGATCGGCCAGCTGATCGTCTGACTGTCGCCGTCGATGACTTGGGACGTGGGGATGTCGGTCCAGGGCATGGTTGGAATCTGAGGCTTCTTGGGATCACTCGGAGGCGGCTGATCGTTGATCCGATACTGGAACTTGACGCCTTCCACGTTGCTGTGATCCCAGGCTGAGGTGAGAACGAAGCGCTTGGCGCTCTTTACGCCGTCGGTGGGCGAGGAGACCAAGCTGTCGGCAGAGGCCGGCGAGAGGTACTGGACCGAGAGAAAGGGCTTGTTGGTGCCGGCGCTCGATTCCCACTCGACCCGCCGTTCGAAGCAGCAGACCCGGGGGGTCTCATCCGTCTGCTTGAGCAAGAATCCGCTGTTCGCAACGCCGTAACCTCCACGCTGGCGCTGCACAAGCCAGGGAAGATCGGGGCTCGTGAAGTTCCACCATCCCGGCTGGCTTCCTCCGCGCTGAGCAGGCGTGAGGCTCGCTGGGGTCGGGAGATATTTGCCGTAGTCGCCACCTTCTTTTTCCCACCAATCGGGCTTCTTCTTCGACGAGTATTTCCAGGTGACTTCTTTGTCCCACGATCTACTCACGTCGTACATGTCGACTTTCGTCACATTGGAGGCGGTTTTGGCGGAATAGAGACCGATGGTGGCTGAGGTGATCGACGCGGTGCTCGGAATTCCGCTGAGATTGAAGCGCAAGAGACTTCGGGCAAAGGTGTCCGGCCCGCTCGTCGGATAGTTGGCCTTCGATACCAGATAGCTGAAGCCCCCGGTTCCGCATTGTTCGCTTTCGCTCGTCGTAGCGATGATGCAGTCCAAAGCGGGCGCTGGAACGGTCACGCTCGGGTCGATCACGACGGGCCAGCTACGGTCCTCTGCGTGAAGCCAGTCGGGGTCGGCTTCGATGGCAAGCTCCCAGTTGCCTTCGGCGTCTTCGAGCGTGTAGTGGATCGCGGCTGGCGGCGCCTGGATGCCGGAGTCATCGACCATGAAGGGGGCTGGCATCTCGGCGATCAAACTGTCGTCCTGATCGCGGAAGGCCACTGATCCATCGTCAGCCAGGGCAGGAACGACCCCCGCGGACGCATCCACCTGGAAGTGATAGGTCGACGGCGCAGCCGGACCCATCAGCTCGATCGACTCCTTCAAGCCGTTCGCCAGGCCAGTAAATTCAAAGTCCGCCGATCCACCCTCGGCGGAATAGCTGGCGACCCCATCCTGACCAAGATCGGCCGATGAGGTCTGCACTCCAACTGGCCTCTCCGAGACCCACTCTTCGTCCAAGGACACGCGGATCGGCGACTCGTTCAGATCATCCGGAAGAAGAACATCGAAGCTGTTGGCGCCGTTCGTCACAGCCCCACTGGGAAGTTCGGTCAACTCCTCGTCGATCGATATCCAGTTACCCGCCTCATCTCGGTAATTGACCGGGACCTGGAAGAGCTCGGTTTCTAGCGCCCCATTTTCCAACAGGTAGGTATTGGAGATTGCAGTGGCGCGCCCGGTGAGCTCTTTAACCCTAGTCGCCGCTTCTGCTCCGGAGGCTTCGGAAGCGTCTTCACCGCTCGCCAGAGCAACGACGGCAAACGTCGAGATCGGCAGGGCGAGGACAAGTAGCGCAGCGATACGGGCGAGGCGTGACCTGTTGGGTGACAACGTGTTCCTCCGGTTCTCTTTGGACGGTGGACCGGAGGCGCATACTTAGCGCGTACCCGAGTCGGGCGGCATCCTGACTAGCACACCCTGCATGTGCAATACCGAGTTTTCGAACGAAAAAGTTCTCTATCTAGAGCAAGTCAGCTCTAACTATCTAGACGCTGTGACCAGCCAGTTAACACGTTGTGAGATCCACTGCGGGTAATCGGACAACGCAGAGATGGACGTCCAGGCCAGGCCAGTGTCACCTGGACAACAAGCAAGGCTGTCGCGTCTTCTACGACAACAGCACTGGGCTCGTTCATGCTCCTCGTGCCCGCTTAGGTTCTTAGTGACTTACGCGGAACCTCGAAGTAGGCAAGACTGGAGGACACGGGCACCGGAGGTTCGCCCGAAGAAGCCAACCGGAGGGCACTTTCCGCCTCGGTCTCCGCCATCTCAAGGCGGCAACGTTCGAAGATTTCCATACCTTTAAGGAAGCCCTGCTTGTCGAGAATCATTGGGGTTCTCGTGATGTGGAAGTGCCGATCCGACCCGACGATTCCCGCTCGGCGCGATTCGTTGAAGTCATCGACGATCTTCTGCATGAATTCGCAGACAAGGTCTTCAGCGATGAGTGGGTCGAGGTCCTCCCACTCGTCAGCGTCAATCAGGTGTCGCTCAGTAGCACGGTAGAAATGCTCAACGGCACCTCGCTTGGGACGCGTCGTTACCAGCTCTGCGCAATCCAACTCTTCCAGTCGTCGGGCGTGGTAGCTCACAGCTCGAACATCTGCGTTTAACGCGCGGGCGAGTTCTGCCGGGCTCTGAACACCCCGCTCTACCAGGAGACGCAGGATGCGAGCGCGCAAAGGATGTTCCATCGCCCGCAGGCGGTTTCGCTTGCTCCCTTTTCCGACCCGGCCGGTTTCCTCCGTCGTCGACATATGCGCCCCCTAACTAGCCTCAAGTTTGCTGAGCAGTCGAGTGTAGACATCTTTCCCGGGAACATTCACGAACCTGGGCGTTCTTCGTAGGGGATTCTCCACCGCTGGAGACCTCTCCAGTAAAAACCCTCTTCGGTGGAAAGGGGGTGAAGATATGCATCTTGTAGCGACTGAGCAGCGGCTGCCGCTCGATCAGATCGGCAAGGGCGCCTAGGCCACAGGCAGGGCGGGTCGCTGGAAATCTCCAGGGCTCGCCCTGCCATCCCTCGGGCAGAGTTGCAGGCTGCACTCGACTGGTGGAGGTCCATCCACCGACGGAGCATTGACAACTAAAGAGGATCTCCGGAACTCTCCGCGTCAGTTGGCGTAAAACACAACATGGAGATGTCAGAGATGCGGAATGGGTAAGCCAGACGAAATTGACCAGCGGTTGGTGCGCGCGTTGAGCCACCCCCTGCGAGTGACGATACTTCGAACCCTCAGTGAACAGGTGGCTAGCCCAAAAATGATGTCCAAGCTGCTTCGTGAGCCTCTGGGCACTGTCGTCTACCACGCGAAGGTACTGCTGGAGTGCCAGTGCATTGAAGAGGTAAGGCAAGAGGCTCGACGAGGAACGGCAGAGCACTTCTACCGGGCTACGCCTAACTCCTCTCTCGGTTCATGGGACTGGCAAAAGGTTCCCGCTGCGCTGAGGCGGGATCTTGTTGCGGTGTCGCTCGATTCGTTTGCCTCCCGCGTAATCCAGTCCCTGGAACAAGGCGCGTTTGAGGCGAGCGATGAATCCAGTTTCACGTGGCAGACCATCACCGTCGATGGGTGCGGACGAAAAGAACTTCGAGAGATTCTTGATGAGGTCAGGGCGAGCTTCGAACTGATCGCGGATCGAAGCAAGCGGCGACAGGGAAAAAAGGACGGCACTCCGTTTGTGGCCGCTGTCGCCGCCTTCGAAGCAGGCTCAACGCGGGCTTAGCTTCGATGGCACAGCCCGAACTCACGCCTCAGCAGCATGACCTGCTCTACGGCAGCATCGTGGCGCGCTTGACCGGCATCGACGATGTGTACTTTGCTTTCCAGAATGGCGATTTCTCCACCGCGCAGCGGCTCAGCGGGGAGTTTTCCGACGATCTGCGGGTTCTCCACGACGATCTCCTCTGGGATGGCACACCCTCTGAGAACATTCAAATGAGAGCTCCGCGGGATGTTTGGGAACGGACCCTGACCCGCGCGAGGCAGAGAGCGGAAGCCGACGCTCATAGATTCGTTCAAGCCGCGACGGAGGTAGATGAGGAGCGCAGCCGGATCCACGAGATGGAAACGGCTTGTGAAAACCTTGCCGCGCAGCTGTCCAGCTCTGAATGAGATAAGCGGCGGCAGCTCATTCTGCACCGAGAGCCAAATAGGCTCTGCCGATCGAGGACCGAGATCTCACGCAGGACGCCTATGACGGTTTTGCCGCCCTCTATGACGACTTCACGTCGGCCAACAACTACGAGATGTGGCTGGGTGAAGTCCTCCTGCCCGAGCTCGAAAACCATGAATTGCAAAAGGGATGGGCGCTCGACGTGGGCTGCGGGACCGGTCGCGCCTTCGATCCGCTGCTCAACCGCGGCTGGAGGGTGGTCGGCTGCGACGCCTCGGAAGGAATGCTCAGGCAGGCAAAGGAGAAATTCCAAGAGCGTGTTCGGCTACTTCACGCCGATGCACGGGCCCTCGATGCCATCGCCCCCATTGGAGGGTTCCAGCTGGTCCTCATGCTCAACGAGGTCATCAACTATCTGACGGAAGACGGAGACCTTGAGCGAGTCTTCGCCGGCATCCGTCGCAATCTCAGTCATGACGGTCTGGTCGTTTTCGACTCGAACACGTTGCTTTGGTTTCGAGAGAGCTTCGCTTCGGGCAAGTCGGAGGAGATGAGTGCCCGCGGCTGGGACTGGCACGGCCTCACCACGGAGGTAGTGGTGGGAGGGCTTTACGAGGCCCGTCTTTCGGGAAGGCATGTCGAGCCCCAGGTGCATCGTCAGCGACATTGGACGCCGCGGCAGGTCGACCAAGCCCTTGAAGGCTGCGGCCTGAGTCCTCTCGCCACCTTCGGGCAACGGGAGGAGAACTGGCAGGTGATCCTGGAGACCATTGTTGACCAAGGGCGCGATAGCAAAGTGATTCACATTGCAGGGAAGCCCCGATAGCGGTGCAGCGAGCAACGACCAGTTCCAGCGATTCCCCAGAGTTCGAAGAAAACCATCTGACCCAACAGCAGCGCGACCCGATCCTGCCCAGGCGCCGCCAGAACCGAAGCACAGCAGATCCTGGCGACCACCAGGAAGGCTCTCTGCCCTCCGAACAGCAGAACCCCTCACGCCCTATCACTAAGTGATTCCTCCCTGACCCTGAGCGTCGGGGCTGGACGGATTGGCAGGGGCGAGATGCCGCTCTGCGGCATTTCCGCTCCGTGCATCACCGCTGCGCATCGTCGGAACGCCCGCCCCTCCCGCGGCACGTCGACGGCATGGCTCCTGCCGCCGATCTCCTCGCCGAGCCCAGCCCGACCAGTGGCACCGTGCAGATCGCAGCCGGTGGTGGCGGTCAGGGCATGGACCCGATGCACCCGCTCGCCGCGCTGGTCATCCGGGGCATGGCCCGCTTCGTACCTCGCCCCGGAAATCGGCGCTGATGCTCTCCATCGGCAAGATGGGCGGCGGTCAGGAGCGCTACTACCTGGAGAAGGTCGCCGAAGGCGCGGAGGACTACTACTCCGGTGAGGGCGAGGCCGAGGGCTACTGGCTGGGCGACGCCGCCGAGGCTCTCGGCCTGCAAGGCAAGGTCGATCCTGACCAGCTGACGGGGATGCTGACCGGGGCCAACCCGGTCAGCGGAGAACCGCTTGGTCTTCGCCACGTCGAGGGCGGGCCGGTCCCCGGCTTCGATCTCACCTTCTCCGCGCCGAAGTCGGTCTCGGTCCTGTGGGCGCTCGGCGGCCACCCCGTCGCCGCCGAGGTAAAAGCCGCTCATGCCGCCGCCGTCGAGGCGGGACTCGGCTACCTCCAGCGGGAGGCGTGTTGGACCCGGCGCGGTGCGGGTGGCCATCAGTTCCTTCAGGGCAACGGCTTCCTCGCCGCCGGCTACACCCACCGCTCCTCCCGCGCCGGCGACATGCAGCTGCACACCCACGTACTGGTCGCCAACGCGACCTTTGCCGAGGGCCGGTGGACCCGGCTCTACCACCCGGCGATCTACGAGCACGCCAAAACCGCCTCCTACATCTATGAGGCTCATCTGCGCGACGAGCTGACCCGCCGCCTCGGGGTCCGCTGGCGCGGGGTGGTCAACGGCATCGCGGAGATCGAGGGCTTCGTCCCCGACCACCTCCGCGTCTTCTCGACCCGCCGCCAGGAAATACTCGAGGCGGCGGGGGAGGGGGCCAGCGCCCGCGTCCGGCAGATCGTGACCCTGGAGACCAGGACCGCAAAGGACCGCGACCTGAGCACGGAGAGCCTTCGCGATCTCTGGCGAGAGAAGGCCGAGGAGATCGGCCTTACCCGCGAGTCGATCCGCGCCGCTCTCGGACACGACCGCCAGGCCCCGGAGGGTCGGGTCGCCGTCGCCGACGTCGCGGAAGCGGTGACGGCTCACGTTTCCCACTTCGACCGCCGAGCGGTCATCCAGGCGGTCGCCGACTGCCTCCCGGCCGGCGCTCCGGGAGAGGAGGTGGTGGAGCTTGCCGACGCCTTCTTGGCGACCCCGGATGTGATCGGGATCGCGACCACCCCTAGAGGCGAGCGCTTCACCACGCGGGCGATCTGGGAGCTTGAGCGCAGGGCGCTCGCCACGGTCGAGCAGATGGCCGCAACCTCCGACCGCGCCGTGGTCTCGGAGATCGTCGTCGCCCGCGTCCTCGCCCAGCGCCCCGGAATGAAGCCCGACCAGGAGGCGATGGTCCGCCGCCTGCTGAGCGGCGGCGAGGGAGTGATCGTCGTCGTCGGCGAGGCCGGGACCGGCAAGACCTACGCTCTCACCGCCGCGGCCCACGGATGGTCAGCTCAGGCGAAGCCCGTGGAGGTGAGGGTCGCGGCACCGACTTGGCGAGCCGCGAACCTACTGCGCTCGGAGGGCCTGGAGGCGACCAGCGTCGCCCGACTCCTCGCCGAGCTTGACCGCGGCACCGCCGCGGGGCAGCAGGCGCTTGCCCGCGGCTCGGTCTTGGTGGTCGACGAGGCGGGGATGGTCGATTCGCGAGCGATGGCGCGCTTGGTCCAGCGCGGCCACGAAGCCGAGGCGAAGCTCGTCCTGATCGGCGACCCGGCGCAGCTGGGGGAGATCGAGGCGGGCGGCCTCTTCGCGGCGATCGCGTCGAGGACGGACCCGATCGTCCTCGATGAAGTGATCCGCCACCGGCACGAGCTTGAGCGCGAAGGCGCGAAGCTGATCCGCGAGGGTGAGGGCCGGGAGGCGCTATCGATCTACCAGGGCGCGGAGCGCGTCACCGTCTCTGATGATCCGCTTGCCCGTCGCGAGGCGATGGTCTCCGACTGGTGGCAGAGCTTCGAGCGCGGCGAGGACGCGCTGATGATCGCGAAGCGAAACGCTGAGGTCCGGGAGTTGAACGCGCTGGCACGGGAGCGCATGAAGGAGGCGGGACGCCTCCGAGGCGAGGAGATCGAGGTCGGCGAGGCTCGCTTCGCGGTCGGCGATCAGGTCATCACCCGGATCAACGACCAGCGCCAGAACATCTACAACCGCGAGCGCTGGCGCGTGGCGGAGGTGGACCGGCAGGCCGGGACCGTGGAGTTGGTCGGAATCGACACCCGGGGGCGGGTGTGTGTCGATTCCGACTACTTGGGGCGTCTGAGGGAGAGGGACGGAGGGCCTGCACTTGAACACGCCTACGCCGCGACCACCTACCAGGCCCAGGGCGCGACGGTGGACACCGCCTTTGTCATGGCCGACCCGTCGATGGACCGCCAGGAGTTCTACGTCGCCGCCTCCCGCAGTCGGGACGACACCTACCTCTATGCCACCCCCGAGGTCAACTTCGACCGCGACGAGTATGCGCCGCGCTCGCAGCAGCGCGAAGGGCTCGACCACATCGCCGAAGCCGCCGAGCGCGACGGCGCTCAGGTTGCGGCCCACGACGCCGCGTTGCGGGCCGAGCTCGGGCAGCTCCCACCTTCCGATCTCGCCCGCTGCGCCCGCGAGCTTCGCGCCGAGGCCGGGGCCGAGCGCCACAACGAAGAGCGCCACCAACGGGCCGAGGCAGACCTTCAGCGCTACAGCGAGCACCTGGAGCACTACCGCTCGGCCACTCACACAGTTCATCCTCCAAATGAAGAACGCGCACTTGAGCAGATCGCGGCGTTACGGGCAGAGCGGGAGCAACTGCCCGAGGTTGGCCACGAGGCCCGCGCCAAGTCGGCGGTCGCAGACCACCTCCTCGCCGAGCGCGAACGAGCCGCCACGACCGCTGCCCGTCTCTCGCCTCCCTGCTACATCACTTCAGAGCTCGGCGAGCGCCCTAGCGACCCGGCGAAAGCCCGCGAGTGGGACAGGGCGGTGCGGGGGATCGAGGGCTACCGCGTCAGGAACAACGTGGTGGACAGAGACAACGCGCTCGGGCCGAAGACCACGGACCGCAGCAGGCAGCAGGAGCAGGCGGAGGCCAGGAGGCAGATCGAGCGCACCCAGCGGCAGTTGCAGCTTCAGCGAAGCCAGCAACGCACTGCCGAGCAATCCATCCATCTCGGGCTGGGGAGGTGAGGAGATGGCGAAGAAGCTGCGGGCGTCCATCCCCCGCATCGCCCTCACCCCGTCCGAGGCTGCCGCTGCGATCGGCGTCGGCCCTGATTTCTTCGACGCAAACGTTGCCCCGCAACTGCGGTTGATCCGGCGTGGCCGCAAGCGGTTGGTGCCGGTGGCCGAGCTTGAACGGTGGGTGGCAGAGAACGCCGAAATGTCGATGGCGGAGCAGCTTTCATGAAGGTTGGCGCGTCCACTTCACTCGATAAAGTCCATCGCAATACGAAACGGCCCCCGACGGCGCGCCAACGCCGGATCGAGGGCCTGACCACAAGGAGACGCATCCTCCTCATGGCTGGTACTCACCCTATGTATCTGTGCCCTCAGTCGGGCAGCAACTTTCCTATCGGGAAGGGGCGGACCGATGGCTGAGGGAATCCGAAAGCGCCACTCGCGCAACTGCCGATCCCGCGGAGGCGGTCGCTGCAATTGCAATGCGGGCTGGGAGGCTTCGATCTACCTCGCCCGCGAGGGCAAGAAGGTCAGGCGGACCTTTGCCCGCGAAGCCGAAGCCCGGTCGTGGCGAAACGACAGCCGTTCCGCGCTCGCCGAGCGCCGACACGACGGGCCGACTCTCACCCTCGAACAGGCTGCATGGCTTTGGTTGGAGGCTGCCCGCACCGGCCGAGTCCGCGACCGTTCAGGTCACAATTATAAGCCTGCCACGTTGCGCGAATACGCTCGGGTCCTGCGTCTGCGCGTGTTGCCGGAGTTCGGGTCGAGCCAGCTTGCCGGGATCACGCGTGGCGACCTCCAGGCGTTCGTGGATCAGATGCTCGGTGGCGAGTTGTCGGCAAGCACCATCCGAAACACCGTCAACCCCCTCCAGGCGATATTCCGCCACGCCGTGCGGCGAGAACTCGCTCCGCTGAATCCGACCCGCGACTTGGAGTTGCCGGTCGCTCGCGGTCGCCGCGACCGAATCGCGACGGCTCCTGAGGCGTCCCGAATGATCGAAGCCCTGCCGCCCGAGGATCAGGGGCTATGGGCAACCGCCTTCTATGCAGGATTGCGGCGCGGTGAGTTGCAGGCGCTACGGGGCTCGGACATCGATATGAAGCGCTCTGAGATTCATGTGCAGCGCTCCTGGGATCAGGAGGAGGGGCCGATCCCGCCGAAGTCAAAGGCCGGCACGCGGACGGTGCCTCTGCTCGCTGTCCTGCGCCCATACCTTGAGGGTGCGCCCAGCGGCGACGGTCTCGTTTTCGGTAGAGCCCAGGATCAGCCGTTCGATCCCAAGACCATCGGTGATCGTGCAAGACGCTCATGGGAGGCCGCCAATGCCGAGGAGGGGGACGGGGCCGGACTTCGACCCACGCTTCAACCAATGACGCTCCATGAGTGCCGACATACCTTCGCCTCCTTGCTGATCGACGCAGGGGTTAACCCCAAGGCGATTCAAGAGTTCATGGGGCACGCCACGATTGAGGAGACGTTCTCCCGCTACGGGCACCTGATGCCCGGCGCCCGGGATCAGGCTCGCGAGTTGGTCGACGCCTACATGGCAGCAGCCCGCGAGGCTGCCTAGTCCTCATTTGCCGCGGGGGCAGCGCCTAGGCTCGGGTGCCGATGGATGTTCTCGATGCCATTGGACTGGCCCGCCAATTCTGGCCGCGACTCGTCGCGGTGTTGTTGCTCGCCGCCCTCCTCTACTTCCCGAAGCCGTCCTATGGCCTGATTGAGGCGGCGGCGGAGAGGCGCGCCCAGGAGATCACCTCTCTCCTCATCGACTCGGTCTTACCCGAGCGGCAGGGGAGAGCGGCAGAGCATCGAGGCGACCCGACTGGCGCACCGACTGGCGCACCGATCTCGAACCAGCCGGGGCATCATCGGCCCTAGAATCCGAAAGGCGGGGGTGATGACCGAGGTCCAATGGAAGTCCGTCACGGCTTTGGTACGCGCGGTGAACGGAGGGCGCCCACGGGCGCGCAGAGAATCTCAACGATGGCGAGGGCGCGCGGATGATCGACGGCGTTCGGGATTTCGTGGTGCGTCACCCCGCCTAGTTGCCGTGCCGGCGGGGGTCGGAAGGATTGGGGGCAGGTGACCGGAACGCAGAAGCGCTCGAAGGCCCATCATGTGGTGCCGCAGTTCTACTTACGGGCCTGGGCCAACGAGGAGGGAAAGATCAGCGCCCGGTTGCGGACCGGCAAGGTCTTTGAGACCGGGACGGAGGCACTCGCAGTCGAGAAGGACTTCTACACGGCCGAACTCCCGGACGGGACCAAGGACGCTTTGGTCGAGAAGGCATTGGCTGAAGTCGACGATGCCGGTGCTGCCGCACACGCTGCGCTGCTTCGTCAGGAGTTTCCGCTAGAGCCGGAGCAGAAGATCACCTTCTCCGTTTGGCTGGGATTGCAGTGGGTCCGAGGCAGGTCGAGCCGAGCTGGAAGCCAGGAGCTCGCCGACAAGCTCCAGAAGATGCTCATCAGGATGGGCTTGGAAAACGCGGAGGTTGATTCGACCGAGGACGACGGCGCCCAGGTGCCGCCCCCGATACCGGAGGGCGCTAGGGCTGGGGAGAGCGTTCCCATTCCCGATCTGAGCCATCTCACGCCCAAAGAGCGAGAGGAGATCAAGCAAGATCTCGACAACGTTCAGTTCGAGATGCCCCGCTCGCTCGTTCTTCTGCAAATGCTGGAAATGATGGCTCCCGCCGCGATGCCATTTCTGGAAGCCGAGTGGCACCTACTTAGGTTTGATGGACCGCTCCTTCTGACGAGCGACGAGCCGATCATCTTGCAACGGAACCCGCGTCCTGAGAATAGGTTCCTTGGCGTCGGGCCGGCTAGCGCGGATCAGATCTACGTGCCTTTGTCGCCTTCTTTGTGTCTCGCGATCATTCGCGCTGGAAGCACCGGCCGTCAAATCGTCAATCAGTTGCCCTCTGCCGAGGCGGAAAAGATCAATGCCTCGACCGTCCGAACGTGGTGGTCGCAGCTTTTCAGGCACGTGAATGGACCTGAGTTTCCGAAGGCTGTTCCAGACCTTCCCGACGAGCGAATCGCAATCAACTAAGGGAGTCGTGGTGCCTCATCGGCAGGGGGTAGCCGTAGGTCTGCGGATGCCTATGACACCCCGAGGGTCGCTCGTCGAGGGCCTCTTATCGTTTGACTGGCGCACTGACTGGCGCACCATCCGTCGAGAGCTACTGACCGAAAGTGCCTGCTAAACGCAGAAAACCCCCGGCTAGCGGGGGTTTTCATGATGCGGCTGAATGGAGTCGAACCATCACGGGTGTTTCCACCCACAAGGCCCTCAACCTTGCGCGTCTACCAGTTCCGCCACAGCCGCTCGAGGGCGCTCGATTCTAGATGTTTGCGTGCATCGGAGGCCGTAGCTTGCGGGCATCCGGGGGAGACGGTAGCCTTGCGAACAAGTGTTCGAAGGCAATTTGCGGCTCTTTGACCCTGCTGAGCCGGCATCGGAGGAAACCGGAACGACGATGGAACTGGATCTGACCAAGAGGCAGAAGGAGATTTTCGACTTCATGCGCAAGTACGCGGCGAAGACCGGCTACCCGCCGACGGTGCGGGAGATCGGCAAAGCCGTCGGACTGCACTCCTCGTCGACCGTGCACGCGCACTTGGCGAACCTGGAGAAGCTGGGCCTGGTCAGGCGCGACCCCTCGAAACCGCGGGCGATCGAGCTCCTCTTCGACAAGGCGAAGAGGACGATCTCGCCGGGCAACGGGCTGCCGCTGGTCGGGCAGGTCGCCGCCGGGGCGCCGATCCTGGCCGAAGAGAACATCGAGGAGTACCTCGAAGTCCCCGACGTGATCGGGGGCGAGGACGGCGACTACATCCTCCAGATCCGCGGCGAAAGTATGAAGGACGCCGGCATTCTCGAAAGCGATTACGTGATCGTGCGCCCGAGCGACGACGCGGCCGACGGCGAGATCGTCGTCGCCCTGATCGGCGAAGAGGCGACGGTGAAGCGGATCTTCCGGGAAAAGGACCACATCCGGCTGCAGCCCGAAAACGAGGAAATGGAGCCGATCCTCACCACCGAGGCGCGGGTGCTGGGCAAAGTGGTCGGCGTCTTCCGCAAGGTGTAGTTGGTGAATCCTCCGCCCTCCGGCGTGGAAAAGTCACCACTCGCTAGGGCCAGCGCCCTGCCTCGATGAGCTTCTTGTAGCGCCGCTGCCTGCGGCGTGCATCCCACATCACCAGTGGCAGCAGCCGCAGGGAGAGGCGCGGGAAGAGGTCGACGAAGCGCAGGAAGGGGCCGCGCCAGCGGGGGACGATCAGGATCGGGCGCGGGCGCTCGGTCAACTTGCCCACCTCCCGCGCCACCTCCTCGGCGGTGAGGAGACGGCCTGAGAACGACGGGGCGGCGTCGGGGTCGTCGAGCTTGTCCTCGAGCATCGGCGTCCAGATTCCGTCCGGACAGACGGCCGAGAGCCTGACCATCTTCTCGCCGCTGCGGCGCAGGTCGAACTGGGTCCCCAGCGTGAAGGCCATCGCCGCGTGCTTGCTGGCCGAGTAGGCGACCTCTCCGGGGGCGGCGACGATGCCGGCGAGGGAGACGACGTTGATGACGTGCCCCTTGCCGGCGGCACGCATCGGTCCCAGCGCCGCCACGGTTCCGTTCATCAGGCCGGTGACGTTGACGTCGAGCATCGTCTGCCGCAGCTCGGCGCTCTGCTCCCAGGGCGGGCCGCTGTAGAAGACGCCGGCGTTGTTGACCCAGAGGTCGAGCGTTCCGGTGCGGCCGATCGAGTCGGCCAGGCCGCGGCAGGCCGCCTCGTCGCGGACGTCGAGCGCCGAGCCCCGCGCTTCGGGCCCGAGCTCGGCGGCGACGCGGTCCGCCGCCCCGGCGTCGACGTCGGTGACGTGGACGCGGTAGCCGCGCCCGACCAGCTCGGCGGCGATCGCGCGGCCGAGGCCGCTGCCGGCGCCGGTTACCACCGCCGTTCGCATGCCCGCCACCATAGCCCGCCGCGCCCTTGGCCAGACGCGCCCGTCGAGCTACCATCGCGGAGCGGGCCGAGCGACCGCGGGGGGAGAGAAAACCCCTCGAGGAAAGTCCGGACACCACAGGGCAGGGCGGTGGGTAACGCCCACCCGGGGAAACCCGCGGGAAAGTGCCACAGAAATGACACGGCCGATGGCGCGGCCGCAGCTGAGTCGCGTACAGGCAAAGGTGAAATGGTGCGGTAAGAGCGCACCGGCGTCGCGGTGACGCGGCGGCCAGGCAAACCCCGCCCGGTGCAAGGCCAAGCAGGACCGTCGACCCGGCTCGGCGAGGTCCAGGTAGGCCGCAGAGATAGATGGCCGCTCACGACAGGATCCGGCTTACAGGCCCGCTAAAGAAAAGGCTCCCGAAAGGGGGCCTTTTCTACTGGTGGAGCCAGATTCGACCGCTCCTGAAGCCTTGCACCGATTTCTGTCTTAGCGTTTGCTAATCTGCCGCCAACTTCCGCTGAATCTCCGCCTACATACCGCGGGGAGCGGGGGACCCAATTAGTTTTGGGGCGAATCGCGGCGATTGCCGCGTAGCGCAGCTCTTTCAGCGCGAGCCCGTCAGCTAACCCCGCAAGCGCCTGGAAAGAGATGCAGACGATCAGACAAACCTCCGTGCGCTGGGCTATTGCCCTGGCTGCCTTCTTCGCCCTCTTTGCCGGGGTCGTGAGCGGCGCGCAGGCGGCGACCGGCGGTGCCTCCAGCTACGACCCGCCCGCCGAAGAAGAAGGCGAACACACCTTCGGCGCCTGGCGCTACGGGGGCGCCAGCTGGTACGGCCCCGGGCTCTGGGGGAACAAGACCGCTTGCGGACAGACGCTGCGCCCGGACACGATGGGCGTCGCACACAAGAAACTCCCCTGCGGGACGACGGTCAAATTCGTCTACCACGGCAAGGCGGTGGTGACGCAGGTGATCGACCGCGGTCCCTACATCAAAGGGCGCGCCTGGGACCTGACCAAAGCGGTCAGCGACGCGCTCAGCTTCGAAGGGGTGGGGCAGGTCCGCTACGCGGTCGCGATCGACGGCGCCACCACCGCACGCACCGACTAGCCAGACGCTCCGGCCGCTCCTCGGGCTAGGCTGCCGTGTTTAGGCAGGGGCCCAAGACGAGAGGAGCAAGCGTTGATGTGGAGGATTTCGCAGGGAGCAGTAGCAGCCGCCGGCACCCGTAGAGGTCGCGCGGCGCTCTTGTGCCTGCTTGCCTGCTCCCTGGTTCTGCTCACCGGGCTCGCGGCCAGCAGCGACGCGGCGAAGGTCGGGAGGACGACGGTGATCCTCGGCGAGACCGCGACCGAGCCCGACCCGTCCTGCCCGGACCTTCCCTGCCAGGCGGTCGGCAGCGTCACCGGCTTCCAGGTCAGCAACGGCCAGACGAAACTGCCCTTCCTCGTCACCCAGGACGGCAAGATCAAGTCGTGGACGCTGACCCTGGCCCAGCCGACCGGCAGCCAGCGGACCTTCTTCAACGGCTTCTTCGGCACCCCGCCCCAGGCCCGCTTGGCGATCCTGCGCCGCGTGCCGGGGACCAACCCGCCCCGCTACAACCTGCGCCGTCAGGGCTCGGTCAAGGTGCTGACGCCGTACCTCGGCCAGACGGTCAAGTTCAGCGCCGATCTGAAAGTCGAAAAGGGCGACATCGTCGGGATCACGGTTCCGACCTGGGCGCCGGCCTTTGCCCAGGATCTGACCGCGAACAACGTCTGGCGCGCCAGTCGCGAGCCGGAAGCCTGCAAGAACGCGACGGACATTCGCCAGGGGGAGCCGCAGGAAAAGGTCGGCACCCGCGCTACCTACGGCTGCAAATACACCACCGCGCGGCTGCTCTACACGGCGACGCTGGTAGCGGGGGGATAGCCCCTCAGCCGCTTACGCGGCCGAGGGGAGGGCCCGGGGACCACCCTGGTCCTGGGGCAGCGCCGCGGCGCTCGCGATCAGGCTCTGGAACTCGTTCAGGGCCAGGTGCGCGACCGCTTCGAGGATCTCCTCGTCGCTCCAGCCGATCTCTCGAGCCTCCTCGTGGAGGTGGAGGGGCGGGGGACCCTCGGGGTCCAGCGTCTCTTTGAGGAAGGCAAGAAGCGCCGCCTCTTTGGGGTCGCTGGAGGTGAAGCTGCGGGCTTTCGATACCTCGTCGAGGCCGAGGCCGGCCCGGCGGGCCGACTTCGCATGTTGGGCGATGCTGTAGTTGTCCTCGCGGTACTCGGCTACGGCGAGCGCGATCCGCTCTCTCGTCGCCTGCGGCAGGACGCCGCCGCGAAGCTCTGAGCGCATCCGCGTGTAGGCGCGGAGGACAGCCGGAGCTCCGGCAAGCACGCCGACGAACTTCGTCACCGCGCCGCCGGCGGCCTGAATGCTCTTGATGAGAGGAGCGCTCTCGTCCGGCGCCGTCAGCTCGTCGTGGATTTGGAATCTGCTTACTGCGGTTTTTACCGTCACGGGCTTCTCGCTTCTGGGCTCGATCTCGGCGGCAAATCGTCTTTACAGAGCCCTTACGTGGCCTACTTTACTTTTAGCCGCTTACTTACTTGACGTAAGTTATACCTCGTTCCGGCGGATGATTCAAGCCGGTTCGGAACTCTTGTCTCTACCCGTAATACGTCGTTCCGCACCTCCGCGGTTCATTCGCCTATCGTTGCGGCCTTCCCCAGCAAGGAGGCACCGAGGCATGGCCGATCAACCCCGCAGCGCCGCCGATGTGATCGAGCTCGTCCGTGAGCACGACGTCCGCTTCATCCGCCTCTGGTTCACCGACGTGCTGGGCCAGCTGAAGAGCTTCTCGGTCAACGCATCGGAGCTGGAGGACGCCTTCGCGGGAGGGATGGGCTTCGACGGCTCCTCGATCACCGGCTTCAACCCGATCGAGGAGTCCGACATGCTGGCGGTTCCCGATCCCTCGACCTTCGCGCTGATCCCCTGGCGGCCCGAGGAGGACGCGGTGGCGCGGATGTTCTGCGACGTCCAGGTGCCGGGCGGCGGTCCCTACGAGGGCGACCCGCGCTGGATCATGCGGCGGGCGCTGAAACGGGCCGAAGACCTCGGCTTCGACGCCTACAACATCGGCCCCGAGCTGGAGTACTTCTACTTCCGCTCGGCGAAACCGGAGGGGGGCGTTCCCGAGGTCCTCGACGAGGGCGGCTATTTCGACCTGACCACGCTCGACGCCGGCTCGGACCTGCGCCGGGAGACGGTGCTGGCGCTGGAGAAGATGGGGATCCACGTCGAGTACACCCACCACGAGGTCGGCCCTTCCCAGCACGAGGTCGACATGCGCTACAAGAACGCGCTCGAGATGGCCGACGACTGCATGACGTATCGGATCGTCGTCAAGGAGTACGCGATGAAGTACGGCTATCACGCGACCTTCATGCCGAAGCCGCTGTTCGGCGAGAACGGCTCCGGGATGCACGTCCACCAGTCGCTCAGCCGCGACGGCAAGAACGCCTTCTACGACGAGGACGACCCCTATTACCTCTCCCCGGTGGCGAAGTCGTTCATCGCCGGCCAGCTCAAGCACGCGCGAGAGATCTCGCCTCTCTTTGCCCAGTGGGTCAACTCCTACAAGCGGCTGGTCCCGGGCTACGAGGCGCCGGTCTACCTGGCCTGGTCGCGCCGCAACCGCTCGGCGCTGATCCGGGTGCCGCTCTACCACCCCGGCAAGGAGGGGGCGACGCGGGCCGAGTTGCGCTGCCCCGATCCGGCCGCCAACCCGTATCTCTGCTTCGCGGCGATGCTGCAGGCCGGCCTGGAAGGGGTCGAGAAGGGCTACGAGCTGCCGGAGCCGATGGAGCAGAACCTCTACCACCTCTCCCAGGAGGAGCTGGCGCACCAGGGGATCGAGCAGCTGCCGGCGACGCTGGGCGAGGCGATCGAGATCGCCGCCGAGTCGGAGCTGGTCCTGCGCACGCTCGGCGAGCACACCTTCCGCCGCTTCGTCGAGATCAAGCGCCAGGAATGGGACGACTACCGCGTCCAGGTCACTCCGTACGAGATCGAGAACTTCCTGCCAATTCTCTAGCCAGCTCGGACGGGTCGGTGAGCGGCAGCCGGCAGGTGAAGTTTTCGCAGACGTAGGCGGCGGGTCGGCCGTCGACGGTGGTGCGGCCCGTCATCAGCGGCGGCTGCTCGGTCCCCTCGGGGCCGCCGGCGAGGACGAGGTGGAAGAGCGGGCGTTCGCGGATGACCGCGGCCAGCGCGCCGAGATCGTCGCCGACGAGGGCGACCTCGCGGGTGGGGGAGAGGTGGAAGTCGAGCGCTCGCAGCAGGTGGGCGAAGGCGTCGGGGTGCTGGACCGCCGGTTTGGCGAAGAGGGCGAAGACGCCCTCGCCGGCCTCCTCGTAGCGGCGCTCGCCGGTGAGGGCCGCGAGGCGCAGCATCCCCATCGCCGCCGAGCTGTTGCCGGAGGGGATCGGATGGTCGCCGACCTCCTTGCGCCGCGCGATCAGCTCCTCGTGGTCGGCGGAAGTCGAGTAGAAGCCGCCGCGTTCGGGGTCGCCGAAACGCTCGATCGTGGTCTCGGCCAGGGATCGGGCCTCGTCGAACCAGCGCTCCTCGAAGCCCGACTCGTACAGCGTCAGCAGCGCCTCGAGCAGGAAGGCGTGGTCCTCGAGGTAGGCGTTGAGGTGGGCGCGGCCGTCCTTATAAGTGCGCAGCAGGTGGCCGTCGGCGTCGCGCAGCTCGCCGAGCACGAACTCGGCGCAGGCACCGGCGGCGTCGAGGTAGTCTGCGCGGCCGAGGACGGCGCCGGCGTCGGCCAGGGCCGCGATCGCGAGCGCGTTCCACGAGGCCAGCCGCTTGTCGTCGAGGCCCGGGCGGACCCGCTGCGCGCGCGCCTCCAGTAGCGCCCGCCGCGCCTCGGCCAGTCCCTCCGGCTCAGGCGCCTCCGGACCACCGGCGAGATGGAGCACGCTGGAACCCTCGAAGTTCCCCTGCTCGGTGACCCCGTAGAACTCGATGACCGGGCCGGCGTCATCGCCCAGCACCTCCCGGATCTGCTGCGGCGTCCAGACGTAAAAGCGACCCTCCTCGCCCTCGGAGTCGGCGTCGAGGGCTGAGTAGAAGCCATCCTCGGGGCCGCGCATCTCGCGCAGCATCCAGTCGAGCGTCTCTTCGCAGACGCGGCGGTAGCGCTCGTGCCCGAGCAGCTGCCACCCGTGCAGGTAGGCACGGGCGAGCAGGGCATTGTCGTAGAGCATCTTCTCGAAGTGGGGGACGAGCCAGATCGCGTCGACCGAGTAGCGGGCGAAGCCGCCGCCGAGCTGGTCGTAGATGCCGCCGGCGAGCATCCCGTCGAGCGTGCGCTCGACCACCTCGGTCTCGCCGCGGGCCATCAGCAGCTCCAGGGACGAGGCCGGGGGGAACTTGGCCGCGCCGCCGAAGCCGCCGTGGCGGCGGTCGGCCCCCGCCAGCAGGCGCTGCACGGCCTCGCCGAGGTCGGCCTCACTCGGCAGGTCGCGCGGCTCGACGTCGCTGATCGCGCTCAGCCCGGCACGCACCTGCGGCGCCCGCTCGCGGATCTCCTCGCGCTGGGTCTCGAAGGCGTGGACGACCGCTTCCATCACCATCCGGAAGCTCGGCATGCCGCGGCTCTCGTCCGGCGGAAAGTAGGTGCCGCCGTAGAAGGGGACGCCGTCGGGGTCGAGGAAGACCGTCATCGGCCAGCCGCCGTGGCCGCTGATCTGCTGCACCGCCTCCATGTAGATGGCGTCGACGTCGGGTCGCTCCTCGCGGTCGACCTTGACGCTGACGAAGTGCTCGTTCATGTAGGCCGCCGTCTCCGGGTCCTCGAAGGACTCGCGCTCCATCACGTGGCACCAGTGGCAGGCCGAGTAGCCGACCGAGAGCAGGATCGGCAGGTCCTCCTCGCGCGCCCGCCGCAGCGCTTCCGGGCCCCACGGGTACCAGTCGACCGGGTTGTCCCGGTGCTGGAGCAGGTAGGGGCTGGTCTCCTCGGAAAGGCGGTTCGGCACTCTCTGAACCTACCCGGCAGCCCGCAAGTCAAGTATTCGGCGTCCGCGCTCGCTGAAACTTGGGTCGAGTTCGAAGTTCGTATGAGATGAGGCGACTCCGGCTGGGTAACCGAATACCGTCAACTCCGTGAAGAACCAGATCAGATCGGGCCTGACCGATCCTGCCGTGGAGGCGGTGCTGGAGAAACTCGCCCCCGAGGACCGGGCGGTGGTCCAAGGCGCGCTGGAGCGGGCGGAGAAGACCGAGGCCGAACTTCGCTTCCTCGCCGACCACGATTCGCTCACCGGGCTGCTGAACCGCCGGCGCTTCCGGGCCGAGCTCGACCAGTACGTCTCCTTCACCGCCCGCTACGGCGGGCGCGGCGCCGTAATGGTGATCGACATCGACGGCTTGAAGGCGGTCAACGATCGGCTCGGCCACCAGGCCGGCGACACGCTGATCCGCAGGGTCGCCGAGATCCTGCGCGAACGGGTGCGCGCGACCGACCTTGTCGCCCGCCTCTCCGGCGACGAGTTCGCCGTCCTCATGCCGCAGACCGACACCGAGGGCGCCCTGCAGCTCGGTGAGGACCTGCGCGCTCAGGTCGCGGAGGGCCTGCCGCTGAACCTCGATCTCGGCGACGCCTCGATCAGCGTTGGGATCACGATGTTCGGCGGGCAGGAGGGGATGGGCGCCGAGGCCGTGCTGGTCGCCGCCGACCAGGCGATGTACCAGGCGAAGGGGGAGGGCCGGAACCGGATCATGCTCTTCCACTCGCCGGGGGAGGACGGCGGAACCGCCAAGCGTGCGCAGACGACCAGCGCCAGGATCCGCGACGCGCTCACCCACGATCGGTTGCGCCTGGCGACGCAGCCGATCCGCGACCTCGCCTCGGGGGGGATCGAGCGCTACGAGCTGCTGCTGCGGATGACCGGCGACGACGGCGAGCTGCTGCCGGCCTCCTCGTTCATCGAGGTAGCCGAGCGCTCGGGGATGGTCCAGGAGCTCGACCGTTGGGTCGTCGCCCAGGCCCTGGAGATGATCGGCGAACGCGAGCAGGCCGGCGCCCCGGTCTCCCTGCACATGAACATCTCCGGCGCCTCGATGACCGACCTCTCGGTCCTCGAATTCATCGAACGGCGCCTCGACGAAGGCGGGGCGGACCCGGCCCGCTGCACCTTCGAGATCACCCAGACGGCCAAGGTCGAGGACTACGACACCGCCGCCGGCTTCGCCGACCGCCTCACCGAGTTCGGCTGCGAAGTCGCGATCGACGACTACGGCGCCGGCTTCGGCCCCTTCGCCTACCTGCAGAAGGTCCCCTTCGACGTGATCAAGATCGATGGCACCTTCATCCGCGACCTGCCCCGCAACGACGCCGACCAGCTGACCGTCAAAGCCATCGTCCAAATCGCCCGCGGCCTCGGCAAGCGCACGATCGCCGAGTTCGTCGAGGACGAGCCGACGGCTCAGATGCTCCGCGACTACGGCGTCGACATGGCCCAGGGGTTTCACCTGGGCCGGCCGACGGACATGGCCGAGGGTTTCGCCGCCTAAGAGCCATCGATTGACCTCGAGCACAACAAAATTTCTTGACTGGTACGACAAGGTCTGATAGGGGTACTGGCTGAGTCGCTCTGGCGACTCGGAAGGAGGGACGCGGCAGGTGCCGCAGGCCTCTCCTTCGGCTAAACGCAATCCCGGCGCGCCAAAGCGCCGCATCCAAGGAGAAAACATGAAGCACATCAAGACCCTCGGGGTCCTCGTCGTCGCGGCGATGGCCGTGACCGCCTTCGTCGGCGTCAGCTCGGCGTCGGCGTTCACGATGTTCAACGCGAGCGCCGCCGGCGCCGCGATCTCGGAGACCACGCTCCAGACGCATGTGTTCACCGTGACAGGTTCAGAAGTCAAATGCACGAACATCACCTACACCGGCACCACCGGAGGGACCACAACCACCGCGCAGATGGTGACGCCGAAATACGAAGGCTGCACGGCGTTCGGCCTTCCGGCAACCGTTACGAACAAAAACTGCACATACAACCTGACAATTGGTACACCGTCGGGTAACACCGTGCACATGGAACGGATCAATGCGGCGGAACCCTGCGAAATCACAATCCTCGCCAAAAATATCTTCGGCGAATGTCACGTTGACGTTACAGAACAGACAGTCAACGGGATCACCTACACAAATGACGGCGGCAGCAACATTATTGTTGACATTGAAGCCTCCGGCATCAGTGATCACGTGACAAAATCAACCGGCGTCTGCCCGCTGACCGTGGGCACACACACCAACGCTACCTACACCGGGCAGTCCACAGTGTCCGCGTCGGGAGCCAGCATTTCGGTCAGCTAGTTAGCTCGATCTGAGAGGTGCAACGCGAAAAGAGGGGCCCGATGTCTGGGGCCCCTCTTTTTTGGCATGGGCGGCGGGTTGTAAGAGTCCTCGTAACGGTACGGACGAGTCACTCACTGCATCAGGAGTCCGGGCGAGTGGCGTGAGACGGTCCATGGGCGGGGGTCCGATCGGCCGTCGGCAGCGCAATGGCAATAAAAAACTTGACTGTTAACAATAGGTCTGATAGAGCTACATGCCGAGTCGCTTGCGGCTCACGGAGGAGACATCGTGGGACTCCCACGGGCTCCTCGGGCTAAACGCAATCCCGGCGCGCAAGCGCCGGATTCAAGGAGAAAAACATGAAGCACATCAAGACCCTCGGGCTTCTCGCCATCGCGGCGATGGCCCTTACCGCCTTCGTCGGCGTCAGCTCGGCATCGGCGGCCACGAAATTTACATCTAGCGTAAGCGGTGCAGCGATCTCCGAGACCACGCTGAAAACGCACGTCTTCACCGTGACAGGCTCAGAAGTCAAATGCACGAACATCACCTACACGGGCACGACCAATGGGACTGAAGCGACCGAACAGATGGTGACGCCCAAATACGAAGGCTGCACCGCGTTCGGCCTCCCGGCCACCGTCACGGTTAAAAACTGTACATACAACCTGACAATTGGTGGCAGCGCGCACATGGAAAAGGTAAATGCTGCAGGTGAAGCCTGCGAAATCGTGATCAAAGCGTCGAACATCTTCGGCGAATGTCTCGTTGATGTGGCAGCACAGACCGTCAACGGTCTCACCTACAGCAATGATGCGAGCAACGCCAACGCGATCATTGTCAACATCAACGCCAGCAACATCAGCGACAACGTCACAAAATCATCTGGCGTCTGCCCGCTGACCGTCGGCAAACACAGCACCGCTACCTACACCGGTGAATCGACAGTCACCGCGTCAGGGGCCGACCTCACGATCGACTGATCAAGCTCGATCCGAGAGAAGCATCGCTATGGAGGGGGCCCCAACTGGGGCCCCCTTTTTGCGATGGAGGGCCACGATCTTCTTCACCAACTCGCTCGGTGTCGTCTGCCGAGACCGTGCCAGAACCAGTTCCCGGCTTCGCAAGTGGCGGTAAACTCCTTGACTAAATAGAAGAGTCCTGATATTGGTACGCACTGAGTCGCCCCGCGGCTCGCACGGGGGACATTTCGTGGCATCCCACGGCCTCGCGCGTTAATGCCATCCCGGTGCGCAGGCGTCGGGTCCAAGGAGAAAGTATGCACATCAAGACCCTCGGGCTCCTCGCCATCGCGGCGATAGCCCTTACCGCCTTCGTCGGCGTCAGCTCGGCATCGGCGGCCACGAAATTTACATCTACCGTAAGCGGCGCAGCGATCTCCGAGACCACGCTGAAAACCCACGTCTTCACCGTGACAGGATCGGAAGTCAAATGCACGAACATCACCTACACCGGTGCGGCCAATGGGACTGAAGCGACCGAACAGATGGTCACGCCCAAATACGAAGGGTGCACCGCGTTCGGCCTCCCGGCCACCGTTACGAGCAATAACTGTACATACAACCTGACAATTGGTGGCAGCGCGCATATGGAAAATGTTGATAAAACTAAAGAAGCCTGCGAAATCGTGATCAAAGCGTCCAACATCTTCGGCGAATGCCTCGTTGACGTGGCAGCACAGACCGTCAACGGTCTCAAATACAGCAATGATGCGAGCAACGCCAACGCGATCATTGTCAACATCAACGCCAGCAACATCAGCGACAACGTCACAAAATCATGGGGCGTCTGCCCGCTGACCGTCGGCAAACACAGCACCGCTACCTACACCGGTGAATCGACAGTCACCGCGTCAGGGGCCGACCTCACGATCGACTGATCAAGCTCGATCCGAAGTGTAAGACGGTATTAAGGGGCCCCGATGATCGGGGCCCCTTGCGATCAAGGGCCACGATCTTCTTCACGCTATATGCAGACCGCCCGAGGTTGTTACCTACCAAATTGCATTAAAAAACTTGACTGTTGAGAATAGGTCTGTTAGGGCTACATGCCGAGTCGCTTGCGGCTCACGGAGGAGACATCGTGGCACTCCCACGAGTTCCTCGGGCTAAACGCAATCCCGGCGTGGAAAGCGCCGGATCCAAGGAGAAAAACATGAAGCACATCAAGACCCTCGGGCTCCTCGCCATCGCGGCGATGTCCCTGACCGTCTTTGCCGGCGTCAGTTCGGCAAACTCGGCCACGAAATTTACATCTACCGTAAGCGGCGCGGCGATCTCCGAGACCACGCTGAAAACCCACGTCTTCACCGTGACAGGATCGGAAGTCAAATGCACGAACATCACCTACACGGGCACGACCAATGGGACTGAAGCGACCGAACAGATGGTGACGCCCAAATACGAAGGCTGCACCGCGTTCGGCCTCCCAGCCACCGTCACGGTTAAAAACTGTACATACAACCTGACAATTACGGGCTCCGCGCACATGGAAAAGGTAAATGCTGCAGGTGAAGCCTGCGAAATCGTGATCAAAGCGTCGAACATCTTCGGCGAATGCCTCGTTGACGTGCCGGCACAGACTGTCAAAACACTCACCTTCAGCAATGATGCGAGCAACGCCAAAGCGATCATTGTCGGCATCAACGCCAGCGGCATCAGCGACAACGTCACAAAATCATCCGGCGTCTGCCCGCTGACCGTCGGCAAACACACCAACGCTACCTACACCGGTGAATCAACAGTCACCGCGTCGGGGGCCGATCTCACGATCGACTGATCAAGCTCGATTCGAGAGAAGTAATGCGATATGAGGAGGGGGCCCCGATCTTCGGGGCCCCCCTCTGTTGACAGGGTTCCCGCTGCTGGTAGGATGGTGGTCCTGTTTGGGAACATCCTGTTTGGGAACATCCTGTTTGGGAACATCCTGTTTGGGAACGGCAGGGTCTGAGTGTTGAAGGGGGCGGGGTTCTGCGGATGAAGATCTGCGAGGAGTGCAGGGGACAGCAGTTCTATCTGGTGCTCGTGGCGGCCTTGGTTGTGGCTGTGATGCTGCCGGGCCGGGCGCTGGGCGCGATAGGCCCGGAATTCGGCAGCTTCGGCAGCTTCGGTTCGGGTGCCGGGCAGCTCAAGTTTTCCGGCAAAGGGACCAGCATCTTCTTCACCAACTCCGGCGGCGGCATCGCTGCCGATCCGAGCACCGGCCATGTCTTCGTTTCCGACCTCGGCAACCAGCGGATCAGCGAGTTCAGCGCCTGGGGCGCGTTCATCAAGGCCTGGGGTTGGGGGGTGGCCGACGGCTCCACCGCCGCGCCGCAGACCTGCACCACCACCTGCTTCGCGGGTATTCCCGGAGCGGGTGTCGGCCAGTTGAACGCCCCCAACGGCATCGCCATCGCGCCGAACGGCAACCTCTACGTCTTCGAACGCGAAAACAACAGGGTCCAGGTCTTCGATCAGAGCGGCAAATTCGTGCTGATGTTCGGCGGCAACGTCAACAGCACCGACAGCGCCGACGTCTGCACCGCCGCCGACGTGACCGCCGGCGACATCTGCGGGGCGGGCGCCGTCGGAACTGGCCCCGGCGAATTCTCGGTCGAGCCGAGTTTCAACGAAGCAGGTGGCACCGGCGGCGACTACATCGACTTCGGCCCCGACGGGCTGCTCTACGTCGGCGACAGGGACCGGATCCAGAAGTTCGAAGCCGACGGCGTCTTCGTCGCTTCGCTGCCGCTGCCCGAAAGCGGCAACCCCGGAGCGCTAACGGTCGACCAGGTAAGCGGCGACATCTACTTCTCGTTCAGCTTCAAATTCGAATCCTCGAAGGCATACCGCCTGAACGAGACCACGGGAGCCGTGATCGACGAACTGCCGACGACGGCGGTGGCGGCGATGGCCACCGACCCGGCGGGAACACTGTTTGTCTCCGACGATCCCGAACCGGGGTTCAACTCGAATCCCGAGAACAACCCCCTGCTTCGCGAGCTGGACGACGAAGGGGCAATCGTCGACAGCTGCTGCCCGTCCACGACCAAAGCCGGAGAATCGGCTGCCTATCCGGTACTGGAGACGAACGTGGTGACCGAAGCGGGGGGAGTTGACCTCTACGCCGCCCACATCAATGGGGAGTTGGACCTAGCGCGAGTGGAGATCCGCGGCCCGGCCCCGACCAAATGGCCGCCGCCCGAAGTCCCGCCGACGATCGAAGGCCAGTTCGCCTCCGAGCTCGAACAGACCTCGGCAACCCTGAAGGCACAGATCAATCCCAACTTCTGGGCCGACACCGAATACTGGGTCGAATACGGCTCGGGACTCTGCACGAGCGACGGCTGCGGCACCGAAACCGCGAAAACGCTGCTCGGTGCGGGGCAGGTCAAGCAGCCGATCACCACGGACGGCGTCGAGCTGAGCGGCCTCTCGCCGAACACGACCTACCACTTCCGCTTCGTCGCGGTGAGCGGCGGGGGCGGGCCGTCCTACGGCATCGACCCCGACGGACCCAAAGGACCCGAAGAAGCCACCTTCGAGGACGGCCTGGAAGGCACCTTCACCACCTTCGGGCCGGTGGCGACCCCACCGCCCGGCTGCGCCAACGATCCCTTCCGCGTCGGCCTCTCGGCAAACCTCTGGGAGTGCCGGGCCTACGAGCTGGTCTCGCCCGTCGACAAGCTCGGCGGCGACATCCTCGTCGTCGGCAACATCAACGGCACCCCCTCGCGCCTGGACCAGGCCACCCCCGAGGGCGACAAGGTCACCTACTCCTCCTACCGCTCCTTCGGCGACGCGCAGTCGGCCGGCTACTCCACCCAATACGTCGCCTCGAGAAACGAAGGCAGCGGCTGGTCGACCCACGCGATCTCCCCACCGCGCGAAGGCCGCGTCTTCACCGGGCCACGCGGCTTGGATTCCCAGTTCAAAGCCTTCAGCGAGGACCTCTCCTTCGGCTGGCTGGTCTTCGACACCAGCCCGGTGCTGGCCCCCGGAGGAGTGCCCGACTACCCGAACCTCTACCGCCGCGACAACACGAGCGAGACCTATGCGGCGATGAGCACGACGAAACCGACCCCGACCGGCTCCTCGGACTTCAACTTCGAAGTGCAGGGCACCTCGGCCGACTCCACCCACACCGTCTTCCGCGCCAACGGCAAAATCACCGCCACTGCCTCTAACCAGTCGATCTACCAGGTCTACGAGAACGTGAACGGGACGCTGCGGCTGGTCAGCGTGAAACCGACGGTCGGGGGGCCGATCGCGGTGGAAACGACGGTGGGCTCATTCCCGGGTGGCTTCAAAAACGGCCGCGAAGCCAACGTGCAGAACGCTGTCTCCGAAGACGCCTCGAAGATCTACTTCAGCGAAATCGGCGGCTCGGGCCGCATCTACGTCCGCGTCAACGGCACGACGACGACGCAGGTCTCGACCGGCGCCGCCACTTACTGGAACGCCACCCCCGACGGAGAACAAGCCCTCTACAGCGAAGAAGGAAAACTGAAGCTCTTCGAGCTGGCGAGCAAAACGTCTACGACCCTGGTCGAAGAAGGCGTCGGAGGGGTGATGGGGGCGAGCGAGGATCTGACGCGCATCTACTTCGTCTCGACCGCGGACCTGGCGGGCGATGCCGTAGCCGGCGAGCCGAACCTCTACCTCTATGAAGAGGGCGAACCGCTCACCTTCATCGCGACGGTGGCGACCGGCGACGCCTCTCTCCTCCCGAGCGTGAACTCGGCGCTCTCGCCGGTCTCGCTCTCGCCGCGCACCCGCTCCTCGCGCGTCTCCCCCGACGGCCAGGTGGCGATCTTCGCCGCCCGCGGAGCGCTGACCGGCGAGGACAACCTCGACCAGACCACCGGGGAACCATCAACCGAGGTCTTCCGCTACGACGCCGGCACCGACGATCTGGTCTGCATCTCCTGTCTGGGCAACGGGATGCGCCCGGCGGCGCGGGAGCTGAAGCTCGATAACGCCCTGCAGGGCTTCTACTACGCCTCCCTCGTCCCCGGCTATGAATTCCAGCACCCGACCAGAGCCCTCTCCGAAGACGGCAACCGCGCCTACTTCAACAGCCTCAACCGCCTGGTGCCGCAAGACACCAACGCAAAGCAGGACGTCTACGAATGGGAGGCCCCGGGCAAAGGCCAGTGCACCACCTCGGCCCCCAACTACCGAGCTGCCTCTGAGGGCTGCGTCAACCTGATCTCAACCGGCACCGGCCTCAAGGACTCAGAATTCGTCGACGCCTCAACTGACGGCCGCGACGTCTTCTTCTTGACCGAACAGAGCCTGGTCCAGCAAGACCCCGGCCAGTTCGACCTCTACGACGCCCGCGAAGGCGGCGGCTTCACCCCGCCACCGCCGCCGAAAGACCCCTGCGAAACCGAAGCGACCTGCCTGCCCGGCCAGACCCCGGCACCGCCGCCACCGGGAGTCGGCCCGAGCCAGAGCCCGAGCTCGGGCAACGTCAAACCGAAAGCAAAGAAGAAATGCCCCAAGGGCAAGGTCCGCCGCCACGGCAAATGCGTCAAAAAGCATAAAAAAC
>Ga0307503_10000023_pt1 | contig 158846 bp, 150 predicted proteins | sample 17_S_MG_FD_194514 | JGI IMG/M metagenome (GOLD analysis project Ga0307503, IMG submission 194514) | Soil microbial communities from Populus trichocarpa stands in riparian zone in the Pacific Northwest, United States - 17_S | ecosystem: Environmental > Terrestrial > Soil > Riparian zone >... | reverse complement strand
GAAGTGGTCACGCTGACTGCGACTCCGGATCCGGGAAACGAATTCGAAGGGTGGACCGGCTGCGAAGCCGAACCCTCGCCCAATAAATGCGAAGTGACGATGTCGAAAAGCAGGGAAGTCACGGCGGAATTCGAATCGATCGAACCAACAAAACCTTTGAGCGTTGTCGTCGAAGGTGCCGGCTCTGGCAAGGTTACGAGTTCCCCAGCGGGCATTGAATGCGAACCAACTTGCGCTGCTGAATTCGGCAAAGAAGTTAAGGTTGTCCTCAAAGCCAAAGCGGATACCGACTCTGAATTCGTTGGCTGGGGCGAAGGCGATTGCGAAGCAGAAACCGTTTCTGTTAGCGAAGGAACCTGCGAAGTAACGATAGCGGGACCGATGGAAGTCAAAGCGAAGTTCGACGTGCTGCATCCTCTACTCACCGTGGTCAGGGAGGGCACCGGCACCGGTGCCGTGACCAGCTCACCGATTGGCATCGACTGTGGGCTCACCTGCTCGGCGAAATTCGACCTGAACGAAACAGTCATACTCGAAGCAGAAGCTAGCGAAGGATCGGTCTTCCGAGGCTGGCAAGGCTGCGACGCAGAACCCACGGAAGCCGAATGCGAAATCGAAATGACGGACGCCAGGGAAGTCAAAGCAACTTTTGCCGCCCTGCCCCAGGCGATCGCCAAGCCTCCTCATCCGATCGCCTACACCGAAGCGACGCTTAGGGGCGAAGTCGAGACCGCTGGGGTGGAAACCGAATACCGCTTCGAGTACCTGACAGAGGAAAAATACCAGGAAGACGGACAGAGCTTTGAAAATGCCCAGAAACTACCGATGGGAGTGCTGGCCGCTTCGGAAGGCCCCGTTGCCGTCAAGGCGCATCTGATCGGCCTCAAAGAAGGAACCGAGTTCCGCTTTCGCCTGCTCGCCAAAAATGTCGCGGGAATGGGGGAAGACGAAGGGAGCTTCGAAACGCTCCAGCGCCAGACCTCTCAGTCGTGCCCCAACACGGCGTATAGGACCGGGCTCTCGGCCAACCTGCCGGACTGCCGCGCTTATGAGATCGTCACTCCAGCGCAAACCAACGGGCTGGTTCCCCGTGCGGCTGGCGGCGGAGGCACCCCTGCCGGGCTCTTCAGCAATTGGCTCACGGTCCAGCGCGGCAAAGACGCGGGCGAACGTCTCTCTTACTTCACCGATGGCACTCTGTCTGGCTTCGAAGGCAATGGGATCCTTGATGGCTACAGGGCCGAACGTGAAGCGGGAGATCACCCAGCGGGCGGTTGGCATAGCGCCCTCTTCTCGCCGAGCTACGCCGAGGCAGCCCCCGGGTTCAAAAGATCGATGGCGCAGCATGGTGTCGCATCCGACCAGCTCTACTCGTTCTGGGAAATCCTCCCCGAACCCCAAACCTTTCCCGAGACCCTGCCCGCTGGCTCTTACCTGCGCACTCTGACGGGCTTTGAAGCGCTCGGACAGGGAAGTATTCGTACCGACCTTGAAGCGCGAAGCCGCTACGTGAGCGCGGGGGGCGCTCACGTGATCTTCACTTCCAAAGAACACCTGGAGGAAGAGGCCGCGCCGCAAGGCACCGAAGCGATCTATGATCGCGCGGCAGGTGAGGGAAGCGCCGAAACGATCTCGGTGAAGCCCGACGGCTCCTCCTTCGGTTCCGGCGAAGCAGCTACCTATCTTGGCACGACTGAAGACGGCTCTGCGGTCGTCTTCAGGGTGGGTGGAGCGCTCTACCTTCATCGCGGTGGCCAAAGCACCGAGATCGCCACGGCCCCAAACGCCTTCGCTGGTATTTCAGAAGACGGTAGGTGGGTCTTTTACGCTGCTGCTAGCGAAGGAGTATCTGCCGCTCCTCTCTTTGCCTGCGATACCGAAGCGGGTCCCTGTGCTGGTGTGGGCGCCCAAGCCCCGACGAAAATCGCTACCGCGGGGATTTTCGCTGCGGTTTCCGGTGACGGTAGTCACGTCTTCTTCAGTTCTATGGAAGTCCTCACCGGCAGCGAAGAAAAAAACGACAACGGAGAAATCGCCGAAGCCGGCGCTCACAATCTCTACGCCTGGGATGACACGGGGATCCGCTTCCTTGCGAAGCTCTCCACCGCGGACTTCAATGCAAGTAGCGGGTTCGCCGGTATCGGCGGAATGACCCTTGCCGCTTGGACCGAATCGATCCATGAAGATGGCCACGACCTGTCAAATCGGGCCATCGCCCCGACTCGCTCGAGTGTCGACGGCGGCGTCTTCGTCTTCCAGTCTCACGCCAGTCTTACTAAATACGACAACCAAGGGGTGGGAGAGATCTATCGTTATGACCCCACGGCCGAAGCAGGTGGGCACCTCCTGTGCGTATCCTGCGATCCCTCCGGCGCCCCGCCTTCAAAGGACGCCCTGCTCGAGGATTACGGTGCCTTTGGCGCCGGTACCCCTCTCCAAAGTGCGACAATGGTCGGCAACCTGACAGAAGGCGGCGACAAGGTTTTCTTCCAGAGTTTCGATCGCCTTCTTCCTGAAGACGCAAACGACGTCGAGGACGTTTACGAGTGGGAGGCACGGGGGGTCGAAGGTTGTTCCCGTATTGGGGGTTGCCTGGCGCTGATCTCCTCCGGGCAGGGAGATACGCCATCCTTCCTCTACGCCATGAGTGCCAGCGGGCGCGATGTCTTTATTCAGACCAAGAAGAAGCTGGTGGGTACCGACTTGGCGGGCAGCCCGTCGATCTATGACGTCAGGGAAGGCGGTGGGATTCCCGAACCCGCGGCACCACTGCCATGCCAAGGCGATGCCTGCCAGCCCCACGGTGCCGAACCCCCCGTCCTTCCCAGCCCGGCGACCACCGGAGCCGGCGAAGGCAACGAAGGTCCACCGGTACCAAGGCCTTGCCCCAAAGGCAAGCATCGGTCTAAAGGCCGCTGCGTGGCGGTGAAACACAAGCATCGAAAGCACCATCGACGCGCCCGTGTCAACCGGGGAGGTAACCGATGATCCACCGTCTCATGCTGCTCGCTACCGTTGCTCTACTTGCCTGCCTCCTTACGGCGCCGGGCGCTGCCGCCGGAGTCGAAAACTGCGAAGCCGAACCCCGGCCTGCTTGTTTCGCGATCGGATCGGTTGAAGCTTCGCTTTCCAGCAGCAACGAAGCTGTTCCTCCCAACCAGGCAGGTGCTCATCCAGATCTCAATTTCGATATCGCAATCAAGCTAAATCCCTCGAGTCCGACGAATGCGCTCGGCTTTCACGATTCCTATGCCGCTACCCGAGACATCCGTTTTGATCTCCCGCCCGGACTGATCGGAGATCCGAACGCGATCGGGACCGTGCAGCAGCGGTGCAGCATCGAACAGCTGGTCAGTTGGAGCGAAGTCGGCGGGGGTTGCCCCAACGGCTCGCAGGTCGGCATCTCGGACATCGTTGCCTACGAACTGCAGAAAAGTTTCCACGAGCCCGTATACATGATGCAGCCGCCGGGGGGCGATGTGGTTGCGAGGGTGGGCGTGATCGCTGGTCTCTATCCGACCTTCGTTGACTTGCGGGTTCGCTCCGAGTCAGACTACGGGGTCACTTCCGAAATCAGCAATGCTGCCGCGGTGGCACGTCTGCTCAGGGCGAAAACTACTGTCTGGGGAATCCCGACAGCGACCTCCCACGACACAGAACGCTGTACCCCCAGCGAGGTGGTCGCTAAAGGTTGCATCGAATCTCCGCCGCGCCATCCGAGTGGAAACGAAGGGGGGGCGCCTTTCCTGACCAATCCGACTCGCTGCAATGTGCCTCTCACGGTTGGAGCCAACGCCTCGAGCTGGGGAGGACCGGATATGACCTCCGAAGGAGAAGTGAAGGCGCCTCTCACGGAAATAGAAGGCTGTGACAGCCTTCTATTTAGCCCATCCCTCGAAATCGAACCGACCAGCCGCCACACCTCAGCACCGACCGGGCTTGGCTTGACGCTCAAGTGGCCTGCATCATCGGGGGCAAACTTCTTCGAACCGTCCCAGACCCGTTACATGCGTATCGATCTGCCTCAAGGTTTCGCCGTTAACACCGACTCTGCCGATGGGCTTGCCACCTGCTCGGCAAAAGAAGTCGGCTTTGGCGAAAATGTGGTTTCGAAATGCCCCGATGCTGCAAGGCTGGCCTCGGCTGAATTCGACGTTCCGGTGCTGGAACGAAACCTACAGGGTGCGATCTACCTCCGTGAGCCCGAACCCGGTAACCCCTACCGGATCTGGATCGTCGTCGACGATCTCGGCCTGCACGTGAAGCTGCCCGGCGAACTGGAACTCGACAAAAAGACCGGCCAGATCCACTCGATTGTGGTGGGCACGCCCGAGACTGAAGGGATACCACAGGCGCCGCTGCGAGAAGCAAAGATCCTGATCAAGTCGGGCTTCCGGGCACCCCTGGTGACACCAGCCAAATGTGGTACCTACGTGACCCACTACGAATTCGTCCCCTGGTCTGGTGGGCCGGTGGCCAAAGCCGACGTACCGATGCAGATCACAGAAGGGTGCGAAGAAGGGGGATTCTCGCCGAAGCTCTCGGCCGGCTCGACCGATGCTCAGGGCGGCGCCCACAGCCCCTTCACGACCACGATCACCCGGGAAGACCCCGAAGAGAACATCGCCGGCCTCGCCCTCACCTTGCCTCGCGGCCTTGCGGCCAGTTTCGCGGGCATACCGCATTGCGAAGGGGCGGAGGCGGAAACCGGCGCTTGTCCCCCGGATTCCAGGATCGGCAAGGTCGTAGCGGCAGTCGGGGTCGGTCTCGCGCCGCTCTGGGTTCCTCAGCCGGGCAAGCGGCCCACCGCCGTATACCTCGGCGGCCCCTACAAGGGCGCCCCGACCAGCATCGTCGCTGTCGTCCCCAAGCAGGCCGGCCCCTTCGACTTCGGCGACGAAGTCGTCAGAACCGCCATCTTCGTCGACCCGGAAACCGCGCAGGCGACGGCAAAAGCGGATCCGCTGCCCCAGCTCGTCGAAGGCACTCCCCTCTTCTACAGAACGATCAGCGTGCAGCTTGATCGGCCCAACTTCGCCCTCAACCCAACCTCCTGTGCCAAGAAGGAGACCGTGGCGACCCTCACCTCCACTGCCGGCAAGACCGCCAGCCCAACCTCCTCCTATGCGGCCACCGGTTGCTCCCAGCTCGGCTTTGCACCGAAGATCGCCTTCCGCCTTAGCGGTGGGACCCATCGCGGCGCCTCGCCGGCGCTCAAAGCCACAGTGAAATTGTCGCCCGGCGGCGCCAATATCGGCGCGTCCTCCGTGATCTTGCCTCGCTCAATCCAGATCGAACAAGGACACTTCCGCACTATCTGTACCAGAGTGCAGTTCGCTGCCCACGAATGTCCGGCAGGCTCCACCTACGGCTATGCCAAAGCCACCAGCCCACTGATCGACGGCACGCTGGAAGGTCCTGTCTATCTCCGTTCCTCCTCGCACGAATTGCCCGACGTTGTAACGGTGCTAAAAGGACCGCCTTCTTTCCCGATCGAGATCGACCTCGATGGTCACGTGGATTCCACCTATCACCGCCTGCCCAACGGCGAACGTATCGGCTTTCTGCGCACGACCTTCGAAACTGTGCCCGATGCTCCGGTGACCCAGTTCACCCTCAACCTACAAGGCGGCAAGGCGGGCATCCTCGTCAACTCGGCCGGCCTCTGCACTCGGATCAACCGTGCGACAGCACAGTTCACCGCTCAAAATGGTAAGGCTGTGACGCTGCACCCCGTGATGAAAGATAGCTGCAAGAAATCAGCCCAGCGTCACAAACGCCGCAGTCGTCGTTAGCGGCAGGGTCAACCGCACTGTGGGTTCCATAGCACGTGCGCGACTCCGCGCACGTGCTATCTGGACTTACCGGAATTTGCAGGAGAACTTATCTGGGGACCGGATCGCCGTCGTTCCGCTTCTCCGAAATTAGTAAAGGTGTCTGACCCGGTGTCTATCTCGGCGGGAACCGCCGGGAAGGGAGAATCAAAAGTGAAACCGATCAAGATGTTCGGCCTCGCTGCGCTAGCGGCGTTGATGGCAATGGCATTCGTCGGCGCCTCGTCGGCGATGGCGTCCTCGACCGCGCTGTGCGCGACCGAGGGAGCTACCTGCGCCAGCCCCGTCACCCACGTGCACGAAACGTCGGTGGGCAAGGCCAAGCTTTTATCGTCGTTTCCCACCATCGAATGTAACGTCTTATTCTTAGGCGAAGTGGCGGAAGGCTTAGCCAGCCCGGTAGTCATCAACGGGATCTTCACATACTTTAGCTGTAATAACTTCTGCAGCGTGAGCGAAGTAGCGGGCACGGAAGCCAAGGTTGAAGTTTTAAAGGAAGTCGGCTTCGAATTAGCGTCCGTGACTTATGAACGGGAAGTGCATTTCACGTGCCCCTTCATCAACTGCGTCTACAACGGCGAAGGACTCGAAGGCGACGCCAGAGGCCCGTTAAATTCGCCCGCATCGGCGAATGGGTCTGTAGCGATCTCCGGACAGGAAATGAATAGGGTGTCCGGCTCTTGCCCGGAACCGATGATTTTAGACATTACGACCACCCCGTTAAGCGCGACCTACCTCAGCGCGTAGGCAGCACTTGACGATGCGTCAAATGGCGCAACTGAGTTGAGCAGTACCGCAAACCGCCCCGGAGCTTCCGGGGCGGTTTGCGTCTGAGTGTTCGATGATGCGGATCAGATGCGCAGGCCGAAGCGTCGCTTCAGGTCGCGGGCGTTGAAAGCCTGGGCCACGCGAGCGATCAGCCGGCGGCGTGACTTCGTGTAGGGATACCAGGTGGGCTCGCTCTTGCCGCCGAAGCGGGTTATCACGACCGACTCGGTGCGGCAGTACTTCTTGATTCCCGGTTCGCCATGGCGATAGCCGATGCCCGACTGCTTCCAGCCTCCCATCGGAACGTCCATCGCGGCGTAGTTGACCAGCACGTCGTTTACGTTGACGGCGCCGCACTCGACTCGGCGCGCTACGCGCTCGGCGCGGTCGCGCTCGCCGAAGACCGAGCCGGAGAGGCCGTAGCGGCTGTCGTTGGCTAGGCGCAGAGCCTCCTCGGCGTCGCGCACCTTCATCACGCCGACCACCGGCCCGAAGGTCTCGTCGCGCATCACCTTCATCGAGTGATTCACGTCTACGAGCACGGTCGGTTCGAAGTAGTCGCCAGGCCCTGGTAGGCGCTTGCCGCCGGTCAGGGCTTGCGCGCCGGAGGCGAGTGCGTCCTGGACATGGTCCTCGACGATCGCCGTCTGGTTGGGAGAGGTCATCGCGCCGACCTCCTTGCCGAAGGACCTGTCGTCGGCCCCTTGGCGCAGCTTTCCCACCGCGGCGGTGAGCTTGGCGACGAAGCTGTCGTAGGCGGGCTCCTCGACGTAGATCCGCTCCACCGACATGCAGATCTGACCCGAGTTCATCATCCCTCCCCAGGCCGCGGCGTTGGCGGCGCGGTCGAGGTCGGCGTCGTCGAGGACGATCATCGCGTCCTTGCCACCGAGCTCGAGGCTCATAGGGGTGAGGGTCTCGGCGGCGCGCGCCATCACCTTGCGGCCCGTGCGGTCGGAGCCGGTGAACTGGACGAAGTCGACTGCGTCGACCAGCGCGCCGCCGGTCTCTCCGACTCCCTGTACACAGTCGAAGACGTCGGGACCGCCGATCTCCTCCTTCCATGCCTTCACCACTTCGGCAAGGCCCAGCGGGGTGAACTCCGAAGGCTTGACGACGACGGCCGCACCGGCCTGCAGCGCCGGGACGGCGTCCCCGAGGGCCAGGATCAGGGGGAAGTTCCAGGGGCTGATGATGCCGACCACGGGATGCGGGCGGTACTGGACGCGCAGCTTCTTCGATGCGAGCAGCGGCGTGTGGGGTCGCACCGCTTCCTCGCCGATGAACTTGGCCGCCTTCGACCCGTAGAAGTTGATCAGGTCGGCGAGGTATACGGGCTCGCCGGAGGCATCGGCGCGGACCTTGCCGGTCTCGGCCTGCATCGTGTCGAGCACCCGCTCGGAGTTGTCGAGCAACCAGTCGCGCAGCTTGCCCAGCCAGTGGTAGCGGCCCTCGATCCCGATCGCCTCCCACTCGGCCTGGTTGGCGCGCACGCGGGCGACGGTTGCGGCGACGGACTCGGGCGAGTCGATCGGGACGGTGGCGATCAGGCCGCCGGTGGCCGGGTTGTGGACCTCGATGCGATCGGGCGCGGCGGACTCGCCCGCGCCGGCGCCGTTGGCTGCGTCGGTCCTCGCCTCGCTGCTCTTCTGGGCAGTACCGCTCTCCACTGGAAACTCCCTTCCTCGACCCTTGGCTGGTCAGCCAAGGGTAGCCGCTACCGCGGGACGAGTCGGTACACACCGCCTTCCTGAGAGCAGACATAGATACGACCGCGGTCGTCTTCCCCGAACGAGGTGGGGGAGGGGACCTCGATGCCAACCTGGCGGTCCTTGCCGGCGCCGTGCAGGTGAGGGACGAGGCTATGTAGCTGCCCGGAGCAGTAGTCGCTGTAGAGATAGCGGCCGCGCAGGGACGGCAGGCGTCGGTCGCGGACAACATAGCCGCCGATGATCGCGCAGCTGCCGCCGTCGCGGCTGTGGCTGTAGGCGAGGATCGGCTTCGTCGTGCCGCCGGGGTCCGGGGTGCCGCTGTTTTCTTCCGTGTACGGGGCGAAGCCCTCGAGGGCGTCCCAGCCGAAGTTGGCGCCACCGGCAGCCGCCACGGTCGTGTAGTCGAGCTCCTCGAAGCGGTTCTGGCCGACGTCGGCGATAGCGATCCGCAGCTGGGGGGCCGTCACCGTGTCGAAGGAGAAGCGGAACGGGTTGCGCAGGCCATAGCTGTAGATCTCGTCGCGACCGGGCCTGCCGACGAAGGGGTTGTCGGCAGGCACCGAGTAAGGACGGCTACCGCTCGGCCGGGGGTCGATGCGCAGCAGCTTGCCGAGCAGGCTCTCCTTGTTCTGGGCGTTGTTGGGCGGGTCGCCGGCGGAGCCGCCGTCTCCCGTGCCGAGGTAGAGCAGGTTGCCGAGGAACTGGAGCTGGCCGCCGTTGTGGTTGGAGTTGAACGGATGGGGTATCTCGATCACGGTGCGGCGCGAGCCCCGCGCGGCCCGTGTCGCACCCCTGCGCCGGAATTCGTCGACGCGGATGTTGCCAGCGTCGTCCGTGTAATAGGCATAGAGGCGGCCGCTGCTGCGGTAGTCGGGTGGGAAGGCGATCGAGAGCAGGCCGCGCTCCCCGCCGTCGTAGCCGACCAGGTCCCTGATGTCGAGGAACGGGTGCGCCAGCTTGCGCCCGGCGCGCATCGTCTCGACCGTGCCCGGCTGCTCGACCACGAAGAGCAGCTTCGGGTAGCCCGGTGCGCCGGTGACGTAGGTGGGGCTTTCGAAGTTGCCGATCCGCTTCAGAGCGACGCCACCGCCCGGCCGCGGCAGGGCTTTGGTGAGCCGGTGCTCACGCGCCGATCCGCAGGCGGGCAACACGACCAACGCCAGAGCGGCGCATAGGGCACTCGAGACGACCCGCCGTCTCATGAGGGGAAAGCTACTTGCCGGCCCGGCCCGGTTTCTTGACGACCACTTCCCCCATGTCGTCGACGACCTTGTTCGGCGTGGCCGAGACGATCCGCGCCGCGAACGAGCCGCCCGCGGTCGCCCCACCGGCCGTCTTCGCCTTAGCTTCGCCGCCGAGCCCGGCGGCGATCGCGTAGAGCAGGGCGTAGCGGCCGCTCTTCACGGCGCTCAGCTTCCAGACCACCTCGGTCGTCGCGCCCGGCTTCAGCGGACCGAAGTCATATGTCTTCGGGTTCGAGGTTTCGGCGCCGCCGGGCTCGGAGGAGGCTGCGAACTTGGGGTAGTGCGCTGCGAGTACCCAGACCGGCCGGTCCGGTTGGGCCAGCCCCGGCTCGGGATCGTGGATGCCGAAGGGCAGGTTTGAGGCGCGGCCCTGCTTGCCCGCGACGGAGAAGCTCACGGTCAGCGCCGGAATCGTCTTGGCGCCGGTGTTGCGGATGCCGAGTCGCAGCAGCGAGGTCTGGCCGAGTTCCTGCCTGGTTGGGAATTCGGCCCGCGTGACCTTGACCGGGTAGGTGCCCGCGGCCTCGTTGGCGTCGGAGGAGGATTCGCTGCCGCAGGCGGCGAGGGAGATGGCCAGGAGGGCGAAAAGAGCGACGAGGCCCGCGAACGCGGCCCGCGGCCGGGATCGCGACTGGTGTTTGCGATGCCCCCCCAAAGCGGCCGGAACATACCACGGAGGCTGGGCGCTCCCGGCTGGCCCGGCGCTCCGGTTAGCCGGATCTCAACACTCGTGTAACGGAGGCGCCTGATGCATCGCATAAACTCGCTGCAGCGAGCCGGGCGCCGTTCGGATGCGGTGCCGCTCTCCGGAGGAGCAGATGGTTGGATCCGCGGTAAACAGGGCATTCCTGCCCGCAAAGTCGCTGTTCGAACAGGTTGGGGACATGATGATCCTCACCGCCCGCACGCTCGTTTCCGCGGTCAAGCCGCCCTACCCCTATGGCGAGGAGTTCATCGGCCAGTTCCTCTTCGCCCTGCAGCTCTGCTGGTTCCCGCTGTTGGTCTCCACCGTGGCCTTCGGCTTCGGCGCCCCTGGCCTGCAGGCGGCCAACTTCCTCTCGCTCTTCGGTGCCCTCGACCGGCTCGGCGGCTTCTTCGTGCTCGCCTCGATCCGCGAGTTCGCCCCCTTCGTCACCGCCGTCGTCGTCGCCGGCGTGGCCGGCACCGCGATCACGGCCGACCTCGGCGCCCGCAAGATCCGCGAGGAGCTCGACGCCCTCCAGGTGCTCGGCGTCGACCCGATCAAGAACCTCGTCGTGCCGCGCTTCCTCGCCCTGATGCTGATCACCGGCCTGCTCGACATCTATGCGCTCGTCTTCGGGATCAGCGGCGGCATCATCACCGAGCTCCTCTACAAGCAGCCGCTCGGCGGCTTCTTCGCCACGCTCTTCTCCAACGCCTCGATCACCGACCTCTGGGGCTCGGTGCTGAAGTGCACCCTGTTCGGCGCGATCATCGCCGTCGTCTGCTCATACAAGGGGATGACCGCGTCCGGCGGCGCCGCCGGGGTCGGCCGCGCCGTCAACCAGGCCGTCGTCATCTCCTTCATGGGCGTCTTCGCCTTCAACTACGCCTTCACGCAGACGCTGCTGGCGACCAACCCGGAGCTGCAGACGATCCGATGAACGCCTGGCTCGACGTCCCGCGTGGTTGGCTCGACTCCTTCGGCGAGATCGCCCGCTTCGGCTCGCGCGTCGCCGGCCTCGTCTACAGCGGCCGCGTCCTGCGCTTCTTCGGCGAGAGCCTGCGCCAGGCCGGGATCCTGATCCTCGGCTCGGCGATGATCATCTGGGGCCTGGTCTTCATCCTCGGCCTGCAGTGCGGGATCGAGGGCGCCTACCTGCTTCGCGCCCAGGGTGCCCCGGCCTACGCCGGCGTCTTCTCGGCCTGGTGCGACCTGCGCGAGATCATGCCCTACGCCTTCGGTTACATGCTGGCGGCCAAGGTCGGGACCGGGATCGTCGCCGAGCTCGGAGCGATGCGGATCTCCGACGAGATCGACGCGCTCGAGGTGATGGGCGTGCCACCTGTGACCTTCCTCTGCGCGACCCGCCTCTTCGCCGCCTGGATCGCCTTTCCCTTCATCTACCTGGTCGGGATCGGGATCATGTACTTCGCCAGCTACCTCGCTGTCGTCCAGCAGATCGGCGACGTCTCCTCGGGCGGCTACCTGCTGATCTTCTGGATGTTCCAGAACCCGCCGGACCTCGTCTTCAGCCTGATCAAGGGCATGTTCATGGCGACGGCCATAGTCATGGTCGGCTGCTACTACGGCTACACGGCGTCGGGAGGCCCGGTCGGGGTCGGCACCGCCACCGCGAAGTCGATGGTCCTCAACATCGTCTTGGTTCACATCATCGGGATGCTGGGCACACTCGTCTTCTGGGGCGCCAACCCCAGAGCGCCGATAGGAGGCTGACTACGCTTATGTCGATGGACGATTCGAGTCAAGTGGGAGGGGAGCCGGCGATGGACGGGCCGGCGAACAGCGGGCCCTACGTCAGCGAGGACGGGATGACGATGGGGCGCGACTTCGTGATCCCCGGCGTCGACCCGGCAGAGATCGATCCCTACCGCTTCCACACCGGTCGCAAGCGCGACCACGGTGGCACCGACGCGATCGAGATCATCGACCTGGTCAAGCAGTTCGGCCGCGCCCGCATCCTCAATGGGCTCAACCTGGGCCTGCCCGAGGACCAGATCTCGATGGTCCTCGGCCCCTCGGGCACCGGCAAGAGCGTCTTGATCAAGCACATCGTCGGCCTGCTCTACCCCGACTCCGGCGACGTGCTCGTGCACGGCGAGTCGATCCCCAACATGACCGACGACGAGCTCTTCGAGGTGCGCAAGAAGTTCGGCCTGCTCTTCCAGGATGGCGCCCTCTTCGGCTCGATGAACATCTACGACAACACCGCCTTCCCGCTGCGCCAGCACACCGACAAGAGCGAGGAGGAGATCGGCGAGATCGTCAACCGCCGGCTCAAGGAGGTCGGCCTGATCGAGGCCGTCTACAAGATGCCGAACGAGCTCTCCGGCGGGATGCGCAAGCGCGCCGGCTTCGCCCGGGCGCTGGTGCTGGAACCGGCGATCGTGATGTTCGACGAGCCCGACTCCGGCCTCGATCCGGTTCGCACCGCGCTGCTCTGCGAGCTGGTTCGTGAGGTGCACGAGGAGAACGGCGGTTGCTACCTGGTGATCAGCCACGACCTCAACACGGCGCGGCGCGTCTCCGACTTCATCGCTGTGCTCTGGAACGGCAAGATCGTCGAGTCGGGGCCGAAGGAGGAGCTGTTCGACTCGGAGAACCGGTTCGTCAGCCAGTTCCTGAACGCGGACGTTAGTGGTCCTCTTTCTATGGATTAGGGCGGGGCGGGGGTCGGGCGCCCCTCTCCGCTCAACTTTTTCGGTGGGTCGGATATGGCCTCTCGAGGTTGAAGCACCGAAAAAGTACAAGCCGCGGAGAGGGGCACCCGACCCCCGCCTCACGGTCCGTGGCGCTGAGGCATGAACGGGGCGAAGTGGTTCGGGAGTGTGGCTTCCTCTGCAGCTCGGCATGCCCGGGTGGTGCTTGTTGTTTCGGTTCTTCTCGCTGTGGGAGCTTTGGTGGCCGCCACCCAGCTGCCTACCGATGCGGGGACGGGGACGTTGGTCGATTCGGGCTCGGAGAGCTATCGGGCTACTGAGCGGGTTCGGGAGGTTTTTGGGGAAGAACCTGTGGTGGTGCTGGCGCAGGGGGATTTGCAGCGGCTGATCCTCACTCCTAATCTGGGGCGGTTGTTGCGGTTGGAGGGGTGCCTTGCGGGGAAGGTTCCCAAGGGGGCTAGGCCGATTCCGGGGCCTTGTGCGGAACTGGCCGCTATGGACCCGGTGCAGTTCGTGGTCGGGCCGGCGACCTTTCTCAACGAGGCTGTTATCCAGATCGACCAGCAGCTGAGCCGGCTGGCGGCGACGGTGCCGCCCGACCAGCTGCGCGAATTCCTGCTCCAGGTCGCGGCGCGCTATGGGATCACCAGTGCTCCCAGCATCGGCAACCCGGACTTCCTCGCTGCCGTGGTCTTCGACCTGAACCGCGCGCGCGGCACGCCGAAGGCGAAGCTCTCCTACCTCTTCCCGAACAACCACTCGACGCAGATCATCCTGCGGTTGCGTCCGGATCTGAGCGACGCCGAACGCAGCCGGGCCCTGGGGCTGATTCGCGAAGCGGTCTACGACATGACGCCGCGCGAGGCCTGCACCTTCAAGGGCCGGCCGCAGGCCTGCTTCGCCCTGCACGGCGGCACCTACACGATCTCCGGTGCGCCGGTGGTGATCGAAGGGCTCGCGGGTGCCCTCAAGGACGCGCTGCTGGTCCTGTTTGCGGTCGCGACCGCGGTAATGGCGCTGACGCTGCTGCTGGTCTTTCGCTCACGTCTCCGGCTGCTGCCGCTCGGGGCCGCCCTTGGCGCTGCGGCGATCACATTTGGCCTTCTGGCAGCGGCAGGCGGCTCGCTTACGCCGGCTTCGATTGGGGTCCTGCCGATCTTGATCGGGCTGGTGGTCGACTACGCGATTCAGCTTCAGGCGCGCTTCGACGAGGCGGTGGTGGGTGGTGCTGCTGGCGCGGAGGCGGCTAAGCAGGCGGCATCTCGAGGCGGCCCGACCATTGCCATCGCCTGCTTGGCGACTGCGACCGGGTTTTTGGCGCTGCAGCTATCGCCTGTTCCGATGATCCGCAGCTTCGGCTGGCTCCTCATCGCCGGTATAGCGATCGGCTTCGGCTTGGCTCTCAGCGCTGGGTTCGCGGCTCTTGGGCTTTGGTCCCGGGCCGGAGAAGGGGGTGCCCCTCCGCTTGCTGGGTTCTTCGCCGCGAGCAGGGGGGTGTTCGCCAAGGGGACAGGGCGAAGAGCAGGACGCCGCGCGCTTCCGGGGCACCCCCTTCTCCGGCCTGAGCGCATAGTTGGACTTGCGCTCGGTCATTCTCGGCGGGTTCTTGCGATTGGCGCAGTACTTGCCGTCGCCGGCTGGGGCCTCGGCACCCAGATTGGCACTGCGACAGATATTCGTGACCTTGCTCCCCAGGGTGCCGGGGCCATTCAGGATCTCAACCGAGTGCAGGACGTCACTGGGGTCTCTGGGCAGCTTGATGTCAGCGTCGAAGCGCCGGATTTTTCCGATCCCGCAACGATTCGGTGGATGGCCGGCTTCAAGCAGCGCGTGCTCGATTCAGGTGGCTTCTCCGGGCCCCGGCCTAGTTGCCTGACTGCGGAAGTCTGCCCCGGGCCGGCGCTTTCGGATTTCCTCGTCAGTGGCAAGGGCCATGAACGGCTGAGTCAGCGAGACATCCGCGCCACCCTTGCGGAACTGCCGGCTTACGACCTTGAACAGGTGGCGCCCGTGGATCCCAAGTCGGGGTTGCCGGGGCATCTGGCGCTACTTAGCTTCGGGATCCGCGCTCAGTCGCTTGAGGACCAGCAGGCTCTGATCGAACGGGTGAGAGGGGAGATCGGAGAGCCGGGCTCTCCCGGGGGGCCGCCGGCTGGCGTAACGGTGCGCCTTGCGGGGCTTCCGGTGATCGCGGCCGCGGCGGCTTCAGATCTCTCCTCCAGTCGTTACTGGTTGACACTTGCCGGCCTTGTTGCGGTGGCGCTTGTGCTTCTTGCGGTCTATCGCTCGTGGCGTCGCTCGTTGCTGCCGCTCGTTCCCGTCGTGATGGCCACTGGCTGGTCGGCGCTGGTGCTCTGGCTCAGCCGGATTCCGCTCAACCCGATGTCGGCGGCTCTGGGGGCGCTGACTATCGCTATTGCCACCGAGTTCAGCGTGATTCTTTCGGCTCGCTTTCACGAGGAGCGGGGTGGGGGCCTTGGGGTTGCCGAGGCGCTGCGTGCTGCTTACGCGCGCACCGGGCCGGCTGTGCTTGCCTCGGCGGTGACGGTGATCGCGGGGTTCGCGGTGTTGATTGCCAGCGACGTGCCGATGCTGCGGGACTTCGGCTTCGTCACCGTTATCGACCTTGCGGTGGCGCTGCTCGGAGTGATGGTTGCGCTGCCGGCGGCACTGGCCTGGGCGGAGGAGGGGTGATGGGGCGCTACTCGGTCGTCGTCGGCCTGCTCTTCGCCGCGGTCATCGCGGTCGCGCTGGTCAATACCCTCGGCAACAAGGACGAAGGCACGCTGGGGCTCGACAAGCTGCCCGCCCGCTGGCCGCTGCCCGAGTTCGCCGTGCCCCGTGCGGCGGGACTCCTCCTGGAAGGCGATGCGAACGTCGCCCAGGACGACTGCGAAACCTCGCAGACGCCCTGCCCTCCCAACGCTCAGCGCTCGCCTGCTTGCCGCATCCCCACGGCGGGCGCGATCCGCGTCTGCGAACTCTTCGATCGGCCGCTGGTTCTCTCGTTCTGGTTCTCGCGTGGCGGCAGCACCTGCGTCCAGCAGCAGGACGCGGTCAGCCAGGCCTACGAGCGCTACCGTGGCCGGGTGAGCTTCCTCTCGCTGGACGTGCGCGACGACCGCGGCACCGTTCGCGAACTGATCCGCACGCACCATTGGAGGATGCCTGTCGGCTACGACCGCGACGGGGCCGTCGCCGCCCTCTACCGGATCGGTCTCTGCCCGACCTTCGCCTACGCCTTCCCCGGCGGCACCCTGCAGGGCGCCAGCATCGGCGAGCTGACGGTGGCACAGCTCAAATCCCATATCCGTGCCCTGCTGCGTGCCACGCGCACGGCAGAGGCGGGCTGATGGGCAGCGACGGCGGCACCGAATTGTCTCCCGAGCCCCTTCCCGAGCAGGGCTGGGTCGCGCCCCACGTCGCCGAGGAGTTCCCGGGCCTGGGAATCGCCTGGATCGAGATCGATGGCCGCCAGGCCGCCAGCCCCGAGCCTGTCCGCCGTCGCCTTCGCGACCTGTCCGATCGCTTCTACGGCTCCCACGCGATCCACATGCGCGAGCGACCGATCCCCTGGGCCTACCGCGTCTTCTTTCGCCAGATCGGCCTCGACCCCGACCGCACCCGCACTCCGGTCGAGCAGCTCGCGCTCGACCGTCTCCACGACGGCGCCTTCGTCACCTACGGCATGCCCACCGACGCACTCACCATCGCCACGGTGGAGACAGGGGTTGCGCTGCGTGCCTTCGATGCCGAGCGGCTCGACGGCCGTCTCTGCATCCGCGACTCGGCACCTGGCGAGTCGCTGCCGGGTAAGACAGGCGAGCTAGCGCGCGGGACGCTGATCGTCGCCGACGAGAGGACGCCGCTGGAGCCACTCTTCGGTGGCGGCGGCCCCGATCGCGGCGTCGAGGCCAAGACTAGTCGGATCGTTGTCGCCGCCGTGCAGGTCAAGGGTGTGCCTCAGGCCTCGGTTGACGAGGCCCTCTGGCTTGCGGCCGCAGCGCTGGGCAGCTGATGGTCAGCCCGAAAGTTTGTAGGCGACGATCTCTGGGGTGCCCCCGGAGCCCCCAAGAGTGTTGCCTGCCGGCGCGATCAGCGTGTTGGTGCTGAAGGCAAGGCCGGCCAGAGTGCCCGCCGGCAGGCCGATTTCCCAAACCTGTTTGCCAGTTTTTCCGTCCAGGGCGAAGAGGCGGCCGGTTAGCTCCGTTCCGAAGACGAGGTTGTTGACTGCGCTTGTTGCTCCCATCGTGGCGGACCTGAAGGAGTGTTTCCAGTCGATCGTGCCATCCGCGGCGTCGAGAGCGACGATTTCGCCCGTAAAGGCCTGACCGGGGACCCCCCCTTCCTGCGAGACGAGCGTCGTCGAGTTGTTGACTACAGGGACGAAGATTCGTTCCCCATCGGTCGAAGCCGGCGCAGGAACGCCCCCCCGGGCGCCCGGGTAGACATTCAGTGGAATCGTCAGATTCGAGAGGTTTCCTTTCATGGCCTCAAGACCGTCCTGGTCGTGTCCGTTGTGTATTCCCACCGGTCGTTTCCAGACGAGCTTCCCGGTTTCCCGGTCCACGGCGATCACGATGCCCCCCTTTCCCGCCGCGACGACAAGGCTCCGCCCTCCTGCTTCGATCAGCAAGGGCGGCCCCTGTAGGTCCCAGTCGCAGAGCGCGTGAGGTGTCAGCTGGTAGTACCACTCGATCTTTCCGGTTGCCGCGTTCAGCTTGACGATGGAGTCCGTATAGAGATTCCGACCCGGCCTGCTGGCGCCCCAGGGGTAGCGTTCGGTGCCGGCCGTCGGCCCCGGGCTGCCGACGCCGACGTACATCGCCCCGTTGTCGTCGAATGCCGGCGTCTGCAGTACTCCGCCGCCGAAGTTGATCTCGGGGTGTCCCCAGAGGCTCTTGGGGACCGTCGCGAAGCTCCAGGCTTTCTTCCCCGTCTCGGCGTTCAGCGCCCAGAGGATCCCGACTTCGTTTCCTTTCGACCCAAACGGAACGGTCGAGACGTAGACGAGGCCGTCATGGTAGCCCGGCGCCATGTCGATTCCCTCGAAGCGATTGCGCGTCAGGGGGACCGACCAAAGCTGTTTCCCGGTTGCCCTGTCCAAAGCAAAGGCGCTCGTCGAGGATGCCGCAAAGACCCGATTTTCCGCCACGACGACCCCGTTGGATTCGGGTACTTCCGATCCAACGCTTGCCTGCCAGATCACCTTGCCGCTGGCCAGGTCGATGGCCTGAACATTGGAGGCCGAGTCTTGCGAGTAGACGACCCCGTCGGCGATGACCGGGGTCGACCAGTAGGCGCTATTCGTGCTGTGTGCCGTGATCGGGAGGGTCCAGGCCTTCTCGAGGCTCGCTACGGTTTCGGCCGAGATCGACCCGCCCAGATGGCGGCTGTTGAAGGGATCGACGTTGGGGTAGGCGAGCGAGGTCAGATTCGCCTTCCCTTTGCTCGATGACGAGCCGGACAGGACTATGGCGACTGCCCCCCCGATAACAAGAGCAGTGACCGCGATTATGAGAGCCAGCCGCTGCTCCCTGTTGATGCCTCCCTGCCCGTCCCCTGCTTCTCCCATCGCTTAATCATATTTACTGCTCAAAATTTGTGAATGAATAGATCCATCGAGAGGGACGGGTGTTTCTGGGCATAGGGCCTTAACGAGGTTGTCGCTTCCACGGCGCCGGCTTGATCTACACTCGAACTGTCGATGTCGGATCTGCTCGAACTAGACGCGCTAAACGCGCTTCGGGTGGGGGGCGACGAGCGCCCCGCTCGGGCCGAGCTGCGCCGCCAGATCGGCCGCCTCGAGAGCGAGCTCTCGAGGCTCGTCGCCGAGGCCTTCCCGCGGATCGCGATCGACGCCACCGTCGATGCCCCGTATGGCGAACCGCGGATCGCCGACCTGGGGGAGCTGGAGCGGGTGCGCGACGCGCTCGCCGACCGGATCGCGGCTGCTCGGCTGGCCCTCGAGGAGAAGGCCGAGCTGGAGACTCGAAACCGTGAGCTGCTGGGTCGCGTGCTTGACGCTCCCGCCAAGCACAAGTGGGTGCGCGTCTCCAACGCCGACATCGGCGAGCCCGGTTGCGGGCACTGGCATTCGTTGCCCCGCCTCGGCCCGCTCGGGATGCTGATGGGCTGGTGGCGGGTCAAGGTCTCGTCCGGATGCCCGTTACCCGGGCGGCTTGCGGCCGTTGAGCGATAGGGGCAAGACGGAGGAGCGGCCGCCGGCGCCGTGGGGAAGCTTTCCCCTCGCCGAGCTGACCGTGCTTGCCGGGCTCGTCGCTCTGGCGATCGGCGTCATCGGCAACCACCCGACCCTGCTCGGGGTCGGGGTCGTGCTCGCCGGCATCGGCGGGCTCGAGGTCGCGGTGCGCGAGCACTTCGCCGGCTACCGCTCCCACACGACGTTGCTCGCCGGCACCGTCTTCGTCCTCGTCACCGGCGGACTCTTCTACCTCGCCGGCCTGATCCTCGCGATCTGCCTGGGCGTGGGAGCGGCTGCTTTCCTCGCGGTCTTCTTCCTCTTGCGCCGAGCGTTCCAGAAAGCCTCAGGCGGCCTTTCCTACCGCCTGGGCCGCTGACGGCCTCAGACGAGGACGGACTCGCGGGACGCCAGCTCGGTCGAGATCAGGGCGCGCTGGCGCGAGGTCAGGGTGCCGAGGCGCTTGTTCTCGCTGAGGGCGAGGCCGAGCAGGAACTTGCGGGCGCGGGTTCGGCCCCAGCGACGCTGGCTGGTCAGCAGCTCTGCCAGGGTCATGCTCTCGGTCTCCCAGGGGCAGTCCCGGATCACGTCCGCAGCCTCGACATCCCCTCGGGCGATCGAGCGCTTCAGCTCCGCCCTTGCAAGTCGCACGCGGTTGGCACGCGCGAGTGCCTGCATGTGCTGCGGGGCCTGGATCATCGAAGCGGTCGTCTGAGCAGGGGCGATCGAAGCAGCGTCCACTGGGACTCCTCCCTTTTCGGGGTCGTTAACTGGTATCTCGAATGCGCCGGACCGGAGGCTGATCCTCGGCCTGGTTGAGTTGAGTTCTCCACCGAATCGTTTCCCTGCCCCGGGATGCGATCGGCGCTCGCGCAAGCTATGCGTTCAGGGCGGCCAGCGTCAACCCGAAGTCACCGAAGTGGGGCCCGCCGGGTCGCTAAGAGCATCTTTTTCGTCGGCCGCGCACCAATACCCAAAGCGAACGAAGTCGAAACTACCCCGAGCGGGGTAGGTCTGGGTAGTCGTCGACGACGCGGGCGATGGTTGCGAGGGCGGAGTCGAGGTGCTCGCGCTCGTGAGTCGCCATCAGGCTGGTCCGGAGCAGGGCGCCGCCCGGGGGGACCGCCGGGTGGATCGCGACGTTGGTGTAGACGCCGGCGTCGAAGAGCGCCTTCCAGAGCAGGACTGCCTGCCAATCGTCCCCGACCACGACCGGAACCACCGGCGTGGTGGCGACGGCGCCGTCGGGGAGGGCGCCCGGCTCGACCACCTTCAGCCCCAGCCCGCGTAGCCCCTCCCGCAGGTACTCCGCGTTGGCGAGCAGGGCCTCGAATAGTCGCGGGCCGTCGGAGCGGATTACGCGCAGGGCGGCCAGCGCGGCGCCGACCGCCGCCGGCACCGCCGAGGCGCTGAAGACGAAGGAGCGCGAGGAGATCCGCAGGTACTCGACCACGTCGGCAGGCCCGGCGACGAAGCCGCCGCAGGAGGCGAGGCTCTTGGAGAAGGTGCCCATGCGCAGGTCGACCTCGTCCTCGAGGCCGAAGAGCTCGCAGGCGCCGGCCCCGCGCGCGCCGAGCACGCCGGCCCCGTGGGCCTCGTCGACCATCAGGCGGGCGCCGTGGGCCTGGCAGAGCTCGACGATCCGCGGCAGGTCGCAGACGTCGCCCTCCATCGAGAAGACACCGTCGACGACGACGAGGACGCCGCCGCCGTCTTCGGCCGCACGCTGCAACATCTTCTCCAGCTTGTCCATGCGGTTGTGGCGGAAGGGACGCAGCTTGGCTCCGGAGAGGCGGCAGCCGTCGAGGATCGAGGCGTGGTCGCCGGAGTCGACGATCACGGTGTCGCCGGGCTCGAGGATCGTCCCGATCGTGCCCAGGTTCGCCTGGTAGCCGGTGGAGAAGACGATCGCGTCCTCGGTCCCCATCCACTCCGCCAGCTCGCGCTCGAGGTCGACGTGCAGGGGTGTCGTCCCGTTCAGCAGGCGCGAGCCGGTGACGCCGGTGCCGTAGATCTCCAGCGCCTCGCGGGCCGCCTGCTTGACCCGCTCGTCGCCGGTCAGCCCCAGGTAGTTGTTGGAGCCGAGCATGATCGTCTCGCGCCCCTCCATCTCGACCACCGGGCCGGCCTGCGAGGTGAGCAGGCGGAAGTAGGGAAGTAGGTCGTGCTGCTTGGCCGCTTCGAGCTGCTCGAGGCGGTCGTGGCTGCGCGCCTTCTCGAAGACGTCGACGGGAGTGCGGGCGGTTTCGCTCATGGCCAGAGTGTAGGTTCCGGCTCCGTGGGAAACGTGTCGATCAGGCCGGTCCGCACCCGTCGCGAGCTGAAGCGCTTCGTCAAGGTCCCCTTCCGCCTCCACCGCAACCAGCCGCAGTGGGTGGCGCCTCTGCTCTTCGAGCGGATGGAGTTCCTCGACCGCAAGAAGAACCCCTGGTTCGAGCATGGCGAGGCCGAGTACTTCATCGCCGAGCACGGCGGCGAGGCGGTGGGGCGCATCAGCGCGCACCTCGACCGGCGCTGGGACGAGTACCAGGGGGGCAGCGACGCGATGTTCGGCTTCTTCGAGACTGCGGACGACCCCGAGGTCGCCGCCGCGCTGCTCGGCACCGCCACCGAGTGGGCGCGGGCAAAAGGTCGCGGCCGCATCCTCGGACCGATGGACTTCACCACCAACGACGAGATCGGGATCCTGATCGAGGGCTACGAGCGGCGGCCGATGATCCTCGAGCCCTGGCACCCGCCCCACTACCGCGAGCTGATCGAGGCCGAGGGCTTCGGCAAGGCGATGGACGTGCAGATGTGGGAACTCCAGTTCGGCGACCTCAAGGAGGGCGAACGCTTCGACCCCTCGATCCACGAGGCGGCCGAGAAGGGCCTGCGCGACGAAGGGATCGCGATCCGCAACATGCGCAAGCGCGAGATGGCGGACGAGGTGCGGCGCTTCATGGACGTCTACAACGAGGCCTGGGGTGACAACTGGGGCTTCGTCCCGATCACCGACGCCGAGGTCGAGTTCCAGGCTAAGAACCTGAAGCAGGTGATCGCCGAGAACTGGGCCTTCATGGCCGAGAAGGACGGCGAGGTGGTCGGCGCCGCGCTGACGTTGCCCGACATCAACCAGGTGATGGCGAAGCTGAACGGCCGCCTGTTCCCCTTCGGCTGGCTCAAGTTCCTGCTCGGCAAGCGCAAGATCGACCAGCTGCGCGTCTTCGCGCTCGGCGTCAAGCACGAGTACCGACATAGTGGCGTCGCCGCCGGTCTTTACCTCAAACACCTCGAGGAGGCCGCGGTTCCCGGTGGCATCGCTGGCGGCGAGATGGGCTGGATCCTCGAGACCAACGAGCCGATGAACCGAGCCATGGAAGGCATGGGGGGGACGGTCGTCAAGAAGTACCGGATCTACGAGAAGGCGCTGGGTGACGAGAGCCCATCCCGGTAGGGGTTCCGCTTAACTTTTTCGGTGTAATGTGGTTGGGCTGGCGCCTGACGCGGTCGACGAAAAAAGTACAAGACGCTCCACCCCTACCGGGATGGGCTCTGAAGCGGCGTCGTTCCTCGGAAGGTGCGGACTATCTTCGGTCGGTCGCCGCGACCATCGCTAAGGTCGTAGCGGTGAGCAAAATGGAGCTTGAGCCGATTCCGGTTCGCGTCCTTCCCCATGAGACGTCGAACTCGTTGGCCGTGCGCAGCGAGGCCAAGACCGCGGCGATAGCCGCCGCGGGGGGCGTCCTGGCCGGGGCCGCCACGGTCGCGGCCGTCCGGGCCGTCGGCGCGGTAGCGGGTCGCAAGCGCACGCCGCGCCGCCTCGCCCGCCGCGAGCGCCCGGCCAACGTCCTGGCCAGTCGCTCCTTCCTCGTCGACGTGCACCTGCTCGGGCGGTGAACCTCGAGGTAGAAGTCCAGCCACCCTCGCCCTACAGGCTGCCGACGTACGGCGGTGAGGACGGGGTTATGCGGGTTGAGGGGGGCGTGGCCACGCGTCTGTTGCATGTCGATGACTGTCCGGTGCTGACGCGGGCTTGGGAACCGGGGAAGGGACGGGTGGCGCTGCGGGCTGAGCCGCTGGACCCAGGTTCGATCGAGGCTCCAGGGGATGCGACGACGCGCACCGCCGGCGCCGCCGAGCTGGAGCTGGCGCTGGAGCGGATGCGGTTCGCGCTCGGCGTCGACGACGACCTCGGCGAGTTCTACCGGCGCTTCCGCCGCGATCCGCTGCTCGGGCCGCTGCTTCGCCGCCGTCCGCAGCTGCGTCCCCGCCGGCGTCCCTGGCCCTGGGAGGCGCTTGCCTGGGCGGTGGTCAAGCAGCTGATCGAGAGCGGCCGGGCGGCTCGGATCCAGCGCCGCATGGTCGGCCGCTGGGGAGCGCGCCTCGGGGCCGGGCGGGATTCGCTGCGAGACGTTCCCGGCCCCGGACTGATCGCCGGCCGGGCCCCGGTCGAGCTCGAGTCGATGGGACTGGCGCTGAAGCGGGCGCTCGCCCTGCGCTCGGTGGCGGCCGACGTCGCCGCCGGCCGCTGCGACCTCTCCGAGCCCTCTGCGGACCGGCGCCTGCTCTCGGTGCGTGAGGTCGGGCCCTGGACCGTGCAGTGCCTCGGCCTCTTCGGTCGCGGCGACCCCGACTCGCTCCCCGCCGGCGACCTGATCTACCTCAAGCAAGTAGGCCGCCTGGCCCGTCTCGGCCGCCGCGCGACGGTCGAGGAGGTGGAGGAGTTCTACGCTCCGTATGCCCCATTCCGGGGCCTCGCCGGGGCCTGGTTGGCTACCGCTGCCTGACCGTACTCAAGCGGGCGCGGCAGGGGTCGATAAAGCCGGGATGGAGCGATCTGCGCGAAGCGGGAGCTGGCCCGACAAACGAGTGGACGAGTTCCTCGACCAGATCTCGGCCGGGGGCGAGGACTACCGCCGCTTGGTCGAGCGCCTGCCGGCGATCGTCTACGCGTCCGAGCTGGGCGAGAACGGCCGCTGGCGCTACGTCAGCCCCCAGGTCGAGGACATCCTCGGCTACACGCCGGAGGAATGGTTGGCGGACCCCGAGCTCTGGGCGAAGCTGTTGCACCCGGCGGACCGCGAGCGGGCTCTGGCGCAGGAGACGAGCAGGACGATCGGCAATCGCAACCCGCCGCCGGTCGACTACCGGATGCTGACCCGGGACGGTCGAACCGTGTGGATCCTCGACGAGGCGGTCCTCGAGCCCGATGGAGGGGGTACTCCGGTCTGGCACGGCGTCCTCTACGACATCACCGAGCGCAAGAGCGCCGAGCAGGACCTGGAGCGGGCGGCCGCCCAGCAGGCCGCGGTCGCCCGGCTCGGCGGGCGAGCGCTGAGGGACGGCGACCCGGACTCGCTGATGCGCGAGGCGGTCTTCCTGATGACCGAGATCGAGGGGGTCGCGGCTGCCTGCATCTGGGAGGTCGGGCGCGACGGTCGCCGGCTCAGCCTGCGCACCGGCCTGGAGGAACGGGTCGTCGGCTCAAGCCGGGCCTCGGCCGCACGCGACTCGCACGCCGGCGCCGCGCTCGACTCGCGGCTGCACGTGATCGTCGACGACTGGTCGGCCGAGCGCCGGTTCTCGATGCCACCGGCGCTGCGGACGATCGGGGTTCGCAGCAGCCTCGCGGTGCCGATCGACGGCAAGCAGCGGCCCTTCGGCATCCTCGACGTCCACTCCTCCGAGCCCAACCGCTTCACCCCTCAGGACGTGCACTTCGTGCAGGCATCGGCCAACGTCCTCGCCGATGCGATCGCCCGCCACGCCGCCGACGAGGCGCTGCGCCACCGTGTCCTCCACGACCCGCTCACCGGCCTGCCCAACCGGCTCAGCTTCGTCGAGGCGCTCGCGGCGTCGCTCTCGCGCAGCGCTGTCTCGGGCTCGCCGGTCGGCATCCTCTTCCTCGACCTCGACAACTTCAAGCTGATCAACGACAGCATGGGTCACCACGCCGGCGACGAGCTGCTGCGCGCCGTCGCGCCGCGGCTTCGCGCTCACCTGCGGCCGGGCGACATCGTCGCTCGCTTCGGTGGCGACGAGTTCGGCATCCTCGTCGATCGGCTCGCCGACGAGGACGAGGCGGTGGCGATAGCCGACCGGATCGCCTCTGCATTTGCAGAGCCCTACGCGATGGGTGGAGTCGAGCACTTCGTCACCGCCAGCGTCGGCATCGCGGTAGCCCGGCCGTCCACACGCGAGTCCGTCGACGCCGACCTGCTGATCCGCGACGCCGACGCCGCCATGTACCGGGCGAAGGAACGCGGCCGGGCGCGGTGCGAGCTCTTCGATGCGGAGATGCGAGCGCGGGCGCTGCGGCGGGTCGAGGTCGAGCGCGAGCTGCGCCAGGCGATCGAGCGCCAGGAGCTCGAGCTCCACTACCAGCCGATCGTCGCGATGCGCAGCGGCGAGATCGTCGGCCTGGAGGCGCTGGTGCGCTGGCGCCACCCCGAGCGGGGCCTGCTCGATCCGGGCGATTTCGTCGAGGTCGCCGAGGACAGTGGACTGATCGAGCCGATCGGGCGCTGGGTGCAGGAGTGCGCCTGCCGTCAGGTGCTCGAGTGGCACCAGTTGCGGCCCGACCGCCGTCCCGTCGACATCTCGGTCAACCTCTCCGCCCGCCAAGTCAGCAACCGCGAGCTTGTCGCCTCGATCGGCGAGCAGCTCTCCGGCGCCGGCCTCGACCCGGTCCACCTGCGGCTGGAGGTCACCGAGAGCGCCCTGGTCGAGGAGTCGGCCACCGCGATCGGCAGCCTCGAGGCGCTGAGCGAGCTCGGTGTCGGCCTCGTCCTCGACGACTTCGGCACCGGTTACTCCTCGCTCGCCTACCTCAACCGCTATCCCTTCGACGGCCTCAAGATCGACCGTTCGTTCGTCGAAGTGCTGGGGGTGGAGCAGGAGCGTACGGCGATCGTAGAGGCGATCGTCGGCATGGCCCGTGCCCTTTCCCTCGACGTGATCGCCGAGGGGGTCGAGAACGAGGCGCAGCTTTCGGAGTTGGCCCGGCTCGGCTGCGACTACGCGCAAGGGCACCTCTTCTCGCGGGCGCTGCCGGCGGAGAAGGTCACCGCCATGCTCAGCGACGGCGCGCCGCTCTATTCGGGGATCGCGCCCGGCAGGTAGGCGTTGCTGAGCACGCTGCCGGTCGGCGGCAGAGCGGAGATCAGCTCGTTGTCGCGCATCCAACCGGTGAACTCGTGCCACTGTGCGGGGTTCATGTAGGCGTAGGGGTGCCCGTGGCGGGGCGGGTCGAGCAGCGGCAGGGTCGTGGCCAGCTCCCTCCGGGTCAGCCTCGGGTCGAGGTCGGGGTTCGCTTCCAGCAGCGCTTTCGCCGCCGCCTTGGGGTTGGCGGCAGCCGCCGCCGTCCCGCGGGCCAGCGCCGCCAGGAAGAGCCGGAACTCCTGCGGGTCTTCTTCCAGCCGTTCGCGCTGGGCGACGAGGACGAGCTCGTCGTAGGTGGGCACACCGAGCTTGTCGACCGGGGTGACGACAGGTTGCTGGCCGCGCAGGCGCAGATCGACCCCCTCGACGTTGCTGAAACCGCCCAGCATCGCCTCGGCGCTGCCACCGGCGAGCGCGGGCAGCAGGCCGAAGCCGACGTTGACCGCCTTGACGTCGGACGGCGTCAGGTTGGCGCGGGCGAGGATCGTCTTCAGGTAGGCGTCCTGGTAGGGGATGCCGGCGGTGGCGATCGTCTTGCCGCGCAGGCTTCCGATCCCCTTGATCCCGGACTTCTTCAGCCAGATCATCGAGGTCAGCGGGCGGTTGACCAGGGCACCGACGGCGAGCACGTCGAGGCCCTGTTCTTGGGCCAGCAGCACCTCGGGCTCGTAGGAGATCGCCAGGTCGGTCTGGCCGGCGGCGAGCAGCTTGATCGGCGCGGCCGGGTCGGCCGGCGTGTGGATGCTGACGTCGAGGCCGGCTTCTTCGAAGTAGCCGAGCTTCTGCGCCATGTAGATCCCGGCGTGGTCGGGATTGGGGTAGAAGTCGAGCGTCAGGCTGAGCGGCTGCGACTCGCCGGTCACGTCTTCGCTCTTCTCGCCACAGGCGGTGAGGCCGAGGGAGAGGGCGAGCAGGGCGACGGCGAGAGCGACCGCCGAGGTTCGGGTGCGCTTCATCCCCTGCTTTCTATCGCCAAGTGACGATCCGGCGCTCTGCGAGGGCGATAAGGCCGAAGAGGGCCAGCCCCAAAGCCGAGAGCACGACTATTGCGGCGAAGACCTGAGCTGTCTGCAACTGGGCGCTGTCCTGTCGAATCAGTACCGCTAGCCCCGATTCTGCACCTACGTACTCGGCGAAGAGGGCGGCGATTACAGAGACCGCCGCAGCGATCTTCGTGCCGCTGAAGAAGTAAGGGAGCGCTGTCGGGGCTTCAACTTGCCGGAGGATCTGGCCACGTGAGGCATCGAGCGTTCGCATCATCTTCGTCGCTTCGGGATCGACCGAGCGCAGCCCGTCAAGCGTGTTGACGGTGATTGGGAAAAAGCAGACCAGGGCGATGATCCAAAGCTTGGGAGCTATCCCCCAGCCAAACAGGACGACGAGGATTGGTGCGATGGCGATGAACGGGATGGTCTGCGACGCAACCAATAGCGGATAAAGCGCAAGTCGCGCGGTGTCCGAGAGTCGCATCGCTACCGCGAATCCCACCCCCACGATGACCGCGCAGGCGAGACCCAGAACGATCTCCTGCAGAGTCACCCAGGCATTTTCAGCCAGCAGCGAGCGATCCTCCCACAGCGATTCACCGATTTCAGCCGGCGACGGAACGAGGAAGCTCTTGAGCCCGAGCAGGTCCGCGAGCGCCCCAGTGCTCGCCGCAACCTGCCAGGCCCCAACAAGCCCCACAAGCAACAGCCCGGGCAATACCCAGCGCCTCATCGCCCCCACCCCTTCCGGTGCGACTTATGTGGGCCTAGGTGGCATAAATCGCACCGGAAGCTCGTTGGGCTCACTTGGTGCCCTTTCGGAGGGTGTGCATGGCCCGCTCACGGGCCGCTACGAACTCAGGGTCGATGACCGCCGCGTCTCGGTCGGCCGCGCGCGGCTCGGGGGCGTTGAGTTCGTCCACCACGCGTGCCGGCCGCGCTGAGAGCACCGCGACGCTGTCGCAGAGGTAGAGCGCCTCCTCGACGTCGTGGGTGACGAGGACGACGGTGCGCGGGTCGGCGGCTAGCGCGCCCGCCAGCCACTCCTGCATCTCGGCGCGGGTGATCGCGTCGAGCGAGGCGAAGGGCTCGTCGAGGGCCAGGACCGGCTTGCCGGAGACCAGCGTGCGCAGGAAGGCGACGCGCTGGCGCATCCCGCCGGAGAGCTCGGCGGGCGAGGCTTGCTCGAACCCCGCGAGCCCGAAGCGCTCGAATAGCTGCCCCGCCTCGTCCCGCGCCACGCCGCGCCTCACGCCCCGGTTGCGCAGCGCCAACGCCGCGTTGTCGATCGCCGAGAGCCAGGGGAGCAGCATGTCGCGCTGCGGCATGAAGGCGCAGCGGGCTAGGCGGGCCTCGGGGCTGAGCCCGTCGCCGAGCACGACGTCGCCCCGCTCGGGCGCCTGCAGGCCGGCGACAAGCTCGAGCAGGGTCGACTTGCCGCAGCCCGAGGGGCCCACGAGGCCGAGGACGCCGTGTGCCGGGATGTCGAGGTCGAGGTCCTCGATCGTCCGCAGGTCGCCGTAGGAGTGCTGCAGGCCACGGATCGAGACGGCCACTCCCGGCGCCTCGCCGTAGTCAGGCGATGCGATTTTTGCACCGAATTCCTTGGCTTTCGCGGGCATCTTGGGTATCCTGGCGCACTCGCGCTCCTGACCAAAAAGGTCAGGAAAGTCGATAACCAACCCGCGCGGAGCTCATATGGACCCGGCAATCATCGTCTTCGGACTAGGAATCGGCGTACTCGTCGGCATGACCGGCATGGGCGGGGGATCCCTGATGACCCCGCTGCTGATCCTGATCTTCGGCATCCAACCGACGACCGCGATCGGCACCGACATCTTCTACTCGGCGGTGACCAAGACCGTCGGCGGCTGGCGCCACTTCCGGATGAAGACGGTGAACATGGAGCTGGTCAAGTGGCTCTCCTTCGGCAGCGTTCCCGCCGCGGTGCTGGGAGTCGCGATCGTCTCGGTGCTCCAGGACCACATCGGCGAAGAAAAGCTCGACGGTCTCGTCTACGCCGTACTCGGCGGCACCCTGCTGATGGTCGGGATCATCACCCTGACCCGGGCGCTGATCCTGCGCAACCTGGTCGAGGAGCGCGATCGCTTCGACGTCGAACGCCGCCACAAGGTCGCCGCCGTGCTGATCGGCGCCACCACCGGGTTCGTGATCGGCGTCACCTCGGCGGGCTCGGGCACGGTGATTGCGATCCTGTTGATCGCCGTCTACCGCTTGGCGCCGAAGAAGGTCGTCGGCACCGACGTCTTCCATGCCGCGATCCTGCTCTGGGCTGCCGGCATCGCCCACTGGATCGGCGGCAACGTTGATTTCGTTCTCGCCGGCAACATCCTGCTCGGCTCTATCCCGGGCGTGATCATCGGCGCCGCCCTCTCCGACCGCGCCCCCCAGGGCTTCATCCGAACGGCCCTGGGCATAGTCCTGGTCGGCTCCGGAATCGTCACGATCCAGAAGGGCGACCCCACCGTATGGCCCATAGCAGCAGCCGTTGCGGCGCTGGGACTGGGCCTGATCCTCGCCGCCCCGCACTGGCTGCACAAGCGTCGCCAGAAGGAAGCGGCTGCGCTGGCCCTCGAATCGGCCAGATAGTCTTGCCCCATGCGTGTCTCGGCGAAGGCTGACTATGCGGTTCGCGCGGCGGCTGAGCTGGCGGCCGCCGAGGAGGGCCCGATCAAGGGCGAGCGGCTCGCCGACGCGCAGGACATCCCGCTTCAGTTCCTCGAGCACATCCTGCTGGAGCTCAAGCACGCCGGCATCGTCCGCGCCCGCCGGGGCGCCAAGGGCGGCTACTGGCTCGCTCGACCGGCAGAGGAGGTGACGATCGCCGACATCGTCCGCGCGGTCGAGGGCCCGATCGCCCACGTCCAGTCGGCCCCGCCGGAGTCGATCGAGTACCGCGGCAACGCCGAGCACCTGCAGGAGGTCTGGATCGCGGTCCGCGCCAGCCTCCGCACGGTGCTCGAGCACGTCACCCTCGCCGACCTGGTCAGCGGCAATCTCCCCAGCGAGGTCGAGGCCCTGGCGGCCTCCCCCGACGCCTGGGTCGCCCGCTAGCCGATATAGGCTGCGCTGGAGGCCACGAATAAGGCGTCTAACGTCGCTTCCGACGGGCACGTCGCGCCTTCGCCTTTGCCCATCGAGACTTTGCTGAAGGTGAGGTGGCCGTTGTCGCCGGTGGTTAACGCCCCAAGCGCTTTGCCGACCATTTTTTCCGGACCGAGCAGGCATTTGATCGTGGTCCCGCATTTGACGAAGATTTCGAAGCCTTCGCTGGTCGCTTTCGCTTCTTCGACTTTGCCTTCCCGTTCCAAGGCGATCGTGCCGGGACCCGAGACGTCGGTGACGAAGCAGCCGCCGCTGCAGGACGTGTAGGTGAGTTCGGCTGCGATTTTCAGCGGTTCGCCTGGCGATCCGACGCTGCCCGAGGCTAACCCTTCGCATTTGACGTTGATCAGGTTGGTTAAGAGTTCGACCGCTTTGTCTTTGTAGTCGATGGTTTTGAGTTGGTTTTCCGATTTGCAGACCGGAGTTCCTTCGTCTTTGGAGCAGAGCGCGGTCAGGGGTTTGAAATAGTCTTCGCGGATGTAGGTCGCGCTGGAAGCCACGAATAACGCATCCAGGCTCGCTTCCGACGGGCAAGTTGCGCCTTCGCCTTTGCCCAGCGACTGTTTGCTGAAGGTGATGTGGCCGTTGTCTTTCGTCGCTAACGCCCCCAGGCCGTCTCCGTGCAGTTCCACCGGGCCGAAGGCGCATTTGACCGTGCTGCCGCATTTGACGAAGAGTTCGAAGCCTTCGGTCGTCACGGCCGCTAATTCTTTGCTTGCTTCGCCTTCTAATAAGAAGAGCAATTTACTGCTGCCGGCTATGTCCGTGATCGCACAGCTATTGGTGCAACCGCTGAATTTGTATTCGGCTTTGACTTCCTGCGGTTTGCCAGCTGTGCCAACGCTTCCCGAGACTAACCCTTCGCATTTGGAGTTCAGGAGGTTGGATAAGAATTCGGCCGCGCTGTCTTTATAGTCGACCGTGCTGGGCTTGTGTTCTTCGAGGCAGGTGGCTTCCGCTTCGTCGATCGAGCAAAGGGCGGTTTTTTTGGGTGGTGGCGGTTCTTCTAAAGATCCTTCGGATCCTTTGCTGATGTAGGTTGCTGCTAATGGAGTGGTCGTAATGTCTAAGAACGCCGATGCCGGGCAAGAGCCAGAAACTATGTTGGTTTGCTGTTCGGAGATAACGACCGACCCGTTTGCCGACGAGGACGTTAACGGGCCTAAGTCGTGACCTTCTAGGCCTTCGCCATTGTAGACGCAGTTGATGAAAGGGCAGCTCACGCTCACTTCGCCTTCGCCGGTGACGGATGCTAATTCGCTCGCGGTTCTTAACACTTCTACTGTGGATTCCGTGCCTGTTACTTCGTGCACGCTGCAGAAGTTATTGCAGCTCGAGTACGTGAATTTACCGTGAATCAGGAGCGGGGCGCCCATCCCACCGTTTAACGCATCGCCTAAGAATAAGACACTGCATTCGATGGTGGGGAGCGATGATAAGAGTTTCGCCTTCCCCACCGACGTTTCGTGCACGTGCGTGATGGTGCTGCCTTTCGAGCATGGGCTTTGGTCTGCTGTGCACAGCGCGGTTTCTTCGGCGGCAGCAAAGGAGGGGGAGCCGAGCGTCGCTGCCACGGTCAGTATCAGTGTCCCAAGCCCAACCATCCTGCTCGCGATCTTCATCTCGACTCCCCCTGCGTGTTGCGGTCTCTAGGGCAATTGATGCAGAGTTTTGTATCGAAGAACGAGAGAGGGACTTCGAAGTACGTGCGCCCAGCCTTATTCGGTGCAACGGTCCTGATGGCTGAGCCGCCGTATTTGGCCAAGCGACGGGAAATACTCGTTATCGCGTGCGCGTATCCGCGCACGCACGAGTTCGCCTAACCCAAGCCGCGTCGCCCAATCCTGGGCTTCCAGGCACCGGTGATCGGTGCCTGGAACGGTCACTCGGTTGCCGGGACTCCGCCCGCGACGACGTTGACGAAGTTCTCGAGGTGGCGGGTCGTCCAGCACTCGAAGGCGCCGTCGCAGTAGCGCTCGTAGGCGGCCATTACGGAGTCGCCGTAGTTCCAGTAGAGGCGCGGCTCGGGGTTGAGCCAGAAGAGGCGGCCGGCGCGCTCCGAGACCTGGGCGAAGACGTCGGCGTGGGGCTCGCGGCCGTTGGTGCGGGCGTCGCCGAGGACGATCACGGTCGAGCGCGGGTCGAGTTCGTCGGAGATCTCGGCGAGGAACTCGAGCCAGACGCGGCCGTAGTCGGTGTAGCCGGAGACGTCGGCGACGCCACCCTCGCTGGAGATGCGCTGCGCGATGACGCGGAAGTCGCGCTCGTGCTCGAAGACCTCGGTCACCTCCGAGATCCGCTCGATGAAGACGAAGCTGCGCAGCTTGCGGAAGGAGTCGTGCAGGGCGTGGAGGACGGAGAGGAAGAAGACGCTGGCCGAGGTGACCGAGGTGGAGACGTCGCAGAGGACGTAGATCTCGGGTCGCCGCGGGCGCTTGGGCCGGTAGCGCAGGTGCATCGGCACGCCGCCGGTCTCCAGCGAGGCCCGCATCGTCCGCCGCACGTCGATCGTCCGCCCCTTGCGCCGCCCACGCTGCTCGTGCCCGAGCGTCGCTAGGCGCCGCTTCATCTGCGAGACGGCCCGGTGCACGGCGGCGAGGTCTTGGGTCGGGTTCGTCGGCAGGGCGCGGTCGAGCTCGGCCAAGGGCCGGGAGGGAGGCAGGGTGGAGGTGCGCTCGATCAGGTCGCGTTCGAGCTCACGGCGCAGGTGGCGCTCGAAGGCGTTGAGCTGCTCGCGGTTGATCGGCGGCAGCTCGGCGGCGCCATCCTCGGCCGGCGGCTGCGTCCCCGCCGAGAGCCCCAGGGTGCGCCGGATCCGCTGCACGTCGACGCCGACCACGCCCGAGCCCTCGCCCTGGCGGCCGAAGGCGGCGATCGCCAGCCGCGCCAGGTCGCGCAGCTCGGCGTCGTTGCCGTCGAGGATCGCCTGGCGTACCTGCTCGCGCAGCTCGTCGATGTCGAGCCGGTCGCCACCCTCGTGGCGGCGCTCGGTCTCCTCGACCCCCCGCTCGACCGCCTCCGCCTCGGCGGCGCGGAAGAACCAGCGCTCGAAGAGCAGCTCGAAGAGGCGGCGGTCCTCCTGGGACTTGGCGATCGTCGTCGCCAGCGCCTCGCGGAAGTCGTCGCGCGAGGTCCAGGGCACCTGCTCCAGCGCTGCAAAGGCGTCGAGGATCTCCGAGGTGCCGACGGCGACGCCCTCGCCACGAAGCTCCTCGCAGAAGCCGAGCAGCTTCGCCGCCAGGCCCGGGGGCCCGGCCTCAGCTCTCGGTCCGTACGGGCCCGGCAAGCTTCACCCCGACTCGCTCCGCGACCAGCTCGATGTCGGTGCGGTGCTTGACGATGATCGACATCGACTGCTCGAAGGTCTCGCGGTCGATGTCCTCGGCGCCCATCAGCAGCAGCGTCCGCGCCCAGTCGATCGACTCGGCGATCGAGGGCGGCTTCTTCAGGTCGAGCGCGCGGATCATTCGCACCACCTCGACCATCCGGCGCGCCAGCGCCTCGGGCAGCTCGGGCGCGTGCAGGCGGACGATCTCCATCTCGCGCTCCAGATCCGGATAGTCGAGCCAGAGGTAGAGGCAGCGTCGCTTCAGCGCCTCGGTCAGCTCGCGCGAATTGTTAGAGGTGAGGACGACGATCGGCATCGTCGTCGCCGAGACCTGGCCCAGCTCGGGGATCGTGATCTGGAAGTCGGAGAGCAGCTCGAGCAGCATCGCCTCGAACTCCTGGTCGGTCTTGTCGATCTCGTCGATCAGCAGCACCACCGGCTCGGGGCTGGCGATCGCCTGCATCAGCGGGCGCTCGAGCAGAAACTCCTTGTCGAAGATGTCGCCGTGGACGTCCTCCCAGCCGTCCTCGCCGCCGGCCTGGATCCGCAGCAACTGCTTGCGATAGTTCCACTCGTACAGCGCCTTGGCCTCGTCAAGGCCCTCGTAGCACTGCAGGCGGACCAGCTCGCGGCCCGTAGCGCGCGAGAGCGCCTTGGCCAGCTCGGTCTTGCCGACGCCGGCCGGGCCCTCGACCAGGACCGGCTTCTCGAGCCGTTGGGCGAGGAAGGAGACGAGCGCCGCCGACTCGTCGGCGAGGTAGCCGACCTTCGCCAGCGCGTCCTTCACCTCGGTCACGGAGCCCGCAGCCATCGGGGCGATGATAATCCGGCGCGGTGCTCGACCTCGTCCTCCCGCTCGCCGCACTGCTGCCGCACAGCGCTGGCCCCTACGTCGCGCTGATGCTGAGCGGCTTCGCGATCGGCATTCTCGGCCACCTCACGGCCGCCCGCTGGCTGGTCGCCGCGGGCATCATCCTCGTATTCCTCGGCGCCTTCCTCTTCCCCCTCGCCCTCAACGTAACCCAGGAAGCCCCGCAGCAGATCGAAACAACCCGCTGAGCCGAGTCCCCGCCGCCGCTGAGTTCCCGTTTAGTTCCGCATACCGGAACTAAACGGGAACTCAGCGGGGTTGGTGTGCGTAGGATCGGTCGATGGGACGGCTCGACGAGGTCGACCTCTCGCTGGCGCTCAGCCGTCGCGAGGAGGAGCGTGAGCTGGGTTCGGCCTGGGAACGGCTGACGCAGCTGCGGCTGACTCTCGGCGGCCTGATCGGTACGCAGGGGATCGGCCCGCCCGTCCTGGTTCTCTTCGAGGGCTGGGACGCCTCTGGCAAGGGCGGCTCGATCAAGCGGCTGGTCGCCCCGCTGGACCCGCGCCACGTCCGTGTCGTCCAGTTCGCCGCCCCGACTCACGACGAGAAGCGCCACCACTTCCTCTGGCGCTTCTGGCCGGTGCTGCCGGGTTGGGGAGGGATGGCCGTCTTCGACCGCTCCTGGTACGGCCGGGTCCTGGTCGAGCGGGTCGACGGCCTGGCGACGCGAGAGCAGTGGCTGCGGGCTTACGACGAGATCAACGCCTTCGAGCGCAGCCTCGCCGACGAGGGGACGATCATCGTCAAGCTCTGGCTACACATCTCGGACGAGGAGCAGCTGAAGCGCTTCGAGCGGCGCGCCGCCGACACGCTCAAGGCATGGAAGCTGACCGACGACGACTGGGCCAACCGGGGCAGGCGGGCCGAGTACGAAGAGGCGGTCGAGGACATGCTCTCCCGCACCGACGAGCCGCGCGCTCCCTGGCACACGATCGCGGCCGAGTCGAAGCGATACGCCCGCGTCGAGGCCGTCCGCACCGTGATCGGGGCGATCGAAGCCGGGATGCGAGCCTGGGGCCAAGAGCCGCCTCCCACACGCTAGCTTTTACGGCTACGCACGACCCAACTTCCAGGAGGCCGACCGCCGTGAGCCGATTTCGCATCTTCATCCTCTTTGCCGCGCTGATCGCGCTGGCGACGGCGTTCGCAGCCTGCGGTGGGGGCAGTAGCGACGATCCCCAGTCGGTCGTCGACGAAGCGACGCTGCAGGGGGTCGAAAGCGGCAACGTCGACCTCTCGCTGGGGGTCGACGTCAAGGGCAGCGAAGGCGGTCACCTCGACATCGGCCTCTCCGGCCCGTTCCAGAGCGAAAGCGAAGCCGAATATCCCGAACTCGACATGAGCGCCTCGGCGAAGGGCTCGCTCGGCGGCGAAAAAGTCGACTTCGAAGGCGGTCTCACCCTGCTTGGCAACAAGGCCTACGTCGGCTACGAAGGCACCGAGTATGAAGTCGACCCGACCACTTTCAACTTCGTCAGGACGATCATCAAACGACGCGGGGGCGGCAAGCCGTCGACCGAACTCACCGCCTGCCAGGAAGCAGCCGCTGAACTTCAGCTCTCGGACTTCGTCGAAAACCTCAAGGGCGAAGGCAGCGCCGAAGTGGGCGGCACCAGCACGAACAAGGTCAGCGGCGATCTCAATGTGTCCGGCGCGCTCGGGGCGGCGGCGGAACTGAGCGAAAATCCGGCCTGCAGCGAACAGCTGAGCGCGGCAGGCTCCCTGTCCGCCGCCAGGCTCGAAAAGGCCAAGGGCCAGCTCGAAGAATCGCTCAAGGACGCCCACGTCGTCCTCTATGTCGGCGACGACCACATCGTCCGCCGGATCACCGCCCAGCTGACGGTCGAACCGCCGAATGGGTCTGGCGGGGGCGGGGCGAAAAGCGCCGAAATCGACCTCGACCTGACGCTGACTGGGGTCAACGAAGAACAGACGATCTCCGCGCCGCAGGGCTCGCAGCCGCTCAGCAACCTCTTCGTCAAGCTCGGGGTGAACCCGCTGGAACTGCTCAGCTTGCTGCAGGGAAAGGGTGGCGGCCTCAACGGCCCAGGTGGCATCAGCGGGCTGCTTGAAGGGTTTGCCGCGGGGGGCACCCAGTAGCCGCGTTTCTGCGCACACCATATGGCTGGCCGTACCTGCTGACGCCGCTGATCCCGCTGGCGGTGGCGCTGGATCTGGCCGGCGCCTCGGCCGGGCTCGTCTTCGCCACGTCGGCGCTGGGGATCGTGCCCACGGCGGCGTTGATGGGCCGTGCCACCGAGGAGCTGGCAGCGCGCTCGGGTCCCGGCATCGGCGGCCTGCTCAACGTCACCTTCGGCAATGCGCCGGAGCTGATCATCGCCCTTTTCGCCCTCGGCCAGGGCCTGCACGAGGTGGTCAAGGCCTCGATCGTCGGCTCGATCATCGGCAACATCCTGCTCGTTCTCGGCGCCGCGATGCTGGCAGGCGGGCTGGGCCGCGAAAAACAGACCTTCAGCAAGACGAGCGCGAGCGTGCAGACCTCGATGCTGCTGCTCGCCGCCGCGGCGCTGCTGATGCCGGCGATCTTCGTCCTCGTCGAGGGCAAGGGACTGCCCTTTCCGGGGACCGAGATCGTCGACTACGGCTCGACCGTCGAGCACCTCTCGCTGGCGGTAGCGCTCGTCCTCATGGTCACCTACGTAGCGGGCCTCTTCTTCTCGCTGAAGACCCACCGCGACATCTTCAACCCCGAGTACGGCGACGAGGGCGTCAGCGGCTGGTCGACTCGGACCTCGATCCTCGCCCTGGCGGTCGCCGGCGTACTGGTAGGCGTGATGTCGGAGGTCCTGGTCGGCTCGATCAGCGAGGCCTCGCGCGCGGTGGGGCTCTCGGAGTTCTTCATCGGCGTGATAGTTGTCGCCATCGTCGGCAACGCGGCTGAGCACTGGGTCGCCGTCCTGGTCGCGATGAAAGACAAGATGGACCTCTCGGTCAACATCGCGATCGGCTCCAGCGCCCAGGTCGCCCTCTTCGTCGCGCCGATCCTCGTCCTCGCCTCTTTCTTCATCGGTCCTCACCCGCTCGCCCTCGTCTTCAACGGCTTCGAGTTGGGGGCGGTCCTAATTGCGATCCTGATCGCCAACTACGTAACCCAGGACGGCGAGTCGACCTGGTTCGAGGGCGTCCAGCTACTCGCCGTCTACCTCGTATTCGGGATCGCCTTCTACTACGCCTGAGCGGCTGATCTAATCACACGTCGGGCGAGGCGGAACTCGTTCGTGCCGACGACGTACCCGAGGTTTGCAGGAGGTTAGCGGTGGTTTTACGCCGTCCCTGGCCGATTGCTCTAATTTTCTTGACATTGCTATTTCCGGCGTGATACCAACGGATCGACTGGCCAAGCCTCTCAATGAGGTTCTGTTGAATTGTCACAAGGGAAAGGAAGTACGATGAAAAGAGTAATGGCTCTTGGGCCGATTGCGGTCGTAGCTGTCTTCGCAATGGCCTTGTTGGGACCGTCTATTGCAATGGGGGAAAGCACTTCGCTGTGCGAAGTGGACGAAAGCCCATGTGGCTCTCCAATAAGCCATGTGCACTACATATCAAAAGACATGAGAATCACTGTTCCGGAAATGAACTACCAATGCGACGTCTTATTTTTAGGAGATGTTTCGGCGTTAGGCTCGCCCCAAACCATCGAAGGAACCTTCACCTATACGAATTGCAACCAGAAATGCAGCCGCAAAGAAGAAAACGGCCCAGCGGTCCTCGATCTTTTAAGGACTGGGACTGAAGCAGGAGAACTAACCGGCGAAGCCGAAATCCACTCCTTTTGCCTTGGCTTCATCGACTGCGTTTACTCGTTCGAAAATTTGGTCGGCAAAGCGAATGGCCCATTAATATCGAACCAGGAAAATGGCGAATTCAGATATAACGAAGTCCCTCTGACCCACGTCTCCGGATTCCTCTGTCCGAAAGAAGCGTACTTAGATGCGACGTTCGTGCCGTTATCGGCTACCTACATCTCGTCCTGAGGTAATCAGGCGGTAGCGAGTTCGGCCAGGGCCTTCAGCACGGTGTCGTCGTGCGTTTTCGGCGAGACCTTGGGAAAGGCCCTGGCCACCTTGCCGTCGGGGCCGATGATGAAGGTCGCGCGCTGCACGCCCATGTACTTCTTGCCGTACATCGACTTCTCTACCCAGGTTCCGTAGCGCTCGGCGACGGCGTGGTCGGCGTCGGCGAGCAGGGTGAAGTCGAGGTCGAACTTGTCGGCGAATTTCTTCACCGCCTCGACCGTGTCGGGGGAGACGCCGATCACGCGGACTCCGGCCTTCTTGTACTCGGCGCGGCGGTCGCGGATGCCGCAGGCCTGGGTCGTGCAGCCCGGGGTGTCGGCGCGGGGATAGAAATAGAAGATGACCGTCTCGCCCTTCAGATCGGCGAGGCTGACCTCGTTGCCGTCTTGGTCGGGGAGGGTGAAATCTGGCGCAGCGTCGCCTGCCTCGACCATCTACTCGGGGTCCTCGTTGCCGGCCGACTCTTCCTCGCTCGGCGGCACCTCGCCACGCGGTAGGTCGTCGCGGCCGGGGTCCTGGCCGTCCTCCCCCTCGTCGAGCTCGCCGTCGCCCTGCTCCAGCGCTGTCTCGGAGACCGAGCCGGCCGAGCCGGGGTGGTAGCTGGTCTGGAAGCTCTCCAGCACCCGGTCGCGGCTGTCTTCGTCCACTGGCACCTCGTCGGAGATGCGGACCCACTCGGCGCCCTCGTAGGCCTCCATGTTGAAGACCTCCTGATCGAGCGAAGTCGAGTCGTCGACGACGACCAGCACCTCGGTCTGAGGGTTGAAGTAGGTCCCCGGCTGGTTCAGCAGCTCCTCGACCTCGTAGAGGTTGTTCTCGGCGGCCTTGGCCATCAGTCGCCCAATCCTATGAAATCGGCGGCCTGGCGCTCCACTTCGGCCTCGATGTCAAGCGGCGCTTCGCCGCGCCGCTCGCGCCGGTACGACTTTGCCGACAGCATCTGGCGCACCTCTGCTTCCCGCGTGGCCCGGCTCGCCGGCGAGGCAACCGGCCGGACCGACCGGGGCGGCAGGTCCGGATCTATCGCGTACGGCCCCCGTCCGATGCTCTGCCAGGCCTTCCCCGAGCGAGCGAAGGCGATAGCGGCGACGGGCAGGATCGAGAGCGTGATCGCAGCGAGCACGTAGCCGCTCTGCAGGTAGGTCAATGCCAATGGGCAGACCATGCTCGAAGGGTAGGGGTCTCGCCTTCCCGCCGCCATCCGGTACCCTTGGCCTTGGTTGACTGACCAGTCAATCGGTGGTCGTCGCCTCGCGGCGAGGCCGCACGCAACGGCTTACGCACGGACGAAAAAGGAGCTTCGACCAGTGGTTGACTTCACCCTCACCGACGAGCAGAAGGATCTGCGCGAGATGGCGCACAACTTCGCGGAGAACGAGATCCGCAAGGTGGCCTGGGAGTACGACAAAGACGGCACCTGGCCCCAGGACATCATCGACAAGGCCTGGGAGGTCGGGTTGATGAACACCCACATCCCCGAGGCCTATGGCGGGCCTGGTCTCGACTACCTCTCGGGCTGCCTGATCGAGGAGGAGATGGGCTGGGGATGCTCGGGCATCGGCACCAGCCTGATGGCCAATGGCCTTGCCTCCGCGCCGATCACGCTGGGCGGCTCCGAGGAGACGAAGAAGAAATACCTCGGCATGCTGGCCGAATCGCCGAAGCTGGCCTCCTTCTGCCTGACCGAGCCCGACGCCGGCTCTGACGTCTCGGGGATGAAGACCCGCGCCGTCAAGAAGGGCGATAAGTACGTCATCAACGGTTCCAAGTGCTTCATCACCAACGGCACCTACGCCGACTACTTCACGGTCTACGCCAAGACCGACCCCGAGGCCGGCAGCCGCGGGATCAGCGCCTTCGTCGTCGACGCCGACCTCCGCGGGGTCTCGGTCGACAAGAAGGAGGACAAGATGGGCCAGCGGGCGTCCAACACCGCGACCATCTCCTTCGACGAAGTCGAGATCCCCGCCGAGAACCTGCTGGGCGAGGAAAACAAGGGCTTCAAGCTGGCGATGATGACCCTCGACCGCACTCGCCCGGGTGTCTCGGCGATGGCGGTCGGCATCGGCCGCGCCGCCTTCGAGTACGCCGCGGAGTACTCCAAGGAAAGGGTCCAGTTCGGGGTGCCGATCGCGATGCACCAGGCGATCCAGTTCATGATCGCCGACATGGCGACCAAGGTCGACGCCGGTCGTCTGCTGGTCTGGAACTCGGCGGTGCTGCTCGACCAGGGCAAGCGCAACACGCTCGTCTCCTCGGAGGCCAAGCGCTTCGCCGCCGACTCGGCGATGGAGATCACCGTCGACGCGGTCCAGGTCTACGGCGGCTACGGCTTCATCAAGGAGTACCCGGTCGAGAAGCTGATGCGCGACGCCAAGATCATGCAGCTCTACGAGGGCACCAGCCAGATCCAGCGCCTGGTCATCGCCCGCGAGGTGCTGCTGCCGCGCAACATCGACGAGACCACCCCCGAGGCCGACGCCAAGGCCAAGGCCGCGGAGGGCAGCCAGTCCGAGCAGGCCGCCGCCACGGTTTAAGGGCCTGTCCCGGTAGGGGTTCCGCTTAACTTTTTCGGTGGATCGTGGTTGGGCTGGCGCTCGGGCGCGGTTGACGAAAAAGTACAAGACGCTCCACCCCTACCGGGACAGGCCCTCAGCGCGTTATCGCCGGTGAGCTAGGCGCGCTGGGTTGTTCGGGCGGCCTTTTGGCGCCGCAGCTTGTCCAGCTCTACCTTGCGCAGGCGGACCGAGTCGGGGGTTACTTCTACGCACTCGTCCTCGCGCAGGAACTCGACCGCGGCTTCGAGGGAGAGGCGGGTCGGCGGGGCCATGCGCTCGAGCACGTCGGCGCTGGCGGCGCGCATGTTGGTCTGCTGCTTCTCCTTGATCGCGTTGACGTCCATGTCCTCGGCACGGGCGTTCTCGCCGATGATCATCCCCTCGTAGACCTCTTCGCCGGGGCCGATGAAGAGCGTGCCGCGGTCCTGTAGCCCGATCAGGGCGTAGCCGGCGGATTTGCCGCGGCGGTCGGCGACGATCGAGCCGGTGGGGCGGAGGCGCAGCTCGCCTGCCCAGCGCTCCCAGTCCTCGAAGACGTGGTGCATCACCCCGGTGCCGCGGGTCTCGGTGAGGAACTCGGTGCGGAAGCCGATCAATCCGCGCGCCGGCACCAGGTATTCCATCCGTACCCAGCCTGTGTCGTGATTGGCCATGTGCTCGAGGCGCCCCTTGCGCCCCGCCAGCAGCTGGGTGATCGTGCCGACGTGCTCCTCGGGGGCGTCGATCGAGAGCCGCTCGACCGGCTCGTGCAGCTTGCCCTCGATCTCCTGGGTGAGCACGCGAGGCTGGCCGGCGGTCAGCTCGAAGCCCTCGCGGCGCATCAGCTCGAGCAGGATGACGAGCTGCAGCTCGCCGCGGCCCTGCACCTCCCAGGCATCGGGGCGCTCGGTGTCGCGGACCCGGATCGAGACGTTGCCGACCAGCTCGGCGTCGAGCCGGTCGCGGACCTGGCGAGCGGTGAGCTTGCTGCCCTCGGTGCCGGCCAGGGGGGAGGTGTTGATCCCGAGCACGATCGAGAGCGAGGGCTCGTCGACGGTGATCACCGGCAGCGGTCGCGGGTCCTCGGGGTCGGCCAGCGTCTCCCCGATCGTCACCTCTTCCATCCCGGAGACAGCGATGATCTCTCCCGGCCCCGCCTCCTCGGCAGGCACTCTGTCCAGCGCCTCGGTGATGTAGAGCTCGGTCACCGTCGCCCTCTCGACTCTGCCATCCGCCCGGCACCAGGCGATCTGCTGGCCCGAGCGGATCGTCCCGTTGTGAACCCGGCAGAGCGCCAGGCGGCCGACGTAGGGGGAGGCATCGAGGTTGGTGACGTGCGCCTGCAGGGGGTGGTCGGGGTCGTACTCCGGCGCCGGGATCTTCTCCAGCATCAGCTCCATCAGGGGCGCGAGATCGGTGCCCTCGACACCTTCCTCCAGCGAGGCCCAACCGGCCTTGGCGTTGGTGTAGACGATCGGGAAGTCGATCTGCTCGGAGTCGGCGTCGAGGTCGATGAAGAGTTCGTAGGCCTCGTCGACGACCTCGGCGATGCGGGCATCGGGCCGGTCGACCTTGTTGACGACGAGGATCACCGGCAACTTCGCCTCCAGCGCCTTGCGCAGGACGAACCGGGTCTGTGGCAGCGGGCCCTCGGAGGCGTCGACCAGGAGCAGGACGCCGTCGACCATCGTCAAGCCGCGCTCGACCTCGCCTCCGAAGTCGGCGTGGCCGGGGGTGTCGACGATGTTGAGCTTCACCCCGTTGTAGTTGACCGCAGTGTTCTTGGCGAGGATCGTGATCCCCTTCTCGCGCTCGAGGTCCATCGAGTCCATCACCCGTTCGGCGACGTCCTGGCCCTTGCGGAAGGCGCCGGATTGCCAGAGCATCGCGTCGACCAGCGTCGTCTTGCCGTGGTCGACGTGCGCCACTATCGCGATGTTGCGGAGATCGTCTCGGGTTGTCATGGCAGGGGGGAGGTTAGGAAAGAAGAGGCCCGCCAAGTGGCGGGCCTCGTACTGCTTAAGTGAGGTGCGCGACTACGAGGTCTGCTGGACGCTCGCCGCGGCTGGGCCCTTAGGCCCTTCCTCGGACTCGTAGCTCACCTTGGCGCCCTCCGTGAGGGACTTGAATCCCTCGCCGAGGATCGCGCTGTGATGCACGAAGACGTCCTTAGAGCCGTCGTCGGGTGTAATGAACCCGTAGCCCTTGTCGTCGCTGAACCACTTGACTGTTCCAGTGGGCATATTGCCTCCACTTGATGTGCTGCGAACGCGGAGGCTTCGGTAAAGCAACGACGCGAGCGCTAGACACGACTTTGCCGGATATCGATCCGACCTAACGCCGGGGACCGTAGCAGGCAATCGGCGTCCACGCGTCTTTCCGGCGGACCGGTCGCCGGCAGCCGTAGCCGTGTTTGAGAAACCGCTGGTTCGAGCCGATACCGTGACCTGGATGCCCGAAGCACAACGATTTGCCCGGCTTGCCTGCCTTGGGGCCATTGGAGCGCTGCTCGCTGCGCCGGCCTTGGCGACCGCGGCCACCGGCCCACCGAGCGGTCTCTCCCCGCGGCTCGCCGAGCTGGCGAAGCCTGCGGTGCGCTCGAGCTCGCACGCGGCCCAGGCGGCGAAGCTGGGGCTCGCCCAGGAGGGCCCCGGCAGCCTGCTGCGAGAGGGAAGCCGGATCCTGGCCTACGTGCGGTTCGACCATGGCGCCGTGGCAAGCGTCGAGGCATTGCGAGCCGCGGGCGCCGAGATCGCCGGCACCAGTCGCCGCTACCAGACGGCCACCGTCGCGGTAAGGCCGGGGGATCTGACGAGCATCGCCGCGATCCCTGACGTCGCCGGAGTCATCGAGGCGCTGGCGCCGGTCGCCGCCGCGTCGACCTGTCCCGCCGGCGCTGTCGTCTCGGAGGGAGTCGAACAGCTGAACGCAGGGGAAAGCCCGGGGGAAGCGCGTGACGAATTCTCCGTCGACGGCGCGGGCGTCACCGTCGGCATCCTCTCGGATTCCTTCGACCAGGCAACGGAGGCGGCTGACGGCAGCGGTCCGATCGAAACCACCGCGATCGACGACGCCAAAAGCGGCGACCTTCCGGGAACGGGGAACACGTGCTCAGGACAGGGGACCCCCGTCTCCGTCCTGGAGGCGGACAAACCCGAACTCGGGGAAGAACCGGCGGACGAGGGCAGGGCCATGACGCAGATCGTCCACGACATCGCCCCGGGGGCCAACCTCGATTTCGCCTCTGCCTTCAACGGCGAAGAATCCTTTGCGAAAAACATCGAAAAACTCGCCACGGCCGGTGCCAAAGTGATCGCCGACGATGTCTTCTACTTCGAAGAGCCGTTCTTCCAGGATGGCCCGGTGGCGGTTGCCGTCAACAAAGTCGTCAGCGGGGGCGCCACTTACCTTTCCGCCGCCGGCAACGACAACCTCTTCGACCCCGAAGGGCACGAAATCGCTTCCTGGGAAACACCGGAATACAGGGACTCGGGAGCCTGTCCGGCCGAAGTGAAAGCGATGTCAGGCGCGAACACGACCCATTGCCTCGATTTCAATCCCGGCTCGCAGACAGACCGGACGTTCGGGATCAAAGTCCCCCCCGGTGGGGATCTTACGGTCGACCTGCAGTGGGACGAACCCTGGAACGGCGTCGAAACAGACCTCGATGCCTACCTGCTCGACGCAAACGGTGGGTTGATCGCGAGTTCCGCGGAAGACAACATCGGGATCAGCCAGAAGCCGCTCGAGGTCGTCCAGTGGGAAAACGAAAGCGGCTCGCAGCGGACCGTGCAGCTCACGATCAACCGCTTCTCGGGCGGCAGCCCGCGCCTGAAGTTTGGCCTGCTGGAGAACGGCTTCGGAGTCTCGGCCACCGAGTATCCGCGGTCCACCGGCGAAGACGTCGTCGGCCCGACGGTCTTCGGCCACAGCGGGACCGCGAACGCGATCTCGGTGGGTGCGGTGCCGTTCGACAACTCGAACGCACCGGAGAATTATTCCTCGCGGGGGCCGGTGAGGCACGACTTCGGACCAGTTGTAGGGACCAAAGCCGCTGCGCCTCTCGGGTCCGCCGAAATCGTCGCCAAGCCCGATGTCGCGGCGACGGACTGTGGCCAGACCACGTTCTTCGCGAGCTTCGAAGAAGGGGGCTGGCACTTCTGCGGCACCTCGGCGGCGGCGCCGCACGCCGCCGGCGTGGCGGCGCTGATGCTGGACGACGACCCGGCGGCAACACCGGGCGAAATCCTGACGGCGCTTCAGCGCGGCGCCGCGACAGTCGGCGCCTTCGGCCCCTGTGCCGTCGGCGCCGGCCTGGTCGAAGCCGTGGGGGCGATCGAAGAACTGCCCACCCCACCGCCGTTCACGCCGTCCGAAGAATGCGCGACTCCGGAACCGGAAGCGTCCGTCGAAGAAGCGCAGGCCCCCGGCAACTGGGGGGTGGAAGCATCGACGGTTCCTCCCCCTGTGACGCAAGCGCCGGAACCGAGCCCGCCGAGCCCCACCGTGCCCCGCACGTTCATCCGCTCCCACCCTGCCAAGCTGATCCGCACGCGTTCGCGGACCGTGCGCGTGGTATTCCGCTTCGGCTCCGACGAGTCCCCCGTCACCTTCGCCTGTCGGATAGACGGCGGCCTGTTCCGGCCGTGTAGCGAACGGCTGGTGCGCCGCTTCGGGATCGGAATGCACTCCGTCCGGGTGATCGCTAGCGACACGAGCGGCAACGGGGACCGCAGCCCAGCCGCCTACCGCTTCCGCGTCAAGCGGATTTCCTGAGCGTCACGGAGCTGTCCCCGGTGCTGCCGTGCCGGGCGATCCGGTGCCCGGCGAAGAGCAGCCCGAGCAGGGCAACGGCGCTACCGAGGACAAGTGGGTCGGTGAGGCTGAGTCCCTCCAACCGGGTGCCGAAATAGACCGAGATCACGGTGATCGGCAGGTAACCGAGGACCGTTGTCCAGGCAAAGCGCCAGGTCGGGACGCGTGCGGCGCCGGCCGCGTAGCAGACGAGGCTGAAAGGGACGATCGGGATCAGCCGCACGGCGAGCAGCAGGGTGACGCCGCCGCGCTCGATCTTCGCCTCGGTGCGCTCGAAGCGCTCGGTTCCGAACCAGCGGTCGAGCAGCGGGCGCGCAACCGACCGGCCGATAGCGAAGCAGAGCAGCCCGGAGAGCAGCCAACCGACCATCATCAGGGCCAGCGCCGGGAAGAAGCCGTAGACGAATCCCGCCGCCGCGTCGACGATCTCGGCCGGGTAGAAGACGAACGCATGGATCAGTGCAAGGCCGAGGATCAGCAAAGGCCCCGCGATCCCGAGGCTGTCGAGTTGGCTGCGGACCTCGGCGGTTTCGCCGTGGACCGCAGCGACCGCGGCGTCGTGCAGCGCGGGCACCGTGAAGATCAGACCGGCAAGCAGAACGATCCCGGCCAGGGTGGTCCCGATGGCGATCAGGGACGGTCTCGGCTTCTCCACGGGTCCAGTATCGCGGCGGCGCGAGGCGCCGCCGCGGGTTCGCGCTATGCGCGCAGGCGCTCGGCGAGGCCGGAGTAGCGTCGACCGCTGTCGTCGCGTCGCACCGCGCTCTCGAGCACCGCGCGGTCGCCGACCAGGACGCAGCTGCTGCGGGCGCGGGTGATCGCGGTGTAGAGGAGGGGGCGGGTCAGCATCCGCGAGTGGGAGCGGTGGCAGACACCGACGACGACCGGGACCTCGCAGCCCTGCGCCTTGTGGACGGAGATCGCGTAGGCGAGGCGGAGCGTCGCGGTCTCCCCGTAGGGGATCGTCAGCGACTCGCCCTCGTCGGTGTCGACGAGGATCTCCTCCTCGTCGGGATCGTCGGCGCGGAGGAAGACGATCGAGCCGTTCATCAGGCCGAGCTCGTGCGAGTTACGGGTCTGGATCAGGCGATCGCCGACCCGGAAACGTTCGCCCACCGCTCGTTTGCCGCCCGGGTTGAGGCGCTCCTGCAGGCGCTCGTTGAGGGCGTCGATCCCGACCGCCCCCCGGTACATCGGCGCCAGCACCTGCACGTCGCGGATCGGATCGACCTCGAAGCGCTTCGGGGCTCGCTCGGCGACCACCTCGACCACGGTGTCCAGGGCCCGCTCGGGATTGGCGCGGTCGATGAAGAAGAAGTCGTGATCCTGGTCTTCGGCCGGCTCTAGGTGGGGCGGGCGCCCCTGGTTGATCTCGTGGGCGGCGGTGGTGATCATCGAGCGCGCCGCCTGGCGGAAGATCTGGGTGAGGCGGACGACCGGCGCGATTTCGGAGGCGATCAGGTCCTCGAACGGCTTGCCGGCGCCGATCGGTGGCAGCTGGTCTGCGTCGCCGACGAAGACGACGTGGGTCGACTCCGCCAGGCCCCCGAGGAGCACCTCGATCAGGCGCAGGTTGAGCATCGAGGACTCGTCGACGATCGCCAGGTCGGCGGGCAGCGGATGCCCCGGCTTGAATGCAGGCTCGCGACCCGGCATCCACTCGAGCATCCGGTGAATCGTCTGGGCGTCGTGTCCGGTCGCTTCCTCGAGGCGGCGGGCGGCGCGCCCGGTCGGGGCGCAGAGGGCGATGCGCATGTCGGCTGCCTCGGCCTCGGCGACAAGCGCCCGCGTGCAGGCGGTCTTGCCGACCCCGGGGCCGCCGGTAAGCACCGAGATCCGCGCCGTGAAAGCGCCGCGTACCGCAGACCATTGCTCGTCGGTCAGCTCGGTCCCCTCGGCATCTTGGGGCGGCGTCTCGCCCGGATCGTGGTCGACGTGAGGTGGCGCGGCGGCGCGCAAGGCGAGCGTTGCCGCCACCGCGACCTCACTGGCGTGGGTGGGATCTCGGTAGATGCGCCCCTCCTCGGCGATCAGCCCGCGCGCCTCGGCCAGGACCTCGGGGTCGGGGGCGAGCCCGAGCAGTTTTGCGGAGCGCGCCGTCAGCTCCGCCAAGGGCAGGTAGCTGTTGCCCTGCTGCTCGGCTTCGGCTAGGGCGTAGACCGCTGCGGCCTGGGCGCGGCGGCTCGACTCGGGCGGCACGTCGGCGGCCAGGGCGATCTTGTCGGCGCGGGCGAAGCCAACCCCGTCGACCTCGGTAAGCCGGTAGGGGTCCTCGTGCAGGATCGCCATCGAACGGTCGCCGAAGCGGTTGTGGATCGGCGCCGCCAGGTGCGCCAGCCCGTGCGGGGCGAGCTGCACGTGGAGGTCGCGGATAGCGCGGCTGGCGTGCCAGGACTCGGTCGCGGCTTCTGCCTGGGCGACGCTGACGCCGCGCAGCGAGCCAAATACCGCGCGTGGGTCGGCGGCGATCGCCCCCAGCACCCCCTCGCCGTGCTCGTCGACGAGCCGTTCGGCGCGGGCGGGGCCGATGTGGCGCAGCGAGGTGAGGTAAGCGATCTGCCCCTCGCGGTCGGCCGGATCCAGCGGCAGGGCACCCTGGGCGCGCAACTGGCGGCCGTAGCGGCTATGCGTCTGCCACTCGCCGCTGACTTCGGCCCGGTCGCCGACGCCCAGGTGAGCGACCGGGCCGACCAGGGCGAAGCCCTCGCCTGACTCGGCATCCTGGACCTCGAGCACCGCATAGCCGTCGTCCTCGGCGCAGAAGATCACGCCGAGCACCTCGACCGTCGCCGAGTGCCCGGGTGCGTTGGTATCGAAGAGGGTCGCGGCGCCGTTCACACGCCAAAGCTAGCCTGCCGGCAAGATGACCGAACGGCCCGTTTCCGGTCTCTGCGACAGCTGCGTGCACCAGAAGCTGGTGCCGAACACGCGCGGCTCGGTCTTCTCTCTCTGCCTGCGCTCCCGCACCGACCCCCGCTATCCGCGATATCCGAGGGTCCCTGTCGCCAGTTGCCCCGGCCACGAGCCGCGTGACCGGGGCGGGGCGGACGAGCCTTCGGCTCGGGTCTCTTCCTAGCTCGCCGCCATCGGGTCGGGCTCGCCGAGCTTGGTGATGTCGGGCGCGTCGTAGGACTCGCCCACCTTGCCGCCGATGACGAGGATGCGGATGCCGTCGGCTCCGGGATAGACCTTGCGCATCACACCGGGGCCGATGCGGGCGACGTGGTCGGAGTCGAGCGGGAAGCGCTCGCCAGCGATGTCGAGCTCGCCGCTGCCGCGCAGGGTGAGGTAGACCTCCTCCTGGCCGTCATGCTCGTGGTCGTGTTCGGGGTAGTTCTCGTAGTTGGGGGGCATGTCGATGATCTGCATGCCGAACGATTCGACCCCGAGCTCGGCCCGGGCGCGCTTGAAGGCGCCACCGTAGATGGCCTCCATCTGGTCGATTTTCTTCACCGCATATCCGCTCATGTTTCCTCCTGAAAGTTTTGTTGGGTCCCGTCCGGGACTGGGAGCGCGATCCTAGTCGATTTGCACGAACGTTCGTGCTTTTCTGTACGCTGACCCAGGTGAGTGCTGTCGCCCAGACACGAGCCGGAGAGGCCGTCGCGACCGGCAAGGGCGCCGAGACCCGTGCCGCGATTCTCGACCGCGCCGTCGATCTCGCCTCTGCCGAGGGCTTGCAAGGGCTGACGATCGGCCGCCTCGCCACCGAGCTGGAGATGAGCAAGAGTGGCCTTTTCGCCCACTTCGGCTCCAAGCAGGAGCTGCAGCTCGCCACCGTGGAGGCCGCGGCGAGCCGCTTCCGCGAAGCGGTGATAGAGCCGGCCCTGGGATCGCCAGACGGCGCTTCGCGCCTGCGGGCCATGGCCGACAGCTACCTAGCGTACCTCGACGGTGGCGCCTACTCGGGCGGATGCTTCTGGGCCGCTACCTCGGCCGAGTACGACGACAGACCGGGGCCCGTGCGCGACGCGATCGCCGGCGCGCTCGATGCCTGGCTCGGGGAGCTGGAGCATCAGGCCCGGGTTGCCGGCGCGTCCGAACCTGCCCGCCTCGCCTTCGAGCTGTACGCGATCGTGATGGGCGCCAACTCCCGCTTCCGGCTCTCCGGCGACCGGAGAACGTTCGAGTACGCGCGGGCGGTCGTCGATCGCCTGCTCGGAGAGCTGCCGGGATGAGCGCCCAGCCCACAACCACCTCTGCCGCGGCGGCAGCGGCGGACTTCGCCCGTCGCGTCGCTTACTCGAGCGGCCCTGCGCTCAGTCGAGCAGGCCGACCTGGCGCAGGATCGAGACCGAGTCGGAGTAGACGTCCTTGCGCTTGATCAGGCCATCCTCGAACGGAATCACGTCGACTCCGTCCCAGCTGACCGTACGACCGGTCGGCGGTGCCTCGAGATCGCCCCTGCGCATCGTCTGTGTATGGGTGGCGGTCGCCGTCCACTCCTGGGTGACCACGCCCTCGCGCACGTAGAGGCGGCGGGTCTCGAACCTCATGTCGGGCCAGGCCTCGAAGATCCTGGCGATGTGCCCCCGCACCTCCTCGCCCTGCGCGGACTCGCCCGCCGTATGGTTGGCGAAGACCATGTCGGGCGCGTGCATGGCGACGATCGCGTCGAGGTCCTGCGAGTTCCAGGCGTCGTTGTAACGCCCGATCGCGGCAGTCAGGGCATCGATACCGTCGCGCTCGCTCATGCAGGGACTGTAGCCCGAGATCGAGTTGCGTGGAAGGCGGCACATTGTGCGCGCTACACACGCGCCGGAGCGCCCTAGCGTCTGGCTCACACGACTCCACCTATATTTGACATCAGATGACGACAGCTATAACATCACGCATCATGCCCCGCACGACCTTCGATCTCGACGCGACTGTTCTGGCCGATCTACGCCGTCGCGCCGCGACGGAAGGTAAGAGCATGGGTCAGGTGGCTTCGGAGCTGCTGGCGGGCGGCCTGAGCGAAGAGACCCCCTCCGAGCCCCGGCCACTGAGCTGGGCGAGGAAGGACATGGGTGCCTTCAAGATCGACCTCGAGGACAAGGAGGCGGTCTGGAATCTGCTCGACCGCGAGGAACTGGAGAGGGGATCGGGTTGAGCGCGGCGATCGACACCAATGTTCTGCTCTACGCCTCGAACTCGAGCAGCGAGTGTTTCGATACGGCGTATTCCCTGATCGGGCGGCTCGCTCGGGGCCCGGAGCTTCTATACGTCTTCTGGCCAGTGGCGATGGGGTTCCTTCGCCTCGCAACCAATCCCGCGCTTACCGACGAGCCGTTGTCGCCATCCGAAGCACTCGCATCGTTGAGCGACCTGACCGAACGCGACCACGTACGCACCCCGGGAGAGAACTCAGGCTTCCTCTCGGTCTTCCGGGAGACAGCATCGGCCGGTACGCGCGGCAAGGACATCACCGACGCCCACATCGCCGCCCTGATGCGCCAGCACGGCGTCGGCACGATCTACACTCGCGACCGCGACTTCCGTCGCTTCGACGGGATTCGCGTCGAAGACCCGTTCGCTTCATAGTGGCTCGCCTGTCCGGGGATGGCGTGCAGGTGGAAGTCCGCCTACGGCCACGAGGCCAGGGGGACGAGCTGCTGGGCATGGAGGGAGGCGTGTTGCGCGCCCGCGTGTCCGCACCGCCGGTGGGTGGCAAGGCAAACAAGGCCCTCTGTCGACTGATCGCCAAGCGGGTCGGGGTCTCTCCGTCCCGGGTGTCCGTCGTGCGCGGTGAGAAAGCGCGAGACAAGGTGGTCCGGGTCGAGGGAGTCGATGTGGCGGCGCTGGAGAAGGCACTAGTGGAGTGAGCGCCAGGCTTCCGGGCCGGCACGAGGGCATCGCTAGGGTTGGCGCGGCCGTAAACGAAGGTCGAGGAGCAGGAATGGACGTTGCAGTTGGATTGCCAAATGCCGTGCCGGGGACGACGGGCGGGCAACTGGTCGAGTGGGCACACCGCGCCGAGGCTCGAGGGTTCTCGAGTTTGGGGACGATCGACCGCATCGCCCATAAGAGCTACGAGCCGCTGACCGTGCTCGCCTACTTCTCGCTGGGCGATCGTGCGTCCTCCGGCGATGCCGTTCAGGTGGATCTGCTCGCCGATGCCGCCGGTCTGTGACTGGCTCGAACAGCCGATGGCCGACGACCTGCCGATCATCCTCTTCGCCTCGCCGGCGGAGTTGGAGGCATGGCTGGACGACAACCACGCCGATGCAGAGGGGGTATGGCTGAAGATCGCCAAGAAGGGCTCGGGCGTCGAGAGCGTCACCTACGCCGAGGCGCTGGACCTGGCCCTCTGCGTCGGCTGGATCGACAGCCAGAAGCGTGGCTTCGACGAGAAGCACTTCCTGCAGCGCTTCACGCCGCGGCGCCCGCGAGGCAAGTGGTCGCAGATCAACCGCGAGAAGGCCGAAGGGCTGATCGCCGCAGGGGCGATGCGCGCCGCCGGCCTGGCCGAGGTGGAGGCGGCAAGGGCCGACGGGCGTTGGGATGCTGCATACGCTGGCCAGCGTACGGCCAAGGTGCCCGCAGATCTTCAGCGGGAGTTGGACAGCAATGAGGCTGCACGCGAGTTCTTCGCCTCGCTCGACAGCGCCAACCGCTACGCGATCCTTTACCGGCTGGATGAGGCAAAGAAGCCCGAGACACGGGAGCGAAGGCTGCGGAAGTTCGTCGGAATGCTGGAGCGAGGCGAGAAGATCCACGGTTGACGGCTCGCGGCTGCGCGTGGGTCTTGGCCGCGGCCTTTATTTCGTGAAGGCCGAACGAGCCGCCTGCAGGCCGACGCCGGCCCGCTCGAAGTAGCTGTAGGTCCCTCCGTCGAGCAGCTCCCGCGCGGCTTCTACTGCGGCACCGAGCGCTGCATAGGCGAAGGCGCCGCCGACCGAGATGCGGCGAACCCCGGCGGCGGCCAGTTCGGACACGGAGGGGGCTCCGGGCCGGCCCAGGACGTTGACGGGCAGGTCGACGGAGGAGACGAGTTGACGAATGTCCTCGAGGCGGACCAGGCCGGGTGCGTAGAGGACGTCGGCGCCGGCCTCTTGGTAGGCCTGCAGGCGGGCGATCGTGTCGGCGAGGTCGGTGACGCCGTAAAGGTGATTCTCGGCTCGTGCCGTGAGGACCAGCCTCGGCCCGCTGCTGTGCGCCACCTCGGCCGCCGCGGCCACCCGTTCGGCGGCAAGATCGATGCCGTAGATCGGTGCGTCCTCGCGGCGACTGTAGTCCTCGATCGATGCTCCTGCCAGGCCGGCGTCGAGGGCAAGCCGGACGGTCTTGGCTACCCCCTCAGGGTCGTCGGCGAAGCCGTTCTCGAGGTCGGCGGAGACCGGCAGCTCAGTCGCTTCGACGATCGCGGTGGCGCTCGCGATCGTCTCCTCGACGGTCATCGACCCGTCCAGCCGGCCCAGTGTCGCCGCGGAGCCGCCGCTCGTCGTCGCCAGTGCCTGGAAGCCGAGTGAGGCGAGCAGCTTCGCCGAGCCCGGATCCCACGGATTCGGAAGCAGCAGCGGTTTCTCGCCACCGTGCAGGGCCAGAAACCTCTCGGCAAGATCGGCTTGCCCGCTCATCCGACCTCGAATCTACCCGTTCCGGCCAACCGGCCAACCCGGCCGTACACTCGCTTCATGGACCGCGAGCTTCTCGCCCGAACCCTTGCCGATGCCGGCGAGCCCGACTACCGCGTCTCTCAGGTCTGGGAGTGGGTAGCGCGGGGAGCGCGCTCATATGAGGAGATGACGAACCTGCCGGCGGCGCTGCGCGAGCGGCTCACCCCCGCGGTGCCGCTATCGACCCTCACGCTCGAGGCCGAGGCGAAGTCCGACGACGGCACGGTCAAGGCGCTCTTCAATACTGCCGACGGCCGCCCGATCGAGGCGGTGCTGATGCGCTACCGCGACAGGCGCCGCTCGGTTTGCGTCTCCTCGCAGTCGGGCTGCCCGCTGACCTGCACGTTCTGCGCGACCGGCACGATGAAGTTCGGCCGCAATCTCAGCGCCGACGAGATCCTCGACCAGGCGCTGCACTTCCGCCGCACCGAAGCGATCGACCACGTCGTCTTCATGGGAATGGGGGAGCCGACGATGAACCTCGATGCGGTGCTGGCTGCCTGCGAACGCCTGCCGGACATCGGCGTCACCCACAGGCGCACGGCGATCTCGACCGTTGGCTGGGTGCCCGGCATCGACCGCCTCGCCGAGTGCGAGATGCCGGTCAGCCTCGCCCTTTCGCTGCATGCGCCCAACGACACCTTGCGCTCGCAGCTGATGCCGGTCAACGACCGCTACCCGCTGGCCGAGGTGCTGGCCGCCTGCGAGCGCTACCGCGCTCGCCGCCGTCGCAAGGTCTTCGTCGAGTACGTGATGCTCGACGGCGTCAACGACCGTCCCGAGCACGCCCGCCAGCTCGCCGAGTTGCTCGACCCACGTGCCTACAAGGTCAACCTGATCCCCTACAACCCGACCGGCGCCTACGACGGCTCCTCGCCCGAGCGGATCGAGGCGTTCCGCGCGATCCTCGCCGAGCACCGCCTCACCGCCACCGTTCGCCTCACCCGCGGTCGCGACATAGCCGCCGCCTGTGGACAGCTCGCGGCCAGCGTTTAGACCGGGAGACTCCCCAGGCCGCTTTGCGGGAGTCCCTGGGGAGTGACCCCCGACGGCCTCGGCTGCCAAGCGGGTTTTGGAGCTTGGGGATGTTTGGCCGGTTAGCCAACTAGGATTGGGCCTAGTGCCCGTCGAGAGTCCTGCAAAGCCGTCTGAGCGCATCGAGCCGCCCCGGCAGCTGAGCGCCAATCCGGTTCGCCGCGTGGCTGAAGACGTGCGTGCTGAGATCAGCGTGCGGCGTCGCGGCGCCTACCCGCCGGGACCGAAGAATTTCGACTTTGGCCGCACCCTGCAGGCAGCGCGGGACCCGCTACCGCTGCTCCTCTCCCTCTACGAGGAGTACGGGCCGATCTTCAGCACCCGGCTCCTCCATCACCCGGTGATCTTCATGCTCGGCCCCGAGGCCAATCAGTTCATCACCGTCGCCCACCCGGAGAACTTCCACTGGCGCGAGTCGAGCTTCGGCGACCTGATCCCGCTGCTGGGCGACGGGCTGCTGACGACCGACGACGCCTACCACGACCGGGCGCGCGAGATCATGATGCCGGCCTTCCACCGCGAGCAGGTCTCGGCTGCGGTCGAGGCAATGATCGACGAGGCGACCCCGGCGATCGAGCGCCTGCGCCCCGGCCAGGTCGTCGACATCTACGAGTGGATGCGGGGACTGGCGATGCGGATCGCGATGCGGGCGCTGCTCGGGCTCGACCCCGACGAGGCCGGCAAGGGAGCGGCTGCCGCGGAGCACTTCGAGCGGGCTCTCGGCTTCTACGGCATCGACTTCCACCTGCGGCTGCTGCGCGGCCCCGGCTCGCCCTGGTCGAAGATGGTGCGCTCGCGCGCCGTCCTCGACGAGATCGTCTATGACGAGATCGCTCGCCGCCGGGCCGATCCAGACGAGGCTCGTCGCGACATCCTCAGCCTCCTGCTCGGCGTGCGCGACGAGGCCGGCGAGGGTTTCTCCGCCAGGGAGGTGCGCGACCAGGTGATGACGCTGATGTTCGCCGGCCACGACACCTCGACCTCGACCCTCACCTTCATGATGCACGAGCTGGCCCGGCACCCCGACGTGATTGCGAAGCTCTGCGAGGAGCAGGACCGGGTCCTGGACGGCGCGATCCCCGACATCGACACCCTCGAGCGCGAGATGCCCTACCTCGAGATGGTGCTCGACGAGGTGCTGCGCCTCTACCCGCCGGCCTGGATCGGGCCACGGCGGGCGGTGCGAGATTTCGAATTCAACGGCCACAGCGTTCGCCGCGGCGCCTACGTCAACTACAGCTCCTGGGCCAGCCACCGCATACCCGAGGTCTTCCCGGACCCGGAGGCGTTCATCCCCGAGCGCTTCACCCGCGAGCGCAAGGCGGCGCTGCCGCGCGGCGCCTACGTGCCCTTCGGCGGTGGGCAGCGGATCTGCATCGGCAAGCGCTTCGGCCAGACCGAGGTGAAGCTGGTGGCGACGATGCTGCTGCAGAAGCTGCGCCTCGACGCGATGCCGGGACGGGTTATGACCGTGCGCCAGATGCCGACGCTCTCGCCACGGGGCGGCCTGCCGATGCGCGTGCTGTCCCGCGAGTAGCTACTCGACCATACTCGTTGATTTGCTCGAGCGGTTGCCATTGCAGGTCACTACTCTGATGCATATGATCCATCCGTGCCACAGCCACCTGTCACGCAGTATCCGGTCACTGACTTTCGAGAGTGGAATGCAAATGGGCAGCTAGAGCTTGCCCCAAAGTTCCAACGGCGGCCAGTCTGGTCCCGTCAGGCCAAGTCCTATCTCATCGACACAATCTTGAGGGGCATGCCGATCCCCCCTGTGTTTATCCGCCTGCGAATCGATCCGGCAAAGACTCAGACCGTAAGAGAAGTAGTTGATGGACAGCAAAGACTTCGGGCGGTGCTCGAGTACCTCGATGATGAGTTTGCTGTTAGCCGTGCGCACGACTCACCGTTCGGTGCACGCAGATTCAGCAAACTTCCGCCCGAGGCGCAGGGCCGTGTTCTCGCCTATAAGTTCGCGGTCTACATGCTTGAAGACGTAAGCGATGCCGAAGTGTTGGCTATTTTCGCGAGGCTCAATACATACACCCTGACGCTCAATGCCCAAGAGAAGAGAAATGCCCAGTTCTTTGGAGAGTTTAAGCAGACCGCATATGAGCTTGCGCTTGAGCACTATGAGTTTTGGACACGGAATAGAATTCTGCGCGACGTCGATATTGCACGCATGAAAGATGCCGAGTTGGTCTCCGAGCTCCTGCTTTCAATGACTAAGGGAATTACAGAGACTCGTGCGACACACCTTAATGCGTGCTATGAGGCAAATGATGATAAATTTCCCGAAGGACGTCGGCTGGTAAAACAATTTCGTGCCGTTATAGACGCCATTGGGGGCCTTTACCCGGATACGCTTGGCGCGTCACATTTCAGGCGAACGCCGATGTTTTACAGTTTGTTTTGTGCACTGTATGACTATTTGTACGGGCTTCCTGGCTCCACGCACGGCAGTAATGGCTTGGAGCCACGTAGGCTTAAAGCGATACGTAGGGGCCTAAATCGCTTGAACGACGTTCTAGACGAACCAGAGTCCCCCAAAAGATTTGCATCGTTTGTAGACGCATCACAGAGGGCGACGGCTGACGTAGCCCGGCGCGAGACGCGTCACAAATTCATTTGGCAAGACGCACTCGCAAAGTCGTAAGGGTGCATGTGCGAGGGAGTGTGTCGTGGGGCATATAACGACCAAGCCATGCCTGGTTGCCTTCGAAGGCGGCGTCACAGACAGTCTTTCTTTTGTGCGGGATGCCCAGGAGTTCATGGAGCGGATTGACCCTGCATCGGACCCGACACGAATACATATTCGACGACGGGAGTTGATGGCGGGCCTTGGATTGCTCCGGATACAAGTTGCATGGGAGATATTTTTGGAGGATGCTTTTACTCGATATATGTGCGGAGCACGATCGCCTTCAGGATACCGACCGACTCTTCTCTCGAGCGCTGAGAAGGACATTGGTTCGGCGTGCTCCCGCCTACTGGGTTCCCAGCGATTTCTTAGCTGGTCGGCCTTAAAGGCGAATGAAAGAGCGCAGGAATATTTTGCAGAAGGAGAACCCTTCTCGACGGCTCTGTCGGCGGTAACGCATGTATTGGACGAGGTGAACGATATCCGCAATTGGTTTGCGCATTCGTCGCAGTACGCCGCGCGTCAATTTCAGCAGGTTGTTAGATCACACCTTGGGTATGTTCCACGCGGCATGACGGTGGGGCGGTTTCTGCTCACACCGGTTAGTGGAGTCGAAGGCTCTGGTTGGCAGTTCATCGACCTGTATGGAAATCTGCTCTTGGGTTCGGCGCGCGCCATCGTTCGGCGGTGAGCAGGCTTTGCGGGAGCTATGCCTGCGAGCGTAGACGGGGCTGCCTACGTGCCCTTCGGCGGCGGCCGGAGGATCTGCATCGGCAAGCGCTTCGGCCAGACCGAGGTGAAGCTGGTGGCGACGATGCTGCTGCAGCGCCTGCGCCCCGACGCGATGCCGGGACGGGTGATGATTGTGCGCCAGATGCCGATGCTCTCGCCAAAAGGCGGCCTGCCGATGCGCGTGCTGCCCCGCGAGTAACCTCGCCGAACGAATGAGCGAGGCTCTGACCATCGCCATGCTCCTGGTGCGGGCCGAAGAGGCCTGGCAGCCAGTCCTCTTCGGCGGCCTGATCCCGATCATAGGCCTGGCCGGCCTCGGCTACCTACTCTTCCGCGCCGTCCGCGACAACGACGACAACGAGTAACACAAGTCCTGCCGCGGGCCATCGGCCCCGGCAGGAAGCTCAGCCGCAAGCGCTCCTCCCGCGGGTGGCGCGGTGGCGGGGGTCCCCCATAGCGCAGGACGCACGCAGCGCGTCCGAGCACATGGGGGAGGGCCGCCGCGACAGGACCCGCGGGCCAAACGCGCAGCGGCGCTACTTAATGAAGAGCATCTCCTCGTACTTCGGCAGCGGCCAGAGGTCATCGGCGACGACCTTCTCCAGCTTGTCGGCCGCCTCGCGCACCGCGCCGCTCTTGGCAAGCTGCTCGTCGCGGGCGAAGATCGCCAGCTCCAGCCCCTCGAGGTCGACCGGCTCGGCGTTGGCCTGCTCCAGTTGGTTGAGAGCCCCGACCAATTCTTCGGTCAGCTCACGCACCTCTGTCTCCATAGCCGACATCTTTGCCTCAGAGATCAGGACCAGGTAACGCAGGGCCGCCGGCAGGATCATCGTCTTGGCGATCGAGAAGGTGGTCTCGGCCTCGATGTTGGCGCGCAACGCGTACTGCTCGATCCAGACCTCGAAGCGGGACTCCAGCTCGCGCTTGGAGAGCACTTTGTAGTTCTCGAAGGCGGCGACCGAGTCGTCGGCCATCACCTCGAGCAGCGCGTCCGGGGTTGTGCGCAGGTTCTTCAGGCCGCGCTGATACGCCTCGGCGTGCCACTCCTCGGAGTAGTTGTCGCCGTCGAAGCAGATCTGCTTGTTGGCGGTGTAGGACTCCTTGACGACCTCGATCACGGCTTCGGCGACGTCCATGCCGCCGCTGGTCTTCGCCTCGAGCTTGTCGGCCAGCTCGTCGATGGCCTCTGCGACGATCGTGTTGAGCACGGTGTTGGGGAAGGCGAGCGACATGCTCGATCCCAGCGCCCGGAACTCGAACTTGTTGCCGGTGAAGGCGAACGGGGAGGTCCGGTTGCGGTCGCCCCCGTGCATCGGCAGCGGCGGCAGCACCGTTGCCCCCAGGTCGAGGAAGGAGGCCGGCGTGTGCGGGTCGCCTTCGCCACTGGCGATCGCCTCGAAGACCTTGATCAACTCACCTCCGAGGAAGATCGAGATGATCGCCGGCGGCGCCTCGTTGGCGCCGAGCCGGTGGTCCTGGCCGATGTCGGCGGCCGAGGCGCGCAGCAGGCCCTGGTGCTTGTTGACGGCCTGGATCACGGCCGCGCAGAAGAAGAGGAAGTGGGCGTTGTCGGCTGGCGTGTCTCCAGGCTCGAGCAGATTGGAGCCAGTGTCGGTGCCCATCGACCAGTTGTTGTGCTTGCCCGAGCCGTTGACGCCGGCGAAGGGCTTCTCGTGCAGCAGGCAGACCAGGCCGTAGCGGCGGGCGACGTTTTCCAGCACCCGCATCATCAGCTGCTGGTGGTCGGAGCCGACGTTGGAGTTCTCGAAGACGGGAGCGATCTCGTACTGGCCCGGGGCGACCTCGTTGTGACGGGTCTTGACCGGGATGCCGAGCTTGCGGGCCTCCAGCTCCGACTCCATCATGAAGGCGAGCACGCGCTCGGGGATCGTGCCGAAGTAGTGGTCGTCGAGTTCCTGGCCCTTCGGCGGCTTGGCGCCGAAGAGCGTGCGCCCGGTCGAGATCAGGTCGGGACGCTCGAAGAAGTACTGCTCGTCGATCAGGAAGTACTCCTGCTCGGGCCCGACAGTGGTGAAGACGCGTGTGCTCTCGGTGTCGCCGAGCAGCTTCAGCGCCTTGATCGCCGAGCGCGAGAGCGCGTCCATCGAGCGCAGCAGCGGGATCTTCGCGTCCAGGGCCTCGCCGGTCCAGGAGGCGAAGGCGGTGGGGATGCAGAGCAGCGAGCCGTTCGGGTTCTCGAGCACGAAGGCGGGGCTGGTCGGGTCCCAGGCGGTGTAGCCGCGTGCCTCGAAGGTGGCGCGGACGCCGCCGGTGGGGAAGGAGGAGGCGTCGGGCTCGCCCTGGATCAGCTCTTTGCCGGAGAAGCCGGCCAGCGCCTTGCCCTCGCCGCCCTTGGGCTCGAAGAAGGAATCGTGCTTCTCGGCGGTAGAGCCGGTGAGGGGCTGGAAGACGTGGGTGAAGTGGGTGGCTCCCTTCTCCAGCGCCCAGTCCTTCATCGCGGCGGCGACCGCGTCGGCGGTGTCGGCGTCGATCGCATCGCCATTCTCGAGCGCGCCCTGGAGCTTCTCGAAGACATCGCCGGGCAGCCGTTCGCGCTGCACGGAGACGGAGAAGACGTTGGCGCCGAAGGCGTCGTTCTCGGGCTGGGTCAGGTCAATCGCGCCGAGGGCCTCCCCGTTGGAGCTCCACTGCGCTGCGGTCACGTTCTGCTGGCGGATACGGGTCATCGCTCTGGTCGTCCCTCGCTTGGCGTCGCACCCGGTCGGCGGGCACGGTCGGTTACCGGTCCACTCCCACTAGAAGAGCCAAAAGAGCCTAGTACTCGTGACTCGAAGATGCCTTTGTACCCGGGTACAAGGTTCGCCCCCGAGGCTTATACCTCCCGTCGCCAGGGGCGTGTCTGAGCTTAACCACGATATAGCGGGGGTTAGCTCAGACACGCCCCTGGGAAGCGCGCGGAACGCGCGCGGAAGGCGCACCGGTAGCCTTCGGCCGCCCCCGACCCTGAGGAGTTTCAATGTTCGTTTCCAAGGCCGCCGTCGTCGGCGGCGGCACCATGGGCGGTGAGATCGCTCAGGCGATCGCCGCCGCCGACATCCCCGTCGTCGTCAAGGACATCGACCAGAAGTTCGTCGACGCTGCGGTCGAGAAGGCGCGTGCCGTCACCGAGGGCCAGCTCGCCCGCCTGGTCAAGAAGGAGAAGCTGACCCAGGAGCAGGCCGACGCCCGCCTCGCCGAGGTGATGGGCCTGGTCACGGGGACGACGACGTACGAGGAGTTCGGCGACGTCGACTTCGTCGTCGAGGCGGTGCCGGAGCGGATGGAGATCAAGCAGGCGGTCTTCCGCGAGCTCGATGCAGCCACGCCGGGGCACGCGATCCTCGCCTCGAACACCTCCTCGCTCTCGATCTCCGAGATGGGGGAGACGACTCTGCGCCCGGACAAGGTCGTCGGCTTCCACTTCTTCTACCCGGCTTCGGTGATGCCCCTGGTCGAGGTGATCGCCGGCGAGGACACCTCCGAGGAGACGGCCACCGTCGCCTACAACTTCGCCCAGGCGATCAAGAAGCAGCCGATCGTCTGCGGCGAGGTGCCGGGCTTCGTCGTCAACCGCATCCTGATGGCGACGATCGGCGAGATCTGGCGCGCCCAGGAGGAGCAAGGCCTCTCGTTGAAGGCGATCGACGAGGCGATCGCCGCCGCCCAGGTGGCCCCGATGGGCCCCTTCTTCCTCACCGACCTGCTCGGGCTCGACACCGTGCTGCACGTCGCCGAGCACCTCGGCGAGTCCTACGGGGAGAGCTTCTACGTCCACCAGGGGCTGCAGCAGCTGGTCGCCGAAGGCAAGCTCGGCGCCAAGTCGGGCGGCGAGGGCTTCTTCAAGGAGGGCGAGCAGAACATCCCGGGCGATGCCGAGCCCGACGCCGAGGAGTTGGTCGCGCTGTTCACCTGCCGGGCGCTGATCGAGGCCTGTCTGCTGGTCGAGGAGGGCGTCTGCTCGGTCCGCGACATCGACCTCGGGATGATGGCCGGCGCCGGCCTCGACCCGCGCAAAGGCTTGCTGCCGCCGTTCTGGAAAGCCGATGTCGAAGGCCTCGGCGCCGTTCTGGAGCGGATGGAGGGGCTACAAGAGCGCCACGGCGACCGCTTCGCCCCGCCGGTGCTGCTGCGCCGCCTTGTCGCCCAGGGCCGGCTCGGGATGGTCTCCGGCCAAGGTTTCTACCCCTACCCGCAGCCCGACGAGGGCGAGCAGCCCGAGACGGTGAAGCTGGAGACCCGCGGCGACGTCGCCGTCGCCTGGCTTGCCAACGCTCCGATGAACGCCGTCTCCCCGGACGTGATCCGCGACCTGAAGACGGTCTGGGAGAAGGTCAAGGCGTCGGGCGACGTCGGCGCGATGGTGATCGCCTCCTCGGTTCCGGTCGTCTTCTCGGCCGGCGCCGACATCAAGGCATTCACGCAGATGGACGAGGCGGGCGGCGAGGAACTGATCCACACCGCCCACGCGCTGCTGCGCGACTTCGGCCAGGCGCGGGTGGCGACGGTCGCCGCGGTCAACGCGCTCGCCTTCGGCGGCGGCTGCGAGCTGGCGATGGCCTGCGACGTGAGGATCGCCGCCGAGGCCGCCGTCTTCGGTCAGCCCGAGGTGAAGCTGGGGATCATCCCCGGCTTCGGCGGTACTCAGCGCCTGCCGCGCCTGGTCGGGCCCAACAAGGCCCTGGAGATGAACCTGATCGGCGACGCGATCCTCGCCGGCGAGGCCCTCGAATCCGGCCTCGTCAACCGCATCGTCCCCGACCACGAGCTCTTCGAGACGGCCCTGATGTGGGGCCGCAAGCTTGCGGCCCAGGCCCCGGTCGCGGTGGGGCAGATCAAGCAGGTCTCCCACGCGGGCGACCTCGATCAAGGCATAGAGGCCGAGAAGCAGGGTTTCGCCAGAGCATTCCGCAGCGAGGACGCCAAAGAAGGCATAAGCGCCTTCCTATCCAAGCGAATCCCTAAATGGAGCGGCAAGTAACCAACCGCCAGGGCCGACGGGCCGATACGTCGAGGGGAACTCGACGTATCGGCCCGTCGGCCGAGGTGGAGCGGCTGGCGGAGGCGCTGAAGGCGGCGCGCTCGGCAGTGGCGCTTACCGGAGCCGGGGTGTCGGTGCCCTCCGGGATTCCCGACTTCCGCACGCCGGAGACCGGGCTGTGGGCAAACGTCGACCCGATGGAGGTGGCCCACATCGACGTCTTCGAGCGGGACCCGGTCCGGTTCTGGTCCTACTACCGGCCACGCTTCCACTCGCTCGGCGACAAGCGTCCCAACGCGGCGCACGAGGCGCTGGCAGAGCTGGAACGGCGCGGCATGATCGGGGGCGTGATCACCCAGAACATCGACCGTCTGCACCGGGCGGCCGGGTCGCAGGAAGTCGTCGAGGTGCACGGCTCTATCGCAACCTCGTCATGCAGGGGTTGTGCTGCCTCCTACGGAATCGACGAGGTCGACGAGCTGTTCGATCCGGACGGGGTAGCGATCTGTAGTGCCTGCAACGGCCCGGTCAAGCCCGACGTCGTTCTCTTCGGCGAGATGCTGCCCGAGCGGGCGATGGCGCGAGCGCAGGAGTTGGCTGCAGGTGCCGACCTGATGATCTGCATTGGCAGCTCTCTGCTCGTCCACCCGGTTGCCGGCCTGCCTGGCCTCACCCTCGATAGCGGCGGCCGGCTCGCGATCGTCACCAAGGGCCCGACCCCCTATGACGACCACGCGGCGCTGAAGCTAGAGGGTGAGGTCGACGCGGAGCTGAGCGCCTTGGCTGTCGCGCTCGGTTAGCCCGCGCCAGCGGCGACTGGCGCTGAAACCGGGCGGATGCTCTGATCGTTGCAGCCCGCGGCGATCGCCAGATATTGAGGCTCGTCGCGCCCCACGCTTCGAGCACAGAGTTCCCGGGCCTCCATGCCGCAGGCCTGGATCAGCTCGGCGCCGGTGCGCCCGGCGATCGGGACGCGGATGCATCCGGGACGCGGCGGCGGTTGGCTGTCCCCGGCGGTGGCGAAGAGCAGGACAGCGAGCGCGACGAGCGTTATCGCCAGCCCGACGCCGACGACGTTGCGCTCCCGCTTCGTCAGGCGTCGCAGGGGCGTGTTGACTCGTTGGAAGTGTCCTTCGAGCGGCATCGCAGCGCAGGTTAACGCCTCATTCCGGGCCCCGAACCTCCAATCGGGCGAACCTCCCTGGCCGATCTTTAGACAGCTGTACGAGGTGGTTGGGGCGTGGCGGCGGCAGGCTTACGGCAATTCATTGGGCGCTTTGTGCCGGCGGCAGCAATTCCGTGATCGGCAGCCCTCGAGAAAGAAAGGACACACCGGATCTATGGAATGGTTGGATCAAGGCGCCAACTCATGGCAGCTCACCGCCGCGACCCTGGTAGGCCTGATGAGCATCCCCGGGCTGGTCGTTCTCTACGGCGGCGTGATGCAGAAGCGCTGGTCGGTGAACTCGATGATGATGGCCTTTGTCGCCTTCGCGATCGTGCTCATCCTCTGGTGCCTGTTCGCGTTCAAAATGGCATTTGGAACCCCGATGCACATATTTGGGGCCAGCGGCAGCAGCTTCCTGGCCAATATGTGGGGCCACCCAGGCTCGATCCTGAGCAGCGCCAGCGAGCTCGGACACGGTCATATCCCGCTGCTGCCCGTCGTATCCGAAGAAATCGAATTCCCGCAATCGACGCTCGCCTATTTCCAGATCGTCTTCGCCGCGATCACGCCGCTGCTGATGCTGGGATCGGTGCTGGGGCGGATCAACTTCAAGGCCTGGATCCCGTTCGTGGCCCTCTGGACCGTCCTCGTCTATACGATCAACGCTTTCCTGATCTGGGGCGGTGGCTACTTCGCCCAGCACGGCGCAGTTGACTTCTCCGGCGGGTACGTGATCCACCTCGCCGCCGGCGTTTCGGGATTCGTTGCGGCTTGGGTGATCGGGCCGCGCCTGCAGCGCGACCGCGAGGTCGACGCGCCGAACAACCTGGCGATGGTCGCCGTCGGCGCCGGTCTGCTGTGGCTGGGCTGGAACGGATTCAACGGCGGTGACTGGTACTCGGCCGGCAACATCGCATCCGCCGCCGTGCTCAACACCAACCTCTGCACCGCAGTCGCCTTCCTCGTCTGGGTCGCATGGGACTACATGACGGGCCGCAAGCCGAGCCTGATCGGCAGCGTCAACGGGATGATCGTCGGCCTCGTCGCGATTACCCCGGGCGCCGGGTTCGTCAACGGCTGGGGCGCGATCATCATCGGCGTCGTCGCCAGCACGCTGGTCTACTTCGCGCTCAACTACCTGAGCAGGGCGAAGCCGTTCCGCAACGTTGACGACACGCTCGGCGTCGTCTACACCCATGGCTTCGCCGGGCTTGCCGGCGGGCTCCTGGTCGGCATCTTCGCCAACAACGCGATGGCGGAAACCACCCTCGCCGGCACGATCTCTGGCGGCGGGCTGCACCTGCTCGGATGGCAGGCGCTGACAGCGCTCTGGGTGATCGTGTTCTCCTCGATCGGGACGTTCATCCTGCTCAAGCTGGTGGGACTTGTGGTGCCGCTCCGCATGACCGACGAGGAAATGGAGATCGGCGACATCGCCGTCCACGGCCACGAGGTGTACCCGTCCGACGTCCCCTCGCTCGGGTTCCCCGCAGGGGTTCCCCAGGCGGCTGCTCCGGCCGCTGGAGGGGCTACCTAGGTCGGACCGCAGGGCCGAGACCTCCCTCTCGGCAATCACCACCACCCAAAACGGAACCGCCCCCGCCCCCCTCTCCTCGGGGGCGGTTTCCGTTCTGGGCCGGACCGGCCCGCCGGGCCAACGCTGACTTCGCCTTTAGTTCCGCTATGCGGAACTAAAGGCGAAGTCAGCGGGCCTGGGTCCGGGATACGTCGCGGAGCACGTCGAGCATGGACGCGACCGCAGGCGTTACGGCGGCCGCGCGCGGGGTGGCGGCGAACACCTTCCGCACCGGGTTGCGCGGGTGCAGGGCGCGAACCGTGATGTCGGGACGAGTCGTGGACAGTGCGAGCTGGGGGATCAGGGCGACCCCCACACCGGCTGCGACAAGGCCCTGCACCGTCTGGTAGTCGTCGCTCTCGAAGGACACACGGGGCTCGAATCCCGCGGCGTTGCAGGAGCGCACGACGTGCCTGGCACAGGGGCTCGACGCCGAGGTCTGAACCCAGGACTCCCCATCCAGGTCCTCCAGCCCGAGATGCTTGCGGGCGGCCAGGGGATGATCCCCCCGCAGGGCCAAATGCAGGGGGTCCTCGAGTAGCTCGAAGCGCTTCATCCCGGCGCCTAGCCGCTCTCCGGCGCCCTCGAACTCGAAGAGCAGCACGAGGTCGAATTCGCCTGCGCGCAGCCGCGGCGCGATCTCCTCGGGCTCGCCCTCGGCAAGGGTGACCTCGACCCCGGGGTGCGAGGCGCGAAAGGCGGCGATCGCCTGCGGCATCAGCGTCGCCCCCGCGGTGGGGAAGGACGCGGTTCTCAGCCGCCCGCCACGGCCGGCGGCGATCGCTGCGATCTCGGCTTCCGCTGTCTCTATGTGGGCGAGGATCCCGCCGACGTGTCCGGCAAGCGCAGCGCCCGCGGCCGTCGGCCGGACGCCGCCGCGGTTGCGCTCGATCAGCGAGACACCTAGTTCGCCCTCCAGCGTCGCGATCGCCTGTGAGACGGCGGACTGCGAGTAGGAGAGGGCATCTGCAGCGGCGGAGAAGGAGCCACGGTCGACGACCTCGCGGAAGACCTTGAGGCGGGTCGAGTTAAGCATAAGTAGAACTTATTCTATATATAGGCATTAACAGTTGTGCTAATGCTGATTCGGTGCCACCATCGTCCCGAACTTCGCTAACGACTCAAGGAGGCTCTCCCAGATGGCACTGAAGATCATCGTTTCCTACGACGACACCGACAACGATCGCGACGCGCTTGCCCTCGGGCGGCTGCTCGCCTACTCCGGCGCCGAGCTCTCACTCGCCTACGTCCGCCACTCCCAGGGCGGGGCGCTGGAAGAGAAGGAGGCGGAGGACCTGCTCGCTCGCGGCGCCGCTTCGGTCGGTGCGCCGGACATGCCGCGCCACGTCGTCGTCAACGCCGGCACCAGCGTCGGCCTGGCGGAACTGGCCGAGCGCGAGAACGCCGACGCGATCGTCTTCGGCTCCGAGTACCGCACGGCCCCCGGCACGGTCAAGCCCGGGATCCCGGCCCACAAGCTGCTGCTCGGCGGCCCGGCCGCGATCGCCGTTGCGCCCGCGGACCTGCACTCCCGCCCCTCGGTGAGCGTCAACACGGTCGGCTTGATCGACGAGGGCGACGAGGCGGCCGGCGAGACCGCACGCAGCCTCGCCGCGGCGCTCGGCGCCAGCGTCGTCGAGCACGATGGCGGCCACGTCGACCTGCTCGTGGTCGGGTCGCGGCCCGAGTCCCCGGTCGGCAAGGTGACCCTCAGCGCGGCCAGCGACTACGCGGTCGAGACGGCTACCCAGCCGGTGCTGGTGGTCCCGCGCGGCACTGCGCTCAGCTTCGCGGCGGGCCAGCCTCAGACGGTCTGAGCACCAGGATCACGGCCGCGACCGAGGGGTCGCGGCCGTCGATCCGGGCCCGCGCGTCGGGCCACTCGATCGATGCCGGATCGTTGCCGGCGGCCATCGCTGCCACCGCGCCCTCCACCGATCCCGCCTCGATCGCGACCACGCTTGGCAACGGCAAGCTTGTCTCCGCCGACGACATGACCTGCTGGGTCACGTCCTCGGCCGAACGGAGCGCGTTCGACCAGCCCTGCCCGAACGCGAGGTCTGGGCCATCGAGCGTCCGGCCCTCGAGGATCGTCAGCTTCGACTCGCCCGGCTCCCACTCCTGTTCGCCGAGCTCGAAGGCTTGGCCCGAGACCCAGAGACCGAGGATCTGCTGCAGCTCGGCTTCGCCGACATTGAAGACGCGGGCATGATCCGGGGACGAGCTGACCTCGATGTGGAAGGGCACCCGGCAACCATATGCTGAGGGCGATGGAGATGCCCCTGCCCGACGCCGTCGTCTTCGACAACGACGGCCTCCTGCTGGACACGGAGTCGGTTTGGACCCGAGCAGAGGAGGATCTGTTCGAACGGCGCGGCATCGAGTTCACCGCAGAGCACAAGCGGGAGCTGGTCGGGACCTCGGCGGAGATCGCCGGCGGGATCCTCGAGCAGCGGCTCGGCGAGCCCGGTCGTGCGGTCGATCTGATCGAGGAGTTGAACGAGCTGGTGGTGGTCGAGCTCGAGCACGGGGTGGAGGCGATGGTCGGTGCCCGGGAGCTGTTGCACCAGCTGAAGGAGCGGGGGACGCCGATCGGGCTCGTCTCCAACTCGCCGCTTGTCTTTGTCAGGCGTTCGCTTGAGATCGTCGGCTTCGGAGATCGTTTCGACGTCGTGCTCAGCGCCCATGAAGTGGCGGCGCCGAAGCCGGCGCCCGATCCGTATCTGGAGGCGTGTCGGCGGCTGGGAGTCGAGGCGGGACCTTCGGTCGTGGCGCTGGAGGACTCGCCGACCGGGGTGGCCGCGGCCCGGGCTGCTGGGCTTACGGTTATTGGGGTTCCTTCGCTGGAGGGCGTCGAGTTGAGTGAGGCGCACGAGATTGCTGAGTCGTTGCTCGACTCTGTGGTTGCCCGCTGTCTTTGTCTTTGAACGGGCTGAGGCGAGGGATGCACCCGACCGTCCAAGCGCCGGCCTAATGAGGCCGGCGCTTTGAGTATCCGCCCGTTCGGGTGCATCCCTCGCCTCAGCCTTTGAGGACGCGGCGGCGGCGGAGGATTCGCTCGGCGATCGCGAGTAGCTCGTTCAGGGTTTGGAGCTTCGCAGGGCCGAGATCACTCGCTAGCGCTGTGTTGGCCAGCTCTCCTGCCTCGTGGCGTCGGCTGGTGAGCGTGGCCATGTCCTCGTCGTGCCCAGGGTCGGAGACGGTGCCGGGTAGCTCGGCGAGAAGGGCCTCAAGTCCTACTCGTAGTTGAAGCGCTGCCTCGCGGTTGCGGTTGGCGTCTAGGTCGGCGCGGGCTCGTAGGAGCAGGGTCTCGCAGGCGTCGAGCTGTTCGCGTCCGCCCAGGACTGCGGCTAGGCGCTCTTGGGGGCGCAGTTCTTCGGCTCGTTGCCGGCGTCGCGAGGAGGTGCCGGCTTGCGTGTCGACCTCGCGGGCGGCGGTGTAGTTCCCGGCGGCTACCTCGTCGCCGCTGCCGTAGCCGAGCCGCACCGCGAATGCGCGTTGCGGGGTGAGGATCTGCACGCTGGGGTCGCCGCTGGCCACCCCGTGGGCGTGAAGGGCTCGGTTGAGTACGCCGATTCCGTCGCTGAGGAGCAGGTCGATCATGTCCTCCGAAGCGACGGCGTCGACGAGCCAGCGGTTCGCGTCCTCCTCGGTCTCGAACGGCTCGAAGGCGCGTATCGACGTCGCCTGGGTCAGCGGCAGGGGTGCAGGAGGGGAGGCGGGGTCGGCCTCGCGCGGGCGGCGCCGTCGGCGCCGCGGCGCCGCGGGAGCGCCGAGTGTTTCGAGCACCAGCACTCGCTCCTCAGCGTCGTCGCGGATCACGTAGCGGCCGTCCGGGACGGCCAGCGTGCCGGCGAGCTCGAACTGCGCGAATCCGAAGAGGCGGGTCAACGACCCAATTCTGGGCGAATCAGTCGCCGCCGGGGTGGCCGGTGCCGCCGCTCTTGCCCTGTGCGCCCTTGGCATCGGGCAGCGAGTATGGCGAGGGCGTGGTCGACACCTGCGGGTTGTCGATTTCGCCGAGGCGCTTCGTCAGCCGGTCCCACTTTTCCGGTGAGAGCTGGCCGAGGCTCGGCGAGAGCCCGCTGGCTCCGCCGATGCCAGTCAGGAAGGACGCCATCTCGCGGCCCCACTGGGTTTCGTCACCCTCGTTGTATTCGGCGTGGCTGAGCGGTACTCCAGCCGCGTCGGCGAAGCCCATCTCGATCGAGCCGCCCGGGACGAAGACGCCGATCTGGTCGCCGGCCGAGACGTGCTGCCCGGCGTGCACAGTCGCCGCGATCCCCTCGTAGACGAAGATCACCTGGCCGGCGCGCTGCCCGCTCGACAGCCTGTAGAGGACCCCGCCGCCTTCGGGCCAGCCCGGCGCCCCGGTGGCGAGGATTTCAGCGTCGCCGACCGCCGCGATTGGGCCGGTGCCGGTGAAGTCGACGCCCTGGTCGATGCGGCCGGTGGTGGCGGAGAGGAAGGGGCTGACGTATTCGAATTCGAAGCCGGGGGAGTAACCGATGTGGACGTGGTCGTAGTGGTCCGGCAGGGCGAAGCTGGTTTCGCCGGGCAGGTCCTCCAGCGAGATCACCTGGTGCGGCTGCATCGTGCCCTGCAGGCGCAGCACCGTCTTGATCAGCGCATCGGTGAGGGTGCCGGGGCCCTGGTGCCCGGTCACCGGCACTCCGTCGATCGCTGCGATGTCGACGGCGTTTCCGCTGCTGTGCTCGGAGACGTATCCGGAGCTGGTCAGGGTGCCGTGCCCACACTCCAGCGAGGTGATCGTCAGCCGGAAGCCCTTCGAGACCAGGTACTCGAGCACCGCGAGGACGCGGCGGTCGATGCGCCCAGAGGCGATGTCTTCGCGCCCGCATTCGTAGATCGAAAGGCTCTTGTCGTGCAAGACCCGCTGCTCGAGGGCGTCCTTGGGGAGGAGCAGCACGCCGCTGACGCTGAGGTTGGTGGAGAAGGGGCTCTTACCGTCGGCGCGGTAGATCGCGGTCGCTTCGAGCAGCTTCCAGCCGTCGAGGATCGGCTTCGGGTCGATCCGGTGCGCTCCCGCGCCGGCCGGGGCGATCGAGAAGTTGATGTGGGGATCGACGCCGTCGGCGTTGCCGCCCATACGAGCGATCACCGCACCGCCCACAACCCTCGAGCCGACCTTGAGGGTTTGAGCAGAGCCCTCAACTTCTGCTTTAGGGTTGGTGGCATGGGCGCCGGACGTCCGGTTCGGCAGCGCATACATCCGGGGCCGCAGGTTCTGGGTGTCGACCAGCGGCTGCCGTGGGCCGTTGGAGGCGAGGATGCCGCCGCCGGAGCGGACGATCTCGCCAAGCTCGGCGTAGGTGTAGCGATTGCCGTAGGCGTCTTCGAGCACGATGAACTTGCCCAAGGCCGGCGAGTCCCCGATCGCCTTGATCGTGCCGTCGTTGACGGCGACGATCGGGGCGCCCTGGTTGGAGAAGATGTTGATTCCGCGCCGGGTCGGCGAGGAGGAGATCGTTTCGGCAGCGTTCCCGTAGGCAGCGCCGGCGCCCGGCGCCGAGCTCTTCAGGGCTTCGCGGGCCGCGAGGTCGTCGGCGTAGCGGGCGTCGGCGGCGACCGGGAAGTGGGCGCCCTCGGTGAGCCCGGTCAGCGAGCCGACCAGGTCGGGCGGCAGCTTGCCGTAGGCGCGGGCGTAGCTGAGCACCTCCTGCACGTACCAGTCGGCGTGGTTGTAGGAGAAGATCGCTTTGTAGAGGTCGCTGGAGCCGCCGCTGAGCTTGAGGTAGTGAGCGGCGGCGCAGATCGCGTCGACCGGGTTGAAGGGGTCCTTGTGCCCGTCGCCGTTGGCATCGAGGCCGAACGCTTCCCAGCTCGAAGGGAGGAACTGCATCCAGCCCATCGCGCCGGCGCTGGAGGGGCCCATGTTGGTTCCGAAGTTGGTCTCGATCTTGTTGATCGATGCGAGCACCTCCCAGGGGATCCCGTACTCGGTGCCGCAGGCCTGGTAGATCGGCAGAAGGAAGGGCGGGATCTCGAAGGAGTCGATGAGGAAGTTGGGGACTCCGAGGGGGGAGGGGCCGAAGGAGGCGATCGTCGTTGTCGGGTTGGCGCCGGTCGGGGTGCCGCCGCTGCCGTACTGCACGCCGCCGCTGCCACTCTTCGCAGGCGGCAGCTGGACGCCGGCGGTGGCGCTGGGTGCGCTGACGCCGCCGGAGCTACCGCCGCCGCCGCTGGTGTCGCCGATGGCCTGGTTGCGGCGAACGCCGCCTCCACTGGGTCCGATCGGGGTGCCGGCGTGGGCCCCATCTCCGGCCGTTGCGCCGGAGCTCGGCGGAGCTTCGATGCTGCTGCCCGTTTCGGTGCCGCTGGCCGCTGGGGTCGGTTCCTCGCTGGGGTCGGTGGGCGAGGCGCAGTCGGGGTCTTCGGCGTCGACCAAACCATCGCCGTCGTCGTCGACCGAGTTCGAGCACGCCGGTTGCGTCGCTTCCGTAATGGTGGGGACGACCGTCAAAGGCCCGGTCGTTTCGCCGCTGGAAAGCTGATCGGCTCCCGCGAAGCCGACACCGAGCGCCGTGACGACGCCGAAGCTGGCCAGAGCTATGGTCAGTGCGAGCTTGTTCCTCATGCGATGGCGCCTCTGTACCCGCGGTCACAAGTAGCGCAACCCGGGCCTGCCCTCTCCCTGTGCGACAGGCTCCTCCAAGCTACTGGCTCTCCAAGGGGTGCGCAACGGCATGCTGCCGCCCCCAACATGCCCTTAATCAACGTCGATCTCATGGCTGCGCGCGGGAGGATTTCAGGCGAGCCGGATGGGCCGGTTAAGCTCCTGTCAATGGAGTACGACGACCCAGATGGACTGAGGGCCCGCAGCGAGCAGGCGATCGGCGAGCTCGCCCAGGCGTTGCTCGACAGCCAGGTCTTGGAGAACGCCGTAGCCGCCGCCTTCGGCGCCCGCGAGAAGGCACTGGAGGCCCAGCAGGCAGCGATGGCTGCACTCAACCTGCCCTCCGCCGGCGACGTCGAGCGGTTGGAGCGGCGCCTTCGCTCGTTTTCTCAGCGCCTCGAAGAGGTCGAGGACCAGATCGATCGGGTTGTCCGGGATGTCGGGGACATCCGCCGGCAGGTTGCCGCCGAAGCACGTCAGAAGGACGAGACTAACCCTAAACTTTAGCTTGAGAGTGTGCGGGAGGCGGCCTTCCCGGCCACTCGCTCCGCCTCCTCGATCTCGTCCTGTCCGAGCTTCGCTCCGGCGGTCGTCTCGGTGACGATCAGAACCACCGCCACAGCGACGTCGAGGGCCGGCGCCCGGGCCAGCAGCGACGCGCTCTGCATGTCGGCTGCCCGCTCGGCCGGCGAGTGCTCGTCCGGGTGGACGTCGAAGCTGGAGATGGCGGTCGGGAGAGCCCGCGAGCCAAGCTCCTCCGTGAGTCGCGCGGTCAGCCCGGGGTCGGGCATCGCCGCTTCGCCCCTGGCGACCCCCAGCGCGGCGGTGCTGCCCCCTTCGGCGCGCGCCTCGGTCACGACCAGCAGGTCGCCCAGCGCGAAGCTCTCGCCCCGGCCGACGCAGGTCCCCACCCGGATCGCCCGGCTCACGCCCAGCTCCGCCAGGTCGGCGAGGACGAGCGCGGCGCTCGGGCCGCCGATCCCGGTCGCCTGGATCGTCAGCAGTCTTCCTCCTGGCGTCTGCCCCGAGTAGCCCCAGAGCCCCCGCGCGTGGTTGCTCATCTTCGGCTCTTCGAGCAGCTCCTGGGCCAGCAGCAGTGCGCGGCCGGGGTCGCCGACCAGCACCGCATCGGGGGCGATCGGGGCGGTCGGGCGCAGTCGCGTGGGCATGGCCCCGGACCCTAATCGGCAGGGTGGGAAGGCATCCACCGGGATTGCCCCAACTGTCCATCCCTGGGGCTAGCCTCGGTACCCGATGCCGACTGACGAGCGGATATCCCTCAGCGAGGCCTCGCGCCGCGCCGGCGTCTCCCCGGGCACGCTGAAGCGCTGGGCGGAGGAGAAGGTCGTGCCCGTGAGGAGGGGCCGCTGGACGGCCGCGGCGGCGGCACAGGCCCGGGTAGTCGCGCGGATGCGCGAGCGGGGCCACTCGCTCGCGGACCTGAAGCGTGCGGGGCAGGAGGGTCGGCTCGCCTTCGGCTTCACCGAGGACCTTTTCCCCAAGCCCGAGGAGCAGGTGACGGTGGAGCAGGTGGCGCGCGAGGCCGACCTCGAGCCGGAGCTGGTCGAGCGCATCCTCGTCATCCTCGGCACCCCGCTCGAGCGCGAGCGAGTGCTCAACCCCCACGACGTGCAGGCTCTGCGGCACTGCGCGCGGGTGCTCGCCGCCGGCTTCCCCCTGGTCGCTTTCCTCCAGCTCGTCCGCGTCTACGCCCAGTCGCTACGACGCATCGCCGACGCCGAGGTGCGTCTCTTCCACCTATATGTGCACGAACCGCTGATCCGCGACGGCGTGCCCGAGCTGGAGATGGCGGAGGAGATGGGCGAGCTCGCCGGGGACATCCTGCCGCTGGCGTCGCCGCTTATCGATTACCTCCACACCCGCTACCTACGGTTCTTTCTCGAGCAGGACGTGATCGGGCACATGGAGAACGAGCTGGACGCGACCTCCGACCTCGGCCAGGTCCCGGTGACCCTCTGCTTCATCGACCTCACCGGCTTCACCCGCTACACCGAGGAGGAGGGGGACCTGGAGGCGCTCGACGTGGTCGAGAGGTTCGTCGAGACGGTGGAGACGACGCTGCCGCCCGAGGCGACGCTGGTGAAGACGATCGGCGACGAGGTGATGGTCGTCTCGCCCGAACCGGCCTCGCTCACCGAGTGGGCGGTCGGCCTGCTCGCCCACTTCCCCGAGCGTCCGCAGCCTCGGGTGGGCATCCACCACGCCCACGCCGTCTATCGCGACGGCGACTACTTCGGCACCCACGTCAACCTCGCTCATCGCGTCGTCAGCAGCGCCCAGGCCGGCGAGGTGATGGTCACCGACCGGGTCATCGAAGCGATCAAGGACCGCGACGACCTTGCCTTCGAGCCGATCGGCGAGGTCAGCCTCAAGGGGTTCCCGGCGCCGACGCCGCTCTTTGTTGTTCGTCGTGCGGACGGTTAGGGCACTCCCGGCAGGGGGTTCCGCTTAACTTTTTTGGTGGGTCGGCGGGAGCCTGTCGAGGGCGGGGCTGGCAAAAAAGTACAAGACGCTCCACCCCCTGCCGGGAGTGCCCGTGGACGTTCGCGCAACACTTACGACGTGGATAGCGAGGCGATGCTTGAGTCGGTGCGTGGAGGGGGCTTGTTGCCCGTCGGGAAGATCGTCGTCGCGATGCTTTCCGGGGGACGGGACTCCGTTTGCTTGCTCGACCTCGTTGTGCGGCTGCTCGGCCCGGATTCGGTTACCGCCCTGCACGTCAACTACGGCCTCCGCGACGACTCTGATGCCGACGAGGAGCATTGCGCGCGGATCTGCGAGGGGCTTGGGGTGCGACTGGAGGTCGAGAGCCCGCGGCGCCCCGAGGGCCCCGGCAATCTGCAGGCATGGGCGCGGGATGCCCGATACGCCGCCGCCGCGCAGCTGGCGTTGCCGCACGAGGGGCTGATCGCCACCGGGCACACCGCGGACGATCAGGTCGAGACGATCCTCTACCGCCTTGCCTCTTCGCCCAGCCGCCGCGCCCTGCTCGGGATGCGCCCACGCGATGGCAGCTTGGTTCGGCCGTTGCTTGGCTTCACGCGGGAGCAGACCACCGGTTACTGCGAAGAGCGGGAGCTGGAGTGGCGCGACGACCCGACCAATGAGGAATCCGGCTATGCGCGCAATCGTGTCCGGCACCGGCTTGCGCCGGCCCTGGCGGAGATCCACCCTGCCGCGGCGCGCAACGTGCTGCGCACCGCCGAGCTGCTGCGCGACGAGGCCGAGGTCCTCGACTCCCTCGTCGACGCCGAGCTGGGCGGCAACGGATCCGGCCGGGCGACGATCGAGCTCGACCGGCTGGCCGGGCTGCCGCCGGCCCTGCGCCGCTTGGTTGTGCAGCGGCTGGCCGACCGTGCCGCCGGGCGACCCGTGCCCGGCGCGGCAAATCGTGCCGACGAGGTCGCGGCCCTGCGCCGCACCGGCACCGCGATGCTCGACCTCGGCGGCGGCGTCCGCGCTGTGGTCGAGCGCGGCACTCTCCACGCCGAGCGCTAACCCCCACCCCCGGGGGAGGCCCGTCGGCCTCGTCGTATCTAGACTGCGCGGCGTGACCGACCCTTCGATCGGCGAGATCCTCGTCTCGAGCGAGGATCTCCAGCGGCGCGTCGGCGAGCTCGGCCGCCAGATCAGCGAGGAGTACGAGGGGCGCGACCTCTTCATGGTCGGCGTGCTGAAGGGCGCCGTCCTCTTCCTCGCCGATTTGATGCGCAACGTCAGCGTGCCCTGCGAGGTCGATTTCATGGCTGTCTCCAGCTACGGGTCGCAGACCGATTCTTCGGGCGTGGTGCGGATCATGAAGGACCTCGACGCGCCGATCGAAGGCCGCGACGTGCTGATCGTCGAGGACATCATCGACTCCGGCCTGACGCTCCAGTATCTGATGCGCAGCCTCAAGGCGCGCAACCCCGCGTCGCTCGAGGTCTGTGCCCTGCTGACCAAGCCAGAGCGCCTCCGGGTCGACCTTTCGCCCCGCTATGTCGGCTTCGAGATCCCCAACCGGTTCGCGATCGGCTACGGCCTCGACCACGCTCAGCGCTATCGAAACCTCGCTTACGTGGCGGCGTTGGGGGAATAGATGGCAAAACTGCCCTGGTACGCTGGATTTTCCCTGTGAAGCGGTTCTTCAAGAGCGCGGCTTTCCCGATCCTGCTTGTGGTGATCCTGGTCTTCGTCGCCCAGCGGGTGATGAGCCCCGGCCCGAGCACGGAGGCCCCCTCCTACAACGAGCTTGTCGCGCCCAAGACCGGCCTGATCGCCGAAGGACGGATCAAAGAAGTCTCGATGAACGTCAAGGACAGCACGCTTGACGTCACCAAGAAAGACGGCGAAAAGTTCTCCACCGGATATCCGCCGAACTCGGAAGAAAGCCTGATCGCTCTTCTCAACCAGAGCAACACGACGAAGACGGTCGTGCACGGCACCGGCAGCTCCGGCCTGCTCTCGCTGCTGATCACGATTCTCCCCTTCATCCTCTTCTTCGGCTTCTGGGTCTTCCTGATGAACCAGATGCAGGGCGGCGGCTCGCGGGTGATGAACTTCGGCAAATCGAAGGCGAAGCGGATGTCGGTCGACGCGCCGAAAATCACCTTCCGCGACGTTGCCGGGGTCGACGAGGCGGTCCAGGAGCTCCAGGAGATCAAGGAATTCCTCGAGAACCCGAAGAAGTTCCAGGCGCTCGGCGCCCGCATCCCCAAGGGAGTCCTGCTCTACGGCCCCCCCGGCACCGGTAAGACGCTGCTCGCCCGCGCGGTCGCCGGCGAGGCAGGCGTCCCCTTCTTCTCGATCTCCGGCTCGGACTTCGTCGAGATGTTCGTCGGCGTCGGCGCCAGCCGCGTTCGCGACCTCTTCGAGCAGGCCAAGCAGAACTCGCCCTGCATCATCTTCATGGACGAGATCGACGCCGTCGGCCGCCACCGCGGCGCCGGCATGGGTGGCGGCCACGACGAGCGCGAGCAGACGCTGAACCAGCTCCTGGTCGAGATGGACGGCTTCGAGATGAAGGACAACATCATCTTGATCGCGGCCACGAACCGTCCCGACATCCTCGACCCGGCGCTACTGCGGCCCGGCCGCTTCGACCGCCAGGTCGTCGTCGACCGTCCCGATCGCAAGGGTCGCAAGCACATCCTCGAGGTCCACACCCGGGGCAAGCCGCTTTCGAAGGCGATCGACCTCGACGCGCTTGCCGGTCAGACGCCCGGGTTCACCGGCGCCGACCTCGCCAACCTGATCAACGAGGCGGCGCTGCTCACCGCCCGCCAGGGCAAGCGCGAGATCACCATGCATGAGCTCGAGGAGGGGATCATGCGGGTGATCGCGGGTCCCGAGAAGAAGACCCGCGTGATGAGCGAGAAGGAGCGCCTGATCACCGCCTACCACGAGCTCGGCCACGCGATCGTCGGCCACCTGCTGCCCAACTGCGATCCGGTCCACAAGATCTCGATCATCAGCCGCGGCCAGGCGCTTGGCTACACGATCAGCCTTCCCACCGAGGACAAGTTCCTCACCTCGCGGGCCGAGCTGACCGACACGATGGCGATGACCCTCGGTGGCCGCGCCGCCGAGGAGATCGTCTTCGGCGAGATCACCACCGGCGCCTCCAACGACCTCGAAAAGGTGACCGAGACGGCGAAGCAGATGGTGATGCGTTTCGGCATGTCCGAGCGGCTGGGACCGCGCGTGTTCGGACACGATCGCGGTCAGCCCTTCCTCGGCCGCGAATTCAGCGCCGAACCGGACTACTCCGACGAGATCGCACGCGAGATCGACGACGAGATCCGCCGCATCGTCGAGGGCGCCCACCAGACCGCCAAGGATCTGCTCACCGACAAGCGGGAGCAGCTCGACCGGATCTCCAACATCCTGCTCGAGCGCGAGACGATCGATGCCGAGCAGTTCGTCGCTCTTCTAGACGGCAAGCCTGAGGACGAGATCTTCGCCGACGAGGAGGAGCCGGCGCAGCCGGTCGAGCCGGCGCCGGAGCCCGAACGGGCGCAGCGCGAGGGTGCGCGGCCTATTTCGCGGCCGCGGCCGGGGTATGCCGGCGGCGACGCGAGCTGACGAGCTAGGGGACTTCGGGTTATGAGCCCGAAGCTGATGGGGGTTGTCAACGTGACTCCGGATTCGTTCTCGGACGGGGGCCGGTATCTCGATGCCGATGCTGCCATCGCGCATGGGGTGGAGCTTGTGCGGGATGGGGCGGAGGTCTTGGATGTGGGGGGTGAATCGACCCGGCCCGGGGCTGAGCCGGTGGGGACCGAGGAGGAGCTGAGGCGGGTCGAGCCTGTTGTGGCCGGGTTGGTTGGGCCCGCAACGGTGTCTATCGACACTTCTAAGGCTGCTGTGGCCGCGGCGGCCGTCGATGCCGGGGCGGAGATCGTCAATGACGTGACGGCGCTGCGGGGCGATCGGGAGATGGCCGGGTTGTGTGCCGAGCATGGCGTGGGGGTGGTGTTGATGCACATGCCCGGCGATCCGCTGACCATGCAAGACGACCCTTATTACGAGGATGTCGTCGACGAGGTCAAGGCGTTCTTGGCGGAGCGGGTCGAGGTCGCGGTGGCTGCGGGCATCGCCGAGGAGCGGATTTGGCTCGACCCGGGGATCGGGTTTGGGAAGACCCTGGCGCACAACCTGGAGCTGCTGCGCCGCCTGGGGGAGTTGCGGGAGCTGGGGCGACCGCTGGTGATCGGGACCTCGCGCAAGAGCTTCATCGGGCGGATCGACGGGTCCGAGGTTGGGGACCGGCTGGGCGGCACGATCGCCTCCTCGGTGCTTGCCGCGGCGGAGGGCGCCGACGTGCTGCGGGTCCACGATGTGGCCGAGACGGCGCAGGCGATCAAGGTCGCCGAAGCGGTCCTTGGGTAGGTTGACCGCATGGAGTCGCACGACAACGGCATCGAATCGAGGGTCGAGGTCGAGTTGCGCGGGCTCTCGATCTACACCCACCACGGGGTCAGCGACTCCGAGCAGGAGGTCGGCCAGCGGCTCGAGTTCGACGTCTCCTTCGACGTGCCTGACTGTGACGCGGTGCTCACCGACCGGGTTGAGGACACCGTCGACTACGGCGATGTCTGCGACATCGTCGCCCTCGCCGCCACCGAGCGCAGCTACCGGACCCTGGAGCGGCTCGCCCAGGTCGTTGGCGAGAGGCTGATGGAGCGCTACGGCTGCGAGTCCGTCCGCGTCCGCGCCGCCAAGCCGGAGCCGCCGCTGCCGCTGGCGATCCAGGAGGTCGCCGTCGAGGTCGTCCACGAACGGTCGACAGAGAACGGCGAGGACAAGGCCGAAGAGGCCTAGCGAGTTGCCCGCGAGAACCGGCTACCTCGGCCTCGGCTCCAACGTCGGCGATCGCGAGTCCCACTTGAGGGCGGCGATCGAGCTGCTCCGCGAGCGCGGGGTGGAGGTGATGGCGGTCTCCTCGACGTATGAGACCGAGCCGGTCGGCGAGGTTCTCGATCAGCCCGATTTCCTCAACGCTGCGATCCGGATCGAAACCGAGCTCGAGCCCGAAGCGCTGCTCGATCTCTGCAAGGAGATCGAGGCCGAGCGCGGCCGAGCCCTCGACGCGCCCCGCCACAGCCCCCGCCCGCTCGACGTGGATCTGCTCCTACTGGGCGACCTCGAGCTCTCCACCGAGCGCCTCACCCTGCCTCACCCCGAGGTCACCAGCCGCCGCTTTGTCCTCGCCCCGCTCATTGAGCTAGATCCAGCCCTGACCCTCCCCGACGGGGAACGCCTTGCCGACGCCGAGGCGTCACTCGGTCCCGGCCAGCGGGTCCAGCGCGCAGGCTCTCTCTGAGCTATGCCGCGGCGGGGGTGCCGTCGCGAAGTTGCTGCAGCCAGGCCGGAGGAAGGATCGGCGGGGTCTTGCCGGGGTAGTTGGGGACGACCCGCTTGGCCAGCGCGCCGGCCGGCCGGTTCTCGATTGCCGGGCGGAGGTCCTCGAGCGTCATCGCCAGGCCGAGGCTGGGGGCGATCTGGAAGTCGGCTGCATTGAGCTGCTCGCCGTCGAGGATGCCGGCGGCGATCCAGGCGTCGACCTTGTCGAGCATCGCCGGCATCTCGGCCAGGCCGCGGCGCACGTGCTCGTCGTCGGCCTCGTTGAAGCGGGCGGAGAGGGCGACGATCGGGGCGGCGGTCTTCATCGCCAGCGAGATTGGCAGGCCCAGCTTCGCTCCCTCCGAGTAGCTGCGTAGCGGCTCCTTGTCGCGCTTGATCGTCCACCAGAGGATCTGCCGCATCGGCGGCTGCAGGACCTCGTCGCCCCAACGCTCCGCTTCCTCGATCGCAGCTCGCTTCTCGGCATCGGCCGTGAAGAGAGCCGGCTCGGGTTGCAGCCGGTCCAGCTCGCGGGCGATCTCGCGCGAGCCCTGCACTCGGCGCCCGTCGATCTTCAGCGCTGGCACGGTGACTCCGGGGAAGCCGGCAACGCGCAGGGCGCCCTTGGAGATCACCGGCAGCAGGTCGGTCCGCTTGTAGGCGATGCCCTTGTGCTCGAGCATCAGTTGCGCAGCGATGCTCGGGTGCGACGCAGGAATTACGAAAAGTCGGGCCCCCACATGAAGCATCCTAGGTGCTGTGGGGCGAATCTGCCCACCGGTTCGCTCCCGATCCGGCCATAATCGCGCCGTGCTCCTCGCGGTAGACGTCGGCAACACGCAGACCCACCTCGGCGCCTTCGACGGCGAGCGCCTCGTCGAGCACTGGCGCTTCCAGACCCGTTCGGGGGCGACCGGCGACGAGCTGGCAGAGCGGATCTCCGGGCTCTTCGATCTCTGCGAGATGTCGTTCAAGGACATCGACTCGCTTTGCGTCTCCTCCGTGGTGCCGCCCCTGGGGGCCCAGTTCGAGCAGCTCGCGGCCCGCTACCTCGGCGCCGAGTGCCTGACGATCGGGCCGGGCTTGAAGACCGGAATGCCGATCCGCATCGACAACCCGCTCGAGGTCGGCGCCGACCGCTTGGTCAACGCGATCGCCGCCTACGAGCGCTTCCAAGATGCCTGCATCGTGGTCGACTTCGGGACCGGGATAAATGTGGATGTGGTCTCGGCCAAGGGCGAATACCTGGGCGGCGCGATCGGGCCGGGGCTCGAGGTATCGCTCAGCGCCCTGATCGAGCGTGCCGCGCGGATCACCCGCATCGACCTCGAGCCACCCGAGGCGGCGATCGGGCGATCCAGCCGGGCCGCGATCCAGTCCGGCTTCGTCTATGGCTTTGCGGGCATGATCGACGGCATCGTGCGGCGGATCGAGGAGGAACTCGGAGAGGCCCAGCTGCTCGCAACCGGCGGGCTCGCCAAGGTCGTCGTCCCCTTCACGGAAACGATCGAGCAGGTCGACGACATGCTTACCCTGAAAGGGCTGCGTCTTATCCATGAGCGAAACACCTCGACAGCCCCCGCTGACTGATCCCTTCCGGATCGGCCACGTCGAGATATCCAACCGCGTCCTGCTGGCGCCTCTGGCGGGGATCGGCAACTGGTTCGTGCGCCTGCAGGCAAAGCGCCATGGTGCCGGCCTCGCGGTGTCGGAGATGGTCTCCAGCTTCGGTCTACACCACCGCAACGAGCGCACCCTGCGCGAGCTGATGCGGATCCACCCCGACGAGCACCCGGTCTCGGTGCAGCTCTTCGGCCACGACGCCGAGGTAATGCGCTCTGGGGCCTCGATCGCCGCCGAGGCTGGGGCCGACCTGATCGACATAAACATGGGCTGTCCGGTGCGCAAGGTCCGCCGCACCGGGGCCGGGGCGGAGTTGCTGCGCGATCACGAGTTGGCGCTGGGGCTGGCGCGCGGCGCGATCGAGGGCAGCGGCCTGCCGGTGACCGTAAAGCTGCGCTCTGGCATCGAGGCCGGCGACCGCTCCGGCTACGACCTGGCGGTGCGGCTGGCGGAGGAGGCGGGGGTCGCGGCGATCGCCTTCCACCCGCGCGCGGCGACGGTCGGGCACAAGGGCAGCCCCGACTACGCGCTGACTCGCGAGCTGGCCGAGCGGGTGGAGGTGCCGGTGATCGTCTCCGGCGGGCTGAAGAGCACCGAGGCGGCCCGTGCCGCCTATGAGGAGTCCGGCGCCGACGCGGTGATGATCGCCCGCGGTGCGCTCGGCAACCCCTGGGTCTTCGAGGAGCTGACCGGGCGGCGCACGGAGCCGCCGCAGCGGGCCGAGGTCGCGGCCGAGCTGCTCTGGACGATCGACCGCGCCGAGGAGCACATGGGCACCGAGCGCGCCGGTCGTTACCTGCGCAAGTTCTATCCCTGGTACGTCGAGCGGCTGGGCGCTTCGCCCGAGCTTGCCGACGAGCTGCAGCGCCATGCCGACCTGCCCGAGGCCCGCCGTCTGATCGCCGAGCTGGCCGCTCCAGTGCCCTCGCTATAATCCCGCGACTTCCTGCCCTGGTGTGGTGATTCAAATGCCGCCGCACCTGGGCGTTTTTGGGTCTAGGAGCCGTTTCCCGTCGTCTCAACGAGCAAAGCGAGGTAGGACCAGTGAGTCGCCAGTCCGTAATCACCCCAGAGGGTCTCGAGAAGCTCAAAGAGGAGATAGATCGCCTCTCGACCGTGAAGCGCCGCGAGGTCGCCGAACGGATCAAGGAGGCGCGCGAGTTCGGCGACATCTCCGAGAACGCCGAGTACGACGACGCCAAGAACGAGCAGGCTCTGCTCGAGCAGCGAATCGCCCAGCTCGAGGAGAGGCTGCGCCGCGCCACGGTGATCGACGAGAAAGACATCAGCACCGACGAAGTCCAGTTCGGCTCGATCGTCCACGTCAAGGACCAGAAGACCGGCGATTCGCAGAAATTCCAAATCGTCGGCTCGACCGAGGCGGACCCGCTGGAGCACAAGCTCTCCAACGAGTCCCCGATCGGCAAAGCGCTGCTCGGCCATAAGCGCAACGACATCGTCACTGTCGAGGTTCCACGCGGGCCGAAGAAGAAACTGAAGATCACCAAGATCGAGACCGCTTAGTCTCACTCTCCAATGGGCGAGACCGAAGAGCCAAAGCTCTCCGACGTCCTCGCCGACCGGCGGGAGAAGCTCGAGCGCCTGCGCGAGGCGGGCATCGACCCCTTCCCACCCGAGTTCGCTGAGAAGGAGGACATCGCTGAGGTTCGGGCGGCGCATGAAGGGCTTGCGCCCGGGATGGAGACCGAGTCCCGGCACCGGGTGGCCGGGCGCCTGGTCGGGCGGCGCGGGCACGGCAAGGCTTGCTTCCTCGACCTTCGCGACGGCAGCGGTCAGATTCAGATCCACGCTCGCGAGGACCTGCTGGGCGAGGAGCCCTACCGGCTGCTCGTCGACCTCGACCTCGGCGACATCGTCGGCGTCGAGGGCACGGCGATGGCGACCCGGCGCGGCGGCGAGCTCTCGCTGGCGATCGACCGCTGGCGGCTGCTCGCCAAGAGCCTGCGACCGCCGCCGGACAAGTTCCACGGCCTCGAGGACGTCGAGACCCGCTACCGCAAGCGCGAGCTCGACCTGATCGCCAACGAGGAAAGCCGCCGGCTCTTCGCCCTGCGCGCCCGCACGGTCAGCGAGGTGCGCCGCTGGCTCGACGAGCGCGGTTTCGTCGAGGTCGAGACACCGGTCCTGCAGCCTCTCTATGGCGGCGCCCTGGCGCGGCCGTTCACGACACACCACAACGCCCTCGACCGCGACTTCTACCTGCGAATCGCCACCGAGCTCTACCTCAAGCGCCTTGTCGTCGGCGGCATCGACCGCGTCTACGAGCTGGGCAAGGACTTCCGCAACGAGGGCATCTCGCACAAGCACCACCCCGAGTTCACGATGCTCGAGTGGTACGAGGCCTGCGCGGATTACTCGCTCACCGCCCACCGGGTGGAGACGATGGTCGCCGAGGTGGCCGAGCGGGTTCTGGGCACGACCGAAGTGCGGCGCGGCGACGTGACGATCGACTTCGCCCCGCCCTGGAAGCGGGTGACCATCCGCGACGCGATCCGCGAGCGCTCCGGCGTTGACATCCTCGAGCACCCGACACGCGAGGCCCTGGCAGAGGCGATGGGGACCGAGCCCGACCCCGAGGAGGGCTGGGGAAAGCTTGTCGACGGCCTGCTCTCCAAGTACGTCGAGCCGGAGCTGATTCAGCCGACCTTCGTCCTCGACTACCCGGTCGAGCTGTCTCCCTTCGCCAAGTCGCACCGCTCCGAGGAGGGCTTGGTGGAGCGCTTCGAGGCATTCGCCGGCGGGATGGAGATCGCCAACGGGTTCACCGAGCTCAACGACCCCGACGAACAGCGCCGCCGCTTCGAGCAGCAGGCCGAAGAGCTGGAGAGGGGCGACGAAGAGGCACAGCCCTACGACGAGGATTTCATCGCCGCGCTCGAACAGGGGATGCCGCCGACGGGCGGCGTCGGCATCGGCATCGACCGCCTGGTCATGCTCCTGACCGGCGCCAAGAGCGTCCGCGAGGTCGTCCTCTACCCGGCGATGCGCACCTGAACGGCCCAAAAAGCCGCTCTGAGCGGATATTTAAGGGACCCGGGCCGGTTGGGCGCTCTCGGTATCGTTTAAGGGGCACATGGGCGCCTCCCGATAACCGAAGGGTGCCTCCGATACTTACCCAGCCGATACGAGTTGGGTAGATAGAGAGACTTTTGTTCGAGAGATTCACAGAGCGCGCCCGACAAGTAGTCGTCCTGGCCCAGGAAGAGGCCCGCACGCTGAAGCACAACTACATTGGCACCGAGCACATCCTGCTCGGGCTGCTGCGCGAGGAGGAGGGGCTCGCCGCGCGCGTCCTCGAGTCCCTCGACATCACCACCGAGCGGGTTCGGTCGCAGGTGGTGCGGATCGTCGGCTCCGGCGAGGAGGTCACCTCCGGACAGATCCCGTTCACGCCCCGCGCCAAGAAGGTTCTCGAGCTGGCCTTGCGCGAGGCGCTCTCGCTCGGCCACAACTACATCGGCACCGAGCACATCCTGCTCGGCCTGGTGCGCGAGAACGAGGGCGTCGCCGCCCGCATCCTGCTCGACTTCGACGCTGACTCGGACAAGATCCGCAACGAGGTGATCCGGATGCTGTCCGGTCCCGGCGGGCGCCGACAGGGTGGCGGCGGTCCCGGAGGCACAGGATCGGGCGAGGGTAAGAAGTCCTCGAAGCTGCTCGACCAGTTCGGCCGCAACCTGACAAAGCTCGCCGACGAGGGCAAGCTCGATCCCGTGATCGGCCGCGAGACCGAGATCGAGCGGATCATGCAGATCCTCTCCCGCCGCACCAAGAACAACCCTGTGCTGCTCGGCGAGCCCGGCGTCGGCAAGACCGCCGTGGTCGAGGGACTGGCCGCCCGCATCAACAAGGGCGAAGTTCCCGAGCTGCTCAAGAACAAGCAGATCTACACGCTCGATCTGGCCGCCCTGGTCGCGGGCTCCAAGTACCGCGGCGAGTTCGAGGAGCGCCTCAAGAAGGTGATGAAGGAGATCACCCAGCGCGGCGACATCATTCTCTTCATCGACGAGCTCCACAACCTGGTCGGCGCCGGCGCCGCCGAGGGCGCGATCGACGCCGCCTCGATCCTCAAGCCCGCGCTGGCCCGCGGTGAGCTGCAGACGATCGGCGCGACCACGCTTGACGAGTACCGCAAGTACCTCGAGCGCGACTCGGCGCTGGAGCGCCGCTTCGCCCAGATCAAGGTCGACCAGCCCTCGGTCGAGGACACGGTGAAGATCCTCGAAGGGCTGCGCGAGCGCTACGAGCAGCACCACCGCGTCAACATCACCGACGACGCTCTGGGGGCCGCCGCCGAGCTCGCCGACCGCTATATCTCCGACCGCTTCCTGCCCGATAAGGCGATCGACCTGATCGACGAGGCGGCCTCGCGGATGCGGATCAAGTCGATGAGCTCACCGCCGGTCTACCGTGACCTCGAGGAGGAAATCGAGACTACGCGGCGCGACAAGGAGGCCGCGATCGAAGCACAGGAGTTCGAGAAAGCGGCCAACCTGCGCGACACCGAGCGCCAGCTCACAACCCGCAAGCGCCAGCTCGAGGACGAGTGGTCCGAAGGCGAGGACGGCGATCGGCCCGACGTGGGCGAAGAAGAGATCGCCGACATCGTCTCGATGTGGACCGGGATCCCGGTCTTCAAACTGACCGAGGCCGAGACCAAGAAGCTGATCCGCATGGAGGAGGAGCTGCACAAGCGGGTGATCGGCCAGGAGGTCGCGATCACCGCCGTCTCCAAGGCGATCCGCCGCTCGCGCGCCGGGATCAAGGACCCCAAGCGCCCGGCTGGCTCATTCATCTTCCTTGGCCCCTCAGGGGTCGGCAAGACCGAGCTCGCCCGCACCCTGGCCGAGTTCCTCTTCGGCGACGAGGAGTCGATGATCCGGATCGACATGTCCGAGTACATGGAGAAGCACGCGGTCAGCCGCCTGGTCGGCTCGCCGCCCGGCTACATCGGCTACGACGAGGGCGGCCAGCTGACCGAGGCCGTGCGGCGCAAGCCCTACAGCGTGCTGCTGCTCGACGAGATCGAGAAGGCCCACCCCGACGTCTTCAACATCCTGCTGCAGATCCTCGAGGACGGAAGGCTCACCGACGCCCAGGGGCGCACGGTCGACTTCCGCAACACGATCGTGATCATGACCTCGAACATCGGTGCCTCGGAGATCGCCAAGAACACCTCGATCGGCTTCACCGTCGCCGACGAGACCGGCATGTCCTACGACGACATGAAGAACCGGATCATGAGCGACCTGAAGAAAGTCTTCCGGCCCGAGTTCCTCAACCGGATCGACGAGGTGATCGTCTTCCACAAGCTGGCCAAGGCAGAGGTCAAGGAGATCATCGACCTGATGATCAACCGGGTCCGCGTCCAGGTCGCCGAGCACGAGCTGCAGCTGGAGCTGACCGACGAGGCCAAGGACCTGCTGGTCGAGAAAGGCTGGGACCCCTCGATGGGCGCCCGGCCGCTGCGCCGCGCAATCCAGCGCTACATCGAGGACCCGCTCGCCGACGAAGTCCTGCGCCGGGGCCCGATGACCCCCGGCTCGACCGTGATGGTCAAGCGCGATCCCTCCGGCGACGAGGAGGATCACCCGCTCAGCCTGACGATCGTCAAACCGAAGAAGCCGGCGCGCGCGAAGAAAGTCAAGCCCGAGCCGGAGAAGGTCGGAGTCGGCGCCAAGAAGGACGAGGGCATCGAGAGCGGCGATGATCCGGAGTCCGACTCCGGCGATTCCAAGCCCGAGGCTGACTAGCCGATAGCTGCAGGCGCGCGGGTCCTGTCGCCGGGGAAGGGGTGTCCGGGCTCTGCTGGGTTTTTCGCCAGGGCGCCGCTGGCCATTCGAGGTCGGGGTTGGGGCGAAAAAGAGGACGCCGCTGCCGCCCGGACACCCCTTCCCGGCGCCCACCCGCGCGAGATGCGGCTTTATGGTTCAGGGCATGCGTGAGCTTGGTCGTACTGCCGTTGGCACCTGGAGCGGGGGGAGATACCTGCGCTTTGGCGAGGAAATCGAGGAGGCGCGGCTGGAAGGCCTGCTGCTGCCCAATAGCGGGATCGACACGGTGCTTAGTGCCGACACCTATGGTCAAGGCAAGGCGGACTCGGTGCTTGGGCGGTCTTTGGTGGGAGTGCCGCGCGATTCCTATTGTCTGGTTGGCGCGGTCGGCCACGACTTCTATGAGGGGGAACGGGATGGGCCTCGGGGGTTTCCTCGCTTCACCGACCCGCGCCTGCGCGGGTCGGACGAGTACGCGGATTACCTGAGGATGGCGGCGGAGCGCAGCCTCGAGCGACTCGGTGTCGGCTCCTTCGACCTGCTGCTGCTCCACAACCCTGATCGCGTCGGCTACTCGAGCGACTCTGTATGGGACGGGATGTCGGCTCTGCGCGAGGCGGGACTCACGACGCAGATCGGGGTTGCGCCCGGCCCCGCGAACGGCTTCACTCTCGACCTGATCTCCTGCCTGGAGCGCTTCGGAGACCGGATCGACTGGGCGATGATCATCCTCAACCCGTTCGAGCCCTGGCCGGGCGAGCTCTGCCTCGACGCGGCCGAGCGGCACGGTGTCAAGGTGATCACCCGGGTAGTCGACTACGGCGGCCTCTTCTGGGGAGACCTGCAGCCGGGCATGGAGCTGGCGCAGGGAGACCACCGCGCCTTCCGTCCCGAGGGCTGGATCGAGGCGGGGCTGGAGAAGCTGGAGCGGTTGGGGGCGATTCGGGAGCGTGTCGGCCTCAGCCCGATGCATCTTGCCTGTCAGTGGAATCTCGCCCACCCGGCGGTGGAGTGCGTCGTGCCGACCCTGATCCAGGAGGCCGGCCCCGGCGCCCGGACGATCGAGGACAAGCGCGCCGAGCTGGCCGCATTGCCCGTCGAGCAGATGCTTGGTGCTGAGGACGTCGAAGCGATCCGCGCAATCGGCGACAACACGGGTTGCATGGCGCTAAAGGGCGCCAACCCCGAGCACGAGGGCGAGGAGCGGCCGGATCGCTGGCCACTAACCCCCGAGCTAGCTGAGGTCGGCGCCCGCTGGCGCATCGACCCCGCGCGCGACCTCACCCACGCCTGATCCTTCCCGAACTGCATCAACTTCTACCCCTGGTGGGTGGAGAAGTTGATGCAGTTCGGCATCCGCCTCCGGCGCTAGCGTCGCGCCGCGATGCTGCGGATCGATGAGAGTAGCCGGCCTTGGTGGACCCTGATCGGAGCCTGTTCCGGGCTCTTCATCCTGATGCTCGACTCGACGGTGGTCGCCCTGGCGCTGCCCAGCATCAGGCACGACATCGGGGCGAGCGCAGAGGGCTTGCAGTGGGCGATGAACGGCTACCTGCTTGCGATCGCGATCCTGGTCGTCACGGCGGGGCGGCTCGGCGACATGTTCGGCCGCAAGCGACTGTTCCTCGTCGGCATGGTCGTCTTCGCGCTCGGCTCGGTGCTCTCGGCCAGCGCCGGCGACCAGCAGGCGCTGATCGCTGGACGGGTGCTGCAGGGCATCGGCGCCGCGCCGATGCTGCCGCTCTCGCTGGCGATCGTCTGCAACGCCTTCCCGGCCGGCAAGCAGGCTCGCGCGCTGGGCATCTGGGCGGCGATCTCGGCCTTGGCGCTGGCGATCGGGCCGCTCGTCGGCGGTCTCCTGGTCGAAATCGACTGGCGGGCGATCTTCTGGATCAACCTGCCGATCGCGGCTGTGGGGATCGCGATCATGGCCCTGGCCGCGACCGAGTCCACCGACCCCGGCTCGGGGCGCCATGTCGACGTTTCTGGCCTGCTCGCGCTGAGCCTCGGCCTCACCGCGGCGATCCTGGCGCTGGTCCAGAGCCAGGCGTGGAGTCGCGCCGCGACCGCAGCGCTCGCGCTCGGCGGCGTGGCGGCGCTCTGGGCCTTCTGGCAGATCGAGCACCGCTCGCGCGAGCCGATCGTCGACTTCGCGCTGTTTCGCAACGGGCCCTACTTCGGCGCCTGCGCGGCGGCCTTCGCCCTGGTCGGCTCCTACTGGGCCGTGATGTTCTTCCAGCCCCAGTACCTCCAGGACGTGCGCGGCCATTCGGCCGTGCTGAGCGGCCTTATGATCATGCCGATCACGGCGCCGATGGTCGCCATCTCGCCTCTCTCGGGGCGCCTGATCGCCCGCTTCGGTGCCCGCGGCCTGATGACGGCGGGGATGACCTGCGGCGTTGCCGGCCTGCTCGTGCTGACCCGGCTGGAAGTCTCCAGCTCATATGGCTTGCTGCTGGCCGGATACCTGCTGTTCGGGATCGCCCTCGGCCTCGTATACGCGCCGATGTCGACCGCCGCGATGGCGGCGATGCCGGCCGAGAAGGTCGGTATCGCCTCCGGCGTGCTGGCGATGGACCGGGTGATGGCTGGCACGGTCGCCCTCGCCGCCACCGGCGCCGTGTTTCACGCCCTGCTCGGCGATGGAGATTCCTTTGCCGCTGCGGTGGCCAGATCGACCTGGGTCTCGGTCGGACTCTGCGCGCTTGGCACGGGCCTCACCTGGGCCTTCGTGCGCGACCCCGAGCGGCCGGGTCCCGACCCCTCGATGGCCGGCACTCCCGAGCCGGAAGCGCTCCAGCACCACGTTCACCACCGTCGTTTTCACCTCTGACACACGAGGGTGTCGACTTTCCGGCCCTCGGAGGCCGGGAATTCGGTGCAGTTAGGCTCATCCAGTGCGGCAGATGCGGTCTTGGGTGATCGTTTTCCTTGACAACGACCATCCCGACCTGTCCACTTGGGATTGGCCACTCCGCATTCCAAAGCGGTTTTTGCCATCCTAGAAGGCGATGTCAGCGCTTCCTGGGGATGAGCTTCACGAGTTGTCAGAACGCCAGGATCCCCGTCTACTGAGGGCTCTCGACGTGGTCGCGCCGGGCGGGGCCCTGCGCGAGGGCCTCGACAACATCGTCCATTCTCGCACCGGCGGCCTGATCGTCGTCGGCGACCCGGGAGATATCTCGCACCTTCTCTCTGGCGGGATCAAGCTCGACATCGACTACACGCCGGCGATGCTCTACCAGGTGGCGAAGATGGACGGTGCGATCGTGCTCAATTCCGAGGCGACGAAGATCGTCTGGGCCAACGTGCAGCTGATGCCCGACCCGACCATCCTCTCCTCCGAGACCGGCACCCGCCACCGCACTGCCGAGCGCGTCTCCAAACAGACCGACGCGCTGGTGATCGCGATCTCCCAGCGCCGCGACGTCGTCTCGCTCTACGTCGAGGGGACGAAGTACATCCTCCAGGACATCCCGGCCGTGTTGGCCAAGGCCAACCAGGGGCTGGCGACGCTCGACAAGTACCGCGACCGGCTCGACCAGGTCTCCAACCGGCTCACCGTGCTTGAGTTCGAGGGCGGTGGCGTCCTCTACGACGCGCTCGCGGTTCTGCAGCGCGCCGAGCTGGTCACCCGGATGGCGGTCGAGGTCGAGCGCTACATCGTCGAGCTCGGCACCGAGGGCCGCTTGATCGAGATGCAGCTGGAGGAGACGATGGTTGGCGTCGCCGCCGACAAGACGGCGCTGATCCGCGATTACAGCGTCGAAGACTCCGAGCAGAACCTGGCCACCGTGGTCCAGTCGCTGGCGCGGATGCCGCACCAGGACGTGCTCGACTTCGGCCGCCTCGCCGAGCTGCTCGGCTACGACCGCAAGCTCAACACCTTCGACTTCCCGGTCGCCCCGCGGGGCTACCGCGTGCTCGGCCGCGTGCCGCGCATCCCCAAGCTTGTCGTCCAGAAGATCATCCATGAGCTGGGTGGGCTGGAGGAGGTACTCGCTGCCTCCGACGCCGACCTCGAGGCCGTCGATGGTGTCGGCTCGACAAGAGCCAAGGACATCCGCGAGGGCCTGCGCAGGCTCCAGGAGGTCGATCTGGTTGACCGGTACCTACAGAGCTAGATGGCTGACTCAAATTTGACGCACCCACGGATGACACGCCCGGCACGGCGCTGGACACCACCCACGGCCTCGCGCGTAGCGCTGCTACGCGCAGCGGCCGCGTGCGGCGCCCAGCTTGGCCTGGCGCGTCCCCGCAGGCACGTCAAATTTGAGTCAGCCATCAGACGGCGATTGGCGCCGTCGACGAGAGAAAGGAGCACCCGATTTCTGAGCTAGCAGAGGAGGTCATGGAGGTGGGCTTCGAGTCAGATGTCCCTTACGTCTGCGACTTCGAGGAGGGTGACAAGGTCGTCTATCCCCACCACGGTGCGGGCCTCGTGCTGAAGAAGGAGTCCCGCGAGCTGATGGGGGAGGAGCGGGAATACCTGACGATCAAGATCCTCCATAACGAGCTCACGGTGATGGTTCCGTGCGAAAACGCCGGGGTCGCCGGCCTTCGCCGCGTGATCGACGAGGTGGAAATCCAGAAGGTGACCGGCGTTCTTACCGACGAAGTGTCGGACATGCCGAAGAACTGGAACCGGCGCTTCAAGTACAACCGCGAGAAGATCAAGACCGGCGACGTCTTCGAGCTGGCCGAGGTCGTCCGCAACCTTGCCATCCGCGAGATGGAAAAGGGCCTCTCCACCGGTGAGAAGCAGATGTACACGCGGGCGAAGAAGATCCTCTCCTCGGAGTTCATGTACGCGCTCGACAAGGACGAGGAGGGCGCGGAGGAATACCTCGACGGACTACTGGAGGAGCGCTTCGCCGCCACGGCGACCGCCTAGTTCCAGCGGCGTCACAGCGGTCATCGCGGCCGCCGGCTCCGGGGAGAGGCTCGGAACCGGCGGCCCGAAGGCCTTCGTGCCGTTGGCCGGCAGACCGATGGTCGAGTGGTCGGTGGCGGCCTGCCGTGCTGCCGCCTCCGTCCGCTTGATCGTCGTCGCCTGCCCACCCGGGCATATCCACGAGCTGGCCGGCCACGACCTCGGCGTCGTCGACGGAGGCGCCACGCGGGCGGAATCCGTGCGCAACGCGTTGCAGGCGGTGGGGACCGACCTGGTCGCGATCCACGACGCGGCGCGGCCGCTGGTGACGCCGGAGCTGATCGAGGCCGTGGTCGCGACTCTGGCAGCTGACCCAGAGGCCGCCGGGGCGATCGCCGCCACCCCGGTTGCCGACACGGTCAAGCAGGTGTCGAAGCCGAGCCGTGCTCCGTTGGGGGGCGCAGAGAGCCCAAAGGGAGCGCACGTCGTCGAGTCGACCCTTAGTCGCGAGCGGCTCTGGGCGGCGCAGACGCCGCAGGTCTTCCGGGTCGAGGCGCTGCGGGAGGCGCTGGCGGGCGATCCAGCGCGGATCGCCGCGGCGACTGACGAGGCGATGCTGATCGAGGCTGCGGGAGGCAAGGTGCTGGTTCATCCGTCCCCACCCGAAAACCTCAAGGTGACGACGCCCGTGGACTTGAAGCTCGCCGAGCTCCTCCTTCTGGATCGTTAGATCACGAGATGCTCCGGTTTACACGGTCTAGCTGAGCAGGACCCAGGCGAGCGTTGCCGCGAAGCAGACCTGGCCGACCCCCAGGGCGACCCCGAGGCTGTCCGCTCCGAGCCCGCCGGCGATCAGGGCGCCACCGGCGAATGCGGCGAAGAGAACGGCCAGCTGGCGGATCACCGGAGCGGCTCCCCGGCCTTCTCGGGTTCGGTCGGCAGCCCGGCGACCGCTCGCGAGCCATCGTCCAGATGGCGCTGGCGTCGTCGCTCGAAGAGCTGGCGCTGGATGAAGAGAGTGAAGACGCCGGCCAGCACGATCGCGGTCAGGTTGACGGCCAACTGGGCGATCGCACCACGCCATTCCGCCCAGTCGGCCAGCGCCGCAGCGACGCCGATGTTGGCCGCGGCCGGGATCGTCGTCACCGAGATCAGCACCCCGATCAGCGCGCCCGACTTGGCCGAGGTCAGCGATAGAACCCCGGCGGCGCCGGCAAAGCAGGCGACGATGAAGGAGAAGTCGTCGGGTTTGGAGATGAACTGGGTGAGCGGGTGCATCGAGCCGCTGAAGCCGGGATCGAGCAGCCCGGTTGCCTTCGAGAACAGGGTGAAGAGGAAGGCTGCCGTGATCCCGACCGGGAAGCCGACGGCAAGGGCGGTGAGCGAGCGCAAGGCGACGTCGCGCCGGCGCTCGACCAGGGCAACGCAGAAGCCGGCGATCGGGCCGAACTCCGGCCCGACGACCATCGCGCCGACGATCAGGATCGGCGAGCCGAGGTAGATGCCGACCGTGGCGATCAGGCAGGCCAGCACCATGAAGATGAGGAAGTTGCCGCCCAGCTCCGTGCTCTCGGAGGTGCGCGCCTCGACCTCCTCCCAGACGACCGCGTTCGAGGGCTTCCCGTAGGCGGCTCGCTCGGCCCGGTCGGCCGCGTCGGAGATCTGCGAGTCGATCTGCTCGAGCGTGATCGAGCCGTCTTGCGCCACACCCAACTCCTTGAGGTCCTCGATCAGGACGCTGGCGTCCTCGCGGGCGATGTCGCAGAGGACCACGTCGCCCTTCGGCTGACGCGCGGCCCCGGCGAGGAAGACGAGGTTGGAGGTCGACGGCGCCGCTTCGAGCAGGTCGAGAACCTTCTGGCAGCGATCTTCCGGCACGACGATCCGCAGGTGGACCATGGGCCTCAGGGTATCCGCGGCTTGGGTCGGCGCGGCGTTGGGGCTGGGGAGCCTGGCCGCCCTCCAGTCGAATTGAGCACCGCGCGAAGCGCGCGGTGCAATGAGGAGCGCGGCTTCGCCGCGCAATAACCGGATTCCAGCGCGGGCGTAGCCCGCGCACCTCATCTCGTCGCTACGCGCCATAGGCGCGGGCGACGCCAATTCCCGCAGAGGTGCACCCGCCGTCCCCACCAACCCCGCTCAGCAAAGTCGGACCTGACCCCCCCTCAAGTTGCTACGGCGCCAGCGCCTCGATCAACTCGCCCAGCTTGTCCGGCGTCGCGATCGGGGTCAGGATCGGCAGGGTGATGCCGCCCTCGACGAAGGCGCCGATCCGCTCCTTCATCTGCTCCGGCGAGCCGAAGATGAACATCGCCTCGATCAGCTCCCAGGGCGCGGCCGCGGCGGCACCCTGGCGATCGCCAGACTCCCAGGCCACGATCATCGGGTCGATCTCGTCGCCGTAGCCGAGCCAGCGGTAGAAGGCGGCGTAGACGGGGACGGTGATGTAGGAGGAGAACATGAAACGGGCCAACGGCTCGACCGCCTCGCGCTCGCCCGGCAGGCAGAAGAAGCGGCAGAGCAGCTCGAAGCCCTCGGGAGCGCCGTCGAGCTGCGCGGTCACCTTGGGCAGGCCGCCGAGCGGCAGGAAGTTGGTGAAGGCGCCGTCGGCGCGCTCGACCGCGAGGTCGAGCATCTTGCCACGCAGGGCCGCGAGCACGACCTGCACGCGCTCGGTGGGCGCGCTCTCCAGTTTGAAGCCGCTCGGCGTGCGTTCGCCGGCCAGCGCGACCTGCAGGAAGTCGAGCGTCTCGCGGACCCTGCTCAGCGGTCGCTCGAAGGGGATCCCGTTCCAGCCTTCGACGATCCGGTCCGAGGAGGAGCCGATGCCGAGCACGAAGCGCCCGTTCGAGGCGCTCGCCAGCGCTGCTGCCTCCTGAGCCAGCAGGGCCGGGCCGCGCTGGAAGACGCCGACGACACCGGTACCAAGACGCGCCCGATCGGTCCATGCGGCGCTCAGCGCCAGCGGCGTGAAGCCGTCCGGGCCGTTCGTCTCACCGCTCCAGAAATCGGTGTAGCCAGCGGCCTCGGCCCGCTTCACCAGCTCCTCGTGGGCGGCAAGCGAGAGCCCCGGCAGCGGAAGTGTCAGTCCCCAGCGCTGAGCCACGCCGCGACCCTATAGCCTGCGACCCCGATGGGGGAGACCTCTCCGACCAAGCCCGACCGCAACCTCGCCCTCGAGCTGGTGCGCGTCACCGAGGCCGCGGCGCTAGCGGCCGCCCGCTGGGTCGGCCGCGGCGACAAGATCGCCGCCGACCAGGCCGCCGTCGACGCGATGCGCTTCGTCCTCGACTCGGTCTCGATGGACGGTGTCGTCGTGATCGGCGAGGGCGAGAAGGACGAGGCGCCAATGCTCTACAACGGCGAGAACATCGGCGACGGCAGTCCGCCCGTGGTCGACATCGCGGTCGACCCACTGGAGGGGACGCGCCTCTGTGCGCTCGGCATGCCCAGCGCCCTCGCCGTGATCGCCCTCGCCGAGCGTGGATCGATGTTCGACCCCGGGCCCTGTGTCTATATGGAGAAGATGGCAGGTGGGGAGGAGATTGCCGATCTGCTCGACCTCGACCGGCCGCTGCCCGAGACTTTGAAGCTGATCGCCGAGCGCAAGGGCGGCAGCGTCGGCGACGTCACCGTCGTCATGCTCGACCGCCCGCGTCACGAGGACGCGATGCGCGAAGTGCGCGAGGCGGGTGGCCGCATCCGCCTGATCACCGACGGCGACGTCTCGGCCGCCCTTCTGGCAGTCAGCGACCGCTCCCCGGTCGATCTGCTCTGGGGAATCGGCGGCACGCCCGAGGGGGTGCTCTCCGCCGCGGCGCTGAAGTCGATGGGCGGCGCGATGCTGGGCCGGCTCTGGCCCCGCAACGACGAGGAGCGCAGCGCGGCGGTCGACGCCGGCTACGACCTCGACCGGATTCTCACCGCCGACGACCTCTGCTCCGGCGAGGACGTCTTCTTCTCCGCCACCGGCGTCACCGACGGCGACGTCCTGCAGGGCGTCCGCTACCGCGGTGCCGGCGCGACCACCGAATCGCTCGTCATGCGCTCACGCTCCGGAACCGTCCGGCGCGTCCACGCCCGCCACGATCGCTCGAAGCTGCGGGCGATCATCGGCGAGCGCTACGGCTAGCCCCGTTTTCCCGGCACCTCAATCTGCCGGCGTTTCTCCCGATCCCGGCATGTTGGGGTGTCATTTTTCGGGAACTCGGGATATACTGATCCGATATTTTCAAGTATTCTAAGGGGGCTTTCAGGGGGGGCGTCGCCCGTGGCTGAGTCGGGTCATCGGCCCCGGGCCGGCACGGCCGTTCTATCGCTGTTCGCGGTTCCCCTCAATGCGCTCGTCCTGCGGGCACTGGCCGACGGCCCGAAGCGGCTCTCGGCCCTGCGTTCCGAGCTGGGCGGACCGGCGCAGTCGACGCTTCGAGGTATCCTCGCGAAGCTGGTCGAAGGCGGGGCGCTTGCTCGTGGCATGGGCGATAGGCCCAGCGCCCTCGCCTACGAGCTGACGCCATTCGGCGAGGATCTTCTATTCGCCGCCGCGGCTGTGGAGGGGTGGCTGGGCCTTGCGCCGGATGGGCCAATCGCACTGGAGAGCGCGCCGGCCAAAGTCGCGATCAAGGCTCTGGTCGGGGGCTGGGCCTCGACCGTGGTCCGGGCGCTGGCGGCGAGGCCGTTGACCCTGACCGAGCTCGACAAGCTGATCGACGGCTACACCTATCCGGCGCTAGAGCGGCGGCTTTCCGCGATGCGGCACGCGGGTCAGATCGAACTGGGCTCGAGCGGCGATGGCAGCAAGGGCCGGCAGTACACCGTCAGTCCCTGGCTTCGCTTGGGGATCGGGCCCCTCACCGTGGCGGCACGTTGCGAGCGCAGGCACATGCCGCATACGACCGCGCCGATCACCCGCATCGATGTGGAGTCGGCGTTCCTGCTCGTCACCCCACTGGTCGATCTTGACGCCGACACCTGTGGCTTCTGCCAGCTCGCCGTCGAAGCCGGTAGCGGCGATGCCCGCCAACCCTGGGCCGGTGCCCAGGTGACGTTCGAGAACGGATCGGTCAGCTCCTGCGTCGCTCGACTCGAACCGCGCCCGGAGAGCTCGGTAACCGGACCGGCCGGGGCATGGCTCGACGCTGTGATCGGACGAGACCCCGAACTTCTCTTATTCGGCGGCGACGCGGATTTCGGGCGGGAGATCGTCGAGGGAATTCACGACGTGCTCTTTCGGATCTTTGCCTCGACGCAATCCCCCGAGCCGCTCTCTTAGCCCGAAGCGCCGCCGCAACCGCAGTCCCCGTCTCGGTCAGCCGGCGGCAGGCCCGCTTGCGAGTACGGCAGCTCGCCGGTGTCGTGCAGCTCGTGGCGCAGCGAGTTGATCACCGCACCCGCCATCAGCGCCAGGCTGAGAACGTAGAACCAGAGCAGGGCGATGAGGACGAATCCCAGGGTCGAGCCGAAGCGCGAGAGGCTGGAGACGTTGGAGAGGTAGACCGGGAAGAGCCAGTTGGCGACGCCGGCGGCAAGGGTGACGAAGGCCGCTCCCGGCCAGACCGCGCGCCAAGGCATGTGGCCCTTCGGAACCGCCCAGAAGATCACGCAGCAGATCAGGAAGACGATCAGGATTGCCGCGCCTAGCAGCAGCGCCGTGTCGATCGCCTTGATGTTGGAGAGCCCAAAGGGGAGCCGGTCGGTGCTGGAGGCCAGGGCGCTCTCCATCGTCGGCAGGAAGATGCTGGCGGCGATGAAGAGGAGGACGACGGCCAGCATCGCGAAGGAGAAGCGCTTCTGCTCGACCCAGCCGCGGCACTCGACGTGATAGATCCGGCAGAAGGCGGTGTCCATCGCCCCCCAGAAGGAGGCGCCGATCCAAAGCGAGCCGAAGAAGGCGGCGATCCCGATCGTGGTCGAGTTTTCCTGGATCCGGTCGAGGACGTCCTTGAGCGTCCCCTGCTCGACGTTGGGGAAGAGGCGCTGGAGGTCGTTGATGACGCTGGTCTCGACCCCGCCGAGCTTGAGCACCTGGCCGAAGACGAAGAGGACGAGGAGGGCAAAGGGGAAGACCGCCAACATCAGGTTGTAGGCGACCATCGCCGAGAGCCCGGTGACGTTCTCGCGGTAGGCGCGCTGCCAGAAGGCGCGCAGCCAGGGACGGGAGTGGCGGACCGATTTGGGCATTGACTTCAGAAACTGAAGCGACTATCATGCGAACAGACGTTTGAGCGGATCCAAGCGCCCATCGCAAGGGCCAGGGGCAGCGCAGACACTATTCAGCTTCGCGGACCGGATCGCCGGTCCGCTTTTTCGCGACTTTTCGCCGACCTCGGCGTTTCAGTTGCAGGACTTGACCACCTAGCGCAAAGAAACGAGTGGAAACGGATGCTGGTAGCAGAGCTTCAGGAGCTTGAGGAGGTCAAAGGCCTCATCACGAGAGGGCAGCAGCTTGGCGTGCTGACCTTCGGCGACATCGCCTCGGCGGTGTCGGAGGTCGATCTGGACGAGTCCGACGTCGAGGACCTTTACGGGCACCTCGAGAAGTCGGGCATCGAGCTGGTCGAGGACATGGACCCGGCCCAGAAAGCGGCCGCGGATGCCCTCCCCATGGACACCGGCAAAAAAGGCCGTCGCCGCCAGAAAGCCGCGCTCGACCTGAAACCGGACATGACCACGGACAGCCTGCAGCTGTTCCTCAAGGACATCGGCAAGGTCCGCCTGCTGACCGCCGCGGAGGAGGTCGAACTCGCCAAGCGGATCGAGCGCGGCGACCTCGACGCGAAGCAGAAAATGGTCGAGTCCAACCTGCGCCTGGTCGTCTCGATCGCGAAGAACTACCGCAACCAGGGCCTGCCCTTCCTCGACCTGATCCAGGAGGGCACGCTGGGCCTGGTCCGCGCGGCAGAGAAGTTCGACTACCGCAAGGGATTCAAGTTCTCGACCTACGCGACCTGGTGGATCCGCCAGGCGATCGCCCGTGCGCTCGCCGACAAGGCGCGGACGATCCGCATCCCGGTCCACGTGGTCGAGAAGCTGAACAAGATCGGCCGCGCCGAGCGCAAGCTGGTCACCGAGCTGGGCCGCGAGCCCACCCCGGAGGAGATTGCCGAGGTGACCGGGATCGATCCCGAGGAGGTCGACTCGATCAAGCGTTCCGCCCAGGCGCCGGTCTCGCTGGAGAAGCCGGTCGGCGACGAGGAGGAGTCCGAGTTCGGCCAGTTCATCGCCGACGAGAAGGCCGAGTCCCCCTTCGACCGCGCGGCGGACCTGCTGACCAAAGAGGCGTTGAAGGACGCGCTGGAGAACCTCTCCTATCGCGAGCGGCGAGTGCTGGAGCTGCGCTACGGCCTCGGCGGCGAGCACCCGCGCACGCTTGACGAGGTGGGCCGGACCTTCAACGTCACCCGCGAGCGGATCCGCCAGATCGAGAACCAGAGCCTGAAGAAGCTGCAGCAACTCGGAGAAGCTCAGAAGCTCCGAGAGGTCACCTGACGCGCAGCGCCGCGGCAGGCAAGGACGCAGGGAGCGTGGCGTGCTCTGCACGCGAGCGACCGAGGACGCCGCATGCCGCGGCGCTGCGCGTCAGGGCTAAGGAGTGCGGGCATCCCGGCCGATACAGGTCGGGATGTTCGAGATCGACAAAGCGCTGCGCCAGCTGATCGAGCGGGAGGGCTCCGACCTCCACATCAAGGTCGCCTCGCCGCCGATCATCCGCCAGCACGGCGAGCTGGTCCAGCTCGAGGGCTATGAGCCGCTGACCGCGGAAGACACGGAGAAGGCGTTCCACGACATCGCCGAGGTGCGCTCGCTGACCGAATTCGAGGAAGCCGGCGAGGCCGACTACTCCTACTCGATCCCCGGCCTCTCGCGCTTCCGCGTCAACACCTTCAAGCAGCGCGACTCGATCTCGATCGTCTGCCGCGCGATCCCCTTCACGATCCGCTCGGTCGAGGAGCTGGGGCTGCCGCCGGTGGTCACCAAACTGGCCGAAGAGCAGCGCGGCATCGTTCTCGTCACCGGCACCACCGGCTCGGGCAAGAGCACGACGCTGGCGGCGATGATCGACCACATCAACAGCAACCGCCCGCACCACATCATCACGCTCGAGGACCCGATCGAGTACCTGCACGAAGACAAACGCTCGATCGTCAACCAGCGCGAAGTCGGCTCCGACACCGAGAGCTTCGGCCGGGCGATGCGGCGCGTCCTGCGCCAGGACCCCGACGTGATCTTGATCGGCGAGATGCGCGACGAGGAGACCGTGCGCACGGCGCTCTCGGCCGCGGAGACCGGCCACCTCGTCCTCTCCACCGTCCACACCCTCGACGCGACCGAGACGATCAACCGCATCGTCGATGTCTTCCCTCCCCACCTCCAGCACCAGGCCCGTGTGATGCTCGCCTCGACGCTGAAGGGGGCGATAGCCCAGCGCCTCGTTCCCGACATCACCGGCGAAGGCCGGGTGCCCGCCTCCGAGGTGATGGTCGTCACCGGCCGCGTCCAGGACCTGATCATGAACCCCGACGAAACCGGCAAGATCACCGAGGTGATCGGCGAGGGCGAGTACTACGGGATGCGTACCTTCGACCAGTCCCTGCTCGGCTACGTGATGGAGGGCAAGATTGCCGAGGACGTCGCCCTTGATTACGCCTCCAGCCCCCATGACTTCAAGCTGATGCTTGCCGCCGGCGGCAAGGGCGCCAGCGGCATCGAGCAGCTCACCGCCGAGCCCGCTCCCCAGTAGTAGTACGAGCGTCCAGGACGGCCGAGGGTGCGCTGCCACGGCTCAAGGGGCAGTGGCGGGGCGTCGATGAGCTTGGCGATGCCAGCACTAGGCCGATTGCGTTCGCAGTTTCGCGCCCTCCTTCGAAGCGAGAGTGGGATGGCGTTGCCGACGGCGCTGTTCGCGATGATCGCCAGCATGGCGTTGGCGAGCGCCGCCGTCCTCTCATCGGTCGACGTCCAGCAGGGGTTCTCCCGCGACCATAGTTCCAAGGAAGCGATCGCCGCCGCCGACGCCGGCGCGAGCGTCGCCCTGCTGCGGCTCAACCGGTTCCAGGGCAAACTGACGGCGGCGACGCCGTGCGTGGGGCCGGCGGGCGAAACGCTGCTCTCGTCCGCCGGCTGGTGTCCGGCGACGGCAGCCGAAAGCGTTGGGGACGCGACCTACACCTACCGCGTCAGTGCCTACGCCGGCACCGGCGCCTACAACGTCATCGCCGTTGGTACCTCAGGCACAGTGAGCCGCCGAGTCAACGTGGGCCTCGTCTCCTACAACGGCAAAAACATCTTCGCCGACGAGAAGCTGATCGGACAGGACGGCATCGAACTGAAAGGGGGAGTGACGGTCAAAACCGACATCGGCACCAACGGGAATATCGAACTGAACAGCGAAAACGGGAAAGCCCCGATCCTCTGCGGCAATCTCCGCCACGGGCTCGGCAAATCGGCGCCGACGCCGAAATGCAACGGCTCCGTCGAAGAAGGCGAAAAGAACCTGCCAGCGATCACGCTCCCATCGAACATCTCGACGGAAAACTCCAACTGCCGCCTCGCGGTCACATGCCCCAAACCGACAGAAGAAGTCGACCCTTACACGACGTGCAAAGGGAAAAAATGCGAAGCCGGAAAACGCACCGAAACCGAGCCGTGGGACGCCAAACATAAAAACATCAACATCCCCAATAATTCGACGCTGAGCATGGGTGGCCGCGACTACTTGGTCTGCGGCATCTTCGTCAATGGGGAACTGATCATGGCCGCAGCCTCAGAAATCCGCATCTTTGTCGATACGCCCGAACACTGTGGCCTGACAGCCGGCGCCACTCAGGTGGACTTCGGCGCCAATGCCATCGTCAGCTCGACCGGCTACAACGCTCAGAACGGCTTCAAAATTCCCGGCATCTATGTTCTGGGCGAATCGAAGGTCAAACTAAGTGGCACCTCTGGCACCAACGAGGTGATGATCTACGCGCCGAAAAGCGAAATCGACCTCGGGGGCAATGCCACCTATCAGGGCATGATGGCGGCCAAAAAAATGGTCCTGCACGGAAACCCGACGTTCGAATCGGACGCGAACATCAAAGAACCCGCAATCGCCTTCGCCAGCCTGCTCGCCCGCACGCGCTACGTCGAGTGCATCGGCGCGACCGCGACTCCCCCGAACGCAAACTGCTGAGCGTCGCTCAAGGTCTCGGCCTGGGCTGACGACCTAATAGGCGAACGTATGAGGGACAAGCTCAACGACAACCCGCTCGCCCAGGCAGCCGTGGTCGGCGTCCTGCTGATCGCTGCCGTCGTCTTCCTGATGGGGAGCAAAGGTGGCAAAGAAGAAGAAGGCTCGGCCGAAGGGACGGGCGGCTCGGTTGTCGTCGCCGCGCCGGCGGAAGCCGGCAGCCCGACCGACCTGCCGCCGCCGAGCACGGGTGTCGGCGCTCCGCCGCCGCTGCCCAACGCAGTAACGTCGGCCTTCGACGCGGGCGACACGATCGTCCTGCTCTTCGTCCGCGATGGCGGCATCGACGACCGCCGGGTCACGCGGTCCGTGGAGAGCGTCAGCTCGATGGCGGGGGTCGCCACCTTCGTCGTGCCGGCAAAGCGGATCGCCCGCTATGCGGCGGTCGCCCAGGGCGCCGACGTCAACCGGGTGCCGGCCCTCGTGGTAGTGAGCCCGAAACGGGTCGACGCGGCAATACCCAAGGCTTCCGTTCACTACGGGTACCAGAGCCCCGAGAGCGTCGAACAGGCGGTGATCGACGCCGGCTACAAGGGTCGCACCCTCCCCTATCACCCGTGAGCTGATGGACGGCAGGGATTATCCCGGCCACCTGCGCCCGGTCCCGGAATCGGGCGACTCGACTGCGCCCGCCCTGGATCCAGAGGCGGGCGGCACCCCCGGCCTTACTCCGCCGGTCGCCCGCGGCCGCTCCAGCGGTTTCGTTACCGATGTCCTGGTCGATCTCGGTTATGTCCCCGAAGACCGGGCCCGCGTCGCGATCGAAGAAGCCCGTACCGCCGCGAGCCCGCCCGAGGAGCTGCTCCTGCAGCAGGGCGCGGTCACCATGGACCAGCTCTCGCGTGCGGTCGCCGAGCGCTACGGGCTCGACCACATCGACCTCTCCGCTTACCACATCGACATGGCGGCGGCGAACCTGATCCCGGTCCATACCGCGCGCCGCTACAGGGCGCTGCCGGTTGGCTTCGTCGATCCAAAAACGCTTCTCGTCGCCACCGCGGACCCGACGAACGTGCTCGCGGTCGACGACATCCAGATCGCGACGGGTCTGGACTGTCACATCGCGGTCTCTGCAGCGGAGGACATCGAATCCCTGATCGGGCGCCTCAACACGCTGCAGAGCGCGGTCAGCGAGGCCGTCACCGAAGGCGAAGCGGAGGCCGATGCCGAGCTCGCCGACGTCAGCGACATCGAAGTCAGCGCCGAAGACGCGCCGGTGATCAAGCTCGTCTACAGCATCCTCGGCCAGGCGGTGGGGGAGGGCGCCTCCGACGTCCACTTCGAGGCCGAAGAGGACGAGATGCGGGTGCGCTTCCGCGTCGACGGGGTGCTCACGGAGGCCGCCCACGTCCCCAAGCGGATGGTCAACGCGGTGATCTCCCGGCTGAAGATCATGAGCGATCTCAACATCGCCGAGAAACGCGTGCCGCAGGACGGCCGCGTCAGCGTCACGGTGGAGGACCGCCGGGTCGACCTGCGTATCACCACGCTGCCCACCCAGCGTGGCGAGGGAGCGACGATCCGCGTCCTCGACAAGGACAACGCGCAGCGTTCGCTAGACGAGCTGGGCATGGACGGCTCCGGGCGGGAGCGGTTCGAGGAGTCCTTCCACCAGGCCTACGGCGCCGTCCTCGTTACCGGCCCGACCGGTTCCGGCAAGTCGACGACGCTCTACGCGGCCCTCCAGGACCTGAATCAGGTCGAGAAGAAGATCATCACGATCGAGGACCCGGTCGAGTACCGCCTCGGCGGCATCAACCAGATCAACGTCAACCGGCCTGCCGGTCTCGACTTCGCGACAGGACTGCGTTCGGTCCTGCGCGCCGATCCAGACATCGTCATGGTCGGCGAGATCCGCGACGGCGAGACGGCGCGGATCGCGATCGAGGCGGCGCTGACGGGGCACATGATGCTGACCACGCTGCACACCAACGACGCCCCGGGCGCGATCGCCCGCCTGACCAAGATGGGGATCGAGGCCTTCCTCACTGCCTCCTCCGTCGACTGTGTCGTCGCGCAGCGGCTGGCGCGCAAGCTCTGCACCCACTGCAAGCGGCGCACGATCGTGCCGTCGCAGGCCCTGGCCGACGCCGAGATCCGCGTCGGCGGGGACATCGAGGCCTACGAGCCGGTCGGCTGTTCGCGCTGCAACCAGAACGGTTACCGCGGCCGGGTCGGGGTCTATTCGGTGATGAAGATGAGCGACCGGATCAAAGAGATGACGGTCTCCCAGGCTTCGGAGGCCGACATCAGCACGGTCGCCCGCGAGGAGGGCATGCTGACCCTGCGCGAGGACGGCCTGACCAAGGTGCGCAGCGGCCAGACCAGCCTCGAGGAGATCCTGCGTGTCACCGCCTGAGCGCCTGCCGACCTCAAGGAATCGAACCGAAGGGACGATCTAGGGCATATGGACTTCGATTTCTCCGCTGTCCTCGGCCACATGGTCGAGGTCAAAGCGTCCGACGTGCATCTCACCCCCGGCTTCCCGCCTGCGATCCGCGACAAGGGCAAGATCGAGCCGATGGAGGGCTTTCCGGTGCTCACCTCGCAAGAGACCCGCGAGGTCGTCTACGGCATCCTCAACGACGACCAGCGCAAGCGCTTCGAGAACCACAAGCAGCTCGACTTCGCCTACGCGATCCCGGGCGTGGCCCGCTTTCGCGTCAACTGCTTCTTCCAGCGCGGCGCGGTCAGCGCCGCCTTCCGCCTCGTCCCGCAGGACATCCCGGCCCTCGACTCGCTCGGCGTGCCCCAGGTGCTGCGCGAGCTGGCCAACAAACCGCGCGGCTTCGTACTCGTCACCGGCCCGACCGGCTCGGGCAAGAGCACGACTCTGGCGGCGATGATCGACGTGATCAACTGTGAGCACCAGGATCACATCCTCACGATCGAGGACCCGATCGAGTTTCTTCACCAGCACAAGCGCTCGATCGTCAACCAGCGCGAGGTCGGCGCCGACGCCGAGAACTTCGCCCTCGGCCTGCGCGCCGCCCTGCGAGAGGACCCCGACGTCATCCTCGTCGGCGAGATGCGCGACCTGGAGACGATCTCCACGGCGCTGACTGCGGCCGAGACCGGCCACCTCGTCTTCGCCACCCTGCATACCCAGTCGACCGCGCAGACGGTCGACCGGATGATCGATGCTTTCCCGCCCCAGCAGCAGGCACAGGTGCGCACCCAGCTCTCGATCGCCCTGCAGGGGATCGTCACCCAGCAGCTGCTGCCCACCTCCGACGGCCTAGGCCGGGTTGTCGCCACCGAGGTGCTGGTGCCGACCCCGGCAATCCGCAACCTGATCCGCGAGGGCAAGACCCACCAGATCTACGCTGCGGTGCAGACCTCAGGCGCGGTCGGGATGCAGACCATGGATGCCGACCTGGCCCGTCTCGTGCGGATGGGGAAGATCTCCCGCTCGCTGGCCGAACAGCGCGCCTCCGTGCCGGAGGAGCTCAAGCGCCTGCTCGGAGGCGAAGCCCCGGTGATGCCCCAGGCACAGGCTGCCCCGATAGGTAACGGCTCGGCCACCCCGTCTCCGGCCGCTGCATCGAGCGCCCCGCCCTCCTACGCGCAGGGGACGTAGTCCGTGGCCGGCGCAACTACATTTAGCTTTCGCGCCCTGGACGTCGCCGGGGCCGCCACCGGCGGGGAGGTCGAGGCCGAGTCCAAGGCGCAGGTCGGCGAGGTGCTGCGCCAGCGCGGCCTGATCGTCCTCGATGTCAGCGAGAAGAGCTCGCCCCTCAACATCGAGGATTTCTTCAAGCGTTGGCAGAGTGTCGACATGCGCGAGCTGGCGGTGTTCTCGCGCCAGTTCGCGACCCTGGTCGCTTCGGGCATGCCGATGCTGCGCACGTTGCACACGCTCGAGGAGCAGACCCAGGACGAAGCGATCAAGGAGGCCACTGCTGGTTTGCGGGCCGACGTCGAAGCAGGCAGCACGCTCGAGCAGGCGATGGAGCGCCACCCGAAGGTCTTCGACCGCCTTTTCCGCGCGATGGTCCGGGCCGGCGAGGAATCGGGTCGTCTCGAGGAAGCCCTCGACCGCGTCGCCTATCAGGTGGAGAAGACCGACGCGCTGAGGCGCCAGGTCAAATCGGCGATGATGTACCCGGCTCTGGTCTTCGGCTTCGCCATCGTCGTCCTGGTCGCGATCGTGGTGTTCGTGATCCCGGTCTTCGCCAACATCTTCAAAGAACTGGCCGAAGAACACCCCGAAGAAGCCGGCGGCTTGCCGGCCCCGACAGCGCTCTGTGTCGGCGTCTCCAACCTTCTCACCGGCTACTGGTTCGTGCTGATTCCGGGACTTGCGATCTCCTTCTTTCTCTTCTTCAGGTGGAAGAAGACGGAAAAGGGCAAGGAAATGTGGGACCGCTTCACCCTGCGCCTGCCCTTCAAGATCGGCGACGTGATCCAGAAGGTCGCGCTGGCGCGCTGGTCGCGCACCTTCGCCGGCTCGGTCTCCTCCGGCGTTCCGATGCTGCAGTCGATCAAGCTGACCGGCGAAACCGCCGGCAACATCGTCGTCGAGCAGTCGATGGACGACGTCTACGCCTCGGTCAAGCGCGGCGGCTCGCTGGCGGGCCCGATCGAGGCCAACCCGATCTTCCCGCCGATGGTCGGCCATATGGTCGCCGTCGGCGAGGAGACCGGCCAGCTCGAAAACATGCTCTCCAAGATCGCCGACTTCTACGAGGCCGAGGTCGACGCCAAGGTCAAGGCCCTCACCGCCCTGATCGAGCCGATAATGATCGTCTTCGTCGGCGGCATGGTCGGCTTCATCGTGATCTCGATGTACCTGCCGCTCTTCAGCATCTACGAAAAGATCCGCTGAGTCGGCGCCGGCCGGGCGCGAAACCGCACATTTTGCGCGCCACGCGTGCGCCTGGCACCTCTAGGTTCCTTGGCAATCGAGTCAGGCCACGAGCGTATGATGCCTCGTATGAAGGAGAGAATCACGATCTCGGTGGAGCCTGAGGTGGTGCAGATAGCGCGGGAGGAGGTCGAGTCAGGGCGGGCGTCCAGCGTCTCGGCCGCAATAGAAGACGCTGTCGTAAGGCGCAAGCGCTCGCGGGCGTTGCGCGAAGCCGTCGAGCTCTGGGAAGACGAGTTCGGACCGATTGGCGAGGAGGCGAAGGAGTGGGCAAGGAAAGAACTGAAGCGAGCGTTCCAGGAGATCTCGTCCTCGACGCCGGAGCGTTGATCGCCTTCGAACGCGAAGAAGAGGACATGGTCGCGATCATCGATCAGGCGGCCAGCATCGAAGCATCGGTCTTGATTCCAGCCAGCGCTCTCGCTCAGGCCTGGCGTGGCGGTGGACCTCGATCCGCCCGTTTGGCGCGGCTGATCGCCGGCACCGAAAGCGACGCGCTCGACGAGGCGCGTGCGAAGGAAGTGGGGGAGAGGCTGGAAGTCCACTCGGCGACAGATGTCGCCGACGTTCACGCCGTCTGCTGTGCTCTCGCGCAACCGGCGGTGCTCGTCACCTCCGACCTAGACGACATGAAGGCGCTCGCCGGGCCGGACGAGCATCTCGCGGTCGTGCCCGTCTGACCACGTTTTTAGTTTGGTTGACCAGTTATCTGGGTTTCGCTTGGAATCGGCCACAGAACCCGAGTTTTGGGGATATGAAGTCCTAGTTTCGGGGATCAAGGTGGTCCGGGGGGTGCCGATGAAGGGCCTGTGATGAATCTGCCAGTGCCTCGGTGCTCAAAGGCAAACCCGCTGCGAGGCGGGGGCGCAAAGCCTTTCGGGACTCCCTTGGGAGTCGGCCGGGCTACCACCGGGGTCGACAGACACCACGTGGCTTCACGCGACGGGGCTCTGGCGCAAATGATTAGGACCATAGGAGGTCACTGATGTTTGTCCAGAATCTCCGGGCCAAGGTAGGCGCCCGGCTCAACGGCGACAGCGAGGCCGGCTTCACGCTGATCGAGCTCCTCGTCGTCATGCTCATCCTCGGAATCCTGGCCGCGATCGCGCTGCCCGCCTTCTTCAACCAGAAGGAAAAGGCCGGCGACGCGAAGGCCAAGGAGTACGTCCACTCGGCGGTCGTCGCGATGGAGACGTTCTCGACCGACCACAACGGCACCTACGCAGGTGCTAACGCAGAAGAACTGCAGAAAATCGAGAGCACGCTGAACAACGCCACCTTCATCGAAGTCGAAGGTGAAGAAAGCACCTACAAAATCAACATCCAAGGTGCGAAAGCAACTCAGGAATTCTGGGTCGAACGGAACGGCGAAGGCGAACTCGTCTTCGGATGTGAAGAACAGGGTGTCGGCGGCTGTCCGGCCGGCGGAAACTGGGGCGAATAGCTCCTAGCTGCATCGCTTTGGCCTAGCCAGGCGTGAAGTTTCGAGGGGCGGGCCGGTCGGCCCGCCCCTCGCGCTTTTTGGCCAAGTCTCATGCGAAAGGCTAAACGGATGGCCGACCCGAGCCGATACGTCCTGACGATGTCGCGCAATTTCCCCATGCTGGCTTTGCGCCCGCGGTTCCGGCGGGCCTTCGTCGTCTTTTGCGTCGCCCTCTTCGCTGCCGCACTCGGCGCGACCCAGGCAAGCGCCCTGCCGGCCACCTACGACGGCATCGCCGCCGATGGGCACCTCGCTCTCTTCAGTACAGCTGAACAGATGGTGCCCGGTGACACCGATCACGAACAGGACGTCTACGTGCGGGCCAAAGACGCGGTGCTCGGCGAATGGGTGACCAAGGAGGTCTCGATCGGCCCGCTTGGCGGAAACGATGCCTATATGGCCCAGTACGACGGCGTGGCCAGCGACGGCAGCAAGGTCTTCTTCTCGACCAAAGAGCCGTTGGTATCTGCCGACGGCGACCGCAAGGAAGACGTCTACATGCGCGACCTGGCTACCAATGCGACCACGCTCGTAAGCCAGGGCGACTCATCGTGCGCCGTGGAAGGCTGCGGCAGCGGCGCCGGGGACTCCAGCTTCGTTCCGGGCGGGATCGTGGCATCCGGCGAAAGGCTGTTCTTCGCCACGACCGAAAAGCTCAACGCCGCTGACGGCGACAACTCGCTGGATATCTACATGCGCGACCTGGCCAGCGGCAAAACCGTGCTCGTGTCGCAGGGCGACTCGTCGTGCGCCGGGTCGAATTGCGGCAACGGCATACAGCCGGCGATCTTCGAACAGGCTTCCACCGACGGCGAAAAGGTCTTCTTCACCAGTACGGAGGGGCTGGTTGCCGGGGACAAAGACGGGCGTGTCGACATCTACGAGCGAGACTTGGGGAGCGAAACGACCAAGCTCGTCTCCGTTGCGGGGGCCTGTCCACCGTCGCTTCCGGCGGGACAGAATTGCGACCCCACTTTCGGCGGTGCTTCTAGTAATGGCTCGCACGTCTTCTTTGAGAGCGACGAAAGGATTTCCGAAGCCGACGAAGACAGCTCCCAGGACGTCTACGACTGGTCGGGCTCGGGGCCGGCGGCGCTTGCCTCCACGGGGCCGAGCGGCGGCAACGGCGCCCCCAACGCAACCTACTCCGGGACCTCGGGCTCCACCGGCGCGGTCTATGTCGAGACCAGCGAAGCTCTCGATCCTGCGGCCGACAAAGACACCGAACAGGACGTCTACGTGCGGGCGGAAGGGGCGACGAAACTGGTCTCGACCGGCTCCGAAAGCCGCAACGGCCCTGCGCCGGCATCCTTCCAGTGGGCGTCTCCCGACGGGTCGAGCCCGGCGGCGATCTTCAGCACGACCGAAGCGCTGGAGCCGCAGGACACCGATACGTCGGCGGACGTCTACGAACGCAGTGGCGGCATCACGACCCTGATCTCGACCGGGCCGGAAGGCGGCAACGGCGCCTTCAGCTCGGCCTTCGCGCAGGCCTCGAGCGACGGCTCGCACGTCTTCTTCGTCACCGCAGAGCCGCTGGTGGAAGAAGACGAAGACGAAAGCGCCGACCTCTACCTCCGCTCGAGCGGCGAAACCGCGCTCGTCTCCACCGGGCCCATCGGCGGCAACGGCTCTTTCTCGGCGGGACTGCACGGCGTCTCCAGCAACGGCTCGCAGGCCTTCTTCGTCACCCGCGAACGGCTGACCGTCGATGACGATTTCGCCAACGAGGACGACGTCTACTCGTGGTCCGCGGGCAAAACAGGGCCCTCGACGCTACTTGTCTCGGTCAAGAACTCATCCGAACTGGTACTCGGCCCGCCGCCGCCCTTCCTCGAAGGGACCAATCCGGCGAGCCCGGCGGAAACGACCGAACCTTCGATCTTCGGCCAGGCCGAAGCCGGGGCGACGATCACGATCTACACCAACTCGAGCTGCTCGGGTGAAGCCGTGCCGCCGGGCGGCGACGCGGAAGAGCTTGCCGGTGTCGGGATTCCGGTTTCGGTGGCCCCGGGCACGAAAACAACCTTCTACGCGACGGCCGAACTCGAAGGCGTCGTCTCTCCCTGCTCAAACGGCGTGGCCTATGTGCAGGAAGCGCCCCCGCCGCCTCCTCCCCCACCGCCACCCCCGCCGAAAGAAGAAGGGGGTTCCGGCGGCGGCTCGGGTTCCGGCGGCGGCATCGACGGCTTGGGCAACGGCAACCGCAACGGTCAATTGGGCCCCACCTTCGTCACCCCAGTGACGACGATCACCTTCGGGCCTGCTTCCAAGACCCGGAAGCACAAGGTCATCTTCCGCTTCTCCGACGCCACCGGCCAGTCAGGGACGAACTTCGCCTGCAGGATCGATCGCCACCACTGGAAGGTCTGCGGCTCGCCGAAGCGGTTGAAGAAGCTCGCGTTCGGCAAGCACGTCTTCGCGGTCAAAGCCGTAAACCAGGTGGGTGCCTGGGATGCTCCCGTCAAGCGCGCCTTCAAGGTGGTGCGATGAAGGCGCTGTGGATCCGGAGGCGGGTGCGGCCCGGGCGCGAGGGGGGATTCACCCTGATCGAGCTGCTCGTCTCGATGACGATGGGCGTCGTCGTTCTCGGCGCGGTCGGCTCGCTGGTCGTCAGCGCGATGAAGGACCAGCCGAAGATCAGCGAACGGGCGCAGGACATCACCACCGCACGCTGGGTGCTGGAGCGCCTGACGCGCGAAATCCGCGACGGCATCAGGGTCGACAAAGCGACCTCATCCTCGGTGTCCTTCGAAACCTACGTGCGGCACACGGCGTGCGGGGGCACCACGCTTCTGGCGAGCACGGCGACCCCGATCAAATGCGAGGTGACCTACGCGTGTACGACGACGGCATGCAGCCGGACCGAGGCAGCACCCGGTGTTTACACAGGCAAAGCGACGCGAATTTTCGAAGGTATCGACAGCAGCAGCGTCTTCGCCTACTCCCCAAGCGCCAAAGAAGCGACCTTCGTCAAGGTGACCCTGAACATGCCCAACCCGACCGGGTACGCCCCGATGACTGTTTCCGACGGCGCCAGCCTGCGCAACGCGACCTTGATCAACTGATGCGCCGTCCAGGCCACAAAGAAGCGGGATTCACCATCATTGAGGTGCTGGTCGCCATCGTCATTCTCGTCTCCGGAGCGCTCGCGACATTCAGCCTGCTCAGCGCGGCCAATCGCAATACGGACCGCGCCAAGGAGTCGCAGGTGGCGCTCGATCTTGCCCAGCAGGAACTGGAGGCGCTGCGCAGCCTCACCAACAAACAGCTGGCGCTGACGTCGACGCCGCCGGCGTCGTCCGACTCGCTGAACCCAGACCACCGTGTCTCCAGCGGCAAATTCGCCATCATCCGCGAACCGCAGAGTACCTACCGCAAACTCGTCGTCAACGGCGGGGAAATCGAAGGCGAATCGGGGAAAGTGGTGGAAGGAGGGGTTGTCAAACCATCTGAAAGCTTCGAAAACGGGGACGTCAGCGGAACGATCCACCGCTACATCGTCTGGAGCAACGACACCGCCTGCGGTTCGGCGTGCCCGACCTCGCAGGACTTCAAGCAGATCGTCGTCGCGGTCAAGCTCGACACGCCCGGCAACCAGGCCGGCGAGCGCGGCTATGTCGAATCCCAGTCGAACTTCGTCGACCCGACCGACAGCTCCGAAAAAGACCCGGCGGCGAACTCGAAAGGCGAACTGGTCACCGCCCAGCAGTTCTTCCTCACCGACACGCCGTGTTCCTCGACCGGCACAACCGAACGGGAGGAAATCAGCGGGGATCACCTGCTCCATAACACGCTGGGCACCTGCGCCAGCGAACCGCAGACGGGCACCACCCATGGCGCCCCCGATGCGCTCCTGCTCGGCGGCCCGCCCGACCCGGCGCCCGAAGACCCGAATGACCCGCTGCTCTACGACTACTCCGACGACACCTACCTCGAGCCGACGCCGGACACCGACAAGGGCGTGCAGATCCGCCGCGACGACACCAGCGGCTGCCACTACGTGCCGACCGGGACGACCAACCCGGAGTCCCAGGTACACCGCTGGGTCACCGATCCGATGAAATCGGAATTCAAAATGACCGAAAAAGTAACGCTCGAGTTCTACACGCGGACGATCAACGACGCGCTCTACAAAGGCAAGCTCTGCGTCTATCTATATAAGCGTCACGAAGCGGGATCGCCGCCTGTCGCGACGGACACGCTGCTGACGAACAAAAACGGCGGGACCGCCTACTGGACCTATGCGCCGGAAGGAAATGAATACTGGCCGCGGTATTCCTGGACCAAGGTGCGCCTGACGATGACCTTCAACGAAGCTCCCTACTCGATCTCGGCCGGGGACCGGCTCGGGGTGGCGCTCAGCGTCGAACGCAACGGCACACCCGCCGACGCGATCCCGATCATGTACGACCACCCCACCTACCCGACCCGGATCGAGGTCGACACCAGCACGCCGATCGAAGGCGGCTAGACGTGGGCGCCGCCGTGGCGATCGCCTTCCTCGGAGGGCTCATCGTCGGCAGCTTCGTCACCGTCGTCGCCTACCGGGTGCCGCGGGGCGAATCGATCGTCGGCCCGCGCTCGCGCTGCCCGGCCTGCGGCGTCCAGATCGCCGCCTACGACAACGTACCCGTCCTCTCCTGGGCGCTGCTGCGGGGGCGCAGCCGCTGCTGCGGGGAGCCGATCTCGGCTCGATACCCGCTAACGGAGTTCGGCCTGGGTACGCTCTACGCGGCGACGGTCGCTGTGCTCTGGGGCGACGCGGGCGAGATCGCGCTCGGCCTCGTCTTCGTCACGATGCTGCTCGCAGTCACGGTGACCGACCTCGAACGGCGGATCATCCCCAACAAAATCCTGATTGTCGGCGCGGTAGTTGGTGCCGTCATCGCCGCGGTCGCCGACCCTGGCAGCCTGCCGGAGCGGGCGATCGCGGCCGCGGCCGCCGGTGGATTGCTTTTCGCCGCGGCGCTGGCCTACCCCCGTGGCATGGGCCTCGGCGACGTGAAGCTGGCAGCGACGATGGGCCTCTTCCTCGGCCGCAACATCGCCCCGGCGATCCTCATCGCGCTCCTCGCAGGTTCCATCGTCGGCCTGGCAATGATCGCGCGCGACGGGGCGGCGGCGCGCAAGAAGGCGATCCCCTTCGGCCCGTTCCTCGCCCTGGGAGGCGTGGTCGGCCTGCTCGCGGGGGACCAGATCGTCGATTGGTACCTGAGCACGTTCTAGGACCTTCGTCCAGATTCTCCTAGAAATAAGTAGTTGCAGGGCGAAAGGTCTGCGGCCTTTCTGTCGATTGGGGAAAGGCGAGCACGCCACGGGCGCGCCGCGATTCCAGCTATGCGACTGCAACTGACCAGGAAGAAGAAGATGGGCGACGTCGTCGGCCTCGACATCGAGGCGGGCAGCATCGCTGCGGTCGAAGTGAAGGCCGACGGCTCCGCGCCGGTGAGCGTCGGCGCGATCGCGCCGCTCGCTCCGGGCGCCTTCCACGAGGGCGAGGTGACCGATGCCGACGTCCTGGTCGAAGCGCTGAAGGGGCTCTTCTCCAAGCACAAGCTCTCCAAGCAGGTGCGGCTGGGGATCGGCAACCAGCGGGTCATCGTCCGCACCCTGCGCCTGCCGGCGATCGAGGACCACAAGGAGATGGAGGCTGCGGTCCGCTTTCAAGCCCAGGAGCAGATTCCGATGCCGCTCGACCAGGCGGTGCTGGAGCACCAGGTGGTCGGAGGTGTTCCCGGGGAGGAGGGCGCAACGCCGCAGGTCGACGTGGTCGTGGTCGCCGCCCGGCGCGACATGGTCGGGTCGTTCCTGGAGCCGCTCCGCCGGGCCGGCCTGGAGCCGGTCGGGGTGGACCTCTCCGCCTTCGGCATGATCCGCGCCCTCGCCAACGGCACGAATGGCGCCGATGGCGAGGCCGTCCTCTACTGCAACGTCGGCGACGTGATGAACCTCGCGGTGGCGCGCGGACGCGCCTGTCTCTTCACCCGCGTCTCCAGCATCGGCCTGGAGGACATCGCCGGCCGGGTCGGCGCCGAGACCGGCCTCAGCGTCGAGCACGCGACGCAGTGGCTCACCCATGTGGGCCTTGAGGGCCCGGTGGAGGAGATCGACGGCGATGCCGCGGTTATCTCCAACGTGCGCCGGGTGCTCGAAGACGGCCTTTCCGGGCTCGTCGACGAGCTGCGTCTCTCACTCGACTACTACGGCGCGCAGGAGAGCGCGGTGCCGGTCGGGCGCGTAGTCCTCTGCGGCCCGGGCAGCGCGATTCCGGGCCTGGCGGAGCTGATGGCGGAGCCGATCGGCCTGCCGATCTCCACCTCCCATCCGCAGGCGCTCTCTGGATTCGACGAGAGCGCCGCCGCGCGCCTCACCCTTCCCTACGGCCTCGCCCTGGAGCACTGAGCGATGCGCCCCGTCAACCTGATCCCGGTCGAGGACCGCCACGGGCAGAACGCGCCCCTGCGTACCGGCCCGGTCGCCTACATCCTGATCGGCGCTCTGGTGCTCGCCCTTGCCGGCGTGACCATGCTGGTCCTCACCGGCAACAAGGTCGCCGACAGCAAGAGCGAGCTGGCTCAGGTGAAGAGCGAAGACGCGGCCGCTAAGGCGCGTGCCGAAAGCCTCGCTTCCTACACCCAATTCGCCGCCCTGCACGAACAGCGCGTGATGACGATCTCGAGCCTCGCCGACAGCCGCTTCGATTGGGAACGGGTGATGCGGGAACTGGCGCTGATCCTGCCGCATGACGTCTGGCTGAACAGCCTCGAAGCGTCCGCCTCCTCGGAAGCCGGAGGCAGCGGAAGCACTTCGGGTGGGGGCAGCCTGAGCAGCTCGATCGTCGGGCCGTCGCTTGCGATCGGCGGCTGCGCCGCGGGCCAGGACGCGGTCGCAAATTTCGTCACCGCGCTTAAAGACATCGACGGGGTCACCCGCGTCGGCGTCGAATCCTCCGAACTCGCGGGCGAAGACGAAGGCGCCGGCAGCAGCGGCGAATCGGGGTCGGCAGGCGGCGGCGACTGCCGCACCCGCAGCTTCATCGCCGAATTCAAACTCGTCGTCGCTTTCGACGCCGCGCCGGTGCCGTTGAGCGAAGCAGAAGAATCGGCACCGGTTACGCCGACCGAAAAATCCGAAGAAGCCGCCTCCCAGGAAACCGGCGAAAGCAAAGAATCGGAAGGCAGCTGAGATGGGCTCGGCGAACAACAGGCTGATCGTCGCGATGATCGCCGTCGCCGCCCTGGCGGGGGCGTTCTGGATGCTCGTCCTCAGCCCGAAGCGCCAGGAAGCGAGCGAACTCTCCGACCAGGTGAGCCACACCCGCGAATCGCTGGCGCAGCACCGCGGCGAAGTGGCGATCGCCGTGCAGGCCCGCCGTGAGTTTCCGGTCGATTACCAGCAGCTCGTCGTCCTCGGCAAGGCCGTCCCGGGCGACGACGACACACCCTCGCTGCTGATCCAGGTGAACCGGATCGCCGACAGCGCGAAGGTGCGGTTCCAGACCATCAAACTGAGCTCTGAAGGGGGTGGAGAAGCGCCCCCGCCCGCCGAACCAGTGGAACCGGGCGCCGCTCCGATTCCGCCGACAGAGGTGGCCGCCTCGACGTTGCCCCTTGGCGCCGCGATCGGCCCGGCCGGCCTGGCCGTGATGCCCTACGAACTCACCTTCACGGGCGACTTCTTCCACGTCGCCGACTTCATCCACGGGCTCGACTCGCTGGTCAAGACGAACAACGCCAAGGTCGGCGTCACCGGCAGGCTGGTCACGATCGACGGCTTCAAATTGGAAGCGTCTTCGGAAGGGGGCTTCCCGATGCTGGAAGCGACGTTCACGATCACCACCTACCTGACTCCGCCGAGTGAAGAAGGCGTGACCGCCGGAGCTACCCCCGAAGCGCCTGCAGCGGCCGCGACGCCGGCTTCGACCACGACTGGAGGCACGCCATGAAGCGCCTGAAAGGACCTGAGCTGAAGCTGTCGGAGCTGAAGGTGCCGCCCTTCCTGACGGACCTCTACTGGGACCTGCGCGATCGCCGCCTGTTGCCGCTGGTCGCGCTCGTCGTAGTGGCGATCGCCGCCGTGCCCTTCCTGCTCAGCGGCAAGTCGGATGAAAGCTCCACGCATGGTGTGGTGGCCATTGCGACCCCGGCCGCAGGAGCGGGCGGCTCCAACTCGTCGACGCTCGTTGCCGTCGAGGCCAAGCCGGGCCTTCGCGACTACCACAAGCGCCTGAGCCACCGCAGCCCTACCGATCCCTTCAAGCCGCGTTACAGCGGTCCGCAGCTGGCAGGGTCGGAACTCGGCGGCGAAGGCGGCGAACTGTCTTCGACGAGCACGACTTCGACCACCACGACGAAGACCTCCAATGGCACGACGACGACCGAAACGACCACGGAATCGCCGGGCGGCGCCGGGTCCCCGCCTTCGCTCAAGGAATACACCATCGCGATCGACGTCAAGATCACCCGCACGGAGACCAAGGCTGACGGCAAGAAGGAAAAGAGCGAGCCGACGGTCCACCACCGCGTGATACCTCCCGCGGCGCTGCCCAGCGAAAAGACGCAGGCCGTCGCCTATATGGGGCTCAGCCCGAAGACTAAGCAGCCGCTGCTGCTGATCTCCGACGCAGTCACCGCGATCTTCGGCGAAGGCGACTGTCTCTCCGGGGAGCAGACCTGCCAGCTGCTCGAAGTCGAACCGGGCATGCCCGAGACCTTCGTCTTCGGCCCCAACTCCACCCGCTACAAGATCGTCGTGCTCAACCCCCGGCCGGTCGTGGTCGGGACCTATAAACCCTAGCCACCGCCCAAAACTTCAGTAAGTGAAGCGAGATCGGTACACTCGCTGGAGCGAGGCAATCGACACAACCTCCTCGCCATTCCGATGAGTGCAGCCTCCAACTCCCGATGTCCCGTCTGTCGCACGGCCGAAGTGGTCTGCGGCAAGTGGACCCTCCTCGTCATCCGCGACCTGGCCGAGGGCTCGAGTCGCTTCTGCGAGCTGGAGCGCTCGCTGGAGGGGATCAGCCCCCGCACCCTCTCGCTGCGTCTTCGCGCGCTCGAAGAGGAGGGCATCGTCGAGCGCCACACCTTCCCCGAGGTCCCGCCCCGGGTCGAGTACGCGCTGACCGAGAAGGGCGAGGCCCTGGTGCCTCTGGTCGAAGACATGCGCCGCTACGGCACGCGCTGGCTCTTCGAAGACGCTCCGGCGACCGCCGCCGGGCGCACTCCCGCTGCGGCGTAGTCGCCAGTCTGCATTTACCCGTCCTATACACGGGTAATCGCGGACTCGATGGACCAGTAGCCTGCAAGGCGTCGTGCAGGCGCAGGAGGGGCAGGCGTGGGCGGGAAGGCTCGGGCGTGCGTGATCGCCTGCTCAACGACTCGTTGTCCATGCTTGCGGCCGAGGCGGCCGTGCGGCTCAGCGCGCTGGTTGCCGGCGGCGATCAGATTCCCTTCGACGTCGACTCCGAGAGCGGCGAGGATTCCGACTTCTTCAGCTACCGGCCGTTGACCTCGCGCTATGTGCGCGAGCGCGAGAGCGAGCTGCGCAGCCTCGACGGGTTCGGCCCGGCGTGCGACGCGGTCGCGGTTGCCGGAATAGCCGCCGTCTACCTGGAAGCGCGCGGCGAGCCGGTTTCGAGCGACCCTGGCGAGCGGGCGGCGCAGATGTTGATGGTCTTCCTCGCCTCGCTCTGGGACGGCTGCGCCGAACTTGCCCTCGACCACGAACAGCTGCAGAGTGCCCTTGCGGTGCTGGAGGCCGAGACCCGTGGGGTAGAGGAGGCCGACATCCTGATCGCGCCGCTGGTCGGGCTGAGGATGCCACTGCCGCGGCTCCAGCTTCCGCACGGGGTGCAGATCGTCCGCGCCGATGCGATCGAGGCGCCGATCGAGGCAATGCGCAGTGAGGGCATGGGCCGCGCCGCCTGGGAGCCTCAGTTCCTCGCCCTGGCCGAGCAGGACGAGGGAACCGAGAACGCGGAGGCAGCGATCTGCCAGCTGCGCGAGCTGATCAGCGTCATGCATCTCTTCAAGGCGGGCAGCGTCGGGCTCGGCCCCTACGCCTTCGCCCCCACCGGCGAGGGCCGCTGGGCCCGCCTCGCGACCGGCGCCCCGGCCACGCGTCCAGGCGCCTATGAGCTGAACGAGTCCGAGGCGGTCGAGCTGGCCGAGCTGGCCGATGCGCTTGAGGCCCGTCCCGACCCCGACGCCGCCCTCGCCTGGGCCGTCGGCCGCTTTGAGATGGGCTGCGGCCGCAGCTCCGCGCTGGAGGGCCTCAGCGATCACCTTCTGGCATTGCGCGCGGTGCTCGACGGCAAAGGCCCCGTTGGGGCTTCGCTGCCGATGCGGGCCTCGGCGTTGATCGCCTGCGAGGAGTTCGACCGGTTCGAGGCGCGCGAGCGGATCGAGCAGGCGATGGAGCTGGAGCGCTCGCTGATGAACGGCACCCAGTCGCTGCCCGGCCTCGCCTTGGCGAGCTGGCTCGAGGAGGGGGTGCGCCGCATCCTGCGCGAGGCCGCCCTCGGCGAGCTCGGCTCCGATCTCGGCACCGCCGCCGAGGAGACCCTGATCGCAACCGGCTTGGAGGCCGGCGACGGGGCGATCGTCGGCACGACTTCAGAGTGGGAGATACCCGACACGGGAGAGGTGGAGGAGACAGTGACGCGACATCACCAGCCGCATCGAGAGCCACACGACGAGCACGACGAGCAGGCCACCCGCATCCTCGAGCCGGTCCCGGCCGAGGGCGAGATCCGCATCACCGCGACCCCTTGGCTCGACGAAGTCGAGGCGCCGGAGCGCACACTCGACTTCCCGGCGATCGAGGGAGACGTACAGCACCGCGAGCGGATCGATACCCCCCGCGTGCGCCATCTCTTCCCGGTCCCCGAGGATGCCGACTGGCAGGTACGCGAGCTCAAATACGACCATTACGGCCACGCCGGCTGACCGGCGCATATCGGCGTCCTCGGTCGCTCGCGTGCAGAGCACGCCACGCTCCCTGCGTCCTTGATCTGCTTGGTCAGCCGGCGTGGCCGGCGGCTCTCTGGATTCGCTCCTCGTTAGAAGCGAAGAGGTAGCGGTTGATCTCGGCCAGCCCGGCCAGGTCGTGGACGTCCTCGTCCAGATAGGGGACTCGGATCACCCCGCTGGTGCGCAGCTCCCTCGCCAGGCGCTCGATGTTGGCAGCGTCGCGCTCGGCCAGCGCCTGGTAGTCGGCGAAGTTCTCGGCCACTCGCCCGGCCAGGTCCTTGTCGCCGAGCTTCTCGACCAGGGTTGTATCGAGGTCGCCGTTGTCGCTGCGCAGGCGCTCGGCCGGGTAGTGGACCTTGTTGACGATGACGCCGCCGAAGGGCAGCTTCGCCTCAACAAGCTTGCGGTGGAAGTAGACGGCCTCGTCGACCGGCTCGCCCTGGGGGCCGCAGACGACGAGGAAGCAGGTGCGGCGGTCGGCGAGCAGGCTGTTGACCCGTTTGGCGCGGGCCTGGAAGCCGTCGACCATGCCGCTGAAGGCGTTGAAGAACTCGGCCAGGTCGGCCAGCAGGTCGAAGCCGACGATCCGCTTGAAGACGCTGAGCGCGACCGAGGCGCCTCGTCCTGCCACCTTGGCGGCGAGCCCGGTCGGGCGCATGAAGACGCGCAGCGAGCGGCCTTCGATGAACTGCATCAGGCGGCGCGGGGCGTCGAGGAAGTCGAGCGCGTTGCGGGTCGGCGGCGTGTCGAGCACCAACAGGTCGAAGCGGCCCTCGGTGTGCAGCTCGAAGAGCTTCTCCATCGCCATGTACTCCTGCGAGCCGGCGAGGGCGTTGGAGATCTGCTGGTAGATGCGGTTGCCGAGGACGCGGTCGCGCGACTCCTCATCGGGCGCCTGGCGGGCGACCAGCTCGTCGAAGGTCGCCTTGGCGTCGAGCATCATCGCCCACAGCTCGCCCTCGATCTCGACGCCCTGGGCGGCGAAGAGCGCCGGGTCGACCTGGCGGGCCTCGTTGCCGAGCTCCTTCAGCCCGAGCGAGTCGGCGAGGCGCTTCGCCGGGTCGATCGTCAGCACGCAGACCTTCAGCCCCCGCGCCGCCATCCCGACGGCGATCGCCGCCGAGGTGGTCGTCTTGCCAACGCCCCCCGAACCGGCGCAGATACAGATGCCCTTGCCCTCGAGGATGTCGCCGACGTTCGCCATCAGCCCAGCCTCTTCGCCAGCTGCAGTGCCGCCTCGGGCCCAAGCTCCGGCTCGAAGAGGAAGGGCAGCGTCTTCACCGGGGCCTCGACCCGGCGGCGCAGCCGGGCCAGCTGGGCGCGCTGCGAGCGGGCCCGGTTGTGCTCGGAGAGGGCCGCCCGCGCCGCAGCCCGCACCGACCCGTTCTCGCCCTCGGCCAGGCTGGCGAGCCGCTCGGCCTCCTCGTTGGAGAAGCGCTCCGGGTAGAGCCCATTCATATAGACCCGGTCGACGGCGACGCCGACCTCGGCGCGCAGGTCGTGCTCGAGCGCCGCCGACTCGTTGACTGGCATCTCCTCCGGCAGGGCGACGATCGCCACCCCGGTGTTCTTCTGGTTGGTGATCAGGCGGTCGAGCTGTTGGGCCTGGGAGTGGATCGGGCCGACGCGGGCGATTTCGGCGAAGGTGCGCGGCGTCTGCAGGAAACCGATCCCGTGGCCGGTGGCGGGGGCGTCGACGATCACCAGGTCGTACTCGCGCCCCTTCTTCACCTTGCGGTCGGGCTGGGCCAGCTCCCAGATCTTGCCGATCGTGACCAGCTCCTTGAGGCCGGGCGTGGCGGCGGCGAGGTAGTTGAAGATGCGGCTGCGGAAGAGCATGTCGCGCATCGCCCGCACCTTGAGCTGGAGCAGCACGTACTCGCGCATCGACTCGTCGGGGTCGATCGAGATCGACCAGAGGTTCTCGGCCATCTCGACCTCGTGGAAGCCGACCTCGGTGTGGTCGAAGATGCGCGAGGCGTTCTCTTGCGCGGAGACCTCGCAGACGATCGTCCGCTTGCCTTCGGCGGCGGCGCGCAGGCCCAGCGCGACCGCGACCGTGGTCTTGCCGACGCCCCCCTTGCCGGTGACGAAGACCAGTCTCTTGTCGAGAAGATCGGTTACCGGGTGATTCCTAGCAATTTCTCGGCCCGGCAGGAAAAGCGGGTGCTCATGCGAATACCCGCGCAATGGGATTCCTGAGCCGCAAGAGCAAGTTCGTGTCAAACCCCGTCGAGGACGAGCCGCATCCGATTGTGGAGGAGCTGGAGCGGATGGAGGAGGCCGTGCCGGAGCGGCGGGACGACGAGATTTCGGAGGTGTCGGCTGCGGGTCCTGTCCCGGATGATGGGGGGGCGCTGCGGGCGGGCCACGGTCCGTCCTCGACCCCCCCATCATCTGCGCCACCCGCGGAGGACGCGTCTGAGGCTGTAGCCCCGGCCGCCCAGGTGGCTGAAGCTTCTGCGGGACCGGCCGTCGCTGATGAGCCCGAGCGGTTTATGCCTCGGGACCTGTTGGCGCCCTCTCGGCGTGAGGTTGTTGCTGAGAAGGAGGAGGCGGAGGCTGAGGCGCCGGTTAAGCATGCTGAGGTGATTGCCTTTGCGAACCAGAAGGGTGGGGTCGCGAAGACGACTACTACTTTGAATTTGGCCGTTGCCTTTGCCGAGTCTGGGTACAGAGTGCTCTGCGTCGATCTGGATCCGCAGGGGAACCTGACGATGAGCCAAGGGATCGACCCGGACAAGGTCGAGAAGAGCCTCTACGACGTGCTGGTCAACGACATGCCGATAGCGGAGATCGTCCAGCACCGCGAGATCGACATCGCAGTGTCCTCGATCGACCTCGCGGGCGCCGAGATCGCGATGAGCACCAAGATCGGCCGCGAGCGCTCGCTGGAGAAGGCCCTGAAGGAAGTCTCCGGCGACTACGACTTCGTCTGCATCGACACGCCGCCCAGCCTCGGGCTGCTGACGATCAACGCGCTGACCGCGGCGAACAAGGTGATCGTCCCGGTCCAGTGCGAGTATCTCTCGATGCGCGGGCTGGTCCAGCTGCAGAACACGCTGAAGATGATCCAGGAGAACCTCAATCCGGACGTCAAGATCGAGGGCATCCTGCCGACGATGCTGGACACGCGCACGGTCCACGCCAAGGAGGCGGTGGAAATCCTCGAGGAGAACTTCGGCGAGCTCGTCTTCAAGTCCCGAATTCGCAAGGCGATCAAATTCGCCGAGGCCCCGGTGAAGGGGTCCAGCGTGCTGAAGTACGATTCCGGCAGTAGCGCCGCGAACTACTACCGCGAGCTGGCGAAGGAGGTTCTGGCACATGAGTCGGCGTAAGAAGCGGGCGAGCATGCGTGAGGGGCCTCTTTCTGAGCTTTTTCGGTCTACTGCTTCTGACGACGAGTCTTCAGAGGGGTCGGCCGCGGGTCCTGTCCCAGATGATGGGGGGGCGCTGCGGGCGGGCCACGGTCCGTCCTCGACCCCCCCATCATCTGCGCCACCCGCGGGTGAGGCGTCTGGTACCCCCGCGGAAGAGTCGAGTGAAAGGGGCTCTGCTGAGACCCCTCCTGAGCGGCTTAAGCGGGTGTTTTCCGAGGAGCCTCGGCAGGGACGTAGAGAGATTGAGCCGGTTGTGGAAGCGCCTCGTTATGGGCGGGAGGAGCCTGAGTATGAGCCGCCTGGTAGTGGTGAGCCGCACCAGCCGAAGATTCGGGTGGTTGGGGTTGGCGGCGGTGGCGTCAACGCGGTCAACCGCATGGTCGAGGCCCGGATTCCGGGGGTCGAGTTCATGGCCGTCAATACCGATCTTCAGTCGCTGCAGCTCTGCGTCGCCGACGTCACCGTCCACATCGGCGAAGAGCAGACGCGCGGTCTCGGCGCCGGCGCCGACCCCGAAGTGGGTCACCGCTCCGCCTTCGAGGAGCAGGACAAAATCAAGCGCCTGCTGAAGGGCTCAGACATGGTCTTCGTCGCCGCCGGCGCCGGCGGCGGCACCGGCAGTGGCGCCGCGCCGGTGATCGCCCGCCTCGCCCGCGAGGTCGGCGCGCTCACCGTCGGCATCGTCACCAAGCCGTTCAGCTTCGAGGGCAGTCGCCGTGGCAACCAGGCGAGCAAGGGCATCGAGGAACTCGCCGCCGAGGTCGACACCCTGATCGTCGTCCCCAACGACCGCCTGCTCGAGGTGCTCGATCAGCAGACCTCGATGGTCGAGGCCTTCCAGGTGGCAGATGACGTGCTGCGCCAGGGCGTGCAGGGCATCTCCGACCTGGTCACGCTGCCGGCCGTGATCAACCTCGACTTCGCCGACGTGCGCACGATCATGTCCGAAGCCGGCCGGGCGCTGCTCGGCATCGGCATGGGACACGGCAATGACCGGGCGGTGCTGGCGGCCGAAAAAGCGATTTCCTCGCCCCTGCTCGAGACCTCGATGGAGGGCGCGCGGTCGATCCTGCTCTCGATCACCGGCGGTGCCGACCTCTCCCTGGTCGAGATCAGCGAGGCGGCGAAGCTGGTCGGCGAGGCTGCCCATCCCGACGCCAACATCATCTTCGGCGCCAACGTCGACGCGGAGCTGGGCGATCAGGTCTGGGTGACCGTGGTCGCTACCCGCTTCGACGGCCGAGCCGCGCCGCCGAGCCGCGCCGCCGAGCCGACGATCCGGCGCACCAAAGACGCCCCGCGCTCGCGTAGCTCTGAGCGCCCAAGCGAGCTCGGCATCGACGTCCCAGAGTTCCTGCCGGGCTAGCCCTGAATCCGCCCTTGAGCGCGGCGATCGGCACGGTGGCTTCCGGGGGTTCGAATCCGTGCCGATCGCCGCGCGAAACGGTGTTTTGAGCGGGGTCGTCGCCGCGGGCCACCCAGCCACCGCTGAGGTGGGAGCTGAGGTGCTGCGCGAGGGCGGCAACGCCGTCGATGCGGCAGTCGGCGCCGTCCTCGCCTCCTTCGCGACGGAGAGCCCCCTCACCGGGTTCGGCGCCGGTGGCTTCATGATGGTCCACAGGGGAGGGGAGACGGTCCTGCTCGACTTCTTCGTCGCCGCACCGGGGCGAGACGGGATCGAGCGCGGGGCTGAGCTTGTCCCGGTCCCGGTCCACTTCGACGCCGACACCGTGCAGACGTTCTACGTCGGCCCGGCGTCCTGTGGGGTGCCCGGCACTGCGGCCGGCTTGGAGGAGGCGCTGCGTCGCTTCGGCTCCGTGCCGCTCGCCGAGTTGGTCGGACCCGCTGTGAGACTCGCCCGCGAGGGGGCGCCGGTCAACGCCGAGCAGGCCTACATCCTCGACATCCTCGAGCCGATCCACGCCCGGCTGGAGGGCACGCGCGGGCTCTACGCGCCGGCGGGACGGACCCTGCGCGAAGGGGATCTATTCCGTTTCCCGGAGCTCGCCGAGGCGCTCGAACGCTTCGGCGCCGAAGGCGGGGAGCCATTTCGCAACGGCGAGGTCGCCGCGGCGCTGAGCGCGCACGTGGTCGAGCACGGAGGCACGCTCGGCCCCGCTGACCTCGCTGCCTACGAGGCGATCGAGCGCCGGCCGATCCGGGCCGCCTTTCGCGGCGCCGAGGTGCTGACCAACCCACCACCGTCCTCTGGTGGGATCCTGATCGCCTACTGCCTCGGCCTGTTGGAGCGGCTGGGGGAAAGCAGCGGACCCGAGCAGCTGGTTGCCGCGATGGGCGCCGCCAACGACGTCCGCGGCGAGGCCTTCGCCGAGGCGCTCTACGGAGAGGGCCTGGAGGCGAGCCTGCTCGAGCCGGCCGCTCTCGACCTCTCCGCGGGAGACCTACTCGGCTCGACCACGCACATCTCCGTGCTCGACCGCGACGGGACGTGCGCCAGCGTCACCTGCTCCAACGGCTCCGGATCCGGTGTCCTTGTCCCCGGCACCGGCGTGATCCTCAACAACATGCTGGGCGAGGAGGATCTCAACCCGCTCGGCTTCCACGCGATCGCGCCGGGCCGGCGCGTGCCCTCGATGATGGCGCCGACCGTGGTCCTGCGCGGCGGCGAGATACAGCTGGGCCTCGGCAGTGCCGGTTCCAACCGCATCCGCTCGGCGATCCTGCAGACGATCGTGCGGGCGGTCGAGCAGGGGATGGCGGTTGACGATGCCGTGCGAGCACCGCGACTGCACTTCGAGGCGGGCATCGTCCAGGCCGAGCCCGGAATCGACGAGGAGGCCCTGGCCCGGATCGAGGCGCGCGGCATACCCGTCCTGCGTCGTCCTGCGATCAATCTCTTCTTCGGTGGCGTACAGGCCGTCGCGCGCGACCGCGGAGGCGGTGCGCTCAGCGGCGGCGGGGACCCGCGCCGCGGGGGTGCCGTTGCCTTCGCATAGGCCGCAACCGGCTTAATGGGCGCATAGCCGCATGGATCGCCAGACGCGAAAGAATGGCCACGTGGCAAAGGTCGGCGGCGGAATCGATTTCGAGGCGGAGGGCCTGCTCCACGGCGTTGAGGGCGAGGCTCGTGCCGCGCGCCTCGATCTGCTCGAGCGGCTCTTTGGCGAAGGCGTCCCCCTGGATGAGCTGCGCGAAGCCGTTGCCGCCGGCCGCCTCACCCTGCTGCCTGTTGAGCGGGGGATCGCCGGCGACGGGCCCCGCTACACGCGGGAAGAAATCGCCGATCTCTCGGGCGCCGATCTCGGCCTGCTGCAGCGAGCGAGCGCCGCGCTCGGCATTCCCTATCCGGACGCCGGGGAACGGGTTCTGACCGAGGCCGATCTGGGGGCCGCCCGCCGGGTGAAGGCGTTCCTCGATGCGGGCCTGCCAGAGGACGGCATCATCCAGGTGGCGCGGACGATCGGGATGGGGACGGCCCGGGTCGCCGACGCCAACCGCGAGCTGATCAGGCGCACGCTGATGCAGCCCGGCGATACCGAGCGCGACCTGGCGCTGCGCTTCGCCGCCGCGGCGGAGCACATGCTGCCGATCTTCGAGCCGACCCTCCTCTACGCCCAGCGGGCCCACCTGCTCGAGCAGATCCGCCGCGACGTGATCGGCGCCGCCGACCTCGCCTCGGGCGAGATGGGCGCCACCACGGAGGTCTCGGTCTGCTTCGCCGACCTGGTCGGCTTCACCAAGCTCGGTGAGGAGATCGAACCCGAAGAGCTCGGTCTCGTCGCCGGCCGCCTCGAGGAGATGGCCACCGCCGTAGCCGAGCCGCCGGTGCGGCTGGTGAAGACGATCGGCGACGCCGCGATGCTGGTCTCGCCCGACGCCGAGGCGATGACCGCGGCAGGGCTGCGGCTGGTCGAGGCCTCCGAGGAAGAGGGCGAGGAGTTCCCGAGCCTGCGGGCCGGCATCGCCCGCGGCCCCGCCCTGGCCCAGACCGGCGACTACTACGGCCGCCCGGTTAACCTGGCCAGCCGGATCACGGGCATCGCCAAGCCCGGCAGTGTCGTCGTCGACAAGGCAGCGAAGCTGGCGGCCCCCGACGCCTTCGAGTACTCGTTTGCCGGCGAGCGCCGCCTCAAGGGCTTCGAAGCCCGCACCAAGCTCTACCGCGTCCGCCGCGCCGGCGACGACTAGGACGGCTTGCGGCCGGAGACGAGCAGGTTGTAGAAGAGCTCGGCGGGGAGGTGCGGCTCTAGCAGGCGGCTGTCGACCTTCTGCAGGGCGAGGTAGCTGCGGAAGGCGAAGTTGCGCCACTTCCACGAGACCGATTCGGGCTCGGCGCTGGACTCGACCGTGCGCAGGCCCCATCCCCAGGCGTTGGCGAGCAGCTCCTCACCGCCGACATGGCGGTCCTCGAAGCCGGCGCCGCGAAGCAGGCGGCGCAGGTCCGCGGGCGCAAAGGCGTGGACGTCGACCTCGCTCTCCAGCGCGTGGCCCTCGGACTGGTCGGACTCGGCGACGGCGCGGGGCTGTGCCCGGACCAGGCGGCGCCAGACCGGCGCCACGAGCAGGCCCGTCCGCTTCGGCAGGGCCGCCAGCCGGTCGCCGTAACGCGAGGGCTCACCGGCGAAGGCGATCGCGCCGCCGGGGCGCAGCACGCGGCGGAATTCCGAGAAGGCCTTGTCAAGATCCGGGATGTGGTGCAGGACGGCGTGGCCGAAGACGAGGTCGAAGCTCTCGTCCTCGAAGGGCAGCTCCTCCGCCTCGGTCTGCGCGGTGTTGACCTCCAGCCCAAGCCCCTCGGCGGTTGTGGCGAGCCGTTTCAGCATCCCGGCGGAGATGTCGGTGGCGGTGAGGCTCTCGATCGCGCCCAGCTGCAGCAGGTTGAGCGAGAAGTAGCCGGTGCCCGAGCCGATCTCCAAGCCGGTGCCGAAGCTCTGTCCGTCGCGCCCGCCGAGCGCCTTAACCAGCTTCTGGCGCACCTGCTCCTGGCCGGTATCGCCGAAGTCGATCCCCCACTTGGCGTCGTATTCGTGGGCCGCCGCGTCGTGATAGCGGGTGTTGACGTCCTTGATGTGCTCCGGGGTGGCGGTGGGGGAGGCCGGCATCGGGGCGGGAACTCTATGCGGATCGGCGCCACCCAAGGTCTCCCGCCTGGCGCGGTAGTCAATTCGACCGCTATCCGGCTGAAATGACTACCGCACGGTGGGTGTGGCTCCAATACGGTCTGCAGCCGTGACGCGTGAGTACGTCCAGCTCGACCAGCCCGAGGGCGTTCCGCCGCTGCCGCTGACCGGCGAGCGCACGCTGCCCGACGTCCCCGAGGAGAACTACTGGTACCGGCGCCACCTGGTCGTCTACGAGTGGATCGCGGCCCGCGTCGGCGGCAAGCGAGTCGTCGACATGGCCTGCGGCGAGGGCTACGGCTCGAACGTGCTCGCGGGCTCGGCGGCGAGCGTGGTCGGGGTCGACGCCAATCCCGAGGCCCACGAGCACGCCCGCCTGCGCTACGTGCTCCCCAACCTGCGCTTCGAGCGCGATCTGGTTGAGAGCTTTGCCGAGCCCTGCGACGCCGTCGTCTTCCTGCAGACGATTGAGCACGTCCAGGACGCCGGCGCGATCCTCGAGCACTTCAAGTCGATGCTGGCCCCGGGCGGGGTCGCCTATGTCTCCACTCCCAACCTGCTGACCCTGGCCCCCCCCGGCGCCGAGAAGTCCGACAACCCCTGGCACGTCCACGAGTACCGCGCCGCCGAGTTCCGCGAGCTCTGCGAGGCGCACTTCGCGCGGGTAGAGCTTCTGGGTCTATTTCACGCACGGAAGCTCCGTATTCATGAGCTCGCGATCAAGGTGGGCTGGGATCATGTGCATAAGAGACTCGGGCTGACGAAGCGCTTCTATGATCGCTTCACCCCCGCGATATCCAGCTCCGACTTCAGCTTGAAGGAAGAGAATCTCGACACGGCGCTTGACTTTCTTGCCGTGTGTCATGCGTAGGACCATGCGGTCGGCCCGCGGGTCCTGTCGCGGGGTGAGGGGGGCACTGCGGGCGGGCCACGGTCCGTCCTCGACCCCCCTCACCCCACGCCACCCGCGGGAAGGACGCTTTGGCTGCGCATGACCCGGAGGTCGCCGGCGACCTGGCGATAGTCCTGCACTCCCACATGCCGTATGTGGAGGGCTTCGGGACGTATCCGTTCGGGGAGGAGTGGCTGTTCGACGCGATCGTCCGCTCCTACCTGCCGGTGCTGGAGGTGGCCGAGAAACTGACCATGACGGTGACGCCGGTGCTGGCCGATCAGCTCGAGGACCGCGGCGTGGCGGAGAGGCTACGGCGATTCCTGATCGATTGGCGGATCGGGGCGGCCGAGGCGGACGCGGGTCAGGTGCCGGCCGAGTGCCGCGACGCCTGCGAAGCAGAGCTGGCTCGCTACCGCCATGCGCTGGAGCTGTTCGATGGGTACGGAGGAGACACGCTGCGGCCGTTTCAAGCGGCGGTGGAGGAGGGACGCATCGCCCTCGCGACTTCAGCCGCGACCCATGCCGTGCTGCCGCTGCTGGCAACTCGCGAGGGACTGCGGCTGCAGCTCGATGCCGGCATCCGCTCACACCGGCGGCGCTTCGGCTGGGACGGCGGCTTCTGGCTGCCCGAGTGCGCCTACGTGCCGGGTCTGGAGTGGCGACTGGCCGAGCATGGAGTGCGCTGGTTCTGCGTCGACCAGAGCGCCCATGCAGCACCACTCGATGCGCTGGCGCCGGTTGCGACCGGTGCCCGGCCGACGGCGCTGCCGATCGACTGGGAGGCGATCCAGTGGCTCTGGTCCCTCGACGGCTACCCGTCCGACCCCGCTCACGCCCAGTTCGCCGGCAAATCGCTGCGCGGGGTGCGGATCTGGAAGGTCGGTGGGGGTGGATACGACCCTGCCGAGGCCGAGGCGGTGGCGAAGCGCCAGGCCGGAGAGTTCCTAGCCGCGACCGCCGGGCGCCTGCGCGACTACCGCTCTTCGCGCGGTCGCCGCGGCCTGCTCGTCTTCGCGATCGACACGGAGTTGCTCGGCCACTGGTGGTCGGAGGGGGCGATCTGGCTGCGCGAGGTGCTGGCCGGCGCCGCCGAGGCGGGAGTGCGCCTGCTCACGGTCCCCGAGGCGCTCGCCGAGCACGAGCCGGCGGAGGCCCCGCTCGCGGCCTCCACCTGGGGCGAGGACAAGGACCTCAGCACCTGGGACTCGCCCCCCGTCGCCGACCTCGCTTGGGGTGCGCGGCGGCTGGAGCTGAGGTTGATGCGGGCGCTCTCGGCGGGCCTGCGTGGCGACGCCGCGATGCGGGCCACGCGCGAGCTGCTCGCGGTACAGGCAAGCGACTGGGCCTTCCTCGATAAGCGGGGCCAGGCCGGAGACTACGCCTACCAGCGGGCGATATTCCACGCCCAAAGCGCCCTGGAGGCCATAGACTCCCCGACCATCGCCGACCCGTGCCTGCGCGCCCTCGCCCCGGACCTGAGCCTCTCGCCGCTCCTTCAACCGTGACCCGCGTCCTCATCCTCTCCTGGGAGTACCCGCCGCTGATCGAGGGTGGGCTGGCCCGCCACGTGCGAAAGCTCTCCGAGGCCCTGGTCGAGCGCGACGTTGAGGTCCACGTCTTGACGCGCGGAGGGGAGGAGTCGCCGGCTGAGGAGCACCGCGGCGGCGTCTTCATCCACCGCATCCGCGAGCCGAAGCGCCCGACCGATCTGGGCGAGTTCGTCGCCTGGGTCGAGCGGATGAACTCCGACATGCTCGCCTCCGGGGTCGAGCTCGGCGACCGCTACAGCTTCGACCTCGTCCACGGCCACGACTGGCTTGTCGCCAACGCCTGCGACCACCTCGCCAAGCGTTTCGAAGCGCCGCTGGTGACGACGATTCACGCCACCGAGCACGGCCGCCACCAGGGCTGGGTCGACAAGCACCCCCAGACCTACATCCACGGGGTCGAGCGCTGGATCACCAACCGCTCCGAGCGCGTGATCGCCTGCTCCCACTACATGCGCGAGCAGATCGCCGACATCTTCGGGGTCGAGGAGGAGCGGGTCTCGGTGATCCCCAACGGGATCGACCCCGACGACCTGCAGCCCCAGGACCCCGCCGAGCTGACCCGCCTGCGCTCGGAGTTCGCCGCGCCGGAGGAGAAGCTGGTGCTGCTGATCGGGCGCCTCGTCTACGAGAAGGGCTTCCAGCTGGCGCTGGAGGCGATGCCGCGGCTGATCGAGGAGGTTCCCGGCACCCGCTTCCTGATCGCCGGCTCCGGCACCCACGAGGCCGAGCTGCACAAGCAGGCCGAGGAGCTGGGCCTGATGGAGCACGGCACCTTCCTCGGCTGGATCGGCGACGACGTGCTGCACTCGCTCTACCGGATCGCCGACCTGACCGTGGTGCCGTCGATCTACGAGCCCTTCGGCCTCGTCGCACTGGAGGCGATGGCCAGCGGCTGCCCTTGCATCGTCGCCGACACCGGCGGCTTGCGCGAGGTCGTCCCCCACGAGGAGGCCGGCCTGCGCTTCCGCGCCCACGATCCCGAAGCGCTCGCCGAGGTCGCGATCCGCGTCCTCTCCGACGACGAGCTGGGCCGCAGCCTCGTCGCCGAAGCCTACGAGCACCTGCGCCGTTTCGACTGGGGCGACGTCGCCGAGCAGACCGCTGCGGTCTACGCTGACCTGGTCGGCGCCAAACTGGGCGCCGCCTGAGTCAGTTCAGCTCCGCCTGGGTCTTTGCCGCCGGCATGAATTGACCGGCAGTTGTACTGCCCGGGCTCCAGTCGATTCCCTCGATCAGTTCGCTTGGCGGGACTCCGAGCGCACCGGCAAGCTTGACCAGCGTGTCGATGCGTGCCACGCGCAGCCCTCGCTCCAACTGGCTGATCTCCGTACGGTGGAGCGAGGCGCGGACCCCCAACTCCTCCTGCGACATGTCTGCGCGCCTGCGACAGCGGGCCAAGTTCTCCCCGAAAAGGGCGGCGATGTCCACGAGCGGCATTGTTCTCACTGGCGAGTACATAGTCCACATCGCCAGCGCGGAAGCACCGCCACAGTAGAAACGACCGCGCCACGACAGAGTGCGGCAATCTATCAGATGACAGACAATAACTCTCGTTTTTGATAGGGTCCTTGCAGGCCGGTTCGTATTACGGCCTGTACGTACCATGACCAAATGCGAGAGATCGGAGTACGGGAGTTGAAGGCAAACCTGAGCAGCGTGTTGCGGCAGGTGGGCGAAGGAGAGCGGGTGAGGATCACCCGTCGCGGCCGTTACGTCGCCGACCTGCTGCCGCCCGAAACCGATCCGGCCGAGACGCATATGCGTCAGCTGATCGCCGAAGGCCGGGTGACGCCGGCCACGGGCTCAATTCCCAAGAACCCGCCGCCGCCGCGGAAAACCGGCCGGTCGGCCTCAGCCATCATTCTCGCCGAACGCGAAGAAGATCGTTGAGTCTCTATCTAGACGCGAGCGCACTGGTCAAGCGCTATGTCGACGAGGACGGCAGCGATGCCGTCCTCGAAGCGATGAGTGGCGAGGACACGTGGGCGATGTGCCGGATCGGCTTCGTTGAGACGGTGCGCGCCGTCGCCCGGGGCGGAGAGCCAGGGGACGTTGAGCGGGTGAAGCGCGACTGGACGGTCGGATGCGATGTCGTCGAGCTTGACCAGGGCTTGGCTGAACGCGCCGCGCGGCTCGCTCTGGAGAACGGGCTACGTGCGTTGGACGCTCTCCACCTAGCCGCAGCCCTCAGCATGTCTGACGAAGGCCTGACCTTCGCCACCTGGGACGCCCGCCTACACCGCGCGGCACGGAAGCACGGACTTCGCACGCTGCCTGTGGCACTTGCCTGAGTTGCGCCTCGAACCCTCGGTGCTACGCGTCCGGTGGCCGCATCGTCGTCCAGGCCTCGGGGTCCGGCTCGACCGGGTCGCTCCAGCGCAGCTGCTCCGGCGCCTCACGCATGCGGATGATCCGGGCGGGGATGCCGGCGACGACGGCGTTTGCCGGCACGTCCTTGGTCACCACCGAGTTGGTGCCGACGATCGAGTTGTCGCCGACGCTGACCCCGCGCAGGATGCAGGCGCCGTAGCCGACCCAGACGTTTGAGCCGACCCTGACATCGCGCTTGTAGATGCCCTGCTGGCGGATCGGCCGCTCGACTTCGACCACGCCGTGGTCGAAGTCGATGAACATCGCCCGATCGGCGATCACGCACTGCTCGCCGATCCGCACCCGCTGGTAGGCCGAGATCGTGCACTCCTGTCCCATCACGGTCTTCGAGCCGATCTCGACTCGGCCCTCGTGGCAGCGGATCTTGGTCTTGTCGCCGATCCAGACGAAGCGGCCGAACTCGATCCTGCCCTTGCGGCCCACCTCGAGTTCGAGCCCGCGTCCGAGGAAGAGCATCCCGGCGGTGCGCCAGCGGCGCCCGGCCCGCGTCAGGGTGCGGCGCCAGAGGTAGCGCCAGAGGAGCTGCCCGTAGCGGTGGTTGAGCATCCCGTTGCGCGAGATGAATCTGGTCAGGCGGATCACGGCGGCGGGGACTCTAGACTGGCGCCTGTGATCGCGGAGCTAGCCCAATGAGGCATATCTGACTCTTCGCGCCGCGAGCGACGCGGAACCTGGATCCATGGCCGACACCGCCAAGACAGCGTCTCTCTCCGAACGGCTCGTTGCCGGGGACAAGCGTGCCCTGGCCCGGGCGATCACCCTGATCGAGTCCGACGACCCGGCTGGCTGGGAGCTCGTCCGCGAGGTCTACCCGCGCACCGGTAAGGCTCGGATCGTCGGCTTCACCGGCCCGCCCGGTGTCGGCAAGAGCACCCTGATCGGCGCCCTTACCGCGGAGCTGCGCAAGGCCGAGCGCCAGGTCGCCGTGCTCTCGATCGACCCCTCCAGCCCCTTCACCCACGGCGCCCTGCTCGGCGACCGGATCCGCCTCTCCGACCACTTCCTCGACCCCGGCGTCTTCATCCGCTCGATGGCCTCGCGCGGCGCCCTCGGCGGCCTCTCCGAGGCAGCCCTGCAGGTGGCGCTGGCGATGGACGCCGCCGGCAAGGACGACGTCCTGATCGAGACGGTCGGCGTCGGCCAGGCCGAGATCGACATCGTCGACCACGCCGACACGATCGTGCTGGCGCTGATGCCGGGCTCGGGCGACTCGATCCAGGCCCTGAAGGCGGGGGTGATGGAGATCCCCGACGTGATCGTCGTCAACAAGGCCGATCACCCGATGACCGACACGATGGTGCGCGAGGTGCGCGGCGTGCTGGCGCTCTCGCACGACCCCGAAGGCTGGCAGGTGCCGATCCTGCGCACCGAGGCCGCGCGTGGGGAGGGGGTGGCGGAGCTCGCCGAGGCGATCGCCGGCCACCGTGTCCACATCGAGGCGGCCGGCACGCTGGAGGAGCGCCGCGCCCGCAACCTGCGCAACGAGGTGCTTGGGATCGCCGCCTCGCGGATGCGCCGCCGGATGGAGGCGACAGCCGCCGGCGACCCCGAGACAACACTGCTCCTGGATCGCGTGGTCAAGCGTGAGCTTGACCCGGCCAGCGCCGCCTCCGAGCTGCTCGAGAGGCAGGGCGATGGCTGAGGCGCCGTCGAGCCCGCTGCCGTCCTTGGACGAGGCGAGCGGGTGGGTCGGCCACGCGGTCGATGACGCCGGCGGCGCGGCGGTCGGCCAGGTTCACGGCTTCTTCGTCGACGCCGGCGGAGGCGGCCCGACCTGGTTGATCGCCCGGCAGGGCCGTTTACGCGGCACGCTCGTGGCGATCCCGCTGCGCGACTGCGCCGGGGGCGGGGGTCGCGTATGGGTGGCACATGCAGCTGGCACGATCCGCAGCTCCCCGGTGGTCGATCCGACCCGCCCCCTCCTGCGCGAGCACGAGCTGACGATCTGTGCCCACTACGGCATCGGCGAGGGGGCGGGGCGCGCGGTCGAGGTCGTGGCGCGGCCCGAGGGCTCGGTCACCTCCCAGCCCACCTGAGCCGAAGTTGCCGCAAGCCCGTATACGGGAGGTGAAAAGGTTTAGGCGATGGCACTGCTGATTCTCTTCGGCTTCGTCGCGGGCGCGGGCACCGCGCTCTCGCCCTGCGTGCTGCCGGTGCTGCCGATCGCGCTCTCGGCCGGAGCCACCGGTGGCAGGCGGCGGCCGCTGGGGATCGTCGTCGGGCTCGCCGTCTCCTTCACCTTCGCGACCGTCGCCCTGGTCTACGCGATCTCGGCCCTGGGGCTGCCCGGGGACCTGCTTCGCAAGCTGGCGATCGCCGTTCTGCTCGGCTTCGGGATCGTGCTGATGATTCCGCCGCTCGCGGCCCGGATCGAGGCGGCGATGAGCCGCTTCGCCGGGCGGCTTGGCGTCGCGCGAGGCGGGGGGGACGGCTTCTGGTCGGGGATCGCGGTCGGCGCCAGCCTCGGCCTCGTCTACGCGCCCTGTGCAGGGCCGATCCTGGCTGGGGTGATCACTGTCTCCGCCTCGCAGTCGTTCACCGCCGGCCGGCTCGCGGTGGCGCTCAGCTACGGGATCGGCTCGGCGGCGGTCCTTTACCTCTTGATGCTGGGCGGCCGTCGGGTCGTCGCTCCGCTCGCGCGCCGGGGCAACGGCCTGCAGGTGGCGATGGGGGCCGTGATGGTCGTCGTCGCCCTGGCGATGGCCGGCAACTACGACATCAGGTTCCAGAACAGGATTGCCGGCGACCTGCCCGGCTTCCTGGTCAACCCAACCGAAGGGCTGGAGGACACCGCCGCGGCCCGCACGGCGCTGGAAGGGGTCCGCGGCGAAGCCGCCCACGGGGTAGGCGCGGTGGCTGCAAGTGCGCCACAGCCATCGACCGGACCCGGCGGCGAAGCCGAACTGCCGGTGCTCGGCACGGCGCCCGAATTCGTCGACACTCAGGCCTGGTTCAACACCCCGGGCAACCGGCCGCTGACGCTGAGGTCGCTGCGCGGCCGCGTTGTCCTCGTCGACTTCTGGACCTATAGCTGCATCAACTGCCTGCGCACGCTGCCCTACCTGACCGCCTGGGACAGGACCTACCGCAAGGACGGCCTGACGATCGTCGGCATCCACTCGCCGGAGTTCCCCTTCGAGAAGGACGCCGGCAACGTGCAGGAAGCGATCGAACGCAACGGGATCCACTACCCGGTTGCCCAGGACAACGACCTGGCGACCTGGAGCGCCTACGGCAACCAGTACTGGCCGGCCGAGTACTTCATCGACGCGCAGGGCCGGGTCCGCTACGCGCACTTCGGCGAGGGCGAGTACGGCAAGAAGGAGCGGATCATCCGCGAGTTGCTGGCCGAAGCGGGCCGGCCGGTGGGGAAGAAAGAGTCTGGAGCCCACGGGATCGCTCCCTCGCCGAGCGTGACGACGCCGGAGACCTACCTCGGTGCCGCCCGGGCCGAACGCTTCGTCAACCCGATGCTCTCGCCGGGTTCGCGCGACTTCGGCGACCCCTCCCCGCCGCCACCGAACGAATTCGCCTACCGCGGTCGCTGGAAGATCGCCCTGGAGTCCGCCACCGCCAAGGGCGGCTCGCTCGACCTCAACTTCGGCGCCCGCCGCGTCTACCTCGTTCTGGGCTCGCCCGGGCGTACCCGCCACATGCGCGTGCTCCTCGACGGCCGCCCGATCCCCGACAGCATCGCCGGCTCCGACGTCCACGGTGGCGTAGTCGACATCGCCGCCCAGCGCCTCTATAGCCTCGTCGACCTGCCCGCCGTCGGCCACCACCTGCTGCGCCTAGAACCCGAACCCGGCGTAACGGCCTACGCCTTCACCTTCGGCTAGCCCGGCGGCGAGTTCCGCCGCTTCACTCGGCCTCTAAAAGCCGATGGGTTGCCACAGCTGCATCAGGTCTGCTTCGGCATCGAAATCGTCCCCAAGTCCATTCCCGGGGGGCCCTACGGATAAGGGAAGGGATCAGCAGCCGAGCTGGCGGGCTATGACCATCTGCTGGACCTCGTCGGTGCCCTCGCCGATGGTGAGGATCTTGGCGTCGCGGTAGAAGCGACAGACCGGGTACTCCTCGATGTAGCCATAGCCGCCGTGGATCTGTACCGCCTCCTCGGTTGCCCGCACCGCGAGGCGACCGGTGATCAGCTTTGCCTGGGCGGCGGTGAGGGTGAAGGACTTGCCCGCGTCCTTCTCCAGCGCTGCCCGCCAGGTGAGCAGGCGGGCCGCCTCGATCTGGGCCGAGAGGTCGGCGATCTTGGCCTGGATCGACTGGAACTTGGAGATCGCCTGGCCGAATGCCTGGCGCTCCTTGGCGTAGGCAATCGCCTCGTCGAGAGCGCCCTGGGCGAGGCCGACGCCCATTGCCGCGACGCCGATCCGGCCGCCATCGAGGATGTGGAGGAAGTTCTTGAAGCCGTCGCCGCGGCGGCCGAGCAGGCTGGCCTCGGGGAGCCGGCAGTCTTCAAACGTAAGCGGCCGCGTATCCGACGCGTTCCAGCCCATCTTCCGGTAGGGCTCACCGAACTCATAACCGGGCGTCCCAGTAGGCACGATCAAGTTCGAGATCTCCTTGCGCCCGTTCGCCTCGCCAGTCACCGCCGTAATCGAGACGCACCCAGAGATATCCGTCCCCGAGTTCGTAATGAACTGCTTGGCCCCATTGACCACCCATTCCCCACCGTCGAGCTTCGCCGTAGTTCGCACATTTCCGGCATCCGACCCAGCCTCCGGCTCAGTCAGCCCAAACGAGGCAAGCCGTTCCCCGGTACACAACCGTGGCAACCACTCCGACTTCTGCTCCTCCGACCCCCACAGATAGATCGGCATCGTCCCCAGCGAAGTGTGGGCCGCCATCGTGATGCAGACGGACGAGTCGATTCGAGCCAGCTCTTCAACAGCAAGCACGTAGGAGAGGGTGTCCGCCCCACCGCCCCCGTACTCCACCGGGAACGGAATCCCCATAAGCCCCAACCCCCCGAGCTTCTCGACGATCTCGTAGGGAAAGCTCTTGGTCCGATCCAGCTCCTCGGCGACCGGCTTCACCTCGGCCAGCGCGAACTCCCGCACCGTGTCGCGAAGAAGCCTCTGCTCGTCAGAAAGCTCGAAATCCACGGCGAGGAGAGTATGGCTTCGCGTCTACCGTCGACGCCTCGCAGCTTTAGCTAGGCAGCGAAGGGCGTTTCTGCCGGGGGTGGCGTCGCAGGGGGGACCACCCCCGAGGAAGCTTTAGCTACCGCAGGGGGTGGTGGGTCCCCTGCGACGACAGGACCCGCCGGCCCAACAACCTCAGAGCTGCAAACTCTTGACCTGCAACAACTCCTCAATCGCATAACGCCCATTCTCCCGCCCGTGCCCGGACTGCTTGTAGCCACCGAAAGGCGCCAGAGGATTGAAAGCCCCGCCGTTGATCTCGATCTGCCCGGTCCGTAGCCGCTTGGCGACCCCGATCGCCCGCTCCTGATCCGCCGACCAGACCCCGCCGGCAAGCCCGTACACAGTGTCGTTGGCGATCCGCACCGCGTCGTCCTCGCCGTCGTAGGGCTGGATCGCCAGCACCGGCCCGAAGATCTCCTCCTGAGCGATCGTCATCTCCGGCGTCACATCGGAGAAGACGGTGGGCCGAACGAAGTAGCCGCGCTCGAGGCCCTCGGGCGCGGCGGCTCCGCCGGCGATGAGCTTCGCCCCTTCGGCCTCGCCCTTCTCGATGTAGCCGCGCACGCGCTCTCGCTGCACCTCGGAGACGAGCGGGCCCAGCCTGGTCGAGTCCTCGAAGGGGTCCCCCGGGGTGAAGGACTCCGCCGCCTGAGCCGCGATCTGCTCGGCTTCGGCGAGCTTCTCGCTCGGCACCAGCATGCGGGTGAGGGCGCTGCAGGTCTGGCCGGAGTTGAGGTAGCACTTGCCGACTCCGTCGGGCACGGCCCTGCTCAGGTCGGCGTCGTCGAGGATCAGGTTCGGCGACTTGCCACCGAGCTCCATCGCCACCGGCTTCACGGTTGCCGATGCCAGCTCGGAGACGCGCCGCCCGGCCCGGGTCGAGCCGGTGAAGGAGACCATGTCGACGCCGGGATGGCCGGCGATCGCCTCGCCGACCTCGGGGCCCGTTCCGGTGACGAGGTTGAAGACTCCGGCGGGAAGGCCGGCGGCCTCGATCACCTCGGCGAGGATGAAGGCATTGAGCGGCACGACCTCGCTCGGCTTCAGCACCACGGTGCAGCCGGCGGCGAGGGCGGGGGCGACCTTGGCGGCGATCTGGTTCAGCGGGTAGTTCCAGGGGGTGATCGCGCCGAGCACCCCGACCGGCTCGCGCAGCACCCGCGAGTTGCCGATCTCCTCCTCCCACCTGACTTCCTCCATCAGGCTCGGCATCGCGGCGAACTGGGCGATCGGGAGGCCGGCTTGGATGATCTTGCTCAGGGTCAGCGGCATCCCCAGCTCCTGCGCGATCGTCGCCGCGATCTCCTCCGAGCGCTCGCCGAGCCCGGCAGCGATCGCGCTCAGGTATCCGGCCCGCTCCTCGCGGGACGTCTGCGACCAGGACTCGAAGGCCTCGCGTGCCGCGACCACGGCGCGGTCGGCGTCGGCGGCCGCGCAGGCCGGGATCGTCCCCATCGCTTCCTCGGTGGTCGAGTCGATCACCTCGAGCGTCTCGGAGCCCTCGGGCTCGACCCACGTACCGCCGAGGACGATCCTGTCGCGAACCTGAGTCTCTGCCGCTGTCGCCATTTCCGCTCCTCCTAAGTCGCTTGTGCCATTGGCCGCCCAGCCAAAGCTAGCGCGCCGCGACGGCCTCGGCCTTGTCGATCGGACCTTCCAGGCCGGGACCTGGGACCGCGCGGGCATCGCGGGCATGCAGGAGCTTGCCGCAGCGCTCGCAGACGCCACGGTCGCTGATCGCGCCACCGCACTCCTTGTGGACGATCAGCATCGGCGGTCCGTCCGGGCCGGGGGAGTGGCGGTCGCCCCAGGCAAGCAAGGCGATCAGAGCCGGCCAGAGGTCGAGTCCCTTCTCGGTGAGGAAGTACTCGTAGCGCTCCGGGCTCTGCTGGTATGGCCGTCGCTCGAGGATGTCCTCCTCGACCAGCCGCTGCAAGCGCGCGGCGAGCACGTTGCGGGCGACACCGAGGCCCTTCTGCAGCTCGTCGAAGCGCCGCCGTCCGTTCATCACGTCGCGCACGATCAGCAACGACCAGCGCTCGCCGACCACCTCCAGGGAGCGGGCGATCGAGCAGATCTGTCCCGGGTAGTCGTTGCGCAGCACAAAGTGATCTTGGCACACTGAGTTGCATCAAGCAACCCGGTCCATTAGGATCAGGCCAACGACAGTTGCGTCAAGCAACCCACACCGCTGACTTCGTGTTTCGTTCCGGTATGCGGAACGAAACACGAAGTCAGCGGAGAGCGGTCAGGAATGGAGGCAGTGAGATGAGGTTGATCCCGAGGCATAAGCAGGGTCGGCGACCGAAAGCCCCGAGCGTCCCGATAACCCAGGAGGAGATCACCGCCGATCTGCTCTATCCGTCGAACCTCCGTGCGGCACGCGCTCGAGGTCTGGCGACCGGTCGCAGGAGCGCCCGTTGAGCGCCGAGGGCGTCGCCGTGGACGGCGGCACCGCTGTCGACGCGGCACTGGCCTTCGCCGAGGCCAGGCCCGAGATCACCCGTCGTCGCGAACTCGTCTGGCAGGACCCGGTGCCGACCGCGGCGGCCGGGGCGACGATGACCGGAATGGAGTACATGCGGGCGATCGTCAGCGGCGAGCTGCCCCCGCCGCCGATCGCGGTGACGATGCGGATCCGGCCGATCGAGCTGGGTGAGGGACGCGCCGTCTTCGAGGGCGAGCCGGGAGAGGAGCACTACAACCCGATCGGCGTCGTCCACGGCGGCTACGCCGCAACCCTGCTCGACTCCGCCCTTGGCTGCTCAGTGCACACGACGCTCCCGGCCGGCGTCGGCTACACCTCGCTCGGCCTCGAGGCGAAGTACGTGCGCCCGATCACCCGCGACACCGGCCGCGTCCTCTGCGAGGCCAACGTCCTCTATGGAGGCCGCCGCCAGGCCACGGCCGAGGCCAACCTGACCGCAGCCGACAGCGGCAAGCTGCTGGCGCACGGGATCGCCACCTGCATGATCCTCGGGGCGTGAGGTGCGGAGCTAGGCGGAAAACGAGCGCGCCAGAGCGGTGAGCAGCCGCACTCCGTAGCCGCTGCCGTCGTTGCCGGTGTAGGGGCGGCCGACGTCCCAGGCGGTGCCGGCGATGTCGACGTGGGCCCAGGCGGTCTCGCCGACGAACTCCTCGAGAAAGGCGGCGGCGGAGATCGTGCCGGCCTTGCGCTTGGATGCCGCGTTGGTGAGGTCGGCGACGGTTCCGTTCATCAGCGCCCTGTACTCGGGGTGGAGGGGCAGGCGCCAGACCAGCTCACCGGTCTCGCGGCCGACCTGCTCGACCTCGGCGGCGAGCTCGTCGTCGTTGGAGACCACCGCCGCGTAGGTCGAGCCGAGGGCGATCATCACTGCGCCGGTCAGGGTCGCGATGTCGACGATCCGGTCCGCTCCCAGCTCGGCGGCGTAGGCGAGGGCGTCGGCGAGGATCAGGCGTCCCTCGGCGTCGGTGTTGTTGATTTCGACCGTCGTGCCGTTGTACTGGGTGATGACGTCCCCGGGCTTGATCGCGGTGCCAGAGGGCATGTTCTCGGTCGAGGGCACGACCGCGATCAGCTCTATCTCCAGCCCCAGCTCGGCGACCGCCCCGACGGTCTCGATCACGGCGGCGGCGCCCGACATGTCCATCTTCATCTCGTGCATGCCGGGGGCGGACTTGAGCGAGATCCCGCCGGTGTCGAAGGTGACTCCCTTGCCGACCAGGCCGAGGGTCTTGCCGGAACCGCCCCCGCCGTAGCGCAGGACGATCAGCTTCGGCTCCTCGGCGCTTCCTTGGCTCACCGCGACCAGCCCGCCCATGCCCTTGGCGGCGATCTCCTCGCGGCCGAGCACCTCGATGCTGAGTGCGTCGTTGGTGACGGCGATCTCCTCGGCCCGCTCGGCCAGGAAGGACGGGGTTGCGACGTTGGAAGGCAGGCTCTGCAGGTCGCGAGCGCGGTTCTGCGCCTCGGCGCAGATGCGAGCGGTTTCGACCGTTGCCGCGACGCTCTCCGGGGCCAGCAGGACGAGCGAGTCGAGCGCAGTCGGCGCCGGCTCGTCCGGGTCCTTGCTCTTGAAGCGGTCGAAGCGGTAGGCACCGAGGATCGTGCCGGTGACGAGGCCCTCGGCGAGGACCGCGTCGTCCTCGGACCCCGGCAGCGCCCAGGCGATCGAGGTTGCACGTAGCTTGGCGGCCTCTTTCGCCACTATCGCAGCCGCGATCCTTGCCCGCTCGGCGTCCAGATCGCCGCGCTTGCCGAGGCCGACGGCGAGGACGCGGGAAGGGCGCTCGGGGTGCAGCATCGCCAGCTCCTTGAAGCCTGCCTTGGCGTCGGCTGCCCCGGGTGCCGAGGCAAGCTCTGCCGGCAGCTCCTCGCCCTCGCAGAGCCCGACTGCGAGCAGGTCGGCGTCGACGGCTGGGATCTCTGCCTGGCTGAGGGAGGCCTTCACGGGCACGCGAGTCTATGACGTTGCGCACGGCGGCCGGTCGCGGCCTCGCGCTATCGTCCGCTGTGGGCCAGGCGGCCCTCCTCTATCGCGCCGAGACCCGGCATAACCACTAGAAGAAAGGCAGCCAATGCCCAGCACAGTCATCCTCGGAACCGCACGCACGCCCTTCGGCAAGATGGGCGGAACGCTCTCGTCCCTCGACGCCACCGACCTCGGCGGTTACGCGATCGCGGCAGCGCTCGATCGCTCCGGCGTCGCCCCCGATCAGGTCGATCAGGTCGTCTTCGGCCAGGTCCTGCAGGCCGGCCAGGGGCAGATCCCCTCGCGCCAGGCCCAGATCAAGGGCGGCATCCCCAAGGAGGTCCCCTCGGAGACGATCAACAAGGTCTGCGCCTCGGGCATGCGCTCGGTCGGCCTTGCCGACATGGCGATCCGGGCGGGGGACACCGACGTCGCCGTCACCGGCGGCATGGAGTCGATGAGCCAGGCGCCCCACCTCTTGCCAGGCGCCCGTTTCGGTTACCGCATGGGCCACGTCGAAACGATCGACGCGATGGTCCACGACGGCCTCACCAACCCCTTCACCGAGAAGCAGATGATCAACGAGGCAAGCGAGGTCTCCAACGAGTTGGAGATCACCCGCGCCGACATGGACCGCTTTGCCGAGCGCTCGCACCGGCTCGCCGCCGAGGCGACCGACGCCGGCCGCCTCGCCGACGAGATAGTCGGCGTCACCGTCAAGTCGCGCAAGGGCGAGCACACGGTCGAGGCAGACGAGGCGATCCGCGCCGACACCACGGTCGAGACCCTCGCCGGGCTGCGCGCGATCGGCGGTGAGGATGCCACCCATACCGCCGGCAACGCCCCGGGCGTCAACGACGGCGCCGGGGCGATCGTCGTGGCCTCCGAAGAGTGGGCCGAAAAGGAAGGGCGCCCCGTGCTGGCCCGCGTGCTCTCCTACGGCACCGTCGCCGACGACTTCCCCTACCTGGCGAAAACTCCGGCCAACGCGGCCAGGCAGGCGCTGGAGAAGATCGGCAAGACCCCCGAGGACGTCGACCTCTGGGAGATCAACGAGGCCTTCGCCTCGGTCGCGATCAACTCGGTGCGGATGCTCGACGTCGACAAAGACAAGGTCAACGTCAACGGCGGCGCGATCGCCCTCGGCCACCCGATCGGCGCCTCCGGCGCCCGCATCGTCGGCTCGCTCGTGTACGAGCTGGGCCGCCGCGGCGGCGGCATCGGCGTCGCCGCGATCTGCTCCGGCGGCGGGCAGGGCGACGCGATCGTGATCGAGGTCGCCGGCTCCTAGGCCGTGGGCCGCGCAGCCGCATTCTTCGATCTAGACAAGACCCTGATGGCAGGATCGTCGGGGATGCAGTTCGCCCGTGTCGCGATGCGGCACGGGCTCGTCGGCCGGCGCCAGCTCGCCAGCTGGGGGTTCGAGCACCTCCGCTACCGCCTGCGCGGGACCACCGACGAGCGCACGGCCGAGGTCCTGCGCGTCGCCCGCGAGCTGATCGCGGGCGTGCCCGCCCGCAGCTTCGAACGGATGAACCCCGAGGTGATGGCGGCGATCCTGCCGCGCATCTACCCACAGATGCTCGACGAGGTCTACGGCCACCAGGATGCCGGCCGGCCGACCTTCATCGTCAGCGCCGCGGGCATCGGCGTGGTCGAGCCGCTGGCGGCCGTGCTCGGCATGGACGGCGGCGTGGGGACCCGCTACGAAGTCGGCGAGGACGGCACCCTCACCGGCCGCTTCGACGGCCCCTTCGTCTACGGCAAGGGCAAGGTCGAGGCGATGCGGGCCTACGCCGCCGAGCACGGCATCGACCTGGCGGCCTCCTACGCCTACTCCGACTCGATCTCCGACCTGCCGATGCTGCGAGCGGTCGGCAACCCGGTGGTGGTCAACCCCGATCCGCCGCTCCTGGAGATCGCCCGCGATGAAGGCTGGCAGACATTGCGCTTCGAGCGCCTGGGACGCCGCCTGGTCGCGGTCGCGGTGACGCTGCTGGCCACCGTCGGCGGCTTCGGCGCCTCCCGCATCGCGGCGCGCCGCAAGGCACCGCCGCGCCGCTTCCCGCCACGGCGCTAGGCAGGTCGACCTGGCGACTTTCTCGGCTATATGCCGAACAAGTCGCCAGTAGCCACTCCGTGGCCACGCCTAGACTGTGGCGATGGCGACCGAGCCCCGGGAGAAGCCCGAGTACAAAGAGCGCGAGGCGGAGTTCTCGACCATGTCGGGAGCCCCGGTTGAGCCGCTCTATGGGCCCGAGGCCGGACCCGGCGACCCGGAGGCGACGGTCGGCGCGCCCGGCGAGTACCCGTTCACCCGCGGGCCGTACGAGTCGATGTACCGGGGGCGGCTTTGGACGATGCGCCAGTTCGCCGGCTTCGGCACGGTCGAGGAGACCAACGAGCGCTTCCACTACCTGCTCGACCATGGCCAGACCGGGCTCTCGACCGCTTTCGACATGCCGACCCTGATGGGCTACGACTCCGACCACGTCCGCAGCCTCGGCGAGGTCGGTCGCGAGGGCGTCGCCGTCGACAGCCTCGACGACATGGAACAGCTCTTCGACGGCATCCCGCTGGGCGGCGTCACCACCTCGATGACGATCAACGCGCCGGCCGCGATCCTACTCGCCTTCTACGTCCTCGTCGGCGAGCAGCAGGGGGTGCCGCCGGAGAAGCTCGGCGGCACGATCCAGACCGACATCCTCAAGGAGTACATCGCCCAGAAGGAGTGGTGCTTCCCGATCGAGCCGGCGATGCGATTGGTCACCGACATGATCGAGTGGTGCTCCGAGCACATGCCGCGCTGGCATCCCGTCTCGATCTCCGGGTACCACATCCGCGAGGCAGGCTCGACCGCGCAGCAGGAGCTCGCCTTCACGCTGAAGGACGGCTTCACCTATGTCGAGCGGGCGCTGGAGCGCGGCCTCGACGTCGACGACTTCGCCCCCCGCCTCTCCTTCTTCTTCAACGCCCACATCGACTTCTTCGAGGAGATCGCCAAGTACAGGGCTGCGCGCCGAATCTGGGCGCGCGAGATGAAGGAGAAATACGGAGCCAAGCGCGAGGAGTCGATGCGGCTGCGCTTCCACGCCCAGACCGCAGGTGTCTCGCTGACCGCCCAGCAGCCGCTCAACAACGTCGTGCGCACCTCGCTGGAGGCGCTGGCGGCGGTGCTCGGCGGCACCCAGTCGCTGCACACCAACTCCTTCGACGAGGCGCTGGCGCTGCCGACCGAGGAGGCGGTGCGGGTGGCGCTGCGCACCCAGCAGATCATCGCCTTCGAGTCCGGCGCCCCCAACACCCCCGACCCGCTCGGTGGCTCCTGGTTCGTCGAGAAGCTGACCGACGAGATGGAGGAGGCGGCCTACGGCTACTTCGCCCGCATCGACGAGCTGGGGGGGATGGTCGAGGCGATCCGCCGCAACTTCCCCCAGCGCGAGATCGCCGACGCGGCCTTCACCTATCAGCGCGAGGTCGACGAGCGCAAGCGCATCGTCGTCGGCGTCAACGACTTCGCCCAGGAGGGCGAAGAGCCGACCCCAATCCTCCGCATAGACCCGGCCCTGGAGCGCAAGCAAGTCGACCGCCTGGCCGTGACCCGCGCCAAACGCGACGGCGCCGAGGTGGAAGCGAGCCTCGTCGAGCTGAAGCGCGCCGCCGCCACCGAGGAGAACCTAATGCCGCCGATCCTCGCCGCCGCCCGCGCCCGCGCGACCGAGGGCGAGATGATCGCGGCGATGCAAGAGGTCTTCGGGACCTACACAGAGTCACCAGTCTTCTAACCCCTCCCGCGACTGGTCACTTCGCCCACGGATGCGGTGGTAAAGGGTTCAGCCGAGTCTCTCCGCGTCCGCTTGGGCGCGCGCCACGGCGCTGCGGAGGATCTTTTGCACGTGCGCAGGGTCGTACTTGATCTGCCAGTGGGAGAAGCGCAGTGGCCACATTCCAGCCGCTAGGTGTGCCTGATCGCGTTCCAAGCCGCGCCGCTGCTGGGACGCAGTGCGGTGATATCGCAACCCGTCCGCCTCCACCACGATTCCAAGCTCGGGCCAGAAGAAGTCGACTTCATAGCCATTCACCCACGTTTTCGTCTCCGGCACTGGGAGCTCGATGGCGCCTGCCAGTGACCTCATCAGCTGCTCCAGCTCGGAGTCGCTGAGCCGGAATGAGAGAGGATCGAGGAGCTTTCGCAGCGGCGCCACACCGGGTTGATTGCGGTAGTCGTTGAGCGACGCATGCAGCGCGTCGGCTCTAACCCGGTCGAGCTTGTCGGCCTCGTTGACGGCGCGCTCGAGCTGCATCGGCCTCAGTCGTGTCGCCTGGTCGATCAGCGTGCGAATGGGTGAGGTGAGGGGAATGCCTTCGTGGACGGCGGCGTCGCGAAGGATCGCCTCCGTGCGCCGGTGGACCCGGATCCCGGGCAGGCGGCTGCGACGCCGGGCCGGTACCGAGATGTCGATCAGATCTCCCCGCTCCGTCCCGAATCCCCACAGGGCTGCCGCGCTGCCGTGGCTCAACACCGCATTGGGTCCGCAGGCGAGTACCGCTGCCATCCAGCGTCCACGTCTGTCCAACAGCGGCCGCCCGACCGCGTAGACACCGCGCCACACGGGATGAAGCCGTCCGGAGGCGATCCTTCGCTCGATCCGCCGCGGCCCGAGCCCGAGCTCCAGTAGCTGTCGTCGCGCGACCGCGCCGTGCTGTCGTCTCACCAAGGCCCAGATCGCGGCATCCCGCCCGACCCTGGCCGGCGACTGGTCATTTGACCCACGCATATGGTGGTCAAGGGTTCAGCTGGGCGAATTCTCCCCCGTTCGAGTCTTCGGTCGTCTAATCTCCCCGCCGCTATGGAGGCCGCTACCGCCCGCAAGATTCGCGTCGTCGTCGCCAAGCCCGGTCTGGACGGGCACGACCGCGGGGCCAAGATCATCGCCCGTGCGCTGCGCGACGCGGGGATGGAGGTGATCTACACCGGGTTGCACCAGACGCCGGAGCAGATCGCCGAGACCGTGATCCAGGAGGACGCCGATGCGGTTGGGCTCTCGATCCTCTCCGGCGCCCACATGACGCTGGTGCCGCGGGTGGTCGAGCTGCTCGCCGAGCAGGGTGTCGACGACGTCATGGTCACGGTCGGGGGGACGATCCCGGCCGAGGACATCCCCGAGCTGAAGAAGCTCGGCGTCGCCGCCGTCTTCACTCCCGGGGCGGGAACCGACGAGATCGTCGAGTTCATCCGCGACGGCGCCACAGAGCGCCACGAAGCGTGATTTAGTGCACGCCGAACAACGCGCTGGAGGCTGTGGCTGCGGCGTATCCACCAATGCGTCTGACAGCGCATCGAATGATGTATAGATAGACTGATTGACTGGTCAGTCAACCAGCTTTGAACTAGCCAAGGAGGCTTGAAACTTGAAGATCTGCGTCCTGGTCAAGGAGGTTCCGGACGCCGCCGTTCAGAAGCGCATCGACTCAAGCACGATGCGACTGGACCGCAGCGGCGAGAAGAACCTGAACCCCTTCGACACACATGCCATCGAGGCCGCCATGCAGATCAAGGAGGGCGGCGCGATTCCGGTCGAGGAGGTCATCGCTGTGACGATGGGCCCCGACTCGGCCGTCCGCGCCCTGCATAAGGCGGTAGCACTCGGAGCAGATCGCTCCGTCCACTTCTCCGACGACGCGCTCGCCGGCTCCGACGTCTGCGCCACCGGCTACTCGCTGGCCAAGGTGCTCGAGGCCGAGAGCCCCGACCTGGTCCTGCTCGGCCAGCAGTCCGACGACGGCGAGTGCTACACGATCGGCGCCGTCGTCGCCGACCACCTGCAGATGCCCTCGCTGACCCAGGTGATCAAGATCGACGTCACCGACGGCAAGCTGCGCTGCGAGCGCCAGGCCGAGTACGGCTACGACACGGTCGAGATCGAACTGCCCGCCGTGATCAGCGTCGGCGACGCGATCAACGAGCCGCGCTACCCGAGCCTGAAGGCGATCATGGGGGCGAAGAAGAAGCCCCTCGACGCCAAGGCGACCGGCGACGTCGGCATCGAAGCCGGCATGGTCGGCGAGGCCGGCTCGAAGACATCTGTCCTCTCGCTCAACCCGCCACCCGCCAAGCAGGCCGGCGAGATCATCGAGGACGAGGACACCAACGAGACGGTCGAAAAGATCGTCGCCTGGCTCGACGAGAGGAAGCTGATCTAGATGGCAGGCATCCTGGTTTACGCCCTCCACGACGACGAGGGCAACTTCAACAAGAACTCGCAGGGGGCGATCTCCGAGGCCGCCAAGCTGGCGAGCCAGATCGGCGGCGAGGCCGCCGCGCTGGTGGTCGGCGACGTCGCCGACGACGCCTGCGCCTCGCTCGGCAACTGGGGCGCGGCGAAGGTCTACCGCGCCGTGGACGTGCCCGAGGGCCTCGCCCAGCCGATCGTCGACGCGATGGCCAAAGTGATCACCGACGAGGGCTTCTCATACGCCCTCTTCGGCGGCGGCCTGCTCGGCTTCGAGATCGGCGCCGGCCTCACCGCCCGCCTCAATGCAGGCGTGACGATGGAGGTCACCGAGGTCAAGGTCTCCGACGGCAAGCTCGTCGTCGAGCGCCCGATCCTGCAGGACTCCCAGATCGCCGACGTCGGCTACGTCGCCGAGCCGGGGATCATCATCGGCCGCCTCAACGCCTTTGACGCGGTCGAGAGCGGCGGCACGGCCGAGGTCGTCGACGTCGCGGTCGAGCTCTCGCCCTGGTCGACCAAAGCCAAGCTGGTTCAGCGCGGCGAACAGCGCGGAGCCGACGTCAACATCGAGGACGCCGAGATCCTGGTCGGAGGCGGCCGGGGCCTCGGTGCCGCGGAGGGCTTCAAGCAGTGCGAGGAACTGGCCGAGGCGATGGGCGGGGCGGTTGCCGCCACCCGCGCCGTGGTCGACGCCGGCTGGTACCCCTATGCGGCCCAGATCGGCCAGACCGGCAAGACGGTCGCGCCGAAGCTCTACCTGGCCGCCGGCATCTCCGGTGCGATCCAGCACAAGGTCGGGATGCAGAGCTCGGAGAATATCCTCGCGATCAACAAGGACCAGAACGCGCCGATCTTCGAGTTCTCGGATCTCGGCGTGGTGGGCGACCTGCACAAGATCGTCCCCAAGCTGACCGAGGCGATCAAGGCGAAGAAGGGCTGAGTACCCCGGGGGGGCTTCGGCCCCCCCGGACGCCGTTCACCTGACGACGATTGGAGTAAGCGATGCCGCCAGTAGCACCGAGTGAGTTCCCGCCGCCGTTCGACCCGGCCGACGTGATCGGCCCGCCGACCGACGCCGAGGACGAGCGCATAGAGGTAGGCATCGCGATCGTCGGCGGCGGGCCCGCCGGGCTCGCCTGTGCCAACAAGGTCATGCAGCTGCTCGAGCACGAGCCGGTGCTGACCGAGAAGCTGGGCGAAGTCCCGGTCGCCGTGATCGAGAAGGGCAAGGTCGCCGGCGCCCACCTGCTCTCGGGGGCGAACATGAAGCCCTCGGCGATGGAAGAGCTCTTCCCCGACCTGCCCAAGGAGGAGTGGCCGGTCTTCCAGGAGGTGACCAAGGATGCCGTCTACCTCTTGACCTCGAAAGCGGCGCTGCCGCTGAAGCCGATGCCGCCGAACTTCCGCAACCACGGCAACTACGTCACCTCGGTCTCCAAGCTGGGCCGCTTCCTGGCTGAGAAAGCCGAGGAGGCGGGCGTCTACATCCTTTCCGAGACCGCTGCGACGAAGCTTTTGGTTGAGGATCGCGTGGTCCGGGGCATCCGCTCCGGCGACCGCGGCCGTGGCAAGGAGGGCGAGGAGCTCGGCAACTTCGAGCCCGGCTCCGACGTCGTCGCCAAGGCGACTGTGCTCGCTGAGGGAACGGTCGGCCACCTCACCTACGCGGCATACGACTACTTCGACATGCACGGCGCCGACCCGATGCGCTGGGAGCTCGGGGTGAAGGAGGTCTGGGAGGTACCGAAACCGCTCGACCGGGTGATCCACACGATGGGCTGGCCGCTGCGCAAGTCGCCGCGCTTCAACGAGTTCGGCGGCAGCTTCATCTACCCGATGGGCGAGGACAAGCTCTGCATCGGCCTCGTCGCCGGCCTCGACTACACCGACGCGACCTTCTCGGTCCACGACGCCCTGCAGCTGCTCAAGACCCACCCCTTCGTCAAGGACCTGCTCGAGGGTGGAAAACGGGTCGCCTGGGGCGCGAAGACGATCCCCTCGGGTGGCTACTTCGCGATGCCCAAGCGCCTCGCCGTCCCCGGCATGGTCGTCGCCGGCGACGCCGCCAGCATGGTCAACGTGCCGACCCTGAAGGGCGTCCACTACGCGATGCACGCCGGGATGTACGCGGCGGAGACGATCGTCGAGTCGCTCAAGCAGGACTCGGTCAACTTCGAGGCCTACGACGAGAAGATCCACAAGTCCCTGATCGAGAAGGACCTCTACGAATCGCGCAACATGCGCCAGCCCTTCTCAAAAGGCTTCTTCCTCGGCGGCGCTTTCGCCTCGGCGATGACGGTCACCAAAGGCAACTTCCCCGGCGGCCACTGGAAGCAGGAGCACGACTCCGAGGTCGAGATGGACCTGGGCAAGGCGGGCGAGATGTACGTCAAGCCCGACAACGAGCTCACCTTTGCCAAGCTCGACTCGGTCTTCCTCTCCGGCAACGCGACCCGCGACGACGCCCCCAACCACGTCCGCATCCAGGCCAAGGTGCCGCGCGAGATCGCCCAGACCTGGGTCTCGATGTGCCCGGCCCAGGTCTACGAGATCCCCGACGAGCAACTGGAGAACGGCGTCACCACGGTCGACGTCCACGTCACCGCCTCCAACTGCGTCCAGTGCGGCGCGATCACCGCCAAGGGCGGGCGCCTGACGCTGCCCGAGGGCGGCGACGGTCCGCTGTACCAGGAGACGTAGGCCCCCTGGCGGAGGCACGGGCAGCTCTCACAACACTGCGGCCATTGAATCTGCGGTCTAGCGACTGAAGAGCAGCAGAAGGCTCGCGTGGCGTCGGCGTCGTTGTTCCTCTTCGACCTGCAGCTGCTCCGCCTGTTGCTGTTGTTGATGCGCGATGGCACCGATCGGGATCAGGGTTCCCGGCAGATGCACTCCGGGGATATGGCCCGGCGGATTGGTCATCTCGCGGTTTCTCGCTTAAACCAGAAATCTCGCTCGACCCAGTAGGCACGGTCGTGCCAGGTCTCATTGGCTGCCTTGTAGCTGAATACCGAATCTTGAGAAACTGGTGCGCTCACCAGCTCCCAACCGTCTGAGCCGAGTCGGTTGACCTCCTTATGTGGACTCTTATCCTCGAGCTTCTTCCAGTCCTCAGCGCCCGGTATCAGCAGCCAGCCCTGGATATCCATGGTGTCTGCCCCGGGATCGCGCGTATAGCGCAAGAGCAGGTACTCCCAGACGCGTCCCATGTCAGAAGCCTAGTCAACGCGTATACGGTCCGGTCGTGCTGGCGCTGGGAATAGTCGCGGCGGTTGGGGCTTCGCTGCTCTACAACACCTCGATCGCGTTTCAGGCGCTGGAGGCGCGGCAGGTCCCCGGGGAGCACTCGTTGCGGCCGTCCCTGATCGGCAGGCTAGTGCGGAATCGGCGCTGGCTGGGGGCAACGGCGCTGGGGTTGATCGGGTGGCCGCTGGAGATAGCGGCGCTGTTGCTGGCACCGTTGACGGTGGTGCAGCCCTGCCTGGCCAGCGGGCTGATCCTGTTGCTCTGGTTGGGAGCGACGAGGCTGGGGGAGGCGCCTGGGGCGCGGGAGTGGGTCGCGGTGGCCGCGATCGTGGCCGGAGTGGCCGGGGTCGCCTGGGCGGCGCCGGAGCGAACCACGGACCATGCGAGTACGAGCGCGATAGCCATCGCCCTCGTCTTCGTCGCGATTCCGCTCGCGGCGCCGTACGCGTTGCGCGGGCGCTTCCGACATTCACCACACCAGGGGGGGGTCAATGTCGGATGGGCGGGTGGGATCGGAACTTTGATGGTGATCAGCGCCGGTTGCGGCTACGCCTGGACGGCGATCGCTAGCAAGCTGCTCACGGATGAACTTGCGTCCGGGGCCCTGCTGGTCGCCCTGGCATGGCTGGCGACGGCCGCGGCTTCCGAGGGGCTGGCGCTGCTCAGCGAGATGAGTGCGCTCCAGCGTCGTCCCGCGACGCACGTGGCACCGGTGATGTTCGCCGTCCAGGTGCTGCTGCCGGTCCTGCTTGCTCCCCTGATCTTCGGCGAGTCGTGGTCCTCCACGCCCCTTGGCGGCGCGGCCCTCGTGGCGTTCATGGCGCTCGCGGTCGCCGGCACCAGCCTCCTCGCCGGATCCAAGGCGGTGGGCGCGCTGATCGAAACCGCCCGGGAGCGCACCTGATCCGGTCTGCCTCCACTGGTAGCCTTGCGGCGCCTTTCGCATCTCGACTCGTCCGCGACGGCATCCCCGGCCACGCCACCCTTCTAGGAGCTACCCGTAAGTTCCCCCGAGACAATCCGCCCCGACGCGACCAAGTTCGCGATCGGCTTCGACCACCGCGACCGCACCCGGCTCTTCGAGCTCTGGACCGAGGTCCTCGATTCCGAGCAGTGGTCGGAGGGCCGGATGCTCGAGGCCTTCGAGCAGCGCTGGGCTGACTGGAACGGGCTGCCCAGTCTCGGCCTCTCCAGCTGGGCCGGCGGCGCCCTGGCCGCGCTGGAGTTCGCCGGGGTGCGGGGGGAGACGGTGCTCTGCCCGTCCAACACCTTCATGGCGACGCCCCTTGCTGCGGTCAATGCCGGTGCCCAGGTCGAGTTCGTCGACTGCAACCGCAGCGACCTCTGTATGTCTTTCGAGGACTTCGAGGCAAAGGCCGAGCAGCACAAGCCAAAGGCCGCGATCCTGGTCCACATCGGCGGCCACATCGCCTTTGACTCCGAGCGCATCGCTGCCTACTGCCGTGAGAACGGGATCTTCCTGCTCGAGGACTGCGCCCATGCCCACGGCGCCGGTTGGAGCGGCCGCAGGCCGGGCGGCTTCGGCGACGCCGGCGTCTACTCGCTCTACGCGACCAAGACCGTCTCCACAGGCGAGGGCGGCGTGCTCGTCTCCGCCAACGCCGACCTGATCGAGTTCGCCCGCAAGTTCCGCAACTACGGCAAGTTCGAGCACGAGGTCGATGGGCTCAACTTCCGGATGAGCGAGTTCACCGCCGCGGTCGGCCTCGTCCAGGCCGACCGCATGGCGGAGATCGTCGCCTGGAAGAACGAGTACGCCCGCGAGCACCTCGATGCGCTGCATCCCTCCCGGCTCGAGCTGCCTGAGGGGATGACCTCGGGCCTCTACAAGTACCTCGTCTTCGACCCGATCGAGAAGTCCACCGGCCGCGTCTACGAGGAGCCCTGCCACCGCATCATGGGCCGCTCCGAGGAGCTGCCCAACACCGACTGGGTGGCCGAGAACCACTGGTGCGTGCCGCTCTACTACCGACCGGAGAGCCGCGAGGCCGCTCTGAATCTCAAGGAGGAAGCATGAGGGTCCTGGTAACCGGCGGCGGGGGCTTCATCGGCTCCCACGTGGTCGACCGCCTGATCGAGCGCGGCGACACGCCGCGGATCTTCGACCTCAGCGCCTCGCCCTACCACTCGCCACTCGAGGTCGAGACCTTCACCGGCAGCATCACCGACCCGGCCAACCTCGACCTGGCGATGCGCGACTGCGATGCGGTGATCCACCTCGCCGCCGTCGCCGACGTCGGCCACGTCCTGGCCGATCCGGTCTTGGCCGAGGAGGTCAACACGCGCGGCACCCTCAACGTGCTCGAGGCAGCCTGCCGGACCGAGGCCGGCCGCGTCGTCTACGGCTCGACCACCTGGGTCTACAGCGATTGCGTCGAGCAGGAGGTCGACGAGGAGACCCCGATTCCGGCGCCACGCCACCTCTATACGGCAACCAAGCTGGCCGGCGAGACCTACTGTGCCGGCTACGCCGAGCTCTATGACTTGGAGTTCACCGTGCTGCGCTTCGGCATCCCGTATGGCCCGCGCGCCCGCGCCGCCGGCGTCGTCGCCAAGTTCACCGACCTCGCCTTCGAAGGCAAGCCGCTGACGATCGCCGGCGACGGCAGCACGACTCGCAGCTTCATCTACGTGGAGGACCTCGCTGACGGGATCGTCGCCGCCCTCGCCCCCGAGGCCGCGGGCCGCACCTACAACCTCTCCGGTGACGAGGTGGTGACGATCCTCGAAATCGCCGAGCGGGTGCAGGAAAACACCGATGACTGCGAGATCGTCCATACGCCGCCGCGCCCGGGCGATTTCCCCGGCAAGACGATCTCCAACGAGCGGGCGCTTGACGAGCTCGGCTGGAAGGCGGGGACCAGCTTCAGAGAAGGTGTCCGCAAATACGTCGACTGGGTGCGCGGGAGCACCCGGCCGCCCGATCCGGTGCCCGGCAAGAAGCCGTCGCTGAACGGCAACGACCATGCGGCCGGCGCGCTGCTGTCAGGCGCGGCTTCTGCCGAGGATCGCCCGCCGCGGGTCCTCGTCCTCACGGCCGACATCGGCGAGGGGCACGATCTTCCCGCGCGGATCATCAAGGCCGACATCGAGGCCGAGATCCCCGAGGCGGAGGTCGATATCGCCAACGGCCTCGAGGCGATGGGCCGGATCGTCACCGCGATCGTGCGCGGCGGTTCGCGCGTCACCTTCCGCTGGATGCCTTGGCTGTTCGACATCCAGTACTGGCTGATCAGCAGGTTCGCGCCGACCCGCTGGCTCGCCCACCATCTCAACTACGCGCTCGGCGCTCACGGCCTGATGAAGCTGATCGCCAAGCACGAACCGGACGCGATCGTCTCCACCTACCCCGGCACGACGGCAGTGCTCGGAATGCTGCGCGAAAACCGCCGCCTGGCGATCCCGGTCCAGTCGGCGATTACCGATCTGGCCGGGCTGCGCTACTGGGTGCACCCCGGCGTCGACATGCACTTCGTCACCCATCCCGAGTCGATCGAGGAAGTCGAGAGGCTGGCCGGCCCGGGTAGCGTCGAGTGGACCCGGCCGCCGATCTCTCGCGACTTCCTGATGCCGCGGACCCGCGGCGACGCGCGCACAACCCTCGGAGTCCCGGTTCACGCCCGCCTTGTTCTCGTATCCGGCGGCGGTTGGGGGATCGGCGACCTGGACGGGGCGATCGAGACAGCGCTGGCCGGCGACGACACGATGGTGGTCTGCATCACCGGTCGCAACGAGGTCGCCCGGGAGAAGCTGGAGCAGCGCTTCGCCGGCAACGAGCGGGTGCGGATTCTCGGCTTCACCGAGCAGATGAGCGACTGGATGGCCGCCGCCGACGCGATGGTCCACGCGACGGCGGGCCTGACCGTCCTCGAGGCGCACATCCGCGGCTGCCCGGTTGTCTCCTACGGCTTCTCGGCGGGTCACCTGCGCGCCAACAACGCCGCCTTTGAGCGTTTCGGCCTGGCGGAGGTGGCGCGCTCCGAGCATGAGTTGGAGTCGATGCTTCGCCACCTCAGCCGCGAGCGCCGCTCGCCCGATTCCTCCTTCGCCTCGCTGCCTTCGGTCGCTTCGCGCGTCCTCTCGGTGCGGCCGCGGGTCAAGCCCCAGCCGGTCTGGCGGCTGCGGGCGGGCAGGGCCGCCGCCGCAATCAGCCTCGCCGCTGTGGCGATCGCGCTGGTCGTCAGCGTCAGCCTCGCCGGTCACTGGGACACGCCTTATCACGTGATCTCGAAGGCGGCGAGGCCGCTCGAGGGACGCATTCACTTCGGCAGGGACCCCGATACGTCGGCGCCCACCGTTCAGCGCGCTCGTCCGGCTCGGGCGGCCGCCGCCCTGCATAGAGCTAGCGCCTCCGGCAACGGGAATTGATCGGACGCCTGCTAGGCGCAGGGGCTTCGACGGCGGCTGTCCTGCATGCCGGGCCGGCGCTGGCGCCTGTGGTGCCGGGTCTGGCCGGGGTCCTCAATATCCCGACTCGCCAGGACGGCGCCGACGGAGTCGCGCTTACCTTCGACGACGGTCCCCACCCCCAGGGCACCCCGGCCGTGCTCGAGACGCTGCGCGAGCACGGCGCCACGGCCACCTTCTTCCTCGCCGGCGAGCAGGTCGTGCGCCGCCCGGCCTTGGCAGCGGAGATAGTCGCCGCGGGCCACCGAGTCGAGCTGCACTGTTACCGCCACCGCAACCTGCTGCGGCTCGGCGTGCGGGAGTTCCTCGAGGACGCGGAGCGCGCTCGCAGCACCATCGAGGATGCGACCGGCCAGGCAGTCGCCGACTACCGTCCGCCCTACGGAATCTTCAGCGCTGCGACGCTAAGAGCGGTGCGCCGCCGTGGTTTGCGACCGGTGCTCTGGTCGCGCTGGGGAAAGGACTGGGCGAGACGCGCCACGCCTGAGTCGATCGCGCATCGCTCAAGCTCCGGCATCCGGGCTGGCGACATCGTTCTCCTCCACGACGCCGACTACTACAGCGCCCGCGGCTCCTGGATGCGAACCGCGGCAGCACTGCCGCCGATCCTCGCGGAACTCGAGAGTCGCGGGCTGAAGACGGTCTCGCTGCGCCGCTGAGACGGCGGTGCGAGAGTCCACTGCTCGCAGCCTGCGAACGCCTCGTCGAGGCGCTTTGCCATCGTGCTCCTGGGCCGTTCCTGGTCGAAGATCTCCTTGGCCACTTGGCTCTCCGTCCTGTAGGGGGCGTTGAGGGACTTTCGCGCCTCGATCGGACGAAAAACGTGCACGTTGCGAAAAGAACGCGCAGAGTGGGTGTTTTTCTTAGTTCTCGGCGACGAAACGGGCAATCTCGTCGGCGAGGCGCTGAGGCTGGTCGAGCGGCACGAAGGTCTTCGCGTCGGGGATCTCGACGATATGCGTGTTGGGCGCCTCTTGTGCGAGTCGTTCTGCGTACTTCATCGGGAAGAAGCGGTCGCCCGGGGCCCAGGTCAGCAGGATCGGCAGGTCCGACTCGCTCAACCTCTCGGCGGCCTCCAGGGTGAAGCGCTTGTTCATCCCGACCGTGACCTTCTTGGCGTCCCGCTTGACGCCCGAATCGTGAAGGCCCGGCGCCATCCAGGAGGCGACCAGGTCCGCCGGGATCTCGGTCCGCGCGAACGGCCTGAAGGCAGCGCGGGCGAGGGCGCCGATCCGAAACGGCGCTGCCAGCAAGGCCATGCCGCCTGGCAGCTTGGCGATCGGCGGCATCGCCTTGAAGATCCCTGGAGGGAAGTTCTCGTGGGTATCGCAGTTGGTCAGCACCAGCCTGCCGACCCGCTTCGGATGACGGGTGACGAGGACCTGCGACATCGCGCCGCCCGAGTCGTTGCCGACGATCGTCACATCGTCGAGGTCGAGTGCGGCGAGGAAGCTGTCGACGATCGCCGCGATGCCGGGAGGGGAGAGGTCCGCATCCGGATTCATCGCCACCTGCTGCGCCCCGATCGGCCAGTCCGGCGCGATGCAGCGGCAGCGATCGGAGAGCCGGTCGACGACACCGTCCCAGAGGCGACCGTCGACCAGGTAGCCGTGGACGAAGACCACGGGCTTGCCCTCGCCGGCTTCCCGGTAGCGGATCGTCCCGGCCGGAAGTTGGATCTCACGACGCTCGTTGGACTGGGGCATTGGGCCTCAGGTTAACGGCGTGGGTGGGGTGGGGGGAGCCTGGCCGCCCTTCGGGGGAATTGAGGCACCGCGCGCTTCGCGCGCGGTGCAATGAGGAGCGCGGCTACGCCGCGCAATAACCGGATTGCATTTCCGCCGCTTCGCGACATTCCCCCGAAGGGCGGCCAGGCTCCCCCCTCGACACGCCTCGATAGACCGAAAGCTTCGAGACCGGGATCCAGCTTCGGAAGCTAGAAGAGCTTCGGGCGGAGAAGCCGTTGCGGATGGGAGGAAGCTTCGAGGAGCAAGGCGAG